>Ga0306920_100007457_pt1 | contig 14417 bp, 14 predicted proteins | sample flu12Cox44000170_FD_204666 | JGI IMG/M metagenome (GOLD analysis project Ga0306920, IMG submission 204666) | Lab enrichment of tropical soil microbial communities from Luquillo Experimental Forest, Puerto Rico - flux4day.12C.oxic.44.000.170 (v2)... | ecosystem: Environmental > Terrestrial >...
TCTGCTGGCATACCAAAGATTCGGAGACACTGGAAAACCCCCCGACCCGCCACGCTGCAAAATCTATTCTCCGTGATTGGTTGGCGGCGTCACTCGGGCGGGAGGAGCGGGTACTCCTCGGTTTCGATTTTCCGTTCGGTTATCCCGCCGGGTTTGCATCCCGGCTCGGCCTTTCCGGGCCGCCTTGGCGCGCCATCTGGGACGAGATCGCGGGACTCATCGAGGATACCGAGGGGAACGGGAATAACCGCTTCCAGATCGCCGCCGACATCAACCGGCGAGTATCCGGCGACTGCTTTCCTTTCTGGGGTCGTCCATCGGGCTTCGACACACCTTTTCTCGGGTCCAAGCACCACCGGCGGCACGATAGCGACGGATTGGCCGAACGGCGGATTGTCGATCTCCATATCCCGAGCGCTCAGCCTTGCTGGAAATTGCTCGGCTCCGGTTCGGTCGGAGGCCAGGCGCTCACCGGGATACCGGTGGTGCGAGCGTTGCGCGACGACCCGCGCTGGACCGACCGGGCGCGCGTCTGGCCATTCGAAACCGGTCTTCAGGCCCCCGAGCACGGTTCGATCGTCATCGCCGAGGTATACCCGTCGCTGTGGGCCGTTTCGCCGGCCGATGGCGAACCCAAGGATGCCGCTCAAGTGCGTTCTGTAGCTCGGTATTTCGCCGCGAGCGATCGCGCCGGCAATCTCGCCGCATTGTTCGCCGGCGATCCGAATCTAACCCCCGATCAACGCCACCGGGTCGAAACCGAGGAAGCCTGGACCCTCGGCGTAACGGCGGCAAGGCAGCGCCCGATCCCGCTGCCGGCGATGGCCCCTCACCCTGGCCCTCTCCCCGCGAGCAGGGAGAGGGAGGGACCCGCCCACGGGTCCGCGCGGAGCGCAGCCCGAGGACAGGCTCCGCGGGAGGGTGAGGGGCTGACGCCTGTCGTCGGAGAATTCAGCTATGTCAAAGACCCAGCCGAGATCTCGCGACGATCCTATGCGCTGATCCGCGCGGAGGCAGATCTCACACGCTTCCCGCGGGCGCTCAAGCCGCTCGCATTGCGGCTGGCGCATGCGGCCGGGGACAGTACGGTCCTCGGCGATCTCAGCTGGTCGAGAGGCGCGGTTGCGGCGGGACGAAGGGCAATTGCGGCGGGCGCACCGATCCTGGTCGACACGGCAATGGTTGCCGCCGGGATCAGCATCGATCCCAGCAGAATTATCTGCACGTTGCGTGATCCCGAGACGGCACGGCAAGCAACGGCAGACGGAACCACGCGTTCGGCGGTCGCCATCGGCCTTTGGCGACCTTACCTGCCGGGAGCGGTTGTGGCGATCGGGAATGCGCCGACCGCGCTCTTTCGCTTGCTTGAGTTGCTGACGCAGGGCGCACCGAAACCCGCCCTCGTCCTCGGCTTTCCGGTAGGATTTGTCGGCGCCACCGAGGCAAAGGCGGCGCTTGCCGGTTTTGGGCATGGGCTCGAGTTTATCACCCTTCTCGGCCGGCGTGGCGGCAGCACGCTTGCCGCCGCGGCGGTCAATGCACTGGCGGCCGCCCAATGAAGCCTTGGCTTTCCGTCGTCGGGATCGGCGAGGACGGACTCTCCGGCCTCCCGCCAGCGGCGCGAACGCTTATTGAGACGGCCGAAGTGCTGGTCGGCGGCGCGCGCCATCTCGGCATGGTCCCGAACCGTGGCGCAGAGCGGATCCCCTGGGAACGGCCACTCAGCCTGACGATCGACACAATCGCAGCGCGGCGCGGCACCAGGGTGGCCGTGTTGGCGAGCGGCGATCCGATGTGGTACGGCATCGGCGTCATCCTGTCCCGTCGCTTTCCACGGGAGGAAATGACGATTGTGCCGCAATCGAGCGCCTTCAGCCTCGCCGCGGCGCGGCTTGGGTGGCCGCTTGCCGACTGCGCCGCTATAACATTGCACGGAAGGCTGCTCGACAGCCTACGCCTCCACCTTGCGCCGCGGCAGCGCCTACTGATTCTCTCCGAGAACGGCGGCACGCCGGGGGCGGTTGCTCAGTTGCTCACCGAGCTCGGCTGGGGACCGAGCCGGCTTACTGTTCTCGCCCATCTCGGCGGCAGCCGCGAAACCACTGTCGCCGGCGAGGCGCATTCCTGGGGCGATCGCCCGGTTCCCGACCTCAACACGATAGCGATTGCCTGCATCCCGGGCCCCGGCGCCCGCCCGCTGTCGCAACGGGCCGGCCTCCCGGACGAGGTTTTCGAGCATGACGGCCAGCTGACCAAGCGCGAGGTTCGCGCCGCAACCCTTGCGGCGCTCGCTCCGTTGCCCGGCGAAACCCTTTGGGACGTTGGAGCCGGCTGCGGCTCGGTTGCCGTTGAGTGGCTGCGCGCGGGTGGGGGCGTTGGCGCGATCGCTATAGAACGGGATCCGGCGCGCGCCGCGGTAATCGCCCGCAACGCTACGGCGCTTGGAGTTCCGGAATTGCGCGTCGTGGTCGGAGCCGCGCCCGAGGCATTGGAGAGCTTGGCGCAACCCCACGCGATCTTTATCGGCGGCGGGATTGGTCAGGCGGGTCTGTTGCCAAAGTCATGGGCAAGCCTTGCGCCCGGGGGACGCCTCGTTGCCAATGTCGTCACCGCCGAGGGCGAGGCGCGGCTGGTCGATTGGCATGCCCGGCATGGCGGCGCTCTCACCCGCATCGCCGTCAGCCGCGCCGAGCCGGTCGGGGCGCATCACCTGTGGCGTTCCCTCGCGCCAGTCACCCAGTTCGCCGCCGTCAAGCCGGCTTGAAATGCGAACCCTTCGTTGAATTCGGGCTGGCTGAGCGGCGCGCGGCCCTATGGGTTGCTGTGTCTCCTGTGCCTCGTACTTTATGCGAGCGGACTTGCGGCGATCCCGCCGGTGGACCGCGACGAAGCGCGTTTTGCGCAGGCGACGCGGCAAATGGTGGAGACGGGCGATTATGTACGTATCCGGTTCCAGGACGAGGCACGCAACAAGAAACCGATCGGGATCCACTGGCTTCAGGCTGCTGCCGTCATCGCATTGAGTTCACCGGCAAGCGCGACGATCTGGCCTTATCGGCTCCCTTCAGCGCTAGCGGCATGCGCCGCAGTGCTGCTGATCTTCGGCTTCGGTGCCCGGCTCTTCGACTCACGACCCGCCGGCTTTGTCGCCGCCGCGCTGACGGCGAGCGCGTTGGGCGTGGTGGCCGAGGCGCACCTCGCCAAAACCGACGCGGCACTGCTCGCCGCCGTTGTGGCCGGTCAGGGTGCGCTTGGGCGTGTTTATCTTGCGATGCGCACCGACCGCCCGACTGGGTGGTCGGTTCCGCTTTTCTTCTGGATTGCCGAAGCTGCCGCGATCTTGCTGAAGGGGCCGCCCGGGCCGCTTATCGCACTGTTGACTACAGCTTGCCTCTCGATCGCCGACCGTGACATCAGTTGGGTCAGGGGGTTGCGGCCGTTTGTCGGGATTTTTGTTGTCGCTCTGACAGTGACTCCATGGTTGATCGCGGTCCAAAGCGCCACCGCGGGGCAATTCATCTCTGATTCGCTTGCGCACGACCTCTTGCCAAAGCTGGTCGGTGCGCAGGAGTCGCACGGCGCACCGCCGGGTTATTATCTGGCGATCATTGTGGCGAGCTTCTGGCCGGGCTCGCTTTTTCTCGTCCCGGCCTTGGTCTGGGGTTGGCGGAATCGCGGCGCGGGCACCGGGCGTTTTCTGCTTGCCTGGCTGGTCCCGGCCTGGATCCTTTTCGAGCTCGTTCCGACCAAACTGCCGCATTACGTCCTGCCGCTTTACCCGGCGCTGGCGCTACTCGCGGGCGGCGCATTGGCGGAAGGGTTCGGCAAACGCTTTACGGGCCCGGTATGGCTGGCCGACAGCGCCGTCCGGGTGGTCTGGGGGGTGGTTACGATCGCGCTTGCAGCCGCGCTCTTTGCACTGCCGCTGTGGTTCGGCAGCACGGTTTCGCCCGTGAGCGCCGTCGCCACGCCAGTCATGCTCGGCTTGACGCTGCTGATTTTGCTGCATGCTCCGACGCCGATGCGCGCCACGGGTCTGGTCGCCGCTCTGTCCGCGGCCTTTGTGCTGCCGATTGTGCTCGCGGTCGCGCCCAGGCTCGATTACCTTTGGCCGAGCCGGTCGGCTGCGGCAATGCTGGCCCGCCACTCGCCGCGGTCCGGTGAAGCCGTCCTGTCGGTCGGCTACAGCGAGCCGAGCATCGTCTTTCTGCTTGGGACCACAACCCGGTTGGTAACCGCGGAACCCGCAGACGGCCAGCTGACTGGCGCAGGCCTGGCGCTGGTCAATGACCGCTACGCCCCGGAATTTATGAAGTCCATGGCCCGCCATGGGCTGACAGCTCGCGCGCTCGAACGCGCCGAAGGGCTCGACTACTCGGCGGGAAGCGGAAAGCTCGTCCTAACCCTTTACCGTTTGGAGCGGGGTTGAATGGCGGCCAGGCGAGGACGGCTGTACGCGCTCGGTGTCGGCCCCGGGGATCCGGAGTTGCTGACCTTGAAGGCGTTGCGTTTGCTGCGGGCAGTACCGGTCGTGGCGTATCCCGCACCGGAGCATGGCGACAGTTTCGCGCGCTCGATCGTCGCCGCCTGGATCGAGGATCATCAGCGGGAGATTGCGATCTGCATTCCGATGCGGCCGGGGTCGCCGCCGGCCGAGGTCTACGACGCGGCTGCGGAACAACTCGCCGCCGAGTTGGAGAGCGGCTGTGATGTGGCGCTATTGTGCCAAGGTGACCCGCTGTTCTACGGCAGCTTCATTAACCTATTCACCCGGCTTGCGGCGCACTGGATCGAGATCGTTCCGGGCGTTTCGTCCCTAACTGCCTGCGCCGCCGCCGCGGCAGTCCCGCTCGTCTCACGAAATGGCACCCTCGCGGTCATCCCGGCAACCTCGGACGAGGACCAAATCGCGGCGCGGCTGGCCGCCTGCGACAGCGCTGCGATCATCAAGCTCGGCCGCCAGATGGTGAAGGTGCAGCGGGTACTGCGCCGACTCGGTCTTCTCGACGGCGCAGTATATGTCGAGCACGCGACCTTGCCGACCCGGCGCGTTGCACCACTAGCCTCGATTGAACCCGATCAGGCTCCCTATTTCTCGATGGCGCTGATCACGATGTCGGGGAGATCCGATGGACGAAGTTGAATGCGTCGTGGTCGGGGCCGGAGTAATGGGTTTGGCTGCAGCCCGGGCGCTCGCGATGGCGGGCACAGAGGTGCTTGTCGTCGAGCAGGCTTACACCATCGGCTTCGAGACTTCCTCTCGCAACAGTGAAGTCATCCATGGCGGGCTCTATTACCCCACCGGCAGCCTAAAAGCGCGCAGCTGCGTCGAAGGCCGCCACCGGCTCTACAGCTATTGCCGCGAGCACGGCGTCCCACACGCGCGCCTGGGCAAGCTGATCGTCGCCACCAGCGAAGCCGAGGTGGCAGGCCTCGAAAAGATCGCCGCCACCGCCGGCGGTAACGGAGTCGACGATCTGGAATGGCTTGACCATAGACAGGCGCACCAGCTCGAGCCGACCCTTAGTTGCGTCGCTGCCTTGCTGTCGCCTTCGACCGGCATCATCGACAGCCATGCGCTGATGCTTGCTTATCAAGGTGATGCAGAAGATGCTGGTGCAATTGTAGTGCTGCGTACACCGATCCGCTCCGGCAATGTGCGCTCTCACGGTTTCGAGCTTTCCAGCGGGGGCGATGAGCCGACCGCGATCCGCTGCCGGCTCCTGGTCAACGCCGCCGGACTGCACGCGCCTGCTCTCGCGCGGATGATCGACGGGGTACCGCCAAAGACGATCCCGCCGGCCTACTTCTGCCGTGGGGTCTACTTCACACTGAGCGGGCACGCGCCATTTCGCCGGCTGATTTACCCTGTTCCCGTACCCGGCGGGCTCGGCGTGCACGTCACGCTGGATCTGGCGGGTCAGGTGCGCTTCGGACCCGACGTGGAATGGATCCCGTCAGTCGATTACACAGTCGATCCAATGCGCGGCGAAGTGTTTTATGCTGCCGTTCGGACCTATTGGCCGGGCTTGGCGGATGGCATGCTACAGCCCGGTTATGCCGGCATCCGGCCAAAAATCAGTGGGCCATCCGAGCCGGCTGCGGACTTTCTCGTCCAGGGCCCCGATGATCACGGTGTGCCGGGGCTGGTGAATTTATACGGGATAGAGTCGCCAGGACTTACGGCGTCCTTGCCGCTCGCCGACGAGGTATTGCGAAAATGCGGCTTGGCCACAGGTTAATCAAAAAAACCTTGCCGACACAGGCGCCAAAGCGCGAGCGGCCAGGCGAGGACTTCAGGCAGGCTGTCGCGGAACACGCCTGCCTGATTTCGCCAATGAAAGTCGCTGGGCATCGCCTGGCCCGGGATCAACGCAAACAGGACGGCGCCGACCGCGAGATAGACAAGCGCGAGTTCGACAAAGGTTTCCAATGAGAACCAGTCGTGCAAAAAGCCTTCTTCGGCGCACAGTGTCGACGAGTTTCGGACGTGGTACAGGGCAAATCATCGGCCGCGACAGAGTGCCGCGGACGCAACCTAGTCTTAGAACCGGTGTTTAGCGCGCCTCGCGGCCGAAGCGCGCGAATGGAGTTCCGATGCTGATCGGCGTCCCGAAGGAGGTGAAGACCCACGAATACCGTGTCGGCCTCACACCCGGCAGCGTCCGGGAGCTCGTACATCATGGCCACAAAGTGCTGGTCGAGACGGGCGCGGGAGCCGGCATCGGTTTCGAGGACGCCTCCTACCAGGCTGTCGGTGCCGGCATATTGCCGAGCCGGATGGAGGTGTTCGGGAACGCAGAACTGATCGTCAAAGTCAAAGAACCTCAGCCGGAGGAAGCAGCGGCGCTGCGCAAGGGCCAGGTGCTCTTCACCTATCTGCACCTCGCCGCGGACAAGGCACTCGCGGAGGCGCTCGTTCCTTCGGGCGCCATCGCGATCGCCTACGAAACCGTAACCGACGCGCGCGGCGGACTGCCGCTTCTCGCGCCGATGAGCGAGGTCGCCGGGCGCATGGCGGTGCAGGTCGGGGCTCATTGCCTGGAGAAGGAACAGGGCGGCATCGGTGTGCTGCTCGGCGGGGTTCCGGGTGTTCCGGCGGCTAAGGTCCTGATCCTCGGAGGCGGCGTGTCGGGAACCAATGCGGCGCGGATGGCGATGGGCATGGAAGCCTATGTCACGGTCATCGACCGCTCGCTGCCGCGGCTCTACGAGCTCGACCTGCAATTTGGGGCGCAGCTCCACACTCTCTTCTCGACGATGGAGAACATCGAGTGCGAGGTGAGCGCGGCCGATCTCGTCATCGGCGCCGTTCTGATCCCCGGCGCGGCCGCGCCCAAGCTCGTCAGCCGCGCCCTCGTCCGGACGATGAAGCCGGGCGCCGTGGTGGTAGACATTTCAATTGATCAAGGCGGGTGTTTCGAGACGAGCCGGCCGACGACTCACGCAGCGCCCACCTATCTCGAGGAAGGCGTAGTCCACTATTGCGTGACCAATATGCCGGGTGCGGTCGCGCGTACGTCGACAGTCGCGCTCAACAACGCGACCTTACCGTATGTGCTGGCGATAGCCAATCATGGGTGGCAACGGGCCATGCGCGAGGACACACATTTGCGAAGCGGTCTGAATATTTGTCGCGGGCAAGTCACCCATCCTGCAGTCGCCCGCGATCTCGACCTCCCGTTCACGCCGCCCGAGCGGGTACTCGCCGCATCATAACGCTCAAGGTTTTTGGCTATTTCGCTATGGATTGAGCTACACGCCATCCCTATCTGAAGCCAAACCGGCCGGAGAGGGGAACATGGCGCTCCTTCCGACTATTGCACCTGCTCACGCTGCAGCGCGGCCCGATGCTTCCGCGGACCTCGAACTCCCGCTCGCCCGGCAAATCGACGCTGCCGCCATAGCCGCCATCACGGAACTGTACCGGGAAATCCTCCCGCCTGGTGGCGCCATTCTCGACCTGATGTCGGGCTGGGTCAGTCACTTGCCTCCCGAGATCCCGTATTCCCGGGTCGTCGGCGTCGGCCTCAATGCCGGGGAGCTGGCGGAAAACGCGTTTCTCGACGAGTGGCACGTACAAGATTTGAACTGCGATCCGAACCTGCCTTTCGCCACTGCCGAGTTTGACGGCGCAGCCATCTGCGTATCGGTTCAGCACTTAAGGCGGCCGTGCGAGGTGATTCGCGAAGCCGGGCGCGTGCTGAAACCCGGGGCGCCCCTGATCGTGACATTTTCGAACCGGTGCGTCCCAACTCCCGCAATCGGTTGCTGGTGTCTTCTCGATGACGCCGGGCATCTCTGCCTGATCGCGCAGCATTTCGTCCAAGCCGGGAATTGGGGGGATATTCGTTGCGTCGATCGCACCCCGCCCGGGGGTGGAGATCCGCTTTACGCGGTGATCGGCCGCAGCTTGGGCGTCGCGCCGGCGATCGCCGCCGATTAGCTTTCGTAAGCGACCATCGATGTGAACGGGACGTCGATGCGGTCGCGCCCGTTCAAAAAAGACAGCTCAATGATGCACGCCGCAGCGGTTACCTCGCCGCCACGCTGACGCACGAGGTTGATGGCGGCCTCCATCGTGCCCCCGGTGGCCAGTAAGTCATCGAGCACCACTACTCGTTGCCCGTGAGCGATGGCATCTTCCTGGATCTCGATGGTGTCCGTTCCGTATTCGAGATCGTAGGTAAACCGCGTGGTTCGTCCGGGCAGTTTGCCTTGCTTACGCACCATTGCGAAACCACGGCCGAGCTCATAAGCCAGCGGCGCCGCGACGAGAAAACCGCGGGATTCGATGCCGACCAGCAGATCGGGCTGGTGCGGTCGCAACGCGGCCGCCAACCTTTGCACCGTCGTCTGCCAGGCGTCCGGGTGAGCCAGCAGGGTCGAGATGTCGTAAAACAGGATGCCCGGTTTTGGGAAATCGGGCACCGATCGAATATGTCGCTTGAGGTCCATGCGGTCGTCCCCGGCCAATCGGCGGGCTTTTGAAACGGCGATCGTTGCGGCATAGCCGCTTTTCTTGTAGTTGGAAAGGCCTTGTTCGGCGGCGGATAAGCGCAATCTGAGCACCTGAACGTCATGGGGTCCGTCGCCGCTACACTCGTCGAATCTGAGGAACCGGGATCAATCGTCATCGCGGCGGCCGGCAATTGGCTGGTCACGGCCGCGGTGGAACTGGACCGCCGGCTGCGTGGTATCCGCGTGCCGCCGGACAAACGGGTTACCTTAGACTTAGCGGGTGTCGAACGGCTCGACACGGCCGGCGCTTGGCTGCTGTTGCGGACCGAGCACGAACTCGCGGCGCACGGCAACGCCGTCGAGTTCCGCAACCTTCGGCCGAATTTCGCGCCGCTCTTCGATCAGGTCCGCTCGGGTGGAATGGTGATTCCCGCACCTCATCCTCGACCGTCGCACCATACCCTCACCGGGTTCCTTGAGAGGATCGGCCGAATCTCAATCGGGCTTATCGGTCGGGCGGTGAGCTTGCTCAATTTCTTCGGTGTCATCTGCATGGCGGTCGGCAGAGTGTTGCTTCACCCGCGCCGGTTGCGGCTGACGGCGCTCGTTGCCCAGATGGAGCAGACCGGGGTCAACGCTGTGCCGATCGTCGGTCTGCTGTCATTCCTGATAGGTGTTGTGCTCGCCTATCAGGGCGCCGAGCAGCTGCGCCGCTTTGGCGCCGAGATTTACACCGTCAATTTGCTGGGTGTGGGGATTCTTCGCGAGCTCGGCGTGCTGATGGCGGCGATCATCATCGCGGGCCGATCTGGCAGCGCCTTTACTGCGCAGATCGGGACCATGCGGGTCAACGAGGAGATTGACGCCATGCGGACGATCGGTCTCGACGCGGTCGAGATCCTGGTGATCCCCCGTTTATTCGGGCTCATGCTGACTTTGCCGATGCTCGCGCTCTGCGCCAACGTGCTCGGCATCTTTGGGGGCGCTTTGATGGCGTGGGCTTCGCTCGGCATCGAGCCTCCGCAATTCACGCGACAGCTGCAATCGGCTCTCTATCCCTGGACATTCTGGATTGGCTTGGTCAAAGCGCCGTTCTTTGCCTTCATCATCGCGCTGATCGGCTGTTACGAGGGCTTCCAGGTGGCGCGCAGCGCCGAGAGCGTCGGACGGCTGACGACACTGTCGGTGGTCGAGTCGATTTTCTTCGTAATTGTCGCGGACGCGGCCTTTTCGATTGTCTTTACAATTCTGAAGATTTGAGCGTGGCGGGGCAGCCGAGCGAATCGATCATCCGCGTGCGCGGGCTCGTCAATCGGTTCGGCGCCGAGACGGTGCATGACGATCTCGATCTCGATGTTCGACGAGGTGAAGTTATCGGCATCGTAGGCGGGTCCGGATCCGGCAAATCGGTGCTGCTGCGGACGATCGTGGGCCTCAACCGGCCAGCGGCAGGCAAGGTCGAGGTGTTCGGGCGCGATGTGTGGGCGATCGAGGACGTTCAGCTGCGCGAACTCGAAAGGCGCTGGGGGGTACTGTTTCAGGACGGTGCCCTCTTCAGTTCGCTGACGGTCGCGCAGAACATCGAGGTGCCGATCAAGGAGCATTTCGACATACCGCTGGGCCTCATGGACGAGCTCTCAGCGGTGAAGGTGAGGATGGTCGGCCTGCCGGAGGACGCCGGGGTGAAATATCCCGCTCAGTTATCGGGAGGAATGCGAAAGCGCGCCGGTCTCGCCCGCGCCCTTGCTCTCGATCCCGAGATCGTTTTTCTCGACGAGCCAACTTCGGGTCTTGATCCCATAGCGGCTGGCGCCTTCGACGAATTGATCCGCGATCTCAAGACCAGCCTGGGGCTGACGGTGTTTATGGTAACGCACGACCTCGACAGTCTATTCGCGATTTGCGACCGCGTCGCCGTGCTGGTCGACAAAAAAATTCGCGTCGGCACCCTGGAGCAGCTCCTCAAGGACAATCATCCCTGGATCCACGCGTATTTTCACGGTCCGCGCGGGCGGGCGGTGCAACTCTCAGAAGCTGCCGCCTTGCCGCAGCGCGCGGCGCACAGCGCCGCCCCGGTCTAAAGGCGGGCCTCGTCGGGAGAAGTGGATGGAAACGAAGGCCCATTATGTGGCAGTCGGCGCTTTTGTCCTCGCGGTAATCGTCATCGGCTTTGTGGCGGTGCTGTCACTGGGTCGCGTCGAGTTCGCGCAGGATCTCGCGCGCTATTACATTTTTTTCAAGGGATCGGTGACCGGCCTGAGCAAAGGCTCCGTGGTCCAGTACAACGGAATCACCGTCGGGCGGGTCGTCGATGTCCGGGTCGATCCGGACGATCTCGAAAAGATCCAGGTCACTGTCGAAATCGATAAGGACTTGGTTCCAATCAAGACCGATGCCCGGGCCTTCGTCGACACGAACCTGTTGAGCGGTGTTGCCACGATCCAAATCCGTGGCGGGACCCGAGACGCCAAGGAGCTCGCGCCCGAGCCGAAACATCGCTATCCCGTAATCGCGGCAGGACAATCGGAACTCGAACAATTGAGGGCCAACCTTCCCGAATTGCTGGGGGATCTGAGAGAGGTTGCTCACAACCTCAATGCCGTGCTCGACGAGCAAAACCGAAAGGCCATTTCCGATAGTCTCCAGAATGTGAGAACAGTCACCGAAAACTTTGTCGCGCCCAGTCAAGAAGTCGGCGAGCTGGTTGCGAACGCGAACGCCACTGTTCTCGAAGTGAAGGCGCTGATGGGCCACGTGGACCAGAGCTATGCAAGCAAGGGGGGGTTGAAAGATCAGGCTTTACAAGCTCTGAATGATTTCGACCGGCTTGCCAAGAACCTCGTCGATACAAACCATCAACTGCAGCAAGTACTGCAGGAAAACCGCCCCGGTCTACACGAATTCACACAGTCGACGTTGAACCAGGTTAGCAATCTTGTGAGCGACATGCAGCGGTTCATCGCCGGACTGTCGCGGTTTGTCGCTTCGGTCGAACGCGACCCGGCGCGGCTTTTGTTCGGCGAGCGGCGGGAGGGATACCGGCCGCAATGACTTGGCCGACCGCGGCTCGCCTATCGCGGCGATGGGTCCCTCGCGCCTTCATCCTTGCTCTCGCCGGCTGTTCTGGCCTGCTGGGCGGCGGCGCGCCAGCCCACCTTTACCGCCTGACTCCCAAGAGCACCTACCCGCCGAATTTGCCGCACCCTTCTGTGCAGCTGCTCATCGACGTGCCGCTCGCACCGGCCGGGCTCGACAATTCGCGCATCGCCTTGAGCAGATCGCCGATTTCGATCGATTATTTTGCAGATTCGGAGTGGACGGACCGCGCTCCACTGCTGGTGCAGACCGCAATTCTCCAATCATTCGAGAACAGCAAAGCGATCACGGCGCTCGACCGGGAATCGGTCGGATTGCGTGCGGATTTCATTCTCAGGACCGAGATTCGTCACTTCGAGGCCGTCTACGATTCGTCCGACGCTCCGCCGGAGATGTGGGTGGCTATCAACGTCAGGCTGGTGAACCCCTCCAGCCGCGATGTCGTCGCGCAATCCTCGTTCGAGCGGCGCCAGCGCGCATCAGCCAATGACATCCCGAGCATCGTATCGGCGTTCGATGAAGCGCTCGGCGGCGTCATGAAGGACATCGTCGTTTGGACGGTTACCAATCCTGCTTTGTCCGTTAAACCGGCTTAGCCTATTCTGGACGCGTTTTGTTCACGTGAGGTGGTCGATTGGCAAATTCGGACCGCATTCAAGGCTTGCGCGTGAGCCAGGCCGAGATCGACCAGATGATTGCTGCCGCGACGGTGATCCGGGATTGCGGGAGTCAACTTGCAGCGGGCGACTCCGACCTGGTCGGCGAGATCACCGCGGGAAACCGGACGATCTGCTCGTGGCGGCACTACCCCGACGGAGAGGTTTACGATCCAACAAGCCATGCGCAATATTTTTTTCACACGCATGCGCAAGACAGCCGGCAGGTCTCGGAACGCGGACACTTTCACACCTTTTTGCGAGCCGAGGGCATGCCGAGCGGTGTCGCGCCGCTGCTACTTCCAGAGCTGGCGGTCGCCAACGCCGCGGCACTGGCGCCGCAGGCCGCTCCGCTGAAGCATGGAACCCGGGACGAAGTAAGTCACCTGATCGCGATCGCAATCGACGCCGGCGGTGCGCCGCTCCGATTGTTTACGACCAATCGATGGGTCACCGGCGAGACCTGGTACCGGGCGGAGGACGTGATCAAGATGCTGGATCATTTTGTAATCGCGGAGAGCGGGCCGTCCGCCGTACTCAATCGATGGATCGGTGCGGTGGTCCATCTGTTCCGTCCGCAGATTGCCGCGCTCTTGCGCGCCCGCGATGACACTGTCATGGCTTGGCGCCGCCGGCGCCGCACCCAGGTGTTCGAGGATCCTCGGCTCGAGATTACCTCCAGCCTGGATATCGCACTCGATACGCAGCTCGCGCTGGTCGACGGAGTTCGCGATCGCTCGGGCAAAAACGCCTTCCGGCCAGCGCCGAGCCTGCCGCCAATGGCGGAGGGCTGGGAAGAGAGCTTTGCCGGCTGAATGAAGCCGGCCCTTGCTTGGACGTCACCGTGGCCCGGGCTGCGCCAGGGGCTCGCGCGGCGGGAGGCCGTTGGCGTTCAGGCACGCTTTCAGCTTAGCGTCGCGCTTCGCGTTCGAATCGGCGTTGAAGTCTGGAAACGCGGTTTGCGCCTGCTTCGCGCACGCGTCCATGATCTTGAAGCTGCGCAGCGCCGATTGCCCCTGTTGGGTGGCCCCGGCGTTGACCGCAGACAGGAGAAACAGCAAGACGAGCAACAAGCCAAATCGGTTCATCGGCACCTCCTCGCTTATCATACAATGCTTGGCTAGCCCGCTGTTGCGCTCCGCAAAAAACTGAGGCTCCATAAGCGGGGTCCAATCGGAGGGGCTGAAATGTTAAAAATTTGGGGGCGGACGACGTCGTCTAACGTGCAGAAGGTGCTGTGGTGCTGCGCGGAACTCGGGCTCGATTACGAACGCGTCGAACTGGGCGGACCCTTCGGCGGCAACCAGGATCCGGAATATCTCGCGCTGAACCCCAACGGCCTCGTACCGACGGTAAAGGATGGCGATCTGGTCATGTGGGAATCCAATACGATCTGTCGCTATCTCTGCACGACCCATGGTGGCGAGCGGCTCTACCCGAAAGAGCCGAGGGCTCGGACGCATGTCGAGCGATGGATGGATTGGCAGCTCTCCAGTGTCGGCCCGCCAATGGGCGCGTTGTTGTTCGGTCTCATCCGCACGAGGCCGGAGCAGCGCGACCACGCTGCCGTCGAATCGGCTCGCCGCAAAGCGTTAGCCGCCTGGACGATCGCCGATGACGCACTCGAAGGCCGTCCCTATCTCGCCGGCGAGGCGATGAGCCTCTCCGAGATTACGCTGGGAACTCTGGTTTATCGCTGGCACG
>Ga0306920_100007458_pt1 | contig 14417 bp, 14 predicted proteins | sample flu12Cox44000170_FD_204666 | JGI IMG/M metagenome (GOLD analysis project Ga0306920, IMG submission 204666) | Lab enrichment of tropical soil microbial communities from Luquillo Experimental Forest, Puerto Rico - flux4day.12C.oxic.44.000.170 (v2)... | ecosystem: Environmental > Terrestrial >...
GCCACCGGGCGGATCGCCTCGGCATGCAGCCGGAACCCGTGCACCCGCAGGCGGCGCCGGGCCTGGCGGCTGTCCGCCCCCGGCTGGGCCACCTCGATGTATACCGCCCGGCGCAGGTACGGCCTGCCCAGCACGAACGCCGCCGGGTCCGCGCGTGGCCCGCGCAGCGACCGGGTCTGCGCCTCGTCCAGCGCGCTCACCTCGCCCACCGCCGCCAGCGGCAGGCGCGCCGGGCCCGCCCGCAGCTCCCCGTCGCCCACCACCACGGTCGGCCGCCCCCACGACCACAGCATGGCGGCGACCAGGCCGACGAGGACCACATAGACGGCCACCGCTATCGGCCAGGCCCATCCCGCGATCGCCTCGGTGGCCAGCAGGAGAATCAGCACGAGGCCGAGCAGCCACCAGGACAGCGGAGGACTGAGCCGTTCGTGGTAAACACGCATGAGCATACGGTAGTTGGTTACATGGGGACATGATGGGGCGACAGAGGTGGCGCGGCCTGCGGGACCGGGGCGCTCCGGCCGCAGCGGCCGGCGCCACGGCCGGTGCCGGTGACGGCGGCATCGGCCCGCCGGATCCGGGACCCGGCGGGCTGCCCGCTGGCCGCACGCCGGCCGGCCCGCACCCCCGCGCGGACGGCCCGCACGATCAGGCCGCCAGCCTGCGGGATCAGGCCGCCAGCCCGCGGGATCAGGCCGTCGGCCCGCGGGATCAGGCCGCCACGCCGCCCGCGCAGCGACGGGTCCCGGGCTGGCTGGAGAGCGCCGCCAGCTGGGCCTGGCGGCTGCTCGTCCTTGGCGCGCTGATCTACGTGGTGTTCCGCGTGGTCGGCATACTGCGCCTGGTGGTCCTGCCATGCGTGGTGGCGCTCCTGCTCACCGCCTTGCTGCAGCCGCTCACCCTGCGGCTGCGCCGGTCCGGCATGCCGGCCCTGGCCGCCACGTGGTGCACCATGCTCGCCGCCCTAGCGGTGCTGGGCGGCGTGGCCGCGCTGGCCGCCAGCCGGACCTCCGCCGACTACCAGCGCCTAGTCACCGACGTCGGCGACACCGCGAACAACCTGCAGCGCTGGCTGGCCGGGCCGCCGTTCCACCTGCACCGGGCCGGCCTGGAAGAGCTGTCCCACCACCTGCTCACGTTCCTCAAGGAGCACCAGTCGGCGGTGGCCGGCACGGTGCTGACCGGCGGCAGGCTCTTCCTGGAGCTGCTGGCCGGCGTGGTCCTGACCGCGTTTGTCACGTTCTTCCTGCTCAAGGACGGTGACCGGATCTGGGCTTGGCTGACCTCCTTCCTCGGTGCGCAGGCACGGTCGCGGGCCAGGGGCGCAGGCACGGCGGCCTGGCAAGCGCTGACCTACTACGTCCGGGGCACCGTCACGGTGGCGGCCATCCACGCCGTGGTGATCGGTACCACCCTGTGGATCATGGGCGTGCCGCTGCTGGTCCCGCTGGTGGCCCTGGTGTTCCTCGCGGCGTTCATCCCACTGGTGGGCATCCTGGTGGCGGGCGCCCTCGCGGTCGCGGTCACCCTGGCCACCCGCGGCTGGGCGGCGGCCCTGATCCTGGTGGCGGTCTTCATACTGGAAAACCAGCTGGAGAGCCATCTGCTGCAGCCGCTCGTGGTGGGCCGGATGGTCCGCTTCCATCCGCTGGCGATCATCCTGGTGCTGGCCGTCGGCGGGGTGGCGGGCGGCATCGCGGGCGCTGTGGTGGCCGTGCCCATAGCGGTGGCGCTCTTCCGGGCCATGCCCTACCTGCTGGGCCGGGTCCCCGCGGCAGACGGCGTGGATCGGCAGGGAGCAGTGCCCCGGGCGGGGTAGGGTCACCTGCGTGACCGTGCACCAGCCAGCGGCCGCCGGTCCGGCGGCCGGGACCGCCGCGGATGTCGTGCCCGTCCTCATCAGGCGCCTCGACCAGGGCCTGCCGCTGCCCGCCCGGGCGCATCCGGGCGACGCCGGGGTGGACCTGTGCACCGCGGTGGACGTGGTGCTGGGGCCCGGGGAACGGGCCCTGGTGCCTACCGGGGTGGCGATCGCCCTGCCCGAGGGTTACGCGGCCTTCGTGCATCCCCGCTCGGGCCTGGCTGCCCGGCACGGCGTGACGATCGTCAACGCGCCGGGCACCGTGGACGCCGGGTACCGTGGCGAGATCCAGGTGAGCCTGCTCAACACCGACCGCGCGCAGCCGGTCCGGTTCGAGCGCGGCGACCGGATCGCCCAATTGATTGTCCAGCGGGTAGCCTGCCCGGAGTTCCACGAGGTCCAGGCCTTGCCCGGCTCGGCCCGCGCGGCGGGCGGGTTCGGCTCCACCGGCGGCCATCGCGGGGACGGAATCAGCGCGAAGCAGTAGGGAGCTTGAGGTGTTGCGTCGGAGACGCGGCCGGAACGAGGACCAGCCCGACGAGGCCGGGCTGGAAGGCGCGGCCGCAGATGAAGCGGGCGGAGGCATGGAGATCGGCCCGTGGGACGTGAGCGACGACGTGCCGCGGGCCGAGCGGATTGACTTCGGCTGCCTGCAGGTGCCCGTCGCGGAGGGCTGCGAGGTCCAGGTCAGCATGGCCGACGACCAGCCCGCGTGGATCACCGTCGTGCGCGGTGACAGCGGGCTGCAGTTGCAGGCGTTCGCCGCGCCCAAGACCGGGGGCCTGTGGGCGGACGTCCGCCAGGAGATCGCCGCCGAGGTGGCGAAGGCCGGCGGGCGGAGTGAGGAGGCGGACGGGCCGTTCGGCGTGGAGGTGCACGCCCGGATCGCGCCGCCGGAACCGGTGCCCGGCGTCCCCGGCGGCCTGCACCCGGTCAGGTTCCTGGGCGTGGACGGCCCGCGCTGGTTCCTGCGCGGGGTGATCAGCGGGCCCGCGGCCCGCCAGCCCGAGATCGCCGCCCCGCTGGAGCGGGTGTTCGCCGACGTCGTGGTGTCCCGCGGCGACCACCCCGTGCCGCCCCGGGACATGCTGGAGATACAGCTCCCCGCCGAGGCCCTCCAGGCGCTCGCCGAGGAGGCCGAGGCGCAGGAGGGGAACAAGTGGGGCGGGCTGGACCCGTTCCAGCGCGGCCCCGAGATCACCGAGACCCGCTAGGCCCCGTCAGTGCCCGGCTAGCAGCCTGCCCAGCTCCGACTCGACATCCTCGCTGGTCACGAACAGCAGTTCGTCGCCGCCCGCCAGCGGGTCATCTGGCTGCGGCACGATGACCCGCCCGGCCCGCAGGATCGCCACCAGGGCCGTGTCGGCGGGCCAGGAGATATCGCCGATCCGCGACCCGGCCAGCGGGGCGTCGTCGGCCATGGTCAGCTCCACCAGGCTCGCCTCGCTCTGCCGGAACGTCATCAGCCGGACCAGGTCACCGACGCTGACTGCCTCCTCGACAAGGGCGGACAGCAGCCGCGGCGTGGACACCGCGACGTCCACCCCCCACGACTCGTTGAACAGCCACTCGTTGTTGGGATGGTTGATGCGGGCGACCACCCTGGGCACCCCGTACTCGGTCTTGGCCAGCAGCGAGACGACCAGGTTCACCTTGTCGTCCCCGGTCGCGCAGATGACCACGTTGCACCGCTCCAGGCCGGCCTCATCCAGTGAGGTGATCTCGCAGGCGTCGGCGAGCAGCCATTCGGCCTGGGGCACGCTGTCCACCTTGATGGACCGCGGGTTCTTGTCGATGAGCAGCACCTCGTGCCCGTTGTCGAGCAGTTCACGTGCGATGGAGCGGCCAACCGCGCCAGCGCCGGCGATGGCGACCCGCATCACTGGCCACCTTTCTGCTGCGCCTTCTTGTCGTGGGATCTTTTCTCCGGCACGCGCCGGCCGGGGCCGTCACGCGTGCCGAGCACCGCCTGGAGTTCGTCCAGGTCATCGTGTGTCGCGATGACGTGCAGGACATCCCCCTCCTGCAGCACCATCCCCGGCCCGGGCAGCAATGCCTCGCCCAGCCGGGTGATGAACGCCACCCGGGCGCTGACCGACTCCTCCAGCGCGTGCACCTTCTCGCCCACCCAGGAGGGGTCGTAGTCCACCTCGGCGAGGACCACCGCCCCGGTGGGATCACGCCACAGTTCCTCGGCTCCCTCGGGGAGCAGCCTGCGCAGCATCTGGTCCGCCGTCCAGCGAACGGTGGCCACCGTCGGGATGCCCAGCCGCTGGTAGACCTCGGCCCGGCGGGGGTCGTAAATGCGGGCCGCGACCCGTTCCACGCCGAACGACTCCCGCACCACCCGGGCGGAGATCACGTTGGAGTTGTCGCCGCTGCTCACCGCGGCGAATGCGGCGGCCTCCCGGATCCCCGCCTGTTCCAGGACGGTCTGGTCGAAGCCGATGCCGGTGACCTTTTTGCCCTTGAACGAGGAGCCAAGCCGCCGGAACGCCTCGGGGTCCTGGTCGATCACCGCGACCGAGTGGCCACGGTCTTCGAGGATGTGGGCGAGCGTGGAACCGACTCGCCCGCACCCCATGATCACGATGTGCACGGCCGCCTCCAGTGAATCTGCTGCCCGTCACGGTAATCCCCCCGATGGGCGCACATCACGCCAGGCCGGCATACTGGCTTGCAAGGGCCCGTGACGGAGAACGGGGCCGCGGGCCATCGGGGGGTTCCGGGGGTCGTCCCCCGGGCCAGCAGGGCTAGCAGGGCTAGCAGGGCCAGCAGGGAGGGTAATGGACGCGGACACCGCGGTCGAAGTGCTGGACCTGGAGGTCTCCGGCGTGGCCCATGGCGGCTGGTGCGTGGCAAGGGACGGCGGTGGCCGGGTGGTGTTCGTCCGGCACGCGCTGCCGGGGGAGCGGGTCCGTGCCCGGGTCACCGGCGCGACGGCCTCGTTCGCCAGGGCGGACGCGGTGGAGGTGCTCCGTGCCTCGCCGGACCGGGTGGAGCCGCGCTGCCCGCACGCCCGCCCGGGCGGCTGCGGTGGTTGCGACTGGCAGCACGCCGACCTCGCCGCGCAGCGCCGGCTGAAGGCCGAGGTGGTCCGCGAGCAGCTCCGGCGGATCGCCGGGCTGGACCGCGAGGTGACGGTCGAGCCGGTGGCCGGCGACGACGGCGGGCTCGGCTGGCGGACCAGGGTCCGGTTCTCCGTCCGCCCGGACGGCACCGCCGGGCTGCTGGCGCACCGCTCCCACGACGTGGTCGAGGTGGGTGACTGCCCGATCGCCCACCCGCTGGTGCAGGCGGGGGCCGTGGCCGGGCGGGACTGGGCGCCGGCCCGGTCGGTGGAGGTCGTGGTGTCCCCGGCCGCGGGGGAGCGGGCGGTGATCGTCGCTCCCGGTGCCGGGCCGGGCGCGGGTGCCGGTCTGGCCGGTGCGGCGGACACGGTGCTGGCGGCCGGGCGCGGCGGCAGGCTCGCCACGCTTAGCGGCCGCGGATCGCTGCGCCAGCACGCGGCTGGCCGCTGGTGGCGGGTCAGCGCGGGCGCGTTCTGGCAGGTTCACCCCGGGGCGGCGGACGCGCTCACTGCGGCGGTGCTCGACGTGCTCCGGCCGCGGCCGGGAGAGGTGGCGCTCGACCTGTTCTGCGGCGCCGGGCTGTTCGCCGGGGCGCTCGCGGCCGCGGTCGGGCCGGACGGCGTCGTGGTCGCGGTGGACACCGACCGGGCGGCGGTCCGGGACGCGCGGCACAACCTGCGCGGCACGCCCTGGGCCCGGGTGCACGCGGCGGACGCGGCGACGGCGCTGGCCCGTGGCGGCTGGCCGCCGCCGGCGCTGGCCGTCCTCGACCCGCCCCGGACCGGGGTGCCCCGCCGGGTCATCGAGCAGCTGCTGGCACCCGGCGACGGGCCGGGCCCGCTGCGCCGGGTGGCCTACGTATCCTGCGACCCGGCCACCCTGGCCCGTGACATCGCCGTGTGCGCCGGGCTCGGCTGGCGGCTGGACGGGCTCCGGGCGTTCGACGCGTTCCCGATGACGCACCACGTGGAATGCGTCGCGGCGCTCGCCCCGCAGTGACCACCGGGCGTTGCGACGCGCGGCCCGCCCTCAGGCCAGCGGCGCGAGGGCCTCGGCCAGCGGTGTGACCATGGCGGGATCGGCGGCCAGCGGCAGGTTCATGATGACCAGGTCGGCGCCCGCGTCACGGTAGGCCGCGGCCTGCTCGGCGGCCTGCTTGATGGCGTCTGGGCCCTCCACCCGGACGTTGACCGAGCAGGTGATCTCGCGCGGATCCCGGCCGATGGCGGCGCAGTGCTCGATCAGCGTCTGTTTGAGGCTGAGCCAGTCCTCGGTGCTGGGGGTGATCGCGTTCCACTGCTGGGCCCGGCGCGCGGCGGTGCGCAGGGTCCTGGTCCGGCCGCGCCCGCCGATGGTGACGGGCGGGTGCGGGCGCTGCACCGGCTTGGGCTCGCACCGCGCGTCGGCCAGCTTGACGTAGCGGCCGTCGAATGTCGTGGTCTCCTGGCTGAGCAGCCAGACGATGGCATCGACGCCCTCGTCGAACCGGTCGAACCGTTCCCGCAGCGGCGGCAGCTCGATGCCGTAGGCGTCGCACTCCATCTGGTTCCAGCCCGCGCCGACCCCCCGTTCCAGCCGGCCGCCGGAGATGATGTCCACGGTCGCCGCCATGTTGGCAAGCACCGCCGGGTGCCGGTAGACCATGCCGGTGACCTGGCAGCCGAGCCGGATCCGGTGGGTCGCCTGGGCGAGCGCGGCGATCATTGTCCAGGCCTCGAAGTTGGGCCCGTCATGGGGCTCGGTCAGCGGGTAGAAGTGATCCCAGTTCCAGGCCGACTCGAACAGCTCGGCCTCGTCGGCCGCCACCCACACGTCACGGAGCTGCGCCCACGTCTGGTGCTCGGGCCTGGTCTTAATCGCGAAGCGCACCGGCATCTCCTCAGATTTCGCGAACGATTGCCGTGAGCGAGGCTATCGCGCTGGGTCACCAGCGGCGGGCGCCGCTTCCGGGCCGGGCGCGGTCAGCCCCGGCGGCGCGGTCCCTCGCCCTGCGTCCACGGGTCGTAGTCGACCTCCAGCGCCTCCTGCGGCGGGCGCTCCGCCTCGGGGACGTGCCGCAGGTTCAGCCGGATCCGGGTCCAGCTGTAGCTGCGCCCGCGCATCGAGTCCACCAGCACGTCCGCGGGCTCCAGGTGCGGCCACACCTCCGGATGCCGCTGCTTCCATAGCTCGAGCCCGGCCATGGCCTCGTCCTTGGTCGCTGCGCGGGCCACCTCGATCAGCGGCATCGTGGACCGGCGCCGGCCGGTGGGGCCGCTTTGCTTGCCCGGCGCGGCCGGGGCCACCGTCCCGGACGGCCCGGCGTCCCCGGCCATCCGGCGCTTGGACGGCTGCACCCGCGGCGGCTCACCGGCCTGCTTGTCGTAGTGCGGCGGCCAGGGGGCATCGGCCAGCCCGGCCGCCTCGTGCTCGGCCGCGAGAGCGAGCAGCGGCTCCAGCGAGCCGGCCGTCTCGTCCATGCCCGCCCAGGGGTCGCCGAGCCGCGCGAACCGGCCGGGAACGGTGTCCACCGTGAACGCGGCAGGGTCGCAGTCGGCCACCTCCGCCCAGGTCAGCGGGGTGGACACCCGGGCATCGCGGGTCGGCCGGACCGAGTAGGCGGAGGCCACCGTGCGGTCCTTGGCGTTCTGGTTGTAGTCCACGAACACGCCGTGCCGCTCCTCCTTCCACCACTGCGCGGTGGCCAGGTCGGGGGCCCGCCGCTCGATCTCCCGGGCCAGCGCCACGGCGGCGCGGCGCACGTCGGTGAAGCCCCAGCGCGGCTCGATGCGCGCGTAGATGTGGAAGCCGCGCGAGCCGGACGTCTTCGGCCACCCGGTGAGCCCGAAATCCGCAAGCACATCCCGGGCGACCAGGGCCACCTGGAGGATCTGCGGCCAGTCCACGCCGGGCACCGGGTCCAGGTCGACCCGCAGCTCGTCGGGATGGTCCAGGTCCTCGGCCCGGACCGGGTGCGGGTTCAGGTCGATGCAGCCCAGGTTCACCATCCAGGCCAGCGCCGCCGCATCGCGGGGGACGACCTCCTCGGCGGTGCGCCCGGACGGGAAGCTGAGCAGCACCGTCTCGATCCAGTCCGGGCGCTTGTCCGGGGCGCGCTTTTGGAAGAACGGCTCACCCTCGGCGCCGTTCACGAACCGCTTGAGCACGTTCGGCCGCCCGCCGGCGCCGCGCAGCGCGCCGTCGGCCACCGCCAGGTAGTACCGGACCAGGTCGAGCTTGATATGCCCGGCATGCGGGAAGTAGACCTTGCCCGGGTTCGAGACCAGCACCGTCGTCCCGCCGACGTCCAGGCTCTGCTTCCGATCCGGCATGCCGCCACAGTAACCGGGCGGCTTCCGGCCGGGCACCCCGGGACGCGCGGGAGGCCCGGGGGCTGCGTGCGCCCGCGACAGGGCGCGCGGCTCCCGCGCCGCCCGGACGGGCCGGAACCCGGTCGCACCGGGCGGATCCGCCAGGTTGGTCAAGGCGTGGCGGCGGCATCGGCGTGCGGGTCGCCGGACCAGTCGTTGTAGTAGCCGACCGCGTTGCAGCGCGCCCGGCCGGTGCACGACACCGAATACAGCGCGGACAGTTGCCCCTTGCCGGTCGTGGCCCCAGCCGGCGCGGGGAGGAACCCGGCCCGCCAGCGGCCGCCGGACCGCACCAGGTACATGGCCACCGAATGGCCCGCCGCGTTTCTCCCGCCGCCGACGGCGAAGCAGACGCCCGACGGCCGGCAGGAGACGCCGAGCAGATAGGTGCTCGCCCGCGGACCGGCGCCGCGCGGCACCGCGGTGATCGGCCACGCCCGGCCGAATCGGCCCCCCGACTCGATCACTGCCATCGCGCGGCTCTGCGTGGCCGAGACGGCGTACTGGCCGGCGCCCAGGCACGGGCCCGCCGACAGGCAGGAGATCGAGGTGATCGCGGTGAACGTGCTCGCGATGGCCCCGCGCGGCGCAGCGATCTCGGTGGCCTGGTGCCAGGTGCCCCGCGACTCGATGGCGCCCATCGCCTCGAACTGGGCCGGGGAAACGCTGTAGTTCCCCACCGCCGTGCAGGTGCCGGGGCCGGAACAGGCGACCCCGGTCATGAACGCATCCGGGTTGGCGGCCGCGTTCGGCGGCGAGGAGATCTCGGTGGCCTGGCGCCACGGCCCGGACGGCGGCTTGGCCAGTGTCATCGTCTGCGCGTTGCCGGAGGAATCCTGATAGCTGCCAACCGCGGTACAGGACCCGTCGCGGGCACAGGAGACCGCCTCGAGCTGCGCCGACACGGGTGAGGCGGCGCCCGGCGGCAGGCGGGGCGTGAACGCCCGGGCCCAGACCCCACGGGACTCGGTGGCGATGAACGCCTGCAGGTTGCGGGACCCGCCGTACTCGTAGTCGCCGACCGCCACGCAGTTCCCGGCACTGCGGCAAGCAACGCCGTTGACCCGGGCATATGGCTGCGCGGCGGCGCCCGCCGGCAACCGCAACGCGATGCCGCGGGACCACCGGTCATGGGACTGGGTGGCGACCATCGGCTCGATCGGCCCTCCGGCCGCCGCGTAGTCGCCGCCCGCGGTACATGATCCGGCGGCCGCGCAGGCGATCGCGAACAGCCCGGCGCTCTGGACCACCCGGGAGCTGGCAGGAGGCCGGATCGCCGTCGCATGACCGTGATCGTGCCCGGCGCCGCCCAGCACCCCCACCGGGCCGGCCGTTACCGGGAAGATGAACAGGAGCGCGCCAACGGCGCCGCTCACCGCGGCATGGACCTTAGGCGCAAGCACGGACAGAACAGGCATCGCTTTCCGGCCGATGCTGGGAGGACCGTCAAGGTAAGACTAACCCCCGCCCATGAGTGGTTCTACGACTCTCCAAAGGCGCAGGTGTCACACGAGTCACGGCTAGGAGGCCAGGGAGCTGAATCTCACCGCAGACAAGGCCCGGCAGCGGTTCGGGACGGCCGCCGTGGCGCGGCTGGCCACCATCGGGCCGGCCGGCCGGCCCCACCTGGTGCCGGTCACGTTCGCGCTGGACGGCGACCGCATCTACACGGTCGTGGATGCCAAGCCAAAGACGACCGCGAACCTGCGCCGCCTGCGCAACATCGCCGCCGACCCGAGGGTCACCGTGCTCGCCGACCACTACGAGGACGACTGGGACCGGCTGTGGTGGGTCCGGGCCGACGGGGTCGCGGCGATCCTCGGCGGGCCTGCGCAGCCGCCCGGCCAGCCCGCGGGCGCGGCCGGCCCCGCGGCGGGCACCGCCGGGCCGCTGGCGCTGCTGGCGGCGCGCTACCCCCGATACCGGGCGGCCCCGCCGGCGGGCCCGCTGATCCGGATCCAGGTCGAGCGCTGGACCGGTTGGGCGGCGAGCTAGTGCCGCGACCGGCAATCGGGAACCCCGCCGCCCGTTCGGCAGGCACGCAGCAAGGTCGCGCGCCCGCGCTGCTACATCGCCTCGCCCAGGGCCAGCACCGCGGTCACCAGGTCCAGCAGCGGCCCGCAGAGGTCATGGTCAGCGATAAGAAAATTCCGGTCATCCAGCCGGAGATGGTAGATCGGGGTGCCGGGAACCGGCCGGTACGGCACCGGGGAAGCCAGAGCGCGCGTCATGAGCTGCTGCCAGCATCCGGCGTCGCTACGATCAGCGGTGTTAATACTGCGGCGCCACATCGCGCCGTCCCACTCGACCTGGGTCACTTCGGCCCTCATGAACGCTACGCCCCCTCATGTCCCCGGTGTCGCGCAGTTGCCAGCCGACGGGGGTGCCAGGGCCAGCCCAGCGTGCCTGGTGCCAGCCCGGGGCTGCGACGGCCCGATGGAAGGCCCTCCCTCGTGCCCTGGCCCGAGGTCTCCTCCGTTGGGTGGCCGGTCCGTCCCGGCGCGGGCCCGACGCTGTCGGCGGCGATGTCGTCGCCGGCCTCGTCGCGGGCCTGGGTAAGACTGCCCCTGATGGAGGGGATCTTGCCGAGCCCTCTGGTCATAAGCCCCTCGCTCGCAGCGGTCCCGGGGCATGCGTGTGAGGTTGCGGCTATCACACCAGCCCGGAGGTCGGCCAGGGTAACACCTGTGTGGAGATCTGTGGACGCATCGGATGAATGCCCAGGCCAACCACTTTATAGCTGTGGACGCGCGTGGGTGTGGAAAAGTGGATAACCGGTCCGCGCAATTACGCCAGGCTCCCCCACGCATGGGTCAGCCACCCGCTGACCGCGCATCGGATGACACGCCGGGCCACCGGATGAGCTGCCTTAATGCCGGTTCCGGTCCGGGGAGCGACCCGGGATGGGCTAGCTCACGCCTGCGGGCAGCCGGCTCAGGGCGTCCTGCACGGCCTGGTCGGGCAGGTCAAAGTCGGTCATCTCGCCCGACTGGAAGTTCGCGTAGGCGGACAGGTCCAACAGGCCGTGGCCGCACAGGGCGGTCAGGATGACCTTCTCCTCACCCGTCTCCTTGCACCGCAGTGCCTCCTCGATGCAGGCGGCGATCGCGTGCGTGGGCTCGGGCGCGGGCAGGATGCCCTCCGCCCGGGCGAATCGCAGCCCGGCCTCGAAGCACTCCGACTGCGGCTTGGCGACCGCCTCGATCAGGCCCAGCTCGTAGATGTGCGACAGCAGCGGCGACATCCCGTGGTAGCGCAGCCCGCCCGCGTGGATCGGGTCCGGCACGAACTCGTGCCCGAGCGTATGCATCTTGAGCAGCGGGGTGAACCCGGCCGTGTCACCGAAGTCGTAGGCGTACACGCCCCGGGTGAACGACGGGCACGCGGCCGGCTCGACGGCCCGCAGCACCGGGTTGATCCGGCCCGCGAGCTTCTCCCGCAGGAACGGGAACACCAGGCCGGAGAAGTTAGACCCGCCGCCGGTGCAGCCGACGATCAGGTCCGGGGTGTCTCCGGCCATGGCGAGCTGCTTGATGGCCTCCTCGCCGATGACCGTCTGGTGCAGCAGCACGTGGTTGAGCACGCTGCCGAGCGAGTACCTGGTGGCCGGGTCGCCGCCCGCCACCTCGACCGCCTCGCTGATCGCAATGCCGAGGCTGCCGGGGGAGTCCGGGTGCTGCTCGAGCACGGCGCGCCCGGCCGAGGTGACGTCGGACGGGCTGGGGTGCACCGTCGCCCCGTACGCCTCCATCAGCAGCCGGCGGTACGGCTTCTGGTCGTAGGACGCCCGGACCATCCACACCTCGAGGGCGATCCCGTACAGGGCCGAGGCGAACGCCAGCGCGCTGCCCCACTGGCCAGCGCCGGTCTCGGTGGTCAGCTTGGTCACGCCCTCGGCGGCGTTGTAGTACGCCTGCGGGACGGCGGTGTTCGGCTTGTGCGAGCCCGCCGGGCTGACTCCCTCGTACTTGTAGTAGATCCGGGCGGGGGTGCCGAGCTCCTTCTCCAGCCGCCGGGCGCGGAACAGGGGAGTGGGCCGCCACAGCCGGTACACGTCGGTGACCGGCTCCGGAATGTCGATAAATCGATCCGGCGACACTTCCTGGGCGATCAGCGCCATCGGAAACAGCGGGGCCAGGTCGTCGGGGCCTACCGGCTGGCCGGTGCCCGGGTGCAGCGGCGGCGGCGGGGGCGCGGGCAGGTCCGGGATCACGTTGTACCACTGGCGCGGCATCTCGGACTCGTCGAGCAGGTATTTGACCTGGTGATCCATGGCAAGCCTTCCGCTAGAGCCAGGGCAGAGGTGATCACTGCGACATTAGCGGCTCCGTGCGGGCAGCGGGAGATGCGGGCCGGCGATCACCCGGCACGGGCTCTTGACAACCGGTCATAATCACAACAAGATCGGGCAATAGCGGGCATGAACGTGGGTTGCCTCCCGGCCAGCGCGGCCAAGGCCCCGGGACAAGGGAACGGGGCCATCGGGGGGCGCCCCGGCTCACCCGGGAGGGAGCCAGCACGCCGATGCTGCCGACCCAGCGGCGCCAGGCGATCCTGACGCAGGTGCGCCAGCGCAGCGCCGTGTCCGCCGACGACCTGGCCCGCGAGTTCGGCGTATCGGTCGAGACGATCCGCCGCGACCTGCGCAGGCTGGGCGACAAGGGCCTGCTCGACCGGGTGTACGGCGGGGCCACCCGCCCGGCGGGCCGGTCCAGCGAGGGCAGCTTCGCCGCGCGCAGCGTCCGCCGGGTGGCCGCCAAGCGCGCCATCGCGCGGCTGGCCGCCACGTTCGTCGAGCCCGGCGACACGGTGATCATCGATGTCGGCACCACCGCGCTTGAGGTGGCGCGGGCGCTGCCCGCCGCGTTCGAGGGCCGGGTGCTGACCAACTCGGTACCGGTGGCGATGGAGCTGTCCGCCCGCGGGGAGATCGAGCTGCTGTCGTGCGGCGGGCAGGTGCGGCCCGGCGACGGCGCCTGCTCCGGCGCCCACGCGGAGGCGTTCTTCGCCGAGTTCTACGCCGACCGCGCGTTCCTCGGCTCCGGCGGGGTGCACCCCGAGGCCGGGCTCACCGACTACTACCCGGCCGAGGTGGTGGTCCGCCGCACCATCATCGAGCACACCGCCGCCTCCTACGTGCTGGCCGACTCCAGCAAGCTCGGCATCATCGCCGTGCACCGGGTCTGCCCGCTCGACCGCGTCACCGCGGTCCTCACCGACGACGAGGGGGAGCCCGGCGCCCACGAGGCGCTCACCTCCGCGGGCGTCACGGTCCTGCGAGCCACCGGCACGCAGCGCCGACCCCTGACCGAGGCCGGCTGACGCCCGTCAGCCCGGCGCGCACGACCGCCTCCCCGGCGAGGCACCGAGGATGTGATGACAGTGGCCACCCTCACCCACCCAGACGACGACGCCCAGCTCGACAGGTACGGGTACCGGCAGCAGTTCGTCCGCTCCCTGCGGAACTTCGAGTCGTTCGCGGTGGCGTTCTCGTTCATCTCGATCACCACCGGAATCTTCACCACGTTCGCGTTCGTCCTGGTCACCGGCGGCCCGCGGGGCATCTGGACCTGGCCCATCGTCATCGTCGGCCAGACCCTGGTGGCCCTGGTCTACGGCGCCCTCGCGGCCCGCGTGCCGCTGGCCGGCTACTCCTACCAATGGGCCTCACGGCTGTCGAACGTGCACGTGGGCTGGTGGCTGGGGTGGATGTCGTTCGCGTTCCTGACAATCGTCGCCGTGTCCGTCGACTACGGCCTGGTGCAGGTGGCGTTCCAGCCGCTGATCGGCGAGGCCTACACCCCGACCAGCGCGGCCCTGGAGACGCTCGTGGTCCTCGCGCTCCAGGCCGTACTGATCATCGTCTCGACCCGCGCCACCACCCGGGTCAACAACACCGCCGTGGCCACCGAGGTGATCGGCATCGTCGGGCTCACCGTGCTGCTGATCATCGTCGCGGCCATCCGCGGCCTCGGGCACTGGTCCAACCTGGGCTCCACGGGGATCGTCTCGCCCGTCGGGTACTACAACTGGCTGGGCCCGTTCATGCTGTCCACCCTGCTCGGCGCCTACACGATCGTCGGGTTCGAGTCCGCGAGCAACCTTGCCGAGGAGACATTCGAACCGCACAAG
>Ga0306920_100007461_pt1 | contig 14416 bp, 13 predicted proteins | sample flu12Cox44000170_FD_204666 | JGI IMG/M metagenome (GOLD analysis project Ga0306920, IMG submission 204666) | Lab enrichment of tropical soil microbial communities from Luquillo Experimental Forest, Puerto Rico - flux4day.12C.oxic.44.000.170 (v2)... | ecosystem: Environmental > Terrestrial >...
ATGCGCTCGCCTATATTGGCGGCATCGTGCTGGGCTGGATCTATGCGCGTTCCTTGCTCAAGAACGAGAAACTTTGGGGCGGACCAGCGCCGATATCACTGCAGCAGCTGGACGATTTCATTCTGTGGGTCACGATCGGAATCATCGTCGGAGGCCGCGCCGGCTACGTGCTGTTCTACAATCCGGCTTTCTTCATCCATCATCCCGCGGAGATTTTCGAACTGTGGAAGGGCGGCATGTCGTTCCACGGCGGCTTTCTCGGCTGCGTCGCCGCCGTGATCCTGTTCTGTCTGAGAAACAAGCTGCCCATCCTGTCGCTCGGCGACATCACAACCGCGGTGGGGCCGATCGGATTGTTTCTCGGACGGCTGGCCAACTTCATCAACAGCGAATTGTGGGGACGCGCGGCCGACCCAGGCCTGCCCTGGGCAATGGTATTTCCCAATGGCGGGCCGCTGCCGCGCCACCCGAGCCAACTTTACGAGGCGGCGCTTGAGGGTGTCGTTCTGTTTACGATCCTGGCGGTGATGATTCGGATGGGCGCGTTGAAGCGACCTGGCCTCATCCTCGGCAGCTTCATCGCGATCTATGGTATCGCACGCATCACGGCTGAGTTTTTCAGGGAGCCCGATCCTCAGCTCGGCTTTTTGTGGGGCGGACTGACCATGGGCATGTTGCTCTCGCTGCCGATGATCATTGCAGGAGCAACCATTGTTGCGGTGGCATGGCGCCGCAAGACCGAAGGGCGGGTAACGCCACAAGGAACCTCGTGACCGAAGATTCGCTCCAGTCCGAGATCAAGAAGCTGATCAAATCATCCGGCCCGATGCCGGTGTGGCGTTACATGGAGCTGTGCCTGTTGCATCCGCACCACGGCTACTACCTTTCCCGCGATCCCTTGGGGCGCGAAGGTGACTTCACCACCGCGCCCGAAGTGAGCCAGATGTTCGGCGAATTGCTCGGGCTATGGGCTGCGTCGGCGTGGAAGGCAATCGGCTCGCCGCCGCTCTTGCGATTGATCGAACTCGGGCCCGGCCGAGGCACCATGATGGCGGATGCGCTGCGGGCGCTGCGCGTGCTGCCCCCGCTCTATCAGGCGCTGAGCATTCACCTCGTCGAGGTCAATCCCGTGCTGCGCGCGAAGCAGCAAGCGACGCTTTCGGGCCCACGCGAGGTTTCATGGCACGACACGATCGATGAGGTGCCGGATGGTCCGGCCATCATCTTCGCCAACGAGTATTTCGATGTGCTGCCGATTCACCAGGCGGTGAAGTGCGAGACCGGCTGGCACGAGCGCATCGTCGAAGTCGACGACAGCGGAAAGCTCGCGTTCGGCGTCGCTACGGAGCCGATCCCGCGTTTTGAAGTCCTGCTGCCGCCCCTGGTGCGCGCCGCCCCGCTCGGCGCGGTGTTCGAATGGCGGCCAGATGCCGAGATCATGAAAATCACAAGCCGGGTGCGCGATCAGGACGGCGCTGCCCTGATTGTCGATTATGGCCACGTGCGCAGCGACGTGGGCGATACGTTTCAGGCCATTGCCCGTCATTCCTTCGCCGACCCACTGAAAAATCCGGGACAAGCTGACGTCACCGCACATGTCGATTTTCAGGCGCTGATGCGCGCTGCCGACGATCTTGGCGCACGCGTCCACGGCCCGGTGACGCAAGGCGAATTCCTCAAGCGCCTCGGCATCGAGACGCGCGCGATGACACTGATGGCCAAGGCCGCCCCCGAGGTCGCCGAGGACATTGCAGGCGCGATGCAGCGGCTGGTCGGCGGCGGCCGCGGCGGAATGGGGCAAATGTTCAAGGTGCTGGCGATCTCGGAACCGAACCTCACCTCGCTGGCCGGATTTGCCGACTTGGCAGCGGATGGGAAGGCCGATAAGCCATGAAGCTGGAATCGCCTTTGTTATCGGCCATTCCCGGCCTGCGTCATGCTTTCTTCAACCGCGACGGCGGCGTCTCCGCCGGCGTCTACTCTGGCCTGAACGGCGGCATCGGCTCGAACGACGATCCGGCCAATGTCGCGGAGAATCGCCGCCGGATGGCGCAGCAGCTCGGCGTGAGGCCGCAACATCTGCTCACGGCATACCAGGTTCACTCGGCTGACGCGGTAGTAGCGTCGGCGCCATGGGACACCGCGTCGCGCCCGCGCGCCGACGCAATCGTAACCCGCGCCGAGGGGCTCGCCATCGGCATCACCGCGGCCGATTGCGGACCGATCCTGCTGGTCGATCCGAACGCGCGAGTGATCGGCGCAGCCCACGCTGGCTGGAAAGGCGCACTGACCGGCATCCTGGAATCCACTGTCGATACGATGGAGAAACTCGGGGCCGAGCGCTCGAGCATCGTCGCCGCCATCGGACCCCTGATCCGCCAGAACTCCTACGAAGTCGGCAATGAATTCGTCGAACGTTTCGTCGACACCGATGCGGAGAACGCCCTGCTCTTTCTTCCCGCCGCGCGCGAGGGGCACGCCATGTTCGATCTGGCCGGCTTCATCCGCAAACGGCTGGAAAGCGCAGGCGTGCTCATCATCGACGATGTCGGCGCCGACACCTATTCCGACGAGCGCTTCTTCAGCTACCGCCGCTCGGTACATCGCAAGGAGCCGGACTACGGCCGCCACGTTCACGCGATCGCGCTGCAACGCTGATTTTCAGCGGAAGTGTTTCAAGCGCAACGGAAATATCCGCGCATCGCACCGCAACGCGAATGCCAGATCCACCGCACTGGTGTCCCGGTTCTGCCATTCGTATCGTGTTGCAGCGAGGCCTTTTACGAATGGCAGAACCGAAGGGACACCAGCAAATACAAGATTCCAGTGCGGTTTTGGATTTGGCATTCGCTATGACGACTCGCCGCGGTATTGAAGCGAATGCCAAATCCACCGCACTGGACCTGGGCGCATTTTAACGATATCGCTTGGGACAAAATGTGGGACGCGTCATCAACACCATTCCGCAACCGTCAATGGTTGCCGCGCGCGGCTGTGAGCGCTGCGATGCTGGCATTCGCCTGCGGACTCGGCGGCTGTGCCGGTAACGGCGCCAATGGTAACGCTTTTGCGATGGCCAGCGCCGCAAGCGGCCCGACCGTCACCTTCGAGTCCATCGACGGCCCGCCGCCGCAGATTTTCGAGCGAATGGTGAGCGTCCTCGACAGCGAGTCCAAGCTTCGAAATCTTTCGATCGTCTCCCGCGAGGGCACGGCCTCCTACCGTGTCCGCAGTTATCTTGCAGCTCAGGTCAACCGCGGTCGCGCCACGATCGCCTGGGTCTGGGACGTCTACGACCAGAACCAGCAACGCGCGCTGCGCCTTTCTGGCGAGGAACCGGCTGGCAAGGCCGGACGCGACGCCTGGACGGCTGCCGACGACATGGTTTTGCGCAAGATCGCCCAGGCCGGGTTGAGCGGCCTGAGCAGCATGATCAACGGAACGGCACCCGCCGAGCCGCCCCAAGCGCGGCCGCCCGCACCCGCCAGCCGAGCTCCGGCAGTGGCGAGCGCCAATCCGCCTTCATTGGCATCCGCCGATTTCAGCCTCAGCGCGCTCAGCTACACCAGCCATTAGCCAAATTTCCCCGGAAATGCCCATTTTTGCCCGGGAAAACCGCCCCCATGGGTTGCCAGCCGGGTCACCCCCTTGATATCACCCTGCCTGTCGAAACGCGCGTCCGTGGAAACTGCGATATGCTGAACATAGTATCCAGCAAGGCGCGAGGAGAAATCTCGATGTCGGCCAAAAACGGCTCCATCAAGCTCGTTGCCGGCAATTCCAATCCAGTGCTGGCGCAGGAAATCGCCAACTGGCTGCACGTGCCGCCGACCAAGGCGATCGTCCGCCGCTTCGCGGATATGGAAATTTTCGTCGAAATCCAGGAGAATGTCCGCGGCTCCGATGTCTTCGTGATCCAGTCGACGTCGTTTCCGGCCAACGATCATTTGATGGAACTTCTGATCATCACCGACGCGCTGCGACGCGCCTCGGCGCGCCGCATCACCGCGGTGGTGCCCTATTTCGGCTATGCCAGGCAGGACCGCAAAGCTGGTCCGCGCACCCCGATTTCCGCCAAACTCGTCGCCAACCTGATCACGCATGCGGGGGCGGACCGCGTCATGACGCTCGATCTGCACGCGGGACAGATCCAGGGCTTCTTCGACATCCCGACCGACAATCTCTACGCCTCGCCGGTGATGGTGCGCGATATCCGCGAACGTTTCGATCTCACCAATGTCATGGTGGTGTCGCCCGATGTCGGCGGCGTGGTACGCGCGCGCGGACTTGCCAAGCGCATCAACGCACCGCTCGCCATCATCGACAAGCGCCGCGAACGCGCTGGTGAATCCGAAGTGATGAACGTGATCGGCGACGTCGCCGGATACACCTGCATCCTGGTGGACGACATTGTCGACTCCGGCGGCACGCTGGTGAACGCTGCCGATGCGCTGCTCGCCAACGGCGCCAAGGAAGTCTACGCCTACATCACCCATGGCGTGCTGTCGGGCGGTGCGGTGACGCGCGTCACCTCTTCGCGGCTGAAAGAGCTTGTGATCACCGACTCGATCCAGCCGACGGAAGCGGTGCGAAACGCTCCCAATATCCGTACGCTCTCGATCGCTTCCCTGATTGCGGAAGCGATTGGCCGCACTGCGGCAGAAGAGTCGGTATCGAGCCTGTTCGATTAAGAGCTTTCCAATTCCTCAAGTTCATCCTTCGAGATACGCGCGGGCCCTCCGCACGCGGGTAGAGGCTATTGCTCCAGACCTGAATCCCCAACGCGGGTGAACCCGAGTTGGGCGTGCGGTGATGTTTTCAGCCCGATCTCAAGGCGCGGATTCCAACCTCCAATTGTGGGATGCCGCTTCGTGATTTCACCGCCATGGAAGACGCGGAGATGGCGTTGGCAACCCTGTCCGATACCCTCAAACGTCCGCTTGGAATACCGCCAGGCACAATCCCGGAAGAGCTGGTTGGGCCGTTAGACGGTCACAAAGCGGCTTCTTGGGCCGCGGAAATTGATTTATCGCAAGGTGCCAGGAACAAAGGGATGGCTTTCTATCTAATGCTCGACAGGAGATGCGCGCAGTTCAACCAGGAGAACGCAGATGAATTCGCATCTATCACCTGAACAAACGCCTCGTCGCCCCACATCCTCAGCTTCCTCGACAACTTCCGCTCGTTCGGATGCCGACGACCTTCGGCCTGACAGCTTTGGCGAGACCTTGAGCCAGCTCAGCCGGGATGTGGCAAGCTTGAAGGACACCTTTGCGCTTCTCGCGTCGCAGGCCAGCGGCGAGGCCGCAAAGACGATGCGCAACATGAGCGAGGCGGTTGCCTCGCAAGTGGGTGATGCCGCCAGCGGGGTGGCGGACACGAGTTCCGATCTGGCGACGTCGGCCAAACAGCACGCCAAGACATTCGCATCCGAGCTCGAAGCCATGGCGCGGCGCAATCCATTGGGCACGATCGCCGGCACGCTGGTGGTCGGCGTCATCGTCGGGATGATGTCGCGGGGAAGAGGCTGATGTTCGCGCCCCTGCTGGGCGCACTCCGCGCCGATATCGATCGGCAGACGGGCTGGGCTCGCGAGGAGGCCCGGCGCCAGATGCGGTATGCCGTACTGATTGGCGCAATAGTCGGCATGGGCGCACTCGCTGCGCTCGGCGCGCTCACTGTCGGACTCATCGCTCTTTACACCTGGCTGACGCCGCAAGTCGGTTCGCTCGAAGCACTCGGCATCATCGGCGCTGGCTTGCTGTTGCTGATGATGATCATGTTCGCGGTAGCTCTCTCTCTGCGGCGCCCCCAGCTCAAGACACGACCCGCGTTGCGGGTAGCTCAGTCCGCCGCTCTGTTCCGCAGCGGCACCAGGCTAGGCGCTGATCAATCCATCGCGACCAGCAAGGATTCCTTGCGCTTCGCAACCGACGCGTTGCGCGAGGGTACCCGCCCGGAATTGCTGGGTGCGCTCGCGCTGATTGCGCTGGCGGGAGTGATCGCGGGCCGCAGGCTGCGTCGGCCGGAGGAATAGCGCGCCGCTTCGGCGATGCAGATGCCCATTCATATTGGTGCCATGACCTGAGCGAATTTATCGAAGTCGCCGCAATCGGTAATTCGGCCGACAGTGAGGGCCACCCAGTTGCAGGAGAAGCCGGTTCAAATAAAGCTGACGCAACGGCGAGGCACGGTGCTCACAAACGCGGCCGTGGCCGCGCTGATTATCGCTGCACTCTATTTTGGCAGGGAAATTTTCGTTCCGTTCGCGCTGGCCGTTCTCCTGAGCTTCGCGCTCGCACCTTTTGTCATCCGTCTGCATTACTGGCGAGTTCCACGCACGGCTTCCGTACTCATCGTGGTCTTCTTTGGATTTTCCATCATTTTCAGCCTGGGCGGGCTGATGGTATCCCAGGCAACGCGCCTCGCCGCCAAACTTCCCGGATACCAGCAAACGCTGAGCGACAAGATCGAGAGCCTGCGTGGCTTGATGGGTGGTCCTGGAACCTTGAAACAGGCCTCCACCGTTCTCAAGGAACTGGAGACAGAGCTGCAACGCGGGAGTGCAAGCCAGACTGACGGTGGAGCTGCGAGGCAAGCATCGGACAAGGCGATTCCGATACCGGTCGAAATCAGACAGCCCGACCCCGGCGCCCTGACGACGCTGGCCAAGATCATCGAGCCGCTGCTTTCACCGCTCACGACGACCGGGATCGTCGTGATCTTTGTGGCGTTTATCTTGCTGCAGCGGGAGGATCTGAGAAACCGGCTCATCCGTCTTGCCGGCTCGGGAGACATTCAGCGGACGACCGCTGCCCTTGATGATGCCGGCAAACGCCTGAGCAAGCTCTTTCTTACCCAAATCATTTTCAACGCCGTGTTCGGTTTGGCAATTGGTGCAGGTCTCGAATTGATCGGCGTGCCTTCGGCTCCGTTGTGGGGTCTGATCGCGATGATTCTGCGCTTTGTGCCCTACATCGGCGCGTTGATCTCAGCCATATTTCCACTCACCCTGGCTGCGGCCGTCGGTTCTGGCTGGGGAATGTTGGTGCAGACGGCTCTATTGTTCGTGGTGCTGGAACTGCTTGCCGGACAAGTCATCGAGCCTCTGATTTATGGCCATAGTTCTGGCCTCTCCCCGGTCGCCATCATCCTGTCTGCTTCATTCTGGACCTGGCTCTGGGGTCCAGTCGGACTGGTGATAGCGACGCCTCTGACGGTATGCCTCGTGGTCGTGGGACGGCACGTCGAGCGCCTCAAGTTCCTCGACGTCATGCTTGGCGACCAACCTCCACTGAGTCCACCCCAACTGGTCTATCAACGGATGCTCGCGGGCGATCCCCTTGAGGCCGCGGAACAGGCGGATGATTTTCTCAAGGAGTCATCGCTTGAAGACTATTGTGACACGATCCTGCTGGAGGGGCTGAGGCTCGCGGACGCCGAACGCCGATTGGGCCATCTCGACGAAGAACGTCTGGATCGAATTGTGTCGACCGTCGACGAGCTGATGACCCATCTGGAAGCGCACCACGACGTACGGGCGGCGGACCTTCCTCCCCCGGACATGAGCTTCAGCCCCGGCGCCGCCATCGCATTCGAGCAAGCGAGGGCACAACACCAGTTGAACGAGGAAAAAAGCGAACCACCGCGTTCGGTTCTTTGCATTCCCGGATCCAGCAAGCTCGACGAAGCGGCAGCATTGGTATTGGCTTATCTGTTACGGCATCACGAAATCGGGGCAATGGCGGAAGAAGCAGACGCTTTATCCATGTCGAAGTTTTTTTCGCTCGACATGACGGATACGTCTCTTGCCTGCGTCTGCTACGTCGGCCAACCATCCATCACCAAAGTTCAGGACGCCGTTCGCAGGCTCAACAAGAAAAATGCAGAAGCCCGCATTTTTCTCGCGCTTTTTGCAACCGAGGCCGCCGCGCCGTCGATTGGTGCGGTCGGTGCAGCGATCGCCGGCGGATCATTTCGTACTTCGTTGGAAGCAATCATTCAGGCTGCGTCAGAGCATCGTGGCGAGGCCGCCGCCAATCCCAAAGACGTCGTTGCCGGCTAGACAACCGGATCATTCCACTCGCGCGCTGAAAGCGCGTCAGCCGCCTTGGTCCCTCAAGACCCTGCATCCCGGCAAAAGGCCCGCACGATAAAGCTCATCTGGAGCATGATCGCTGTCCGGTGTTCAGATTGAGAGCCCTCGTTGTTCAACGACCCGCAGTCCGTTGCTTCTTTCCGATCAGCGCCGCAATCTCGCTCTCTATAAACCTCTCCATGAGATTCGACGCCGAAACACCAAACATGCGGATGCGTCCGGTGTGAGCCAACAACAGAAGCCCTGCCGCATGAGCGAATGTGTCCACCATCAACAACTTCGCCTCTTCGCTGGACGCGCCAAGCTCTTGTGCGGCCTCGAAAATCGGGTGCAGGGCCGCCTCGAGTGACGTGTTGAGCATAATATCACGTTCTTTTCCGAGTCCTTGCGGCCTCATGCCTCCGCGAAACAAATAGAAGCCCAGATCCAGATCCCTTGGGTTCTCATCATAGAATCGAAAAAAGGCCATCGCCGCGGCAGGCAGACGATCAAGCGGACCTTTGCTGCGTGACACCGCTCGGTTCACGGTCTGCCCGAGATTTTCAAGCGACTCCCGAAGTACCTCAGCGTAGATCGCTTGCTTGGAATCGAAATGAAAATAAAGGGCGGCCGGCGTGTATCCGGCCACGACAGCGATTGCTCTCAATGAAGCGCCATCCAAGCCTTCTGCTTCAAACACGGCACGCGCGGCATCGAGGATAAGCCTGCGCTTTAGTTTGCTGACAGCTCTTTGCCGTCCGGCGCGGCGTTCGGTGGACATCAGGCGTCGTCTCCAGCTTGACTGCAAATTTAACAGTGTTAGAATTTACGATCAATATACAAAAGGAGGCAACCGTGACAGTTAGGGTTGAAAGGAACGGAGCGGTTTGGACCGTGATCCATGATCGGCCGGAAGCCCGGAACGCAATGGATCCTGCGAGCGCCGATGCGCTGACAGCGGCGTTTCTTGAATTTGACGCCGACAAACAAGCTTCCGTTGCGGTCTTCTACGGTGCTGGCGGGGCTTTCTGCGCCGGTTGGGACCTCAAATACGTTAGCACGCTCAATGCCGACAATCCGCTCGGCGAACTGGATATTCCCGTCGCGCGTCCGAAGGGTAATGGCGGGGACATTCCGCGCGGACCGTTGGGGCCTTCTCGCCTCGAGTTGGATAAACCGGTAATCGCGGCAATAGAGGGCCCCGCTGTTGCTGGCGGAATGGAGCTGGGCCTGTGGTGCGATTTTCGTGTGATGGCGAGAGAGTCCTACTTCGGCGTCTATTGTCGGCGCTGGGGCGTGCCATTGATTGACGGTGGAACCGTTCGGTTGCCTCGAATCGTCGGCCAAGGCCGCGCCCTCGAAATTATCCTGACCGGGCGAAAAGTGCCCGCGGAAGAATGCCTGAACATCGGTCTGTGCGAATACCTGACTGCCAAAGGAGGCGCGCGCGCAAAGGCAGAAGAACTGGCACAAGAGATCGCTCGTTTCCCTCAGGTATGTGTGCGTGCTGATCGCCGCTCGGCAATCAAGAGCCACGGGCTATCGGTGCGCGAAGGGTTGATCCAGGAATGGTATAATGGACGGGAGGCCTTGATCGAGGATGGCGTTGCGGGAGCCGCGCGCTTCAAAGATGGTCTGGGTCGACACGGTGACTTCGCAAGGATTCGATAGCCTATCGCGCCCGCTTCGGGTCATTTGAAGAAAGGCCTAAAGCCATTTCCGCTTTGTTCCGGCTGGAATGCGGTCATCCCGCTTACCACCGAAGCGGGCACAGCGATAATGTCGCTGTGCTCTGCCAGCCGTACTGCGGCCTGCGAGCCGCTCCCGTCAGCGCAGATCGTGATAGAGGCCAAGGCTCGACAGGATCAGCGCGATCAGGACCCAGGACACTGGATTATTCAGGAACGGCCACACCGGAGCCTCCCATTTCGGTTGGAAAATCGCTCAATTTCGGCAGACCGTCTTTCATCGGCAAAACCGTCTCCGAATAGTTGACATGCACGCCCGGCACGAACTTCAGTGCCGGGATCGTTGCGGCATACACGTCGACCAATCCAAGCGACGGATGGTCGGTCATGAGATGGCCGCCACAGCGCCGGCAATATTGACGCTCGCTCGCCTCGCTCTTCATGAATTTTCCGATGAACTCGGCGCCCCTGGTGAGACGTACATTCTGGGGCTTCCACAACGTGAAAGCGTTTACCGGCGCTGCGGACCAGGAACGACAGGACGAGCAATGACAATAACCCATTGCCTCAGGTGTTCCCTGGGTCTCGATTTCCACGGCACCGCAAAAGCATTTGCCTTGATACGTGGTCATGCTGGATTTCCTCTCTCGGTTCGCGCTCGATTGGTCCGCATCCATATCGCGCGTTTGATCCCGGATTTGAATGATCGCGCGTCTGAATCGCTTGATGCGGCGTTCGCCGGTTGCAAGCGGCTCGCCTTGGCCTTGATCGGGCGTCCGCAATCCTTGGCAGGGCGTCCGGACCGGTCGCGAGCCGTTGCTGCGTCCTTGAACGGATCGCCGCTTGCGATGACCAATAAAAAGGAAATTTCGAATTCCGGCGAGAAAGCCAGGTGGCAACCGACACCTTATCCGATGTTCTGAAGACGGTGCGGCTCACAGGAGCCGCCTACTTTGACGTCGCCGCGCAGGACCCTTGGTCCGTTCATTCGCCCTCGCGCGATCTGATCCTGCCGCGAATTCTGCCGGGCGCCGACCATCTCATTGCCTATCATGTGGTGACGGCGGGCCACTGTTTCGCGCGTATCGAGGGAGGCGAGGCCGTGCGTCTCGAAGCCGGTGAAGTGGTGGTGTTTACCAATGCCGATCCGCACGTGATGTCGAGCGAGGTCGGCATGCGCGCCGAACCGCCGACTGCTGACATGATCGAGATCGCCGATGCCGGTCTGCTGCCTTTCCGGATCAATCTGATGAATGGCGGAGCGGTCTCGGCAAGGCTGGTGTGCGGCTATCTTGCCTGCGACGCAAAGCCGTTCAACCCTCTGCTGGAGGCGCTGCCGCCGATGCTCAAGGCCGGTGACCCAGGGCGTAACGACAACGGCTGGCTCGGCCAGTTCGTCCACTTCGCCGTCGCGGAAGTGGCCGAAAAGCGGGCCGGCAGCGAAAGTGTGCTGACCAAGCTCAGCGAATTGATGTTCATCGATGTCGTGCGGCGCTGTATCGAGGCGTTGCCCCCGCAAGATGCCGGATGGCTCGCGGGCTTGCGCGATCCGGCCGTCGGCAAGGCGCTGGCGCTGATCCACGCGCGGCCATCGTTCAACTGGACGATCGAGGGACTGGCGCGGCAGTGCGGTACCTCGCGCACGGTCATGGCCGAGCGATTCGTGCAGTTCGTCGGCGTGCCGCCGATGCATTATCTCGCCAAATGGCGCATGCAGATCGCGTCCGAGATGCTCAGTCGCCGTCATTCGAACATGGCGACGATCGCAGCCGAGATCGGCTACGAATCCGAGGCCGCCTTCAGCCGGGCATTCAAGAAGATGATGGGTGTTACGCCGTCGGCGTGGCGGCAGGGAATGCGGTGATATTCAATCGTACCTGGATTTTGATTGCCGCAAAACAGGGGTCGAACATGTATTTTCCCGTCATATAGCAGGCAAAAATTCAGGCGCGCGTCCTGGTCCCGATCGTGAAAACGCTCGAGAGCGAACTGGGGAAAGAACGAGCGCGCGTCAGTCCGGGATGGCGCTTCGGCACCAGACGTCAAATGCGAAACTCAGCCGACATACGGCATCTCTTGCTTCCTTAGCCAGCCGAAAGTGTGGTTCGGGTTGCGGGCAAGCGCACCATCGACGGTTTGGTCATATCCGTTTGGGGACCACTGGACTCACGCGTTGAAAAAAAGCGGCATGGCGACAAGCAGCGCAGCCTGATCTACCGGCCAGCGGATGCCGGATCAGGCCGCTGCCTGTGAGCGGCGAAGCCATTCGTCGAGGGCGATGCGACCGAGGCGCGTTTCGCCCAATGGCACCAGCGAGCGCTCCTCGACCCGGCCGCCGAAGTATCGCGCCTCGGGATCGCTCACGACTACACGCTGGTCGCCAACCGCCTTTAGATAGCGGGCAACGATTTCATCAAACGGTACTCGTTCCGGGCCAGCGATCTCGACGATACCGTTTCGTGGCGCCGCGAGCGCAACATCGGCAACGATGGCGGCAACGTCTTCCGCCGCGATGGGCTGGAACAGGCCGGGCGAAATCCTGACCTTGTTTCCGTCCGCACTTGAAGCGGCAATGGCGCCGAGGAATTCCAGGAATTGGGTCGAGCGGATGATGGTGTAGGGGATGCCCGAGCTCTCGATCAATTTTTCCTGGGCCACCTTGGCGCGGAAATAGCCATTGTCGCTCCGGTCGATTCCGACGATGGATAGCGCGACATGGTGCCGGACGCCCGCGGCGGTCTCCGCCGCGAGAAGGTTGCGACCTGAGGTCTCGAAGAACTCCAGCACCGCCTTGTCCTCAAATGAGGGCGAATTAGCGAGGTCGATCACCACCTGCGTGCCGGCCATGGCCGCTTTGAGCCCCTCGCCGGTGATGGTGTTGACACCCGTGTTTGGCGAGGCTGCAATTGCCTCATGCCCCTTTTGCTTTAGATTCTCTACGACCTTCGACCCGATCAAGCCGGTCCCGCCGACAACCACGATCTTCATGACCTCACCTCTCATGATGGTTTCGAGATAACGGCGACACCCAGGCCGTTCGGATCGCTTTCAGGCTTGATTTGTGACTCCGCGGATGGAGCAGTCCGACCTTTGCGACTTCTCGCCGGCGGCTGCGCGTGCGCCGCATGCCGTCAGGGTGCCCGCCGACCAGCACGATAAACTCGCGTGGCTGCAGCCCGGTTCCTAAGCTCAAACGCTCTGTTGCGGAAGCGGACATCCCGTTGATGAGCAAGCGCCCTACTTGACCCAGATCCTCAAAGGGACCGCTTCCCGATCGGGGCAGGTCATGGTGCCGGTGTAGGAATCGGACAACCGTCCGCTGTAGCTGCATTCGATCCCGGCAAGCGAGATTGTTGCGGTCATCCGGGAAGCCGACAATTCGAAGTGCATCTCTCCAGTCTTCTCTTCGGGGCCGTCCTGGGTGCAGAGGCCGACATGTTTCATCATCAGCGGACCGGAATAGGTTTTTCCCGGCGAAGCCGTTCTCGTGACGGTGGCGGTCAATTCCCACTCGCCGAGATAGCCCGAATATCCGATGATCTCGAGCGGCTGCGCCTGCACCGGCCCGGCCAACGCACCCAGCACAAGGGACATAACAAGCGCTCTCACCGGTGGCTCCCTCGCCCGTGGCGCCGTTTCAGAGTTTCTTCAGATATTCGCGGGCGTTGGCGACCTCGGTTCGCGTGTCGTCCGCGCCTTCGGCAATCGCGACAATCTTCTCGTAATACTCCCTGGCCTTGTGCTTGTCTCCCGCCTTTTCGGCTGAGACGGCGGCGCCGACATAGGCGCCCAGCCGGTTCGGCTCCTTCTGAAGTGTCGCCTCGAAGGCGGCGAGCGCTTCCGCGGACCTGCCGCTTTCAAGCAGCATGAGCCCGTAGAGTTCGCGGGCTGGCTTGGGCACGCCGGGTGTCACCGGATGCTTCTCGGTCCTGTCTTCGGCGTCGGCGGCGGCGCTCATCGCTTTCAAGGCGTCGTCGCGCCTGTCCTCGGCGTAAAGCGCCCAGGCGGTCGCGATCTGCTGTTGGATGTCGACCTGTTCCGACCAATAGCTGTCTTTTGCGTCGCGCAGCCTGTCCCGCAATTCGGTCAATCTGGCGATGTCGATCCTGGCGGCTTGCGGATTGCCCGAACGAGCGGCACCGAGCGCGCGCGCGAAATACGTGATCGCCTGCACATTCGCCAGCGGGCTGGGACGAACCTCAAGCTCGGATGCAGCCTTCCAGTCGCCGCGCTCGATCGCGTAACGCGCCGGCGAAACCGCCAGCGCATAGGGTCCCGGAAGGAAGGTCTCGGTGAATCCCCTGACCGTATTCATATCGTCAAGCACGGCCTTGGCGTTGGCGTCCTGACCGGCCTGCAGATAGGCGTAGACCAGGTAATCCATCGCATGCAGTTGGTCATGGAAGTCCGCGGCGTCCCTGGCAACACGCGACGATTCGACGTTGGAAGCAATCGAATCCTCCCAGTAACCAAGCCGCGTGAAAATGTGCGATGGCATGTGCTGCGCGTGCGCCGCCGCGGGCGCCACCTTGGCGTAACGCCGCGCTGCGGCCAGCCCCTTCTCGGCCAGAGCCGGCGTATCGTAGAGATGGATGAGGTAGTGAGCGATACCCGGATGCTCCGGCTGACGCACCCAGATTTTCTCCAGAAT
>Ga0306920_100007462_pt1 | contig 14416 bp, 15 predicted proteins | sample flu12Cox44000170_FD_204666 | JGI IMG/M metagenome (GOLD analysis project Ga0306920, IMG submission 204666) | Lab enrichment of tropical soil microbial communities from Luquillo Experimental Forest, Puerto Rico - flux4day.12C.oxic.44.000.170 (v2)... | ecosystem: Environmental > Terrestrial >...
CGACCTTCGCTGTGGGCTTCGTCCCCACCTACGAGCAGATCGGCATTTGGGGCGCGGTCATTCTCACCGTCATCCGCTTCATCCAAGGGGTGGGCGTCGGCGGCGAATGGGGCGGCTCCGTGCTGTTGTCGATGGAATGGGCGCGCACCAACAAGCACCGAGGCTTCATCTGCTCGTGGCCGCAATTCGGCGGCCCCGCTGGCCTTTTGCTCGCCAATATGGCGGTCTTCGCCTTCAGCGCGATTTCGGGCGACCAGTTCCTCGTCTGGGGCTGGCGGGTCCCATTTTTCCTCAGCATCATCATGGTCGGGGTCGGGCTCTACATTCGCCTGGGCATTCTCGAAACGCCGACCTTCCAGCGGCTCGTTGCCGAGAAACGCATCGAACGGGTGCCGGTGTGGGAGGTGATCAAGCTACAGCCGAGGTCGATCGTGCTGTCAGCCTTTGCGCGCACGGCAGAGCAGGCGCCGGCCTATATCTATCTTGCCTTCGTCTACGTCTACGGCGCCTACATCCATATACCCCGCGATCTCCTGCTGGAATCGCTGATCATCGCCGGCCTTTTCTCGTTCGTGACCATCCCGCTCGCCGGGTACCTTTCGGACCGGATCGGGCGCAAGCGCATGTACATCATCGGCACGGTTGCAACCGGGGTGATCGGTTTTGTCTACTTCGCACTGCTCAACACCACCGTACCGATCTGGATCTTTATCGCCATCGTGCTCGGCTTCGTTGGGCACGATCTGATGTACGGCCCGCAAGCGGCGCTTATCGCGGAATGCTTCACGCCACGTTTGCGCTACAGCGGTTCCTCGCTCGGATATCAGCTTGCCTCGCTCATCGCGGGGGGACCCGCGCCGCTCATTGCCACGGCGTTGCTCGCCGCCTTTGGTTCGGGCTATGTGATCGCGCTTTATATTCTCTTATGCGCGATCGTAAGCCTCATCGCCACGGTCATGATGCCCGACTACACCAACCGCGATATCTCGCAGGAACACGTGTAGGCGGGGAGCGGCACCACCGCTCGCGGCCGCCGCTTCGCGGCCGCGAGCGTCTCTGCGGTAAGGCATGCGTCGATTGCGCTTCTTCAGAGCGGAATGGCGAGGAGCGTGTCGATCCGCTTGTTGTCAAACACGACGATCCTCTCTTGGAAGAGAGGCTCGGCGCCGCTGAGCTCGATGCGATCGAGATAGCGTCCCGCGCTGAAGACGCTGAGCACGCCGTCCTGCATGATGCGGAGGACGAGATAGTTGGAGCGCACCATCGCCACGCCGTCCGACACCTGGTCGATGAGCGTCGCCGAGACGAGATGGCGATAACGCTGCGCCTCGTAGATGTTCGCCTCGCGCAGGGCGGCGACGCGGTCCTGCAGCATGCCGCGCGAATCCGCATAGAAGACACCGATGGGGAGGCCCTTCTCGTGGTTCTCGCGCGAGATGATCTGATAGCGGCAGGTCTCGGTGAAATAGCCTGGCCATTCCTCGAGCCGGTCTTCATCGATGCTGGCGACATAGCGAGCGAGCAGCCGTTCGACGGCGAGCTGGGTGGCGATGTCCGCCATCAGAGGTCCATATGCGCGCGGTAGGCCTTCCAGAAACCGCGCACCGCCGCTTCGGTGGCGCGTGTCTCCTGCGATGTCGCCTCGGCGCCGCCCATCGCCACGACTGAACTCGCCTCGCCGGCGCCGGCGAGCGCGCGCTGGATGAATCCGCCGACGGCGCCGTCTTCCATGGAGACATAGCCGCCGGGGCCGACCAGATTCGCCTGCTTCATCCGCATGCGGCGCAATGCGTCATCGTCGTCGCCATAGGCGAAATACGTCCATACGAGCTCAGTGTCCCCCACGCCCTTCGGCAGGACTTGGCGGACGGCGAGGGAATTTTGAATCTGCTGCAGGACGAAGCCAGGAAAGACCGAGAGGATCTGCAAAGTGATGCCATCACCGAACTCGTCGCGTCCAGCGATGAGCGAGGGATCGGCCAGGCGGTAGCCTTCACGCGTCGCGCGAAGCGCCGCGCCATCGTAGTCGGCGCTTTGCCGATCGGTCGCCATCTTGGAATAGCTCACGTGATGGCCGCCGCTTTCATCGACGATGATGCCGCCTTCCTGTGAGAGCCGGTTGAGGCGGAAGGTCGTGAAGAAGAGATGCAAGAGGCTCGCGTGATAGGAGTCCCTCACATTCTCGACGTAGAGCTTCCAGTTGCTCGGCAGCAGCTGGTGATTATAGCCGAGGAGCACGATCGGTTTGCGCATCACGCGGTGGATCCGCGTGGCGATATCCGGTCCAAGATAGGTTTCGAGCGGCGGCGCCGCCGCCGAGAACGTGCCGAACACGATGCCGGCGAAGCTCTCGACCCTAAGCGCGCGGATATTGTGATGGACGGGATCGAAATCGGCGGGCATGCCGCCCTTGCCGGCGATGCCGCGGCGGAACGCGACCCCGGTCAAGCGGCCTTTGAGGTCGTAAGTCCAGTTGTGATAGACGCAGCGGATTTCGCGCCCGTGCCCGGTGCCGTTGAAGCAGAGGAGGGCGCCGCGATGGGCGCAACGATTCTCGAAAGCGCCGAGGCTGCCATCCCAGTCACGGGCGACGATGACCGGGACATCGCCGACGAAGGTCGCGCGGTAATCGCCAGGATTGGGGAGCTCGATCTCGAGGCAGAGAAAATTCCACGTCGCGCCCATGAAGAGCTGCTGGCGCTCGCGGACATAGAGATCGGCGTCGGCGTAGACCGCGTAGGGAACGCGCGTCAGCCCTTCCCGCGGCCAGGCCAGCTCCGCCATTCCGCGCACCTCGCGTCGAGGCTTCTATCCTACTGCGCAAGCAGCGGGAGTCCAGCTTAGGCGGAGCGCGACAGCGGCAGCTTGGTGCCGGCGACAGCGCGCTCGAGCAGCACCTCGCGGCGGAAGCGCACCCGCTTTGCTGGGCGGCCGCCCATTTCGGTCGAAACTTCGCCGGTCTCCTCGACGAGGCGCTGCTGGTCGACGAGGCGGCGGAAATTCTGCTTATGGAGGCGACGGCCGGCGAGCGCCTCGACGGCACGTTGGAGCTGGAGGAGGGTGAAGCTCTCGGGCATCAGCTCGAACACCACCGGCCGATATTTGATCTTGGCGCGCAGCCGCGCCACGCCGGTAGCGAGGATGCGGCGATGGTCGTGGCGCATCGGCCGGCCCGGCACAGGGTTCGCTACCAGGCGCTGACGCGCCGCTTCCGGCACCAGGCCCGCTTCGTAAAGCAGCTCATAGCGCTGTAGTACCAGCTCCTCGTTCCAGTCGCGGTCGCTGGCGGCGAAGTTGATGGCCATGCGGTGGCCGCGCTCGCGCCGGGTTAGCGCATCGGCGGCCTCGGTCGCCCAGCGCTTCAGCGCCGGCAATATCATCTTGCCGATGATCGCCGGCGCGCCCGATCGCCAGTCCTCCCAAGGGAGATAGTTGTACCAGCTCCGCCAGCCCGGCTCGTCGTCGCCCGAGGCACGGGCTTCGCGGGCCAACCCCACATAGCTGATGGAGATGACGCGGCCGCCGCCGTCCTCGGTGCGGTCGCGGTCGGCGAAGGTGTAGAGCTGCTCGACATAGCCGAGCGGATGATGCGTCTGGCGCTCGACCCAGGCGCGCAAGCCCGCCTGGAGCGTGCGGTGGTCCGTCTCGAAGGGGCCCGACGGCAGCGCGTTCCCATCTTGGATCGTCAGCACGCGCGGCTCATCGGCCGTCACGGCGACCAGCACCGCGGTCAGCTCAATCGAGGCGGCATTGGTCGGGGTGTCGCTCACGGCTGACGCTCGACCTTGTTCATGCGACCATTATGCCATAACGCCGGTTACCTTCGTTCCGCCGGCTTGCGGCAATTGAAGGTTTTGACCAACAAGCCCGAGCTGCCCTCGGCTTTGGCGAGGCCAACGACGGTCGCGAGTTCGTCCAATTCGGGGCGGCTCACACGATCCGGATCTCCAGCCGCTTCGGTCGACGAGAAACGTCCGCCTGGGCGCAGGACGCGGGCGGCCTCCTTGACGGCGGTCGCTCGATCGCGCACCTCGCCGAGCGCGGTGACCATGAACACGACGTCAAACACCGCGTTGGCGAATGGCAGGCTCTCCGCCAGGCCCAAAACCCTGGTGACGTTGGCGAGGCCGCGTTCCTCGAGACGCCGCGCCGCCATCCTCAGCATGGGCGCTTGCGCATCGAGAAGCGTGAGATGTCCGGTGGCAAGCTGCCGGGCGATGGCTGGACTGAAAAAACCCGGCCCGCAACCGATCTCGAGTACGCGATCCGTCGGTAAGAGCTGCAGACGGCCGACAATTCGGCCGGGCGGCACGATCAGATACCGCAACGGATTGAGAAGCCAGCTCGCATATTCGACCGGATACAGGCCGGGGCCCTTGAGCCGCTGCCACGCTGTTGCTCGCTCACCCATGGGGTGAGCTGATATTACGACTCACTTTCGATGAGTACACTGGCTAGTCGATGCGATGCACCGGAAACCGCCGCGGCGGCTCGGTCAGCGCCGCTTGCGCGGCGACGATGGCCAATTCCGGTTCGCTCCGACGCAGCGTCTCCGCCAGCACGGCGTAGACGGAAGCGGCGGTTGCGGCGAGCGCGGCGGCGGCATCGCCCTTTCGCAGGTAATGGCCGAGAAACAGCGCGGCGGTCAGGTCGCCCGCGCCGTTGGCGATGAGCGGCAGGCGTGGGGTCGCGACGCGCCACGCGCCATCATGTCCGGCGGCGAGCATGGCGATCTCGTCGTCCTTCTCGCTCGGAAGGCTCGTCACCAGGACCAGCCGCGGGCCGCGCGCCCTCAACGCCGCTGCGGCAGCAAGCGCGTCAGCCGTGTCGGCGACCGCGCGCTCGCTCAGGAGCGCCAGCTCAAAGCGGTTGGGCGTGAGGATGTCGGCAACGGCAAGCGCGCGATCACGCAGGAACTCGGCGATGCCGGACCGTACGAAGACACCGCTGTGGTCGTCGCCGATGACGGGATCGCAGCAATAAAGCGCGGCGGGATTGGCGGCCTTGACCGCGGCGACAGCGTCCAGCACGGCGGCGCCGAGCGCCACCTCGCCGAGGTATCCCGAGATGACGGCGTCGCATTGCAGAAGAACGCCGCGCTCGCCGATGCCGCGGATCACATCACCGATCGCCGCCGCGTCCCAAGCCCGCCCGCGCCAGGTGTCATAGCCGGTGTGGTTCGAGAACTGCACGGTGTCGACCGGCCACACCTCGAAGCCCAAGCGCTGCAGCGGGAAGACGGCGGCGGAATTGCCGACATGGCCGTAAGCGACGGCGGATTGGATTGAGAGGATCGCCAAGGAGGCGGGCTCAGGTGAGGAGGCGGAGCGCTTGCGGCATGAAGAACGGCGCCCATTCCTGGACGAAATGGCCGCCCTCCGCCACCTCGATCGGCGGCGGACAGCCGCGGATTGCTTGCGCCAGCGCGCGCATCACGGGCGGACCTAGCACCGGGTCGGTCATGCCGATCACCATCGCGCTCTTGCCCTTCCAATCGTTGCGCCACCAATCGCGCGCTTGGCGCGAGAGCGCGGCGCCGCCAGCCTCGGGATTGTCCGGGACGAGCTGCGGGAAACGCCTGACGCCGGCTTTGTAGCGAACGTCCGGATATGGCGCGGCATAGGCCGCCGCCTCTTGCGGCGAAAGCTCCGGGCAGGCGCGCGCCATCAGCTTCGCCACATCCATGTCCGGATTCTTCGCGCACCAGGCACGCCAGGCGAGGAAGCCCTCGGTGAGCGGACGGTCGCCGGTGCCGAGCGCGGTGTTCATGACGAGGAGCTTCGAAAAACGCCGTGGCATCGCCATGGGCAAAGTGAGACCCAAGAGCCCGCCCCAGTCCTGGCACACCAGTGTGATGTTGGTGAGATCGAGCCGCTCGATCAGCGCCAAGAGCGAGTCACGATGGAAGTCGAAGGTATAGACCGCGTCATCGACGGGTTTGTCCGACCGGCCGAAGCCGAAATAGTCGGGCGCCACGACGCGATAACCGGCGCCGGTCACCAAGGGGATAAGCTTGCGATAGAGATAGCTCCAGGTGGGCTGACCGTGGAGACAGAGGAACACTTCTTTGACGTTGCCCGGCCCTTCGTCGAGATAGTGGAGGCGCAAGCGCTCGTATCCCGGCAAGTCCTCGAGATAATGCGGGGCAAATCGATAGCCAGGAAGATTGGTGAATCGGTCGTCGGGCGTGCGGAGTGCCTCGATCATCGCCTGTGTCCTCCGGATGTCGCGCCATCATGACGGTGTGGGCGCGTCCTGGCTATAGTCCGGCCGCCATCCGAGGAGATCGCCGCCATGGCCGCCACGCCACGTCCGCGCCGCAGCGTGCTCTACATGCCCGGAGCCAACACGCGCGCGATGGAGAAGGCGCGTGGGCTTGCCGCCGACGCGCTTATCCTCGACCTCGAGGACGCGGTGGCGCCCGACGCCAAGGCGGCGGCGCGGGAGAATGTGGCGGCGGCGCTCGCCGCCGGCGGCTACGGCAAGCGCGAGCTGGTGGTGCGCGTTAATGGGCTTGCGACGCGCTGGGGCCGCGATGATCTTGCCGCGGTCGCGGGCATGCGCGCCGATGCCGTGCTTCTGCCGAAAGTGGAAAGCGCCGAGACGGTGCGGCAGGCGGAGCAAGCGCTCGCCGCATCAGGCGCACCGGCGAGCCTCGCGATCTGGTGCATGATGGAGACGCCGCTTGCCATGCTGCACGCCGAAGCCATCGCGGCGGCGAGCCCGCGCGTCGCTGCCCTGGTCATGGGCACCTCCGACCTCACCAAAGATTTGAACGCGCGGCATACGCGCGACCGCTTGCCGCTCGTGACCTCGCTTGGCTTGTGCCTGCTCGCGGCGCGCGCCTATCGCTTGGCGATTCTCGATGGCGTCCATCTTGATCTCGCCGACGACGAGGGCTTCGCCGCCCAATGCCGCCAAGGCCGCGAGTTGGGCTTTGATGGCAAGACGCTCATCCATCCGAAGACGATCGCCACCGCGAATGCCGCCTTCGCGCCCGACGTGGAGGAAGTGGCGTGGTCGCGCCGCATCATCGCCGCCCATACCGAGGCCGAAGGCGTCGGCAAAGGCGTCGTGCTGGTCGACGGCAAGCTCATCGAGAATCTGCACGTCGAGGACGCCCGTCGCACGGTGGCGCTCGCCGAGCAAATCGTACAGATGGAGCGGGCAGCAGGATAATGAGCGCGAGCAAGACCAATCCCGGCCGCTATTTCGAGGATTTTCGTCTCGGCGAGACCCTGCGTCACGCGACGCCCCGCACGGTGAGCGAGGCCGATGCGGCGCTTTACCTCGCGCTCACCGGTACGCGCTTCGTCCTTAACTCGTCCGATCCATTTGCCGCCGCTCTCGGCTTGAAGCGTGCGCCGCTCAACGCCTTCTTGGCGTTTCACATCGTCTTCGGCAAGACGGTGCCGGACGTCTCAATCAATGCGGTGGCCAATCTCGGCTACGCCGAGGGCATCTTCGGTGTGCCGCTGTATCCCGGCGATACCGTGACGGCAGTCTCCGAGGTGATCGGCTTGCGCGAGAACTCCAACCGCGAGACTGGCACGGTCTATGTGCGGACGCGCGGCACTAATCAGCGCGGCGAAACCATCGTCGAGTACGTCCGCTGGGTCATGGTGCGAAAGCGCGACCGAAACGCACTGGCCCCGCCGGCGAGCGTGCCAAAGCTCGAGAGCGCCGTGCGCGCCGACGCGCTTCTTCCGCCCGAAGGGCTCAATCTGTCGCGCTACGACCGCGCGCTCGCGGGATCGCCGCTCGGCTGGAACGACTATGCCGTGGGCGAGCGTATCGATCATGTCGATGGCGTCACCATCGAAGAGGCCGAGCACGCGATGGCGACGCGGCTTTATCAGAACACCGCCAAGGTCCATTTCAATCAGCACAGCGAGAAGGCGGGGCGGTTCGGGCGGCGCCTCATCTATGGCGGGCATGTCATCAGCCTGGCGCGAGCGTTGAGCTTCAATGGTCTCGCCAACGCATTCCACGTCGCCGCGCTCAATGGCGGCCGCCATGTGGCGCCGTGTTTTGCCGGCGATACCGTCTACGCCTGGAGCGAAGTGCTCGACAAGGCCGAGCTCGCCGGCCGCGGCGATGTGGCCGCGCTGCGGCTGCGCACGGTCGCCGCCAAGGATCACCTCTGCGCCGACTTTCCCGAAAAGGCCGGCGAAACTTACCATCCCGCCGTCATTCTCGATTTGGACTATTGGGTGCTGATGCCGCGCTGAAGGCGGAAAGAGCGAGAGGCGTCAGGGCGACCTCGCGGACGCGCCTGACGCCTCTCTAAGGAGCCGCTGCCGGCTCCCTCGGCTTCGCGAGCGGACGAGCTTTCGCTCATCGCCGAACGGCATCCGGGCTGGACACCGCTCTCTCGCGGGCACCGGTCCCCTTTCGGGTCCGGCCTAGCGCGCCACCCCCGGCATCCCTTCCGATCTCCGACCGCAGCGGCGTCCGCTAGAACGCGCTTCCGGTCTGGCGCCAACGACGGCCGGTGAGGTCCGTCGGCGTCGCCCAGAGATCGGACGAATGCGAAGAGCACCCGCCTCGACGCGATCGCGGCTTTCACCGCCATCGCATCACCCGTGAGAGTCCGCCTAGCGGCGGACGTGACGCCGAACCTCTTCGACCCGATGTCGGCAGCCCACCGCCAGATGGACCATCGACCGCTGATCAAAATGGCCGGCGTTCTCGCGAGCCATGCAAAAATCATCGGCGAGAAGTTCCGATGGCACAAGCATTTTTCTTGCAGGAAACGAAGATTTCTGTGCATAAAATTGCGCGATCTGCACAGTTTGTCCGCTCGCCATCCCCAGCTTTCTCCACAGCCAGAAATCGACTTCGCCGGCGGAGCTTGAGATCATCGCGCTACCGTGGGTGGCGTTGACTTGAACGCGACGGGCGCGCTAGATGGTCGCAAGCGGCATCTCATCCTCATCCGCCGCAGCTCAGCGCAAGGCTTGCAATGACGCCCGTCGAACGGCCGCTGTCGCCCTTCCTGATTTACAAGCCGCAGCTGACCTCGGTGCTCTCCTTCAGCAATCGCGCCGCTGGCGTGGCGCTGGCGGTCGGAACGATCTTTCTGGTGTGGTGGCTCGTTGCCGCCGCAACTGGCGAACGCGCCTTCGCCACCGCGCAGTGGTTCTTCGGCTCGTGGCTCGGCCTGCTCTTGCTGCTTGGTTGGACGCTCGCCTTCTTCTTTCACCTGCTGAATGGCGTTCGCCATCTCTTCTGGGATGTCGGGATGGGCTTCGATCTGCGCACGACCTACGCGTCGGGATGGGCGGTCGTGGCGGGGAGCTTCGCGCTCACGGTCCTCGCCTTTGCTGCCGGCGTGGCGATGCGGGGCTGAGGCGATGGCGCGTCAATCGCTCCGCTCACCGCTTGGCCGTGCCATTGGCCTTGGTTCCGCCAAGCACGGTGCCGACCACTGGTGGGCGCAGCGCGTCTCAGCGGTGGCGCTCATTCTTCTCGGTCTCTGGTTCGCGGCGTCGCTGATCGCTCATGCCGGTGCCGACCACGGCGCCGTGGTGGCGTGGCTTCGGAACCCAATCACCGCGATCCTGATGCTGCTGCTCGTCGCCACCACGTTCTATCACGCCGCCCTCGGCCTGCAGGTAGTGATCGAGGACTATGTCCACAGCGAATGGCTCAAGGTCTCCTCGCTGGTGGCGATGTGGCTTATATCCATGGGGTTGGCGGTGGCCGGCATCTTCGCGGTGCTGCGCATCGCCTTTGGAGGCTGAGCGACGATGGCCCCGGCTTATCCCATCATCGATCACGCCTATGACGTTGTCGTCGTTGGCGCCGGCGGCTCGGGTTTACGCGCCACGCTCGGCACGACCAGCGCCGGCCTCAAGACCGCGTGCATCAGCAAGGTCTACCCGACGCGAAGTCACACCGTGGCGGCGCAAGGCGGAATCAGCGCCGCGCTCGGCAACATGGGCGAAGACGATTGGCGCTGGCACATGTACGACACCGTCAAGGGCTCCGACTGGCTCGGCGACCAGGACGCGATCGAATATATGTGCCGCAACGCCATGCCCGCGGTGATCGAGCTCGAGCATTACGGCGTGCCCTTCTCGCGCACCGAAGACGGCAAGATCTATCAGCGGCCCTTCGGCGGCCACACCATGAATTACGGCGAAGGCGGCATGGCGAAGCGCGCCTGCGCCGCGGCCGATCGCACCGGCCATGCCATGCTGCACACGCTTTATCAGCAAAGCTTGAAGCACAACGCCGAGTTCTTCAGCGAGTATTTCGCGCTCGATCTCATTATGGATGACGAGGGCGCCTGCCGCGGCGTCATGGCATGGTGTCTCGAGGATGGCTCCATCCATCGCTTCCGTGCGCATATGGTGGTGCTGGCGACGGGCGGCTACGGCCGCACCTTCTTCTCGACGACGCAAGCGCATATCTGCACCGGCGACGGCAACGCCATGGTGCTGCGCGCGGGTTTGGCCCTCCAGGATATGGAGTTCTTCCAGTTCCATCCCACCGGCATCTATGGCGCGGGCTGTCTCATCACCGAGGGGGCGCGCGGCGAAGGCGGCTATCTCACCAATGCCGAAGGCGAGCGCTTCATGGAGCGCTATGCGCCGCACGCCAAGGATTTGGCCTCGCGCGACGTGGTGAGCCGCGCCATGACGATCGAGATTCGCGAAGGCCGCGGCTGCGGCCCGCACAAGGACCACATCCTGCTCCATCTCGAGCATCTCGATCCCAAAGTGCTGCACGAGCGACTGCCGGGCATTTCCGAGACGGCGAAAGTGTTCAGCGGCGTCGAGGTGACGCGCGAGCCCATTCCGGTGCTGCCGACCGCGCACTACGCCATGGGTGGTGTTCCCACGAATTATCACGGCGAGGCGCTCAATCCCACGCCAGCCGATCCCGAGCGGGTCATTGCCGGCCTCATGGCGATCGGCGAGGCCGCCTGCGTCTCGGTGCACGGCGCCAATCGCCTCGGCACCAACTCGCTCCTCGATCTCGTCGTCTTCGGCCGCGCCGCGTCGCAGCGTGCCGCTGAAGTGGTGCGGCCCGGCGCGGCGCACAAGCCGCTCAGCAATGGCGCCGGCGACGAGGCCGTGGCGCGGCTCGACCGCGTGCGCAACGCCAAGGGCCGGCTCAAGACCAACGAAGTGCGTCTCCAGATGCAGCGGACGATGCAGAGCGATTGCGGCATCTTCCGCGGGCCCTCGCTCGAGCAGGGCGCGCGCAAGATCGACGACGTCGCCGCCTCGATGAAAGACGTGACGATCGCCGACCGCTCGATGATCTGGAACAGCGATCTCGTCGAGGCGCTCGAGCTCGACAACCTCCTGGCGCAGGCGGTGGTCACCATGCATTCAGCCTGGAACCGCACCGAAAGCCGCGGCGCGCATGCGCGCGAGGATTTCACCGAGCGCGATGACAAGAATTGGCTGAAGCATACGGTGGCGTGGCTCGACCATCACGGCAAGGTCCGCCTCGACTACCGTCCGGTCCACATGTACACGCTGTCGAACGAAGTGCAGGTCGTGCCGCCCAAGGCACGCAGCTACTGAGAAGAAGGCGCGGGGGAGAGCGTCCGGTCATGGCTCAATTCACGCTGCCCGCCACTTCCAAGGTCGGCACTGGCAAGCACGTGGCGCCGCCGCCGGGGGCGAAACGGGTCAAGTCGTTCAAGGTATATCGCTGGGACCCGGAGACGCGGGCCAATCCGCGCGTCGATACCTACGATATCGATCTCGACGCCTGCGGACCGATGGTGTTGGACGCGCTCATCAAGATCAAAAATGAGGTCGACACGACGCTCACCTTCCGCCGCTCCTGCCGCGAGGGCGTCTGCGGCTCCTGCGCCATGAACATCGACGGCACCAACACGCTCGCTTGCCTCAAATACATCGACGACGTGAAGGGCGACGTGCGCATTTATCCGCTGCCTCACCTGCCGGTGGTGAAGGATCTTGTCTCAGACTTGACGCATATCTGGGCGCAATACCACTCGATCAAGCCGTGGCTCGAGGCCGAGACGCCGCCACCGCCCGATCGCGAGCGCGCGCAATCCGTCGAAGAGCGCGAGAAGCTCGATGGGCTCTGGGAATGCATTCTCTGCTTCTGCTGCACCACGAGCTGTCCCAGCTACTGGTGGAACGGCGATCGCTATCTCGGTCCCGCCGTGCTGCTCCAGGCCTATCGCTGGCTCGCCGACAGCCGCGATGAGCGGACGGGCGAGCGGCTCGACGAGCTCGAAGATCCCTTCCGGCTTTATCGCTGCCACACCATCATGAACTGCACCCGCACCTGCCCCAAGGGCCTCAACCCGGCGAAGGCCATCGGCGAGATCAAGAAGATGATGGTGGCGCGGCGCTAAGCCGCAAGCCATCGACGCTGTTCCCAGGCCCTCTCCGCCTCCGTGAGCCGCGGAAAAGTTTCTACCGCGGCTATGTCACACGCGCCCTCGCTCTCTCGTCTAATGAACGGAAGAGAGGAGACCGGCCATGCGCCGCTTGCTGGTTTGGGCTGTCGATCTGGCGTTCATGTTGAATGGCGCGTTAATGCTGGTTCTGCCGGAGCTCTGGTATGGGCTCATTCCGGGCGTCGCCGATACCGGTCCACTCAATGAGCATTTCGTGCGCGATGTCGGCTGTGCCTATCTTGTCGCCGGCAGCAGCCTCCTCTGGTTTTCGTTCGACCGGCGCGCCCGCCCGGCGGCGCTTGCCGGCGCGGCGTTCTTGGCGCTTCACGCGCTGGTTCACATTTGGGATTGGGTGGGCGGTCGCGAAAGCTCGGTCCAACTCCTCATCGACGCCCCGACCGTGCTCGTGCCCGGCCTGTTCGTATTCAAGATCGCGCGTCCGGTTTGGCCTTTTGCAAGGAGAAGGCTCATGATCAAATGGCTGCTACGGCGGCGTCTCGCCGCTTTCGAACGGAGCTTTGGCTACGACGTGAGCTACGTCCGCGAGATTCTCGAAGCGAGTCCGCGCGCGGTCATGGCGCTAGGGCGCATCCAAGCGCTGGCCAGATACCGTCGCGACGTGCCGAAAGAGGTGTACTTCGCGGCGAAGCTGATGGCGGCGCGCGCCGAGGATTGTGGACCTTGCACCCAGCTCGTCGTCACCATGGCGGAACGTGCCGGCGTTTCCGGCGATGTGCTGCGCGCCGTTCTCGCGCGCGACGAACGCGCCATGAGCGACGATGTGGCACTGGGCTTCCGCTTCACCGAGGCGGTTCTGGCGCATGACACGGCGGCCGATGCGCTCCGCGAAGAGATCGTGCGGCGCTGGGGCCAGCGCGCCGTGTTGTCGCTCGCCTTCGCCATCGCCGCCTCGCGCGTCTATCCGACGATCAAATACGCGCTCGGCCACGGCAAGGCATGTACGCGCATTACCGTCGGCGGCACGCCGTTACCGGTGCTGCGCCAAGCCGCATGACCGCGTCAGCGCCCGATGACGCGGCGCTGATCTTCGAAGCCCATCGCCGGCACCTCTTGGCCATCGCTTACCGCATGCTGGGCTCGCTCGCCGAGGCCGAGGACGCCGTCCAGGAAGCGTATTTGCGCTGGCACCGCGTCGATCGTAAGACCATCGATAGCCCGCGCGGCTTTCTCTCGAAGGTGGTGACGCGCCTTTGTCTCGACCAGCTCAAGTCGGCGCGAGTGAAGCGAGAAAGCTATGTCGGGCCGTGGCTCCCAGAGCCGGTGCTCGACACCGCGGCGCTCGATGCCGAGAGCGCCAGCGAATACGCGCATGACCTCTCCGTGGCGCTGCTGCTGACGCTCGAGCGCCTGTCGCCGCTGGAGCGCGCGGCCTTCCTCCTGCACGACGTCTTCGATATGCCTTTTGCCGAGATCGCTCAAACGCTCGGGCGAGATGCGGCGGCTTGCCGGCAATTGGCGGCGCGCGCCCGCGTCCATGTGCGCGCGGCGCGGCCGCGTTTTGCGCCGGTGCCGGAAGAGGGCGCACGTCTCGCCGACGCCTTTCGTCGCGCGGTGCGGAGCGGCGACGTCGCCGGGATGGTTCAGCTGCTGGCCGGCGACGCCGTGCTCTACACCGACGGCGGCGGCAAGCGCCTCGCCGCGCTCAACCCGATCACGGGCGCGGACAAGATCGCGCGGTTCTTTGCCGGCATCGTCGGCAAGACGCCTGACCTCGAGGCGTGGCGGACAAAACCCGTCCGCATCAACGGGCTTCCCGGCTTCATCTATGCCGAGCCTGACGGGGCGCTGCAAACCGCGGCTTTCGATCTCCGCGACGGACGCATCGCCGCGATTTATCTCGTGCTCAACCCGGATAAGCTGCAACGCGTCGCATTCTAGACTAGACCGTCCGGTGCTCGGGAACCGGCTATCGCGGGTCGCGATAGCGCGGCTTGGGAAAGGCTGGACTTCCTTCGTCGATCACCACGGGCAGACGGCGCAGGAACCAGGCGTCGACCT
>Ga0306920_100007463_pt1 | contig 14415 bp, 12 predicted proteins | sample flu12Cox44000170_FD_204666 | JGI IMG/M metagenome (GOLD analysis project Ga0306920, IMG submission 204666) | Lab enrichment of tropical soil microbial communities from Luquillo Experimental Forest, Puerto Rico - flux4day.12C.oxic.44.000.170 (v2)... | ecosystem: Environmental > Terrestrial >...
TATTGCAACACCGATTCTCCTTGCGCTTCAAAGAAAGCGTGCAACTCAAGCATGAGATCCCGCTGGGACAGGGACTGGTCGGCTACGCAGCGCAAACTGGCCAACCGGTGCTGGTGCCCGATGTCACCAAAGACCCGCGCTATATCGAAGCGAATCCGGAGACGCGTTCGGAGCTGTGCATTCCACTCATCTACAAGGACAAAGTGATCGGCGTTCTTGACATCGAGCACACGCGACGCAACTACTTTAACGAGGACCACGTGCGCATCATGACTACTATGGCAGCGCAAGTGGCGATCGCAATTGAGAACGCGACGCTGTACGAGCGCATCGCGAGGCAAGAAAAACGGCTTGAACAGGACCTGGCGCTGGCCCGCGAACTGCAATTCAGGTTGCTACCGCAAAAGCTACCGGTCTTTCAGAATGCTGAGATCGCGACCCGCTTTGCGCCGGCACGCCAGATTGGCGGTGACCTTTACGATTTTCTGAAGTACTCCGGGCAGGGTGTCAGCGCTATCGCGGTTGGCGATGTCAGCGGTAAGGGCGCGCCGGCCGCAATTTACGCGGCACTGGTTTCGGGAATTTTGCGCTCACACGCGATGGAAGAACCCGGGACCGCTGCCATGCTCGAGGGCGTCAACTTGTCATTAGCGGAACGCCCGATCGATGGCCAGTATGTCTCGATGATCTACGCGATCTGGGACGATCAGCATGGCACGCTTCATATTGCCAACTCCGGGCTGCCTAGGCCATTGCATTGCCGGGCCGGACATTCTTCCCTCATCAATATCACGGGATTACCCATGGGGCTGTTCAATCACGCTACGTATGATGAGCTGATGCTTCAGGGTGCACCAGGCGACGCTTTCATCTTCTTCAGCGACGGCATTCTCGACGCCACGAGTTCTAAAGGAGAGATGTTTGGACGAAATCGGCTGGAGAAGGTAGCCGACCAGAACCTCCATCGCACCGCCGAAGAAATGGTCGATGCGATCTTCACGGCCGTCTGCGAGCATGCTGAGGGGGTCGACCCCTTCGATGACCAGACAATCCTAGTCCTGAAAGTGAAAGGAACTGCTCCCCAGAAGTGAAATCTCCTCCACTATCTGAACGGCCGCCCGGATTCACCTACCGGCGCGCGCTTCGGGGATTCCGGCCTGTTGCAAAGGAGCTATTCGCGGATGACGTGTCCATCCATGCACTCGCCAAGCGGTACGGAACGCCCCTCTACATTTACTCCCGATCGACAATTGAAGAGCGGTACCACCAGTTTGAAAGAGCATTCCAGGATTCCGAGCACACGGTCTGCTATTCCGTTAAGGCGAACTCGAATCTTTCGTTGCTTAAGATACTTGAGAAGCTGGGCGCCGGCTTTGATGTAGTGTCCGGTGGTGAGCTGCAACGCGTATTGACTGCCAACCGGAAGACAACGGCAAAGGTTGTCTTCTCCGGCGTCGGCAAGCAATCTGACGAGATCGATCTGGCCCTGCACTCAGGCATTCTTCTGTTCAATGTGGAGAGCGCGAGCGAACTGCAGCTCTTGTCAGCTCGGGCTACGCACCTGCGGAAACGGGCACGGTTCGCAGTCCGAATCAATCCCGATGTGGAGGCAGGAACTCATCCACACATCTCAACCGGACTTCATGAGCATAAGTTCGGAGTGCCGACGGCTGAAGCGGGCGAACTGTATGAGCTGGGCTCCCGAAACAAATTTCTGAGTGCGGCAGGCGTGAGCGTACACATCGGTTCACAGATTACCGATCTTGGACCATTCAGGGAAAGCATGGAAAGAGCTGCGGAATTTGCAGCGGCACTCCGTGCCCGACAGTACGCCATTCGCTATATCGACGCGGGCGGCGGGCTGGGAATCAGCTACACGCGGGAGGAGGGGCGCGATTTTCCGCAACATGTAAGCGCATACGCCGAGGCCGTCTGCGGTCCCGTGCGGCGCCTGGGAATTCATCTGCTGCTCGAACCGGGGCGTTCCATCGTCGGCCCTGCAGGGATCCTGGTAACGCGCGTCGTTTACAAAAAGCGCAGCAATGGCAAGTTATTCGTTGTAACCGACGCGGCAATGAACGACCTGGTACGCCCGGCACTTTATGACTCATATCATGAAATCGTGCCGGTCACTGTTGGCTCGCGCGGTGGCGCCCGAGTTGAAGTGGACGTGGTGGGCCCGATCTGCGAGAGCGCCGATTTTTTTGCACGTTCGCGCGAGTTGCCGGATGTCGAGCAAGGTGATCTCCTGGCCATCCTGGATGCGGGCGCGTACGGCATGTCCCTGGCCTCAAACTACAACAGCCGCCCACGGGCCGCGGAGGTGATGGTCGAAGGTAAAAGTGCGCGGCTCATCCGCCGGCGGGAAACCCTGGCGGACCTCTTGGCCCCCGAGCGTGTTTAAACCCGCATCCTGATTTCCAGTCTATGCACCCGGCAATTTTGCCAATTGCGTTCCGCGACAACTTAGCCTATCCTGCGTGTCCAGCGGGAGAGCCCATGAAACATAACAATGATGCCGCTACTTCCACTGCAGTCTGTCTGTGGTGTTACTCCCAATTCCTCAAAGGAACAAGCCGGGCTCGAGACGGACAGACATTCTGCTCGAAAAAATGCGAAATTGAAGCCCGCTACTGGCTTCACGATAACCTGAAGCTTGCTACTGATTAATCATTGAATGGATGGGGGGTCGGTGGAACCGCCGGACCCTTTACCGCTGCCCCCACTTCAGCTTGTTTCGCAGCACGTCGAAGAACGTTCTACGCACTCGCATCAGTTTAACGGTATGCGCCGCTCGCCGGCAGATGAGGCGGTCGCCTTGCAATATCGGCATCCCCACCTGGCCGTCGATGCTGAGAAAGGCCTCTTCTTCTCCAGTCTCTACTACCAGCTCGATCTGAGCCGTGTCTGTCACCACGAGCGGCCGGTGAGTCAGGGAGTGTGGGCACACAGGAGTAACTACAAAGGCATCCACCGAGGGCATCAGGATGGGCCCTCCGGCTGCCAGCGAATACGCCGTGGACCCTGTAGGAGTGGCGATGATTACGCCATCAGCCTTGTAGTTGAACACAAAGATGCCGTCGATCAGCAGGTCGAAATCAACCAGTCGCGAGATTGCGCTCTTGTTAACCACAACGTCGTTGAGAGCAAAGTGCCGCGCAATGCATTGTTCCGAACGAATCAGCTGAGATTCGAGTACGGACCTCTCTTCCAATGGGCAGTGCCCATGATCAACCGCTTCGAGCGTCGAGTACATTTCTGCAAGCGGAACCTCGGTCAGAAAACCGAGAGAACCCAGGTTTACCGCCAGGATTGGCACTCCCGCGTGAGCGACAACTCGTGCCGCTGAAAGCAAAGTACCGTCGCCGCCGAGGACCAGCACGAAGTTTGGCTGCTTCTCCCCAATAACCTTGCGGCTGATGACCTCCGCGCCGTTGGTCGTGTATTGGGCAGTTTCTTCATCGACATACAGCCGATAGCTATGCTTACGAAACCAATTAAGGAGATCGGGCAGGATACTTGCCAACTCCGGCTTGGACGGCTTGGAGACAATCGCGGCGGACTTCATCGTCGAGTCAAATCAGTGTACCGCAGGGTGTTCTATCGGGAGTAAAGCGTGCGTGCAGTAGAAATTCCCGGTTTCCTTCAGCGCCGAGAATTGGTGAATCGATGACTTCGATGTCCATGCCTCCAAGTTGCTCCACAGCGGCTGAGACTTGTGCGACGGCGGATGCTTGAGCCTCACAGGAACGCACAATGCCGCCTTTGCCAACCTGAGAGCGGCCAACCTCAAACTGCGGCTTCACCAAAGTGACTAACTCCAAGTGCTTGGTTCCCGAGGCGATTGCGCACTGAACGACCGCGGGTAAGATCAGCGTGGCAGAAATGAATGAGACGTCAATCACCACGAGCAGGATTGGGCTGCGCTTAGAATCGTCCGGCCACAGTCGTTCCGGCGTGAGGTAGCGGGCGTTCGTCTTTTCCAGAAGGTGAATACGAGGATCGGAACGCAACTTTGCGTCTATCTGTCCATAGCCGGTATCGACTGCAATCACCTCAGCAGCGCCGTGCTGCAACAGGCAGTCTGTAAACCCGCCGGTCGAAGCTCCAATGTCCATGCATGTTTGGCCACGAACATTGATCTGCCAATGCGCCAGCGCCCGGTCCAGTTTCAAACCACCTCGACTGACATACCGAAGGTCCTCGCCCAGAATTCGGACTGCGACGTCTGCTTCTACACTCGTTCCGGCCTTCTCGATTTTTTGGTCGTTCACTAGTACTCGACCCGCAATGATAAGCGCCTGCGCTCGCTCGCGTGAATACACGAATCCACGTTCGACAAGCAATCGGTCAAGGCGCAGTTTCACCGCGCCAGCCTAACATGCGATGAAATCGTCCGCGATCGATGATGCTGTCCGCGGATACGACGGATGCACACCAATTGAGTCACTTTGCTAGGACGTTCGTGGAATTCTGTACTTAGCTTCACGTGGGTTGTCTTTTCCACAAGCTTATGCACATTCATGTGAAAAACACATTCGCGCAGTGCCAGTTCGCCTCACGGGACGCGTCGGATCGCACCAGTCAGTCGCGGGAATTCCGTCGAAGGATGGTCCTCGCAACAGTGACGCCCTCGCATACAATAAAAAAACGTCTTTCGAGAAAGGCCGGTATGGTGACCCCGATCAGCAACTTCGAAGCCGATGCGTCAACTGTGGGCCATAATGTGCGCGACATTCCGCCATCCGAGCCCGCGTGGGGACCCGAAGTCGTTGCATCGCCTTCCGACCCTGTTATATTGCATAGGCTCTACTCGACGATGTTGCGCGTGCGAATGATCGAGGAGCGCGCGAGCCAACTCGCAGGATCAGGCAAGACTCAGTTCACGGATAAAGGGCGCGAGGCCGTTTACGCCGGCAGCATGATCGAGCTTCGGCCGGGGGACGCCATCTATTCCGACCCAAGCATTGCGATGAGCGTCATATGCGAGATTCCCTTAGGCCTGCTATTTACCGATCAACTTGACATGCGTTCGGAATGTCTCACCTATGCTCCGGAAGCGCCACAAGCAAGGATTCACGTTATCCCTTCATCAGCCACAATCGCCGCGAGACTAAACATCGCCGCTGGATTTGCGCTGGCTTGCAAACTAGAACGGCGGAGCAGCGTTGTGCTCGTGCACTTGCAGGACGGCTTCAACGCGCTAGGTTTCTGGCATGAAGCGGCAACCCTGGCGGTTGCGGAGCGCCTCCCGATGATTCTGGTGGCAAACAGGGACTTGGCGACCGCAAACGGTTTTGGGGGAAGCGAACTGCGGGACCGAGCTGCAGGTTATGGAATGCCAGGCATTGCCGTGGACGGCAATGATGTCGTCGCCATGTGGCGGGTAACTCAGGAATCGATACACCGGGCAAGGAGCGGTGCCGGCCCTACACTTGTCGATGCTCAACTTACACCGAATGCCCCCGCATCTAATGGCTCAGCTACAGGCGGAGATCCTTTGCTGCGAATGCAGCACTACCTTGAGAAGCGCAGCCTTTGGGACGAGTCGTGGAGACAGCGCCTGGTGCGTGAGTTCAACGCGCAAGTCAACGAGGCAGAGTCCCTCTACCGTCAACAGACTGGGACGCAGTAGTCTCGTGCTCCCCTTGGCTGTGGGGCCGGTACCAACCGGCCGTATCCCATATCTGTGTTATGGAGTTGGCGCAACGGAGACGCTATGGCAGTGGAAGCTAAGACGCCCGTCAATGTTGATCAAACTCGATTCGACATCTGCTGCGCCGCACGGACCCTCTTCCGTGCCGGACTAAGTGTGGCTAATGCCGGCCATATCAGTGTTGCCGTGGCGCCCGATCGCATGCTGATGAATCGCTTCGGGCCGTCGTTCGCTTCCCTGCGGCCCAGCGATATTCTTACGCTCGATTTCCACGGCAACATCATCGAGGATCACACGCCTCATCACGATGCGCGTGTTAACGAAACCGTTGAGCTGCACGGAGTTATCCATCGTTACAATCCGCGGATTGTGTGCGCATTGCATACGCATCCACCGGCGACCGTGACCTGGAGCACATTTCGCAAAGTTCCCGAGATCTACGATCAGGAGAGCTGTCTTCTCGCCGGTGATGTCGCAATTGTCGAGGAGGATTACGAAGGGCTGGCCTCAAGCGAAGATCGTCTCCGGACTGCCGCGCAAGCCCTTAGCAAGTACCGGGCAGTGATTCTGCCGAACCACGGAGCGATTACCACTGGGCCAAGTGTGCCGGTTGCGCTGTTCACGATGATCCTCCTGGAGGGCATGATTGCGCGCAACCTGTCGGTCGCTGCCGCAGCGCGTGCCACGGGGTTCACACCGCAGCCAATCAATATGGAGCATGCGCTGGCTGCAAAGGCTGCCATCGCGAAAATGAATGCGCTGGAACCGTTATGGGCTGACCAGTTGCATCGGTTGCTGGCGACAGATCCCGACTTGTTTGCATAGAAAGTTGGCCAGAACGGTCACGCTATTCTCATCGTGAGTGTGGTCTCGGTTCGCATGGAAACCCCGACTTCCAGTCGGGAAAAGGACTTTTGTTCAGGAGGAACGAGGCGTCTCTCCAAACGGGGCTTTTGGCCCCGGGCCTGGCTGGCGCTAAAGCACAACACAGAAAAAAAAGAACCTCTCCTTTCCGCTGCGCTGAAGCGCAACGCCCGGCATATATGCGGGGGCTCCCACCCACAGGACTACAGGAACTGTGAAATCACTCCAGCTAGCGCACGCCTTGCTCGCTCGGTAAACTCCTTCGGCCCCGCTACAATCGGGGAAGTGTCATTCCGCTTTGAGATCGAAGCTACGGACGGACTTGCCCGTTCGGGCCGGTTCTTCACACCGCATGGCGAGGTAAAGACGCCTGTGTTCATGCCGGTCGGCACGCTCGGAACGGTGAAGGGTGTCCCCCAGGACAAGCTCGAAGAGCTGGGCGTGCAGATTCTCCTCAATAACACCTACCACCTCTACCTCCGGCCGGGCGTCGAGACGGTACGGCAGTTGGGAGGGGTACAGAGGTTCATGGCATGGGACCGCCCCATCCTCACCGATTCCGGCGGCTTTCAGGTGTTCAGCCTCAGCGATCTGCGCAAAGTGACGGAGGCTGGTGTCGCGTTCCGCTCGCATCTCGATGGCTCCTCGCATTTTTTCAGTCCAGAAAGCGCCATGGCGGCCCAGATCGGGTTAGGCGCGGACATCATCATGGCCTTCGATGAGTGTACGGAGTACCCGGCCGATCGCGCGCGGAGCCAAGCTTCCATGGAGATGACGCTTCGTTGGGCGCGTCGCAGCAAGGAGTACTTCGAGGCGCACAAGGGAGAGGTGCCATGGTATGGGGATCAAGTGCCCACACATTCGAAGACCGCGAATGTGTGGGGCACCCGCGACGACACAGCCTGCGCAAGCCGAAAGCAGGTCTCTCGCTTCGCTCGGGATGACAATCAGGAAGGGCTAAGTACGCCTGAAGGCGCATCACTTACGTTCAAACCCGGTCAGACCCAAGCTCTGTTCGGCATCGTGCAGGGCGGCACTTATCCCGACCTCCGCCGGGAATCGGCCGAGCGAACGGTGGATTTCGATTTTCCCGGTTATGCGATTGGCGGCCTTAGCGTGGGCGAGCCGCGGCCCGTGACACACGAGATGGTAGGTGCAGCGATCCCGCACCTTCCACAAGACAAACCGCGGTACCTGATGGGCGTCGGTACTCCGGAGGAGATCGTCCACTACGTTGCGCAAGGTGTAGACATGATGGATTGCGTGCTACCCACCCGCGCGGCGCGTCATGGGCTGCTGTTTACATCGGAGGGAAGGGTCACGATCAAGAACGCGCGCTATGCGAGGGACGAGGGACCGCTCGACCCCGGGTGCTCGTGCCCGGTGTGCCTTCGCTATTCGCGCGCCTATTTGCGGCACCTGCATACATCCAACGAGTTGCTGGCCCAAGTCTTAAACACCATTCACAATCTGGCGTATTACCTTGACACTATGCGGCGCGTCCGGCAAGCTATAGAAATTGGAGAGTTCGCGAATTTTCTCTCTGATGTCCGGCCACCGCATCTCAGCGTTCCTTAGCGGCGCTCAGGTCGGCTAATCCAGCGGGCGCGGTAGAGCGCCTGTGGGAACCCCCCGGTTTTCCGGCAAAAGCGCGATAATGGACAAAGCTGGCTTCGTGCAATGGCGCGGTCGTCCTGCGTCGCTCTCAAGGCCGGGTGTTTGAAGCCAAGAAGTTCCTGCCGAACTCCCTTGCACTCCGTTTTCCGGGTTGTAAGTGCATACGGCGAGGTCACGTGTCCGTGGGCTGGTGGAAGCGGGAGCGCGTCTCTGGGCCGCAGTCGGGAGGAAATGATTCGCCGTAGCGGGTAATTTTCTACGGAAGCTAGGTTCCATGGTCACAAGCATATGTATGTTCGTCCAGGCATCAGCGGGGGGGATTGCACCGCTGCTGATGATGGTTGGAATTTTCGCCGTTTTCTATTTTCTATTGATCATGCCGCAGCAGCGCTGCCAGAAAAAGTGGCAGGCAATGCTGGAAACAATCAAGTCTGGAGACCGGGTCACCACGAGCGGAGGATTAAAGGGCACTGTGCTCTCGCTGAAGGATGACGCGATCGTGCTGCGGGTCCCACCAGACAATATCAAGATCGAGGTGGTTCGCTCCTCGATTGTCTCACTCACCACAGAAGAGGAGCGCTCTTAGTTACAGCTAGGGTTGCAGTCTGACATGAAGAAGAATCTCACGCCAAAAGTCATTCTCATTTTCGCCGTCTTGCTGATCTTCCTGTTCGGCATCTTCGGCATTCCTAAGAGCTTCACGCCAGCCGGATTGCTCGCTGCTATGCAGAACCGGATCCATCTGGGTCTGGACCTGAAAGGTGGAACCCACCTGATCCTGCAAGTGCAGGTGAACGATGCCGTCAATGCCGAAACTGACCGCGCCATGGAGCGCCTGAAGGACGACCTGAAGAGCCGCAATATCAACTACGCCGAGATCACCAAGCCGAATCCGCAACAGGATCCGCAGTTGGTCACCATTAAGGGCGTAGCGCCGGAATCGTCGAACGAGCTGCGCAACCTTGTGGCAGACCGTCTCCCCGATTACGACCTGACGTCGGGCGCGGAGAACTCCTGGACGTTGCAGCTGAAGCCCGCCGCCGTCAAGGAGATAAGAAATAAGGCCGTGCAGCAGGCCATTGAGACCATCCGGAACCGCATTGACCAACTCGGCGTCAGCGAGCCCGTCATCCAGGAACACGGCTTGGGCGATTACCAGATTCTGGTGCAGTTGCCCGGCGTGGACGACCCCGCGCGGGTGAAAGAAATCATGCAATCGACCGCCATGCTGGAAATCCGGCAGGCGTTGGGTGGCCCCTTTGGCAGTGAGCAGGACGCCATGCAACAAAACGGTGGCGTACTGCCTGCGAATGCGGTATTGATCAAGGGCCGCAGCATCGGGTCGCGTACCCAGGAAGGGCAAGAGAACGCGGAGCAATGGTGGCTCATCAGCCGCTCGTCAGCCGTGAGCGGTAGCGATCTCCGGGGCGCTGAACCTGGGCGCGATGAGAATGGGCGTCCCGACGTAAAGTTCGACCTCACCGGCGAAGGCGGGCGACGCTTCGCGGCATTCACCGGATCCCATGTGGGCGACAAGCTGGCGGTGGTGCTCGATAACAAGGTCATGGAAGTGGCGACCATTCAGGAGCAGATTCATGACCAGGGGCGTATCAGCGGCGGCTTCACCGAGCAGCAGACGCGCGACTTAGCACTGACCTTACGTTCAGGCGCCTTGCCGGCGGGAATCAAGTATCTGGAAGAGCGCACGGTAGGCCCGTCGCTGGGCGCGGATTCCATCCGCGCCGGTGTGCGCGCGGCGATTATCGGCATGGTCGCGGTGATGATCTTCATGCTGTTCTACTACCACGCAGCAGGCATCAATGCGGATCTTGGCTTGATTTTGAACTTGGTGATTCTGCTGGGGTTTCTTGGCTTCAGCGGGGCAACGCTGACCCTGCCTGGAATCGCGGGCGTGATTCTAACAGTCGGTATGGGCGTGGATTCGAACGTGCTGATTTTCGAGCGCATTCGCGAGGAGTTGCGCCACGGAAAGACGCCGCCTTCAGCAGTGGAGCAGGGATTTGCTCATGCCTGGGTCACAATTATTGACACTCACGTAACGACGATCGTTTCGGCGATCATCCTGTTCCTGTTCGGAACCGGCCCGGTCCGCGGATTCGCGGTCACACTGAGCTTTGGTCTTCTGGCCAACCTGTTTACGTCGGTTTTCGTATCGCGCGTCATCTTCGACAGCATTCTCAACCGCCACCAGCGTGGCGAGGCGTTGAGCATTTAAGGGGCTAGCGGTGGAGTTATTTCGCAATACCAACATCGATTTTCTTGGCAAGATGTGGTACTTCCTTGCCTTTTCGCTGATCTTCAGTACCGCGGGATTGCTGTCAATTTTCTTCTGGCACGGCATTCCGCTTGGCGTCGACTTCAAGGGCGGCACGCTGGTTTACGTGAAGTTTGCCTCCACGCCGAACCTCGACCAGATTCGCACGGCGCTGGACCGCTCTGGACTGAAGGACCCCAAAATCCAGAGCTACGGCCCAGCAGCCAACAACGAAGTGCTGGTCGCGCTGGAGCAGAAAGAAACCAGCGAAGTCGCGCTCGATCGGGGCAAGAACACCATCATCAAAGCTCTGGAAACGCAGTCGCATGAGAACTCGAGCCAGCAGGACCTGAACAATACGGGTCCCTCGTCGCTAGCGCAGTATCTGCTGAACAAGGACCCAATGCATTTGGGCACCGATGCGCAACAGCGATACACCGCTATCGCACAGCAGACTGACGATTTCCGGAACAAGCAGCGCGGCGGGGTGCTCGCCTCGATTGACGATCTGAAGGGAACCGTTCCGCAAGAGGTGCTGAATGCGCTCCGGTCCGATTTTTACGTCTCAAATTTTGCCGTTCGGAACGTTGAAATCGTAGGTCCTCAGGTAGGGTCGCAGTTGCGCCACCAGGCGTTGATGGCCACGCTGTACTCGCTTGCAGGAATGCTGGTTTATCTTTGGTTCCGTTTTGAGCTCATATACGGCGTGGGCGCTGTGGTGGCCTGTTTTCACGACACAATTATCACGGTAGGGTTCTTTTCGCTGCTCAACAAAGACATCAGCCTGACGGTTATCGCGGCAATTTTGACGCTCATCGGTTATTCGATGAACGATACCATCGTGGTTTTTGATAGAATCCGCGAGAACATCAAGCTGCTGCGGCGCGAACCACTGGCGGACATCGTCAACAGGAGCATCAACCAGACGCTGAGCCGGACGATTCTCACCTCCGGCCTTACGTTCCTGACGGTGCTCTCGTTGTATTTGTTCGGGGGCGAAGTCTTGCGGGGTTTCTCGCTGGCGCTGGTGATCGGGATCCTCATCGGAACTTATTCGTCAATCGCGATAGCGGCCCCGATGCTGGTGGCGTACCAGGATTGGCGGGAGCGCAGGACGGGGCGGTCGGTGCTTCCGGCGGTGAGTGCGTCCCGGGAGCGGGAAAAAGTAAAAGTCAAGGTGTAGTCGAATCGCCACACAAGAGAGTAGACTTGGCAACTGTTCGGTGGGGCCGAGTACTCCTAGCTGCCGTCGGGAGGCAACGCGGTCCCTAGAGGTTGCCCGCAGCACTCGTTCCGGCGGCAGTTTTGGTTTTTGGGAGCAAATGCTGGAAATCTGGTGTCTAAGTTGTTAACGACGAGTTCGACGGAGACCACGCCATGTTTGAAGATAGCCTGATGGAGTCCGGGGGTAAGCTGAAGACGAAACGAGGAGCTACGACCGTCGTCTCCTTCATCCTGCAGATTCTGCTGATTTGCGTCCTCGTTTTGATACCCCTCGTGTTCACCGAAGCTCTGCCAAAACAGCAGTTGATGACTTTCCTGGTTGCTCCACCCCCGCCGCCACCTCCTCCGCCGCCACCGGCAGCAACTCCGGAGATCAAGGTGATCAAAAAGGTCACGAGCGACCTCGACAACGGTCAGTTACGCACCCCCACCAAAATTCCGCAGAAAGTTCAGATGATCAAGGAGGACGAGGCGCCTCCAGCTGTCGGCGTGGCTGGGGTGGTCGGTGGTGTTCCGGGAGGCGTTCCGGGAGGCGCGATTGGTGGAGTGCTGGGCAGCATGATCAGCTCAACCCCAACAGCGGTTCCGAAAGCTGCGACACCCCAGCGGGTGCGAGTCTCCCAGGGCGTATCGCAGGGCTTGCTGGTTCATCAGGTAAAGCCCACGTATCCGCCCTTGGCACGTCAGGCTCGAATCCAGGGAACGGTCGTGCTCCAGGCGGTCATTGGCAAAGATGGGAGCATTCAGAACCTCAAAGTGGTCAGTGGTCACCCAATGCTCGCTCCTGCCGCCTTGGAGGCTGTTAAGCAGTGGCGCTATAAGCCTTACTTTCTGAACGGTGAGCCGGTTGAGGTTGACACGACCATCAACGTGAACTTCACGCTTGCCGGAGGATAGAGCACCTGCTCTGGCCGGGAGCATGCATCAAACAAAGCATGAAGCGGCTGCGAGCACTCAGCCGCTGTCGCAGTTCGCGCCTCTTGTAGCGGCTGCGTCAGATAGTTTCGAAAAGAAATTCAGACCGTGATTCATGCGGTCCGGTGTAACCCGAAGCAACCCGCAGTAGAAGCAGTACTGCAGTAACCGCAAGATCGAGGAGGAAAATTCGACTCATGCTTTTAGCAAACTTTGCAATCTATGCGACCAGCCACATTCCCACGGTTGCCGTCTGGATGTTCCAGGAGGGCGTCGGCTGGGACCCGGTTTCCCTCTGGAGACAGATGGGCATACTGGCCAAGATCGTGGTGGTTATCCTGTTCATCATGTCCGGCTGGTCAATCGGCGTGATGATCGATCGCGCAATGGCATTCAGCGCGGCCCGCAAGCAGTCGCGTGCCTTTGCTCCCGCCGTTGCCGGCGCTCTGCGCGAGGGCAAGATCGACGAAGCGATCAAAGTTGCTGAGCGCAACAAGAAGAGCCACCTCGCCAAGGTGGTCACCGCCGGCCTGCAGGAATTCAAGGCTCACGGCGAATCCAGCGATATTCCGGGCGAGCAGATCGAAGCCTCGAAGCGCGCGCTGGAACGTGCTGAAGCTATCGTTCACGCCGAACTGAAGCGCGGTCTTGGTGGACTGGCAACGATCGGTTCGACGGCTCCGTTCGTCGGATTGTTCGGCACCGTGGTCGGCATTCTGAACGCCTTCCGCGAAATTTCCACACAGAAGGCGACCGGCCTTGGCGCCGTTGCCGGCGGCATTTCGGAAGCTCTGGTGACCACCGCTATCGGTCTGTTCGTGGCCATCCCGGCCGTGATGATGTTCAACTACTTCACCAGCAAGGTCGAGGCTTTCGACGTCGAAATGGACAACAGCTCCAGCGAGCTGATCGACTATTTCCTGAAGCGTCGCAGCGCTGGAGTTCGCCGCTAAGGCGAGGCCGGTCCAAAACGGGCCGGACAGGAGGTTGAACAAATATGGCACTAGCGGTACGTAACGAAGGCGCGAAGGTGAACTCGAACATTAACGTCACTCCCATGGTGGACGTGATGCTGGTGCTGCTGATCATCTTTATGGTGATCACGCCCATGTTGCAGAAGGGCGTGAGCGTAGACATGGCTAAGGTCAACAATCCCACCCCCATGCCAGATGCCGACAAGGAAGATGCCTTGCTGGTCTCGGTAATGCGGGACGGCAAAATCTACTTCGGTACCGACGTAGTAGGCGCGGATTCGCTGACGCAGAAGGTCAAGGACCGACTGGCTAACCGGGTAGACAAGCGCGTCTTCATCAAGTCCGATGCGCGTGCGAAGTACGGCAACGTTGTCGATGTAGTAGACAACGTGCGCTCGGCCGGTGTAGATGACGTCGGCCTGTTGACGGAACAGAAGAAGACAGGACCTGCGGCACAGCCGCCACCTCCCACGGGTGGGGGCGGCGGCTCACAATAGGAGTTTGCAATGGGAATGGCAATGGGAGGGTCCGGCGGGCCCTCAGCCGATATCAACGTAACGCCGCTGATTGACGTGCTGTTGGTGCTGCTGATCATTTTCATGGTCATCACACCACTCACGCCGAAAGGTCTGGACGCGCTGGTTCCTCAGCCCCCGAAGGACCCTCAGAAGCAGCAGGAGCCGAACGATCGAACTGTCGTCGTGCAGCTTCTGAAAGGGGCGGGAGAGAAACCGGCGCTGAAGATCAACCAGGACGATGTCACGTGGGAAAATCTGGAAGGACGTCTGAACGACATCTTCAAGACCCGCGCCGAGAAGGTAATGTTCGTCAAGGCTGATCCCGACCTGACCTTTAACGATGTGGCCCAGGTAATCGACATTGCACACTCT
>Ga0306920_100007464_pt1 | contig 14413 bp, 13 predicted proteins | sample flu12Cox44000170_FD_204666 | JGI IMG/M metagenome (GOLD analysis project Ga0306920, IMG submission 204666) | Lab enrichment of tropical soil microbial communities from Luquillo Experimental Forest, Puerto Rico - flux4day.12C.oxic.44.000.170 (v2)... | ecosystem: Environmental > Terrestrial >...
CATCCCGCTTTAGGTTATCGCTGGAGCATGATGTTTTCCGAAAACCGGTACCCACTTTTCGGCATCATGCTCTAGCTCAATCCAACTGTCCGGCTAGAGCCTCGGTCCCAGTCGAGCCACGCCTTCTGGTAGGCAGGCGTGTAGAAATGGTGATGCGGGTCGATCAGGCGCGCGGCTTCGCCGCGCGCGCCATCGGGCGACGCCGCCGCCGCGCCCAGGGTGGCCGCCCCCGAGCATGAACCGGCGCCGGGACAGGTGCGCGGCGCAGCCGCCGGTCTGAGGCTCGCTCGGGTGGACGGCCGGCGCGCGCGCACCTGTCATGAGGGTCCTCCCTTGATCGTGTTTCGTGTTAGGTTACGGGCACAAGTAGGCGGTCAGCAACCGCCGGAGGCGGAACCGTTGCATTTCCAATCCAGGGAGAACTGCGCATGAAAAGGCTGGTGTTTGCGGTCGTAGCCGCCGTGGCGGCTTTGTTTGCCCTCCACGCGCGCGCCGACGACTTTCCGTCGCGGCCGATCACCTTCGTGGCGGTGTTCGGCGCCGGCAGCGCCAGCGACACGATCTGCCGCATCATCGGCGATGCGCTCAGCAAGGAACTCAACCAATCCGTGGTCGTGGAACCGCGGCCGGGCGCGGACGGGGCGCTCGCCGCAACCTACGTGTCGCGCGCCGCTCCCGACGGCTACACGCTGATGCTGGCGACCAATTCGCCGCTGTCCGCCGACCCCCATCTGATCAAGGTCAGCTACGATCCGATCAAGGACTTCGCGCCGGTCACGCGAGTCGGAAGCTTCACCTTGATGGTCGTCGTCAACCCGAGCCTGCCGATCCATTCGCTCGCGGAGATGGTCAGCTACGCCAAGGCCAATCCCGGCAAGCTGTCGTTTGCCAGCGGCAACACCGCCGGCATCGTCGCCCTCGCCACGATCAACCACTGGGCCGGCACCGACATCGTGCACGTGCCGTACAAGACCACGCCGCCGGCGCTGCAAGACGTGATGGCCGGCCGCGTGTCGATGATGCTCGCCGATTTCACCACCGCTAGTCCGCACGTCAAATCCGGCGCGCTGCGGGCGATCGCGGTATCCCGCATCAAGCGCAGCTCGCTCTATCCCGAACTGCCGACCATCGACGAGGCGGGATTGAGCGGCTTCAACCTCGACACCTGGGCGGGGTTCGTCGCGCCCGCCAAGACGCCGCCGGCCGTCATAGCGAAGCTCAACGGCGCGCTGCGCAAGGTCATCGGCAGCCCTGACGTGCAGGCAAAGTTCCGTAACGTCGGCTTCGAAGGCTTCTCCAGCACGCCGGAGGAATTGGGCGACTACATCAAGATCCAGCTCGGCATGTGGGGCAAGATGGTCAAGGACGCCGGCATCGGGGCGACGGAGTGAGTGGTCGATGACCTGTCAATCTTCATCGCCCCCGAAAGCGCGGGCTTTCTATGAAGATCCCAATGCGGTGAGGGCGGCGGCGCAATCGATGCGCATCGCGACGCAAGGAGATATCACCGGCTACATGACCGATCGCTGTTTTTTGCAGAAGGGAATTCGTCACCGCTTGGAACGCATCATATCCGCCAAAATCACGCGTTGGGATTTGGACGCCGAGGGAGGCAATGGCATTTTCTATCACGGGTTCTCCCGCGGAAAGCGCAAGGAGACGCCGGGCGTCCACGCGGACGAACCGTACGATGACGTGACCGTCCTTATCTATTCACGCCCGGCCTGCCGCCTCGTTCGGAACATCGCTGTGGCCGCACAAGCGCACGGGCCTGATAGCCGCGCCGACGCAGGCGGATGCGCGTCGCCTTGGAACAACGCTCACGAAGTTGCGCGAAACATTCGAGAGCGACTCAGAACGCCGCGAGCGCTGGATCGAGATCGACCGCGTCGGATACAAGTACAACGCTGGCCTATCCAAGCGGCATGATGCACTCCGCGTCCCGACATTTCGGATCGAATTTGCGAACGGGACGGCTGTATCAGACTTTTCGGATCGGAATCGATTGGTCGACGTTGCATGTTTACTCGTGAGCAACGGGACTTTTGCCGTACTGACGTGCCCTACAGTCCCAGCGTCCGCTCGGCCCAGCGCAGCACCACGTCGCCGGCGAGGAAATCGAGCGCCGGCTGCTCGAGCGGCGCCGCCGCGCCGCGCGCGACGATCACGGTGGCGACGACCGCATCGCAATGCTCGTTGAGCGCCATCTCGAACGCGGATTCCGCCGCCGGAAAGGTTTTCGCCACCGCATAAGGGCGGCTGCGGCCCTTCATCCAGGCGACCGTGACGGCGCGTCCGGGCGCAAGTGGCGACACCTTCCCGCCGATGATGCCGATGTCGCCCACGCGCGACAGTTCGTCATCGTCCGACACGCCGGTGGTGCAATTGCAGAAGCCAATTTTCGCCCGCAGATAAAGATTCACCTCGGTGCCGCAGTCGACCGCCTTGCATTGGAACGCCTTGCCCTTCCCCCATTGGTCCATCAGGAAGGGCCATTCCACTTCCGTCCATACCGGCTTGCCGGGCGGCGTCACCGCGGCGGCGCGCTGCGATGAGCCGGCGATGAACCACGCCAGCGGAACGCAGAGCGCGCCGACAACGAAAGCGGCGACGAGGGTGAGGACCGTCTTCCTCATCGCACGACCAGCCGCCGACCGTGCGTCAGTTGCTCGCAACATACGCCCGCGCGGCCGCGAGCGCGGGCCGCTCGGAGTTGCTGTCGGCGCTGAGCGCGATCAACTTCTCATAATCGGCCCGGGCGGTCGCCTTGTCGCCCAGCGCCGCAGCGGCCTTGGCGGCGCCGAGGAAGCCGTTGAAACGGTTCGGCTCCTTCGCCATCGTCGCCTGATAGGTGGCGAGCGCCTCCTTGGCCATGCCGCGCTCGAGCAACATATCGCCGTAGAGTTCGCGCGCCGGCGCGAGCGGCCCCGGGGTCACCGGCGCCTTCTCGGTCCTGTCTTCGGCGTCGGCAGCCGCCTTCATCCCCGCGAGCGCCTCGTCGTATTTGCCTTCGGCATAGAGGACCCAGGCGGTCGCGATCTGGTGCTGGATGTCGACCTGATTGGACCAATAAGCGTCTTTCGCGTCGCGCAGCTTGTCGCGTAGTTCGGCGAGCTTGGCGACATCGGCCTTCGCCGCTTCGGGGTTGCCGGAGCGTGCGGCACCAAGCGCGCGAGCGAAATAAGTAATCGCCATGACCTGCGGGAACTTGGTCGGCCGCACCTCGAGGGCGGCCGCCCCCTTCCAGTCGCCGCGCTCGATCGCATAGCGCGCCGGCGAGGCGGCAAGCGCGAACGGCCCGCCCTGGATGTCGGGATTGTAGTTGGTCGACTGCGCCATCTCGTCGACGACGGTGCGCGCCTCATGGTCGCGGCCGAGCTGCAGATACGCGTAGACCATGTAGTCCATCGCGTGCAGCTGGTCGTTACCTTCCTTGTCCGCCTTGGCGGCCTTCACCGAGGCGAGGTTCGAGGCGATCGACTCCTTCCAATAGCCGACGCGGGTGAAGATGTGCGACGGCATGTGCTGCGCGTGCGGCGCCGCCGGCGCGATCCCCGCGTAGCGCTGCGCCGCGTCGAGCCCCTTCTCGGCGATCGGCGGATAATCGTATAGGTGGATCAGATAATGCGCGATGCCGGGATGGTGCGGCTGGCGCTTGAAGATCGGCTCGAGGATCGCGGCGCCCTTGAGCTGCTGCGCATAGGTCTTGTCGGCCGGCGAAGCCGAGACGTTGAGCGTGATGGCGTAATAGATCTGTGCCTCGTCGTCGTTGGGATATTTCGCCGCCAGCCCCTCCATCGCCTTGAGATAGGCCTGCAGGCGGGTGCGATAGTCGGCCTTGTCGTAGTCGGTGTAGAGGACGGCGAGCGCATTGATGTAGTCGCGCTCCCGCTCGCTCTTGGCGCCGACCGACTTGGCCTTCTCGATCGCGGCGAGCGCCGGGGCGAGATTGGGCGCAGGCGGCGCGAAATGCGGGTTGTTCCACAGGCTCAGCGCGATGCCCCAATAGGCGATGCCGCATTCGGGATCGGCCTTCAGGGTCTCCTCGAAAATATCGCGCGACGCCTTGTACCAGAACGAATGTTGATAGCGCATGGCGCGGTCGAAGCGCCGTTGCGCCGTCTCATTGCAGGAAGTTGGGAAATGGACCGTGCCGAGCTGCTGCTCGCTCTCCTGGGCGAGGGTGGGTGCGCCGGGGAGCCCGAGGGTAGCGGTGGTGGCAATGATGGCCGCGAACGAGGTTGCACGCATGTTGGCCTCCGCACGAGAGGGACGATGGGCTCATAAATCCGGGAACGTGGGCGCGATTATGATCGGTCGTTCCCTCCCCCGCAAGCAGCCGGGCGCGGGGCAAGAGCTGCGAGACCGGGCACGAGATGGTCCCGCCGCCATTCGGTTCGGTTTCGGTCAATGAGACCGAGGCTTGGGGCAAATTCCACAGCGGCCTCTTGCGGGAATCGGCGGTTGCGGTTTGATAAGCGCGATGAAGAAGACTGCGAAGAAGAAGCGTCGCCGCATCGACTCCCGCTTCGCCCTCAGGGTCGGCCGTTCGCGCACCGGGCTCGGCGTTTTCGCCGAGGAACCGATCAAGCGCGGCGTGCGCATCGTCGAATACACCGGCCGCACACTCAAGCCGGGCGAGGAATACACCAGCCGCAGCAAATACCTGTTCGAGATTTCGCGCAAGAAGACGATCGACGGCACCATCAAGTCGAACGCCGCGAAGTACTTCAACCATTCCTGCGCGCCAAACTGCACGGCGGAAAACACCGGCCGACGCATCTACATCAAGTCGCGTCGGCACATCGAGCTGGGCGAAGAGCTGACCTATAACTACGGCAAGCAATATTTCGACCAGCACATCAGGGACAAGGGCTGCCGCTGCTTGAAGTGCCAGCCGGTGGAATTGGTGCTAGACTGAAGACAGACGACAGAGGACGGATACAATCCGCGCATCTGTCGTCCGTCGTCTGTCCTCCGTCATCTAATCCAGTAATCTATCCTCTCGTCATAGGTATCCCATGAACGACATCGCCTTCTGGACGGCGAAGCGGCTCGCCGCCCATCTGCGCCGCCGCAAGATCGGCTGCCTCGAGCTGCTCGAGCATTATCTCAAGCGGGTCGAACGGTTTAATCCGCGACTCAACGCCATCATCGCCACCGATTTCGACAATGCGCGCAAGCGCGCCCGCGCCGCCGACCGCGCGCTCGCAAAGGGCGATACCTGGGGGCCGCTGCACGGCGTGCCCATGACCATCAAGGAATCCTACGACGTGGTGGGAATGCCGACGACCTGGGGGCTGCCGGAACTCAAGAACAACATTGCCTCGAAGAACGCGCTCGCAGTCGACCGCATGCTCGGCGCCGGCGTCGTTTTGTTCGGCAAGACCAACGTGCCGCTGATGCTCGCCGACTGGCAGAGCTATAACGAGATCTACGGCACCACCAACAATCCGTGGGACGTGACGCGCGCACCCGGCGGCTCATCGGGCGGCTCCGCCGCGGCGCTCGCGGCCGGGCTCACCGGCATCGACGCCGGCAGCGACATCGGTTCTTCGATCCGCAACCCGGCGCATTTCTGCGGCGTGTTCGGGCACAAGCCGACCTACGGCATCTGCCCGCCGCGCGGGCACGCGCTTCCCGGGCGCGTGGCGGCGGCGGATATTTCGGTGATCGGACCGCTCGCTCGCAGTGCCGACGATCTCGACATCGCGCTCGCCGCCATGGCCGGGCCCGACGACATCGAGGGCACCGGGCTGCGGCTGGCGCTGCCGGCGCCGAAGAAAAAGCGCCTGCGCGACTTCAAGGTCGCCCTCATGCTCGACGACGTGAACGCAGAGGTCGACCGCAGCGTGCAGGACCGCCTGCAGGCGCTCGCCGATTTTCTGGGCAAGAGCAAAGCCAAGGTTGACGAGCGTGCGCGACCCGACTTCGACAGCGTGCACCAGCACCGCACTTACGTGGCGCTGCTGCGCGCCGCGACCTCCGGTCGCCAGACCGACGCGCAATTCGAGCGCAATCTTGCAACCGCCCGCACGCTGCGTCCCGACGACGACGGTTACTTCGCGCGCATGACGCGGGCCAACGTGATGTCGCACCGGGAATGGGTCGCGCAGAACGAGGAGCGCCACCGAATCCGGCTCAAGTGGGCGGCGTTCTTTAAGGACTACGACCTGCTACTGTGTCCCACCGCCTCGACGCCGGCCTGCCCGCACGACCACAAAGGCGAGCGTTGGGAGCGCACCATCGTCGTCAACGGCAAGCCGGTGCTCGCGGTCGACCAGCTGTTCTGGGCCGGCTACGCCTCGCTCGCCTACCTGCCGGCGACCACGGCGCCGATCGGCTTCTCCAAAGAGGGCCTGCCGATCGGCGTGCAGATCATCGGGCCGCAATATCACGACCGCACCTGCATCGCGTTCGCCGGCCTGATCGAGCGGGAGTTCCAGGCGTTCGTGCCGCCGCCGGGATATGAGTGACTACATAGCTCGTCATGCCCCGCGAAAGCGGGGCATCCAGTAAACGCCGCGCCCAGAGTTTTAATTAGAAACACCTGTGATTACTGGATCTCCCGCTTCCCCGGGCGATGACGAGGGCTGTAACAGAATGGGTCTCTATCTCGAAAACTTCGTCCTCAACCGCACCCTGGTCACCAAGGCGCGCACCATCGGCGAGGCGGACGTGAGCCTGTTTGCCGGGCTTGCCGGCGACTTCAATCCGCTTCACGTCGATGAGGAGTTCGCGAAGAAGACCGAGTTCGGGGGCCGCATCGCCCACGGCCCGCTGGTGCTGTCGATGGCGATCGGCCTGATGGCGCAGCTCAACCTCATCGACGGGACCGCGCTCGCACTCCTCGACCTGAAATGGGAGTTCAAGGCGCCGGTGAAGCTCGGCGACACGATCCGCGCGCGTGTCACACCCATCGAGAAGCGGCCGACGCGCAAGGGTCGCGGCGTGCTCACGCTGCGCTTCGAAGTGGAGAACCAGCGCGGCGAGACCGTGCAGACCGGTACCATCGCGCTGCTGATGAAAATGCGCCCGGCTTCGTAGGCTGGCTACAGAAAGAGCAACCCGGCTGTAACAAATATCCGAACCACCACGGTCGTGCCGATCACCGTCGCCACGTGCCGCCAGCCGAGCCGGGCAACGGCGGCGGGCGAAGTGTCGAGCCCGAGTGCGGCGATCGCGATCAACAGCGCCCAGGTCGAGAAAAGGCCGAGCGCCGCTTTCACCGGCGCATAAAGCGGCGCCGCAGCGGGAACATAGGGTGCAGCGCTGTTGACGAGGCACAGCAGCAAAAACACGAGCGCGAACACCGGCACCGGAACGCGCGCGTGGCGCTGCGCGGTGCCGAGCCGCGTGAAGTACCAGCCGATCGTGAGTACGACGGGGAGCAAGAGGAACACGCGGAAGAGCTTCACGATCACCCGACATTGCCGACCGGCTCACTCACCGCGTGGCCAACGCATCGGCAGGTTGGGCGGGGGCTGTTTCGACGGCCATGGGGCGGGGGCGGGGCGGGAGGCTATCTCCATTTCCCGATCGCCGCGACAGGAATCTTCTGCCTGTACGCGCCCGATGTGAAACAGGCCTAAGCATGGCCGTGCTACCCTCCGCGCCGGAAGCGTGAGGAGCGGGCATGGCCGCGAAAACCGCCGGCAGTTGGCCCGAGGTGCTGCGGGTGTTTCTTAAGCTGGGGCTCACCTCGTTCGGCGGGCCGGTCGCGCACCTCGGCTATTTCCGCGCGGAGTTCGTCGCGCGCCGTGCGTGGCTCGCCGAGCCGGCCTATGCGGATCTCGTCGCGCTATGCCAGTTCCTGCCCGGACCGGCGTCGAGCCAGGTCGGCATCGGCATCGGCCTCATGCGCGCCGGCGTTCCGGGGGCGCTTGCCGCCTGGACCGGGTTCACCTTGCCGTCGGCGATGGCGATGGTGCTGTTCGCCTACGGGGTCGAGCGCTTCGCCGGCGCGGCCGGCAGCGGCTGGCTGCATGGGCTCAAGATCGCCGCCGTCGCCGTGGTGGCGCAGGCGGTGTGGGGCATGGCGCAGTCGCTCGCGCCCGACCGCGAACGCGCGACCCTTGCCGTCCTCGCGACCATCGTGGCGCTGACGTTTCCGACCGCCTGGGGCCAGATCGGCGCCATCGTGCTTGGCGCGGTCGCCGGCCTCATCGTGTTGCCGCGCGCCGCGGCGCCGCAAGGCAGCGATTTGGTCGTGCCAATCGGGCGCGCCTTCGCGGTGACGTGCGCCGCGTTGTTTTTCATTTTGCTGATCGGGCTGCCGGTCGTGGCGGCGGCGACGCACGACCACGCGCTCGAACTCGTGGCGAGCTTTTATCGCTCGGGCTCGCTGGTCTTCGGCGGCGGCCATGTGGTGCTGCCGCTCCTGCAAAGGGAGGTGGTGCCGCCGGGCTGGGTGACGAACGATGCGTTCCTTGCCGGCTATGGCGCCGCGCAGGCGGTGCCGGGGCCGCTGTTCACTTTCTCCGCCTACCTCGGCGCGGCCATGACGCCGGCGCCCAACGGCTGGCTTGGCGCGATCATCTGCCTCGTCGCGGTTTTCCTGCCGTCGTTCCTGCTGGTGTTCGGCGCACTGCCGTTCTGGGCGCAGCTGCGGGACCGTCCGGCCGCGCAGACGGCGCTGCGCGGCGTCAACGCGGCGGTGGTCGGTCTGCTGCTTGCCGCGCTTTATAAGCCGGTGTGGACGAGTGCGATCGAGCGCCCGGCCGACTTCGCGCTGGGTGTGACCGCGTTCCTGCTGCTCGCCATGTGGCGCGTGCCGCCCTGGCTGGTGGTGGTGCTCGCGGCGGTGGCCGGGCAACTGATCGGCTGATCGCGCGTTAACCTGCGACTTTGGTCGGGTGTCCGCGCCCGGCGCCGACCGCTATGAAGCGCCCTGGCGGCGGTCCCCAAGGTCGCCCGTCCAAGGCAGAGTTAAGGGAGGAAATGCATGCGTCACGTGCTGACGGCGGGGGTCACCGCCGGGCTTCTCGCCATGACGTCGGCCGCTCTCGGGCAGGCCGCGTTCGACGGTCACGTCAAGGTCGGCGTGCTCAACGATCAATCGAGCCTTTATGCCGACGCGACCGGACAAGGGTCGGTGGTCGCCGCCCGCTTGGCGCTCGAAGATTATATGAAGGCCAATCCCAACTCGAAGCTGAAGGTCGAGATCATTTTCGCCGACCATCAGAACAAGCCCGACATCGGTTCCAACATCGCGCGCCAATGGATCGAGCGCGAGGGCGTCGACCTGATCCTCGACGTACCGAACTCGGCGGTCGCGCTCGCGGTCAATGACGTGACGCGTCAGCTCAACAAGGTGATGGTCAACGGCTCGGCCGGCACCACGCGGCTCACCGGCGACGCCTGCAGCCCCAACACGGTGCACTGGACGTTCGACAACTTCGCGCTCGCGAACGGCACCGGGCGCGCCGTGGTGGCGACCGGCGGCGACACCTGGTTCTTCATCACCGCGGATTACGCGTTCGGCCACGACCTCGAGGCGCAGACCTCAGCGGTCGTCAAACAGATGGGCGGCCAGGTCGTGGGCGGCGTGCGCGTACCGCTCAACACCTCCGACTTCTCCTCCTATCTGCTGCAGGCGCAGTCCTCGAAGGCCAAGGTGATCGGGCTCGCCAATGCCGGCGGCGACACCATCAACTCGGTCAAACAGGCGGCGGAATTCGGCATCGTCAAGGCCGGACAGCGCATGGCGGGCCTGCTCGTGTTCATCACCGACGTGAATTCGCTCGGCCTCGACGTGGCACAGGGCCTGCAATTCACCGAGGCGTTCTACTGGGACATGAACGACGATACCCGCGCCTGGACCAAGCGCTTCGTCGAGAAGATGAACGGCCGGCTCTATCCGACCATGAACCATGCCGGCAACTACGGTGGCATGCTGCATTATCTCAAAGCGGTCGAGGCGGCGCAGACCACCGACGGCGTGAAGGTCGTGCAGAAAATGAAGGAGCTGCCGACCAAGGACGTGACCTTCGGCGAGGGCCGCGTGCGCGAGGACGGCCGGCACATGCACCCGATGTATCTGTGGCAGGTGAAGAAGCCGGCCGAGAGCAAGGCCAAGTGGGACTACTACACGCTGGTCAAGATGATCCCGGCCGATGAGGCGTGGCGCCCGCTCGACCAGGGCGGCTGCCCGCTCGTCGCGAAGAAGAGCTGAGCGACCCCACACGTCGTCATGGCCGGGCTTGTCCCGGCCATCCACGTCTTTTTATATGCGTGCGCCCAAGGCGTGGATGCCCGGCACAAGGCCGGGCATGACGGCTGAGAGGACGCATGCGCCTTCTGTTCATCAATCCCAACACCAGCGCCGATCTCACCGAGCAGGGCGCGCGCGTCGCGCGCAAGGTGGCGCGGCCGGAGACGGAGATCGTGCCGACGACCGGCCGGTTCGGCGCCCGCTACATCGCAACGCGCGCCGCCGCCGCGATCGCCGGCCACGCCGCGCTCGACGTGTTCGCGCGCGAGGGTAAAGGCGCCGACGTGGTGCTGCTCGCCTGCTTCGGCGATCCCGCATTGTTTGCGCTGCGCGAGATTTCCCCGGTGCCGGTGGTCGGCATGGCGGAAGCTTCGTGCCACCTCGCCTCGACGCTCGGCCGCAAGTTTTCGATCGTGACCGGCGGGCATCGCTGGGGGCCGATGCTCGAAGAGTTCGTCGCGGCGATCGGTTTGTCTGCGAACCTCGCGGCGGTTCGCACCGTGGCGCCGTCGGGCGGCGCGATCGCCGCCAATCCGGACGCAGCGCTCGATCTGCTGGCGCAGGCCTGCGTCGAGACGGTGCAGCGTGACGGCGCCGACGTCGTGATCCTCGGCGGCATCGGCTTTGCCGGCATCGCCGAGCGTATCGCCGGCAAGGTCCCAGTGCCGCTGATCGACAACGTCATCGCGGCGGTGCAAATGGCGGAAGCCGCGGCTGCGCTCAAGCTCGCCAAGCCCCGCTGCGGCTCGTTCGCGCCTGCCGCGCCGGTGCGCACCACCGGCCTCTCGGCGGAGTTGGCGGCGCTGATCGAGGGGCAGAAGAAGTAACCAGCGAGCAGTGACCAGATAAATGGTTCCGATCTGGTCGCTGGTCCCCGATTACTAATCACATGACCGGCAGCGTCATCGGGGCGACCTCGTCAGCGGTGCGGCCGCGGTAATCGCGCTTGGGCGTCGTAGCCATCATGCGGGCCTGTGCCTCGGCGAGCCGCGCGGCGGCGCCGCCGTGATCGAGCGTCGTCACTTGGCCGTCGGCGACGATGCGGCGGCCGGCCACGTAGACGTCCTTCACCGCCCGGTCGGCGGCGTGGAAGATGAGTGAGCGCAGTGGATCGCGCGCCGGCATCATATCGGGATGCGTCACGTCGACGAGCACGACGTCTGCCTTGGCGCCGGGCGCAAGCTTGCCGAGGTCCTCGCGCATCAGCGCCTTGGCGCCGGCGGCGGTGGCGGCGTGAAACAGCATGCCGCTCGAGACGTTGTTGATGTCACGCGCGGCAATCCGCGCGAAGGTGCCGGCCTTGCGGATTTCCTCCAGCATGTTGTGGGGCGACACGTCGGTGCCCATCCCTAAGTTGATGCCGGCGCGCACGTAGTCGCCGAAGCTTTCCATCAGAATGCCGTAGCGCGCGAACGGCGTCGGGCAATGCGCGACCGAGCAGCCGGCGTCGGCGAGCGAGCGGATGTCGTCCTTGGTCCACCAGCGAATCCAGGAGTGCGTGTCGGGCAGGATGGCGTGGCCGATGATCGAAGTCGGCCCGAGGATCCCGATGTCGAGCGCGTGGCGGATCGGCGTGACGCCATGGCGCTTGATCATCTCGAGATGCTCGAGCACCCCCTGCGCGACGTGCAGGGTGAACGGGACATCGCGGTCGTTCGCGGCCGCGAGGCTGTCGCGCAACAAATCGTCCGAACAATTCTCGATCTGCATCGGCGAGACCACGCCGGAGAGCAAGCCTGCGGGATGCTTGGCGAGGCCGTCGATGAAGGCGAGCGCCGCCTCCATGCCCTTGCGGCCGCGCGCCTCGTCCCACTCGAAACCGAGCGAGCGGTCGTCGGAGAGTTTCCAGCGCGCGCTGGCATAGCCGGGCGCGAGGAACCCGCGCATGCCGCTTTTAACAAAGACGTCGGACCAGCCCTCGTAGAGCGGAGAAATATCGCACACCGACGTGACGCCGCTCTTGAGCAATTCGCACAGCGCCACTTCGAGGCTCGCGGAGCGAAGCGCCGGATCGGACGTGTCGAACGCCTGGCTGCGCTCGTAGAGGCTCGACATGTACATGTTGGCAACGCCGTGCTCCTCGCGGATGCCGCGATAGACCGGCTCGTGACTCGGATGGGCGTGAATATTGACGAAGCCGGGCATCGCCATGCGGCCACGGCCGTCGACGATCGTGTTGGCCTGCCCGGCAAAGCCCGACCCGACGTGCACGATTGCATCGCCGCTGAACGCCACGTCGATGCCCTTGCGATAGACGTGGCGTTTTGCGTCCGCGTCCCAGACGATGGCCCAGTCAGCGTTCTTGATCAGCGTGGTGGTCACGGCCTTTGCCCTCTCATGCTGGAAGCGTCGCCGTCATTGTCCGCGATATGTGCCGATTGGTAAAATGGCTTCGTTCATGGCGTAGGCAGACATGCTCACGCGGTTAAGCAACATCGCTTCTATCGTGGCGTTCGTCGCCCTGTGCGCCTTCTATGTTTCCGAGGTCGTCCGTGCGACGCGCCAATCCGAAGCGTCCTCGGCGGGTGCCAATTGGGTCTGCCCCATTGCCGGCAAATGCGGGCCGGCCGGAACGCCGGGCCTCGGACGGTGGTGAGCGCGTTCCCTAAAGCGTGGAGGCTTTTCTTTGATGTTTTCCGAAAACCGGTCCCCACTTTTCGGCATCATGCTCTAAATTCCGTGACCGCTGCGGCGGCGCGTTCCGAGTGCCAGCACGCCGCAAAGTGGCGCTCGTGCTTTTGCGTGAGCGGCGGATCCTCCTGCCGGCAGTGCTCGGTGGCGATGCGGCAGCGCGGCGCGAAGCGGCATCCGACCGTCTCGCGATCGAGCGCCGGCACGATACCCTCGATCTCGGCGAGCCGTGCGCGCGGCGCCGCGCCAGTGCGGGTGAGCCGTGGCAGCGCCGCCAGCAGACCCGCGCTGTAGGGATGCTGCGGGCGCGCAAATAGCGACGCGACCGGCGCCTCCTCCACCTTCCGGCCGGCATACATCACGACGACGCGGTCCGCGATCTCCGCAATCACCCCGAGGTCGTGGGTGATGAACACGATGGCGGTTGCAAGTTCGCGCCGCAGGTCGCGCAGCAATTCGAGGATTTGCGCCTGGATCGTTACGTCGAGGGCGGTGGTCGGCTCGTCGGCGATGAGCACGGCCGGCCGGCATGCCAGCGCCATGGCGATCATCGCGCGCTGGCGCATGCCGCCGGAGAGCTGATGCGGGTAATCGTCGACCCGCCCCTCCGGTTCGGGAATGTGCGTCTTGCGCAGAAGCTCGATCGCGTGTGCCCGCGCCGCGCGCCACGACAATCCGCGATGAACCACTAACGGTTCGGCGATCTGCCGGCCGATGCGCATCACAGGGTCGAGCGAGCTCATCGGTTCCTGAAAGATCATCGACATGGCGCTGCCGCGGATCGCGCGCATCTCGTGTTCCGGCAGCCGCACGAGTTCACGCCCATGCAGCCGCACGCTGCCTTCCACGCGCCCGGGCGGGTCGGGTACGAGCCCCATGACGGCGAGGGCGGAGACGCTCTTGCCGCAACCGGACTCGCCGACGATGCCGAGGACCTCTCCTGTCTCGACCGACCAGCTCACGCCGTCGACGGCGTGCACGGTCGCGTCGGGCGTGCGGAAAGCGACGCGCAAGCCGTCAACCGCGAGCACCGGCGGAGACATTATCAAAGCCGCTTGGCAAAGCGCGGATCGAGCATGTCGCGCACGCCATCGCCGACGAGGTTGATCGCCAGCACGGTGAGCGCGAGCACGACGCCGGGCGCGAGGATGATCCACGGCGCCACCAGGAAATAGGTGCGCCCCTCGGCCATGATATTGCCCCAGCTCGCGACCTCGGGCGGCGTGCCGGCGCCGAGAAACGAAAGCAATGATTCGATGAGAATGGCGGCGGAGCAGATATAAGTGGCCTGGACCACGACCGGAGCGAGCGTGTTGGGTAGGATATGACGCCCAAGAATCGTTGCGAAGCCGCTGCCGGCCACCACCGCCGCTTCCACGTACGGCTGCTCGCGCACGGACAGCACGACACCGCGCACGAGACGCACGACGCGGGGCACCTCCACGACCGCGATGGCAACCACCACGGTCGCAAGGCTCGCTTTGACGACCGCCATCAGGGCGATCGCGAAGAGGATCGTCGGTATCGACATGAGTCCGTCCATGACGCGCATGAGCAGCGCGTCCGCGA
>Ga0306920_100007465_pt1 | contig 14412 bp, 21 predicted proteins | sample flu12Cox44000170_FD_204666 | JGI IMG/M metagenome (GOLD analysis project Ga0306920, IMG submission 204666) | Lab enrichment of tropical soil microbial communities from Luquillo Experimental Forest, Puerto Rico - flux4day.12C.oxic.44.000.170 (v2)... | ecosystem: Environmental > Terrestrial >...
AACAGGTAAGACGGAAACAACGCCGGAGTGACCGTGACCTTGCGCCTGCGACGAAGACGAATCACACGCAATCTCGGCAGGTAGACCGTATACCCGCCGAGCTGCAGAAAGTGCTGCGCCGCCGCCTCGCGCTTCGGCTCCGTTTGCGCGCACGTCCAATACGCCATGATCGCTTCACCGCCGTGCCCACATTGCCAACCGGCGCGCGGTGCCTCGTGCATCCTCGGCCCCGACCGGCGGCAGCGAATTGAGCTTGTTTGGCTGGTGGTGGCGCGGACCCGCAAGCGCACGAGTGTCCGCCGGCGGATCGAAAAACCGGCGTTGAAGCGGCGCTAGAACTCGATAAGCCGAACCTGGACCAAGGCATGGAATGCCGGCCAAGGCCGTTCGAGCGGCGGCGAGGAAAGCATAATGCTGGGAGGGTTCGAGTGAGGCGGCAAGCTGGACAACGAGCAGATCGACTTCATCCGGGAGAGACATTGTCGACAACCCCTAGGTGCGAATAGGATGGGGCGTCGTTCTGTTGTGGTTGGACGTAGGTCAGACTTTGCGCCGCGCTCTTCCTCCTGCGCGGCGCTTCCTTTTCCGCCGGAACACAGATCAATTCAAGTCCGCGAACGGTTTGTTTTTCAGGACCCCCGTGTCGTTCTCAGGCAGCGTTAGGTGAGGTCTCGGCCTGTTGCCGTGCCTCAGCAGCTTCAAGCGCATCGAGCGCATCGCACAGCGCAGTCCAAATGTGCCAACCATTGACGCTATCGAGCGGATATTCCCACGGCTTGCATTGAAGTTCGCGGTGCAGCAGCAAGTGCAAGTCGTACCAAGCATCACAGCCGCGTTCGAGCGGCTCCATCTGGCGGAAGATTTCGACCGCCCTCGGAGTGACCGTCACCATGCGCTCCTTCGGCTTGCGGCGCTTAAGCGGCATGGCTCATCTCCGATTGCTGTAGATCGGTACCGGTCGCTTGTCGGCGGGCCGCGGTTCGCTGTCGAGATCAAGCTCGCGCAGGGCCGCCATGAATGCAGCGCGACTGTCCCGCTCGATCACCGCGGCCGGATGGCCCTTGGCATCGCCCGCAGCGGTGGCGCTGACGAGCCCCTCGCGGAGCAAAATTGCCCGGCTCGCGCACATGCGATCCCAAGCATCGCAGCAGGCTTCCAAAATTTTGAGGTGGTGCGGTCGCAGAACGAACTCAGCGCAGACCTCAACCCACCACACTTTCGTATCCTCGGATAAATGCGACGGTGGTGGCGGTGGCGGAGCTTCGACCTCATAATCGGCATCGACCAGATGCGGGGTATTGAGCTCAGCGCGGCTGCGTCGCGGCATTGAGGTGACTCACGCTCACGAAGGCGCGTACCATGCCCCGAATGCCGGGTCACAGCAACTACTGCCATCACGACCCTTGCCGGCACGAATTGAATTCAGGAGAGGACAAAGACCATGAGCACAGCAGAGAAAATTTTCCCGAACATTACGGATCGCTGGAGCAGGCAGGACCTGAAACGGTGGCGACTGGCTATAAACTGGTTGGCCTTCGAGCACGGCCTGCTTGAGCAGACGCTGGGGCACAAGCCAACCCCTGCCGAGCACCACGAGCACGCTCTCAAGGTCCTTGCTGCGATCTGGGATAACCCGTGGCAGCAGAGGGCAGAGGACGAGCGGCGGAAAGCAGAGCAGACAGCCAAGATCGTACCGCTGCGGCCGGACAGCGGGGCGTGATGCCCTCCGGTGCCCGCGAGCACCCCCGTCCAGGTTGCATCCGAAACGGCCCGAATCGGCCTCAAATCGACGTGGAATTCCATTTCAAGCCCCCAAACCGGCCGAAAACGGCCTTCCAACCCATTGAAAAGCAATACGTATTTTAGTCCGCTAGAAAACCCGATTTTGGCGTAAAAAATGACCAAAAATCCTTTCGGGGCAATGTGTTGCAACATCGCGGCCCAGCCGGGCCCGGACTATAGCACCCTCCAATACCATCGATATTCCCCCCAGGCCCATGATTTCATTGAGGAATTTTAGTTGCACAGAGGACAATTGGAGAACCGTTCAATCCACAACAATCCGCTGTAATGTCCTCGTTTCGTTCGAAAATCGGCCTAAGAGGGATACTCTACCATCGACGATAGGTATCAAAGCGGCCACAACCGCGACGAGCAGGCTACCTCAGTTGGCTAAGCAGCTTGACCGCATCAACGCTCTTGCTGGCTTCCAGTGCGGCCTTGCCTCCGACGGCGAAGGTCGCGACCAGCTTGAGCAGTTCGCGGAGCTGATCCGCGGACCCATCATCGAAGCGGCAGTAGGCTCCACCCGATGCCTTGGCGATATCCCGGAAGACGCGCTCGACGGTGCGGCTGTTGCCTTCCTGGAACATGAAGGCGGGCGTGTTCAGCTGGCCAAGCTCGCGAGCGAGCGGCACGATCTCGTCCGCGTCCTCCTCGAACGCATCGCCCACGAACACCGTAGCTGCGACCTTGAGTAGGCCGGTCTCGCGCTTGGTATGGGTCAGGACCTTACCGATCTGCGTGTGACCGGCGTGGCAATTGATCTTGGTCATCAGGTTGGCGAGCTTCACAGGATCGGTGACCCAACGTGAGGCCCGGCACTCGTCGAGGCCGCGGTAATAGACGAGCTGGACGTTGAGGCCACCAATACTAGCGACGGTCTTGAACATGTCGCCTTGCAGACTGCAAGCCATATCCCAGGTTTCCTCCCTGCTCATGGTGGCGTCGAGGGCGAAAATCAGCCGACCGGATGCGGCCACGTCCGATTTTTTCGCGGCCATCATGTCAGCGAGAAAATTGTCGAGTTCTGAACGAGTTGGATCGATTTCGGTTGCTTTGCGCGCAGTCGGCTCATTTCTGGTCATGGCAGGCTCCTCTTGGCTTCGCGGTTTGAAGAAAACCCCTATTTTCCGAGATTTCGCTGCAGGGGATGCGGGGGATTGAGGGTCGCCACCATACAGCTCTATCTAATTCGCAACCGACATGCGAGTTACACGTAGCTGTTAGTGAATTTCCAACATCTCCTGCATCCCCTGCAGATCAGGGGAGCTGAACGAGCCGAAAACTGGCGCGCTTCGTCCTGTCTTGCTCTTTGTCGAGTCGATATCTGCGCTCCACTCCCTGCGCATCGATCAGCTTCACGATCCGTCCGCTGATCTTCCGCAGCCAATGCCCAAGCCGTTCCGCCGACACCTTGGTCGCATCGCCCTTTGCGGCGGCGATCCGAAGTAAGAACGGCTTGAACTCGCGCGGTCCCCAGTAGTTGGACGGCGCAGCGGCGGTCGCTTCTTCGATGATGTCCGCGGTCAGGTAAAGCGTATCGAGCGCGAGGCCGTATTCCATCCAGAGGCCGAAGAACTCCCGGATATTGGCGAGCTCGACATCCTCGTCGCGCAGCCCTTCCATGCTGATGACGGGATCGGGCTCACCCAACCAGACCAACGGACTGCGCACCATCGTCGACCAGGCGGAATAGCTCCCGAACGGCGGGCAGATGCTCGGCGAGCCGGCGCAGAGATAGGCACGCACGATCGTGAGCGCGGCCGCGACGTAGGCGCCGCGGTCGGCAGCGACGATATCGAGGGCGTCATCCTGGAATTTCCGCAGCTCGGGGCGCTCATCCAGCGCTTCGAGATTGCACACGAGCCCGCGGCGGATCATGTCGCCCTTGAACGTGATGTTGTTGCCGGTCGCGTACACGACCGTATGGCATTCGCAGAGAGGCATCTCACTGCGGCCGAGGACCCGGATGCGGATCACCGGACGTTCGGTCACCTGGCATAAGAGCTCGCCCTCGAGATCGTGAACGCAATTGTCGAGTGAGACGAGCGAAATGCCGCTGAGCAGGATCGCGCCGATGCGCTTCTCGGTCTCATCGGTGCTTTTCGAAGTCGTGATCACAGGACAGAACTGCCCGGTCGAGACCATGGCGATCACGTCGACCAAGTAGGATTTGCCGGTTCCCGGCGTGCTCGCCCGGATGAGATAGATAGGGGAGGTCGGCATCGATCCGCGCAGCAGCGCGGTGAGCAATCCGGAGATCGCGACCGAGCAGTTGAGCCGTCGCTCGAGCCCCTTGCCATCCTTGTCCTGGAACGAGAACTCGCGGAACAGGTGTTTGAGCTTATCGAGTCCAGCCATCGCATCCTGCCGGGTCGGGTGCGCAGCGATCGGCGGCAACTTCAGGCTGGGGAGCAGATAGAGCTCCGAGCGGGGATCGTAGCCGGCCACATCAAGCAGCGAACCGTCGGGGCGCAGGGTCGGCGTCGTGATGATCCCCGACACGTGCGGGAAGACCCAGCGGCGTTCGCGCGAGAGAACCATGCGAACGAGTTGGATCGGCGGATCGATGTCGGTCCAGGCGTTCCGGCGCACGCTCCAGCGCTGGTAGATCGCCGCCTCGGCGACCGGCTCGATGAAGGCGTCCGGCCTGAAGGCGCTCAGCCGCGCGGTGATGGTCTTGCGCCCGTTTGCCGCCGGGCGGCTTTCGCTCACGGGGTACACGAGCTCGCCGGCGCGCGAGAAGATGTCGAGATTGGCGGCGAGCATCGCCTGCTCGGTCGCCTCGACGGTGCGCGGGAGCTGGCCATCGACCAGGCGGATCGTGGGTAGGATGTGCGGCGCGCGCGCGGCGCTGGGCGCGGCGCCGGGCGCTGTACCGGGAGCCGCACCGGGCCGGCCCGCGGCCTGCGATGAGGCCGCCGCGGGCGCTGCCCCACCCGATAACCCCGTCCCAGCCGTCCCAGGTGTCCCGCTGGGCGCGCTCGCGGGCGCGCTGCCGCCCACGGCCTTGCCATAGGAGCGCGTCACCTCCTTGCGCAAGCGCTTCTTGCTGTACTTGGCGCCGACGCCGTTCGGGTACTTCTCGAGCAGCGCCACGATGTCGTCGATCGACCAGTGCCGCCGCTTAAGCTGGTCGACCACGGACTGGAACAGTCCCGAACGGCCGCTGTTGGAGGTCTTGCTGACGCCGCCCTCGCGGATGTCTTTAAGCAGCTCGGCGGGTAGCGTGCTCTCGGCGTCGGCCGGCGTGCTGCTCGCCGCCGGCGCGCCGGTGGTGGGCGCGGCCATGGACGTGGTCGAGAACGCCTTCAGTAATTCGTCCGGGTCCCAAAGCCGGCCGGTCTGCTCGGCGATGCGTGTCGCCTCGACGGTGATGCGCCCGCGCGCCTGCTTGGCGGCCGAGGGGAAGTTGGGTGTGCCCGCCACGCGATAGCATTGGGTGACGACGCCGGTGTCTTGGTCGGCGCCCGCGCTGGCGCGGATCGCATCGCCGATCACTTTGGCCTGGTCGGCCGGGATCGCGCGCGTGAACAAGTACCAGAGGTGGAAATTGCCGGGGCTGGTCTCCACCACGATGGACGGTCTGACCGTCACGTTGCCGGCCTTGCCTTTGTCGGCGTCGCAGTCGACGACGAGGCCCCAGACCCAGGCGGTGTCCTCGAGCCCGCCGCGCTGTGCGCCTCGTAGATCGGCGCGCACGGTGCGCCCCTCGATATAAACGTTGTGCCCGGCGAGCGCGTCGCCAACCGCGGTGCGCACCATGCTCTCGACGTCGTCGAGTGTGAACCGACTGGGGACGAGCCGCTCATCGAGCGGATTGAGCCGGGATAGCTGTAGGACGCCCGGCGGGCCGGCGCCATTGATTACCTGGCGCGCATGCGCGGCGATGATCTCGATGAACTGGCGAACGGTCGCTTCGTCTACCTGCGCGCTCATATGATTTTTCCGCCCAGTTGGAGGAATAGTGAGAAGAGGTACTTGTGCATGCGCTCGGTCGGCTCGCGGTCGTACACAGTGTTCGACGCGACCTTGTCGATGAACTCGTGATGCTTGGGGGCGAGCCGATGCTTGTTGCGCTGACAGTAGAGCGCGACCGATTGCCAGGTCGGCTTACCGCTAGAATCGATGAACTCGTCCGCCCCGTGCAGCCTGTTCTCGGTGTGCTGCACGGCTGTGTCCCAAATCTTCTTGCGCTCTTCGTTCGAGACCCCGGTGTTCTTGCCCAGGTTCTCGATGCCGTGGGCTAGGCCGTTGAAATCGGTGCCAGCGGACGCCAGTGTCCGCTTAAGCGCGTGCACGGCGGCGATGATCTCGCCATCCTTGTCCGAGGCCAGCAAGCGGATGACCATGGCGATCCTCTGCTCCAGGGTTTTCTTGTCCGCGCTCATCTCCAGCACCGCGCGACATGGGGGCATATCTTGCAGGGGAACTTGTCGGGATCCTTGTAGGCGCGCGGCAGCAGCTCGCCGGCGCGCGTCGCCGCGATGATGTTGGCGGCGCGATCGCTCCAGAGCTGCGCACGCTCGGCGTCGAACGGGACCCAGAAGAAGAGCAGCTCACAGCTATCGACGTTGACGGCGCTGAACAGCAGCGGGTTCGTCAGCTTGAGGTAGGCCTGATAGAGCGAGGCCTGCGCCGCGTAGCGGGGAAATTCCTTCTCGAGTCCGTTGCGCACGAGCGCGCGCCAGTTCCTCGAGTTGAGCGCCTTGTTTTCCCAGATGAACGGATAGTTGACGTAGGCGCTGCCGAGCGGGTTGGGGCCGGCGATAACGACGCCATCGACATGGCCGCGGAGATCGCCGTTCACAGCCGTGAATGCGAGCACCTGGGGCGGCGCGAATGTGAGGCCCGCGGCGACTAGCTGCTCACGGACGCGGGCTTCGAAGTAGTGCCCACGGGCGAAGATCGCACGCGTGCGGGCGCTGATCTCCGGCCGACACCACCAATCATATTGAACTCTACGCAGGCAGTCAGAGCCGACGATTGAGGCGCCGAGATACGGGTGCGGAAGCTCCGCCTTTCCCGCCGCGGCGCGCTCGATCGCCGCGTTGAGCGCGACGTTGATCGGCTCGTCCACCAGCTTGGGCTCGTAGTAGTCGTAGGGCATCGCGGCCTCGGTTGGAGCATTCGCTGTTACTGCATGCCCGCCCTACCGCCGAGTATCTCGGCGATGTCCATTCGCAAGTGCCGCTCAAAATACGCTACTGAGTTGAGAAACCGCTTCAGGGCATCGGCTATGGCCCGTTCCTGTTGCTTCTGCCGCTGCTGATCGTCGTCCTGTAGCAGCGGGGCGGGTCGCGGCAGCCGTATACGTGCGCGCTCGTCACTGGCGCGCGGGGCGTCGCCGACGAACTTCATGCTCGACGGATAGGGCGAGCGCAGATGGCCGTAACTTGGCCGATAGTTCATCCGGTAGTTCGGGTCGTAGTTTGCGCCATAGGGCTTGCCGACAGCATTTAGGCCGGGCGACCCGTTCGCTTTGTTCTTTGGCCTCATGGTTGTTCCCCCTTAGAGCCCGACCTCGTCGTTCAACTCGTCCGGCGTCATCAGCGGCCCGCCGGCCGCGGCATTCGCCTGGCGCGCGATCGTGGCGGCACCCGCCTGCCGGCTGACGCCCTTGTCGGAGAGGTCGCGCGCGACCATCGCCTTGCGGATGAGCCGCATGGCGGTGAGCAAGAACTCGATCATCACGTCCTTCGGCCAGGCTGTGATCGGCTGCGACCAGTCGAAGCTCGCGCTCGCGAGCTCCGGCAAGATCGCCGCCACGGCGCCCGCGTCCCACGGCTCGGGATCGAGTCCCGTCATCCGGATCGTCTGCTCGGTGTCGAGCTGTTCACAGGAGGCCTGCTCGGCGCGCGTGCGGATCCAGGCGAACAGCATCGCGGCGAGGAGCCAACCCAGTTCGGTGTCGTTCAGCCGGCCGACGGGCGTCGCCGGCGAGACGGCACCGCCGAGCGTGATGACGCCGCGCGCGGCCTCGATGGCGGCGGCGGTCGCCCGCCGCTGCCATTCGTCTTCGAGGGCAGCCTCTGAGACCATCCCAACGGTGCGGACCTTCCTCATGGCCTAGCTCGCCCACTTCGGCGGGGGGATGGGCGTGGAGCCCGCGGGCGGAGCGTCCCCCGATGCGGTGTTCTCGCGCGCCACCGTGGCCCCGGCCCCACCACCGTTGGACGGGGGCGGCTGCTCGACCGGTTGCCAGTCCTTCTGATCGGGCGTGATCGCGGTCAGCAGGTAGTTCTTGTCCGACCAGCTCGTGCCGGAGCCGTCGTTTTTGGGCTCGCCCTTCCGCAGGCCGACCCGGGCGACGAAGATGATGTTGTCGAAGTCCTTGTCCTCGGCCTGGTACAGCGCGAGGTTCTCCGGGCTCGTGTCGTTTTTCTTGATGCCGCGCGCGCTCTCAAGGATCTTCTTCAAGCGCCCCCGGTTGGTGAGCACCATCTCCTTTTGACCGTCGGTCGAGCCCGCCAACAGAAAGTTGTCCCAAAATTTGCGCTTCACATACGGGCCGTCGAGGACCACGAACTCGCAGTCGAGCATTTCAGCGTCGCCCTTCGCCGTGCGCTTGTAGAGTCCATCTGGCCCGGCATTGCCGGGACGGATCCGCATCTGCGCGGTGACGATCGTGTTGTGCGGAATAAGTTCGGAGAAGTTGCGCGGATCGTCAGTCTTCGAATAATCGAAGGGCATGGGCCCCTCCTATGTCTTGGGGGTGGAACTGCCGCGATTGAGGATTTTCGCGATCAGCTTGCCGAGATGCGGCGGCTCGGTCTGATCGAGTTTCCCCGAGCGATCCTTCGCCGGGTATTTCCAAGGATTGTCGGGGCGGCAGACGAAGCCGCGCACCGGTCCTTTGCCGAAGTCGAGGAATTCCATCACGATGACTTCGTCGACGACGGCGCCAATTTCACGCGGGACCTTCGCGCCCTCCATCTGAACGCGGTACTCGACGAAGCGGCCGAAGTCGTCAGAGACTTTCTCAAGGATGCCGACGAACACCACGTGCTTGCTCCTGACGTGCTGGAGCTGATGCAACCACATCAGCAGCTCGCGCCCGTGCAGCCCGTAGGCGCCGCGCAAGTCCTTCGCGCCGGTACGTTCGGAGCGCGCCTCCGGCTGCTGCTCGGCATGGCGGAAGGACAATCTGGAGATCGCTGTGATGGAGTCGACGAAGATGAGGTTGTACTTGTCGAGGTTTTCCAGCGCGCCCCCGACAGCTTTGTAATGCGCCTCGGAGTAGCAGCTCGTCGGCGCAAACGACGCGTTGAATCCGCCGATGCGGACCGCGATGTTGCGCGCGGTCTGCCAGTCATCGATGCGGATTGTGTCGACCGGGACGTCCTGCACGCTGAGGTCGCCGGCCTCGCCGTCAAGAAAGAGCGTGCGCGCCGGATCGACCGTGTGCAGCAGTGACGTCTTGCCGACACCGGTTGGGCCGACGAGCGCGATCTTCACACCGCGCGGCTCGTTGAGCCTTTCGTCGGCGCCGATGATCTTCATGGCGCGCTCCTCTTGGTCGCGCGTTCCGCGGCCATAGCGATCTCGGCAGCGAGCTTCATCGGGATGACGACGAGGAGTTCGCGGCGGTCGGCGCGAACGATCAGAAAATCGTGCCCTTCGAGCCAGTCATAGAGCTGGCGGAAACCGTCGCCCCGGCACTTCACCTCGGCGCGGCGATCGGTCCCGAGCAGCGGGATGCTCACATCGCCGCCAAAGCGGCCGCGCGCGGCGCCGCTGAGGGGCACGCGCTCGGCGGCAAAGCCGTAATGCTGCAAGAAGCGAACGACGGCGCGCTCGCCTCTGTTGCCTTTCGCTCGCGCTGCACGGCCGCCACGACTCATGGCGCTCGGCTCCGGTCTTCGATGGGGCAAATTGACAAACAGGAAATCGGATCAGAAAAAATGGGCGCCCCTCACGGTGTGAAGGGCGCCCTGGTGACGCCTTTGATCGAGACTTACTTGACGCGCTGCTCGTCTTCGATCTCGGAGAGCAGGTCCATGGTATTGCTAAGACCAAACTCCTCGACGACCGAGCGGAGGTGAAGCTTCGCGGCCTCCACATCGCTACCGTTCGCCCGCCTCCAGATCGCCTCGCGGAGCTGCGCGGGCGTAACCCGGCAGGCATCCGCGATCTGACCAAGCGAAGGATCGAGCCGCTTCACACCGAGTGCCAGGTCTGCAGCGATGACGAGGCGGTCGGCAACCGGCCGGTGCGCGAGACCGCGGCCGGACACTACGCCCGTCCCGTTCCCTGCACCGTTACCGTTGGAATGCCCCACCAAAATCTTGACCGCGGGGCTGGCGGCCTTTATTTGAGCATTCGGCAACATTGGAAACCTCCGTTTCTGTTGCCTCCGGGGCGCTGGGTCTCAATCGGCGACACACCTCTTCGAGATCCAGCTCCCCTCCTCTTGCCACCCTCACAGTCAGTTCCGAACCTCGCGCCGGTGGCGGTGCGCGAGCTCCGGTGTTCCTATGCGGTCACCTTCTCGGTCGCGGCCTCGCGGAGCATCCTCCAACGCGCGGCGGCCTCGTGCGTGATGAAGACCCGCGCGCCCAAACGCAGCACGTCAGGGCCGAGGCCTTCGGCTTTCAGCTGATAGAAAAAACTTTCGGAGATCCCGTGCGCCTGGCAGAACGACGCAACGCTGAACATCGCAGTCGGCGTGCGCGAAGGCGGCTTGCGCGGCTTGCGCTTAACCTCCTCGTACGTCATGGCTGTGCTCCATCCGATTAGATGTTGCACGCTACGACCACGATGAATGACTTACGATGGGCGAATCGAGCGCCGGGGTGGGCGAATCGGGCGGGCGGAGTGGGCGGTGATAGGCGCGCCCATCTAGTAGGCGCGGGCTATGCTCAGTCCTCTCTAAGGCCTAACGCACGACGCCATTTAGTGCGGTCTGGGAATGGGGAAAACAGTTTTTTGAATTCCACATCCTTGAAGCCGACATCCCTCATGGTCTTTACCGTGACATCCCGCCACTTCAAACCCCACGTCTTAATAACGAATGCTTGGATTGCCTTGTAGTCGGGGAAGTCCAACACAGGCATCCCATACTTCGTGGGGTTCAGCTCCGCGTCGTTCGACTTCACACCTTCCGCTGGCAGTTCAGCCGGTGATTTCTCGGGCCACGGCATGAGCCCGTCGGAGCGAAGCCTGAACACCAGGACGGGATGATAAAAGCGGATCAGGTGTAGCTTGATACGAACGCGGCCACGGCCGTCAGTTATCGGGTACTCGACACCATCCGGGTCTTTCCCCGTCAGGATCGAGGGGCCGACGTAGATCGTGCTGCTGGAGTTCCAGGTGATCGGAGTGCAGTCGCGAGTTTGCCAGAACCAGCGCAAGACCGCCCCAGGCAAAGTCATGCGATTTGCGCGTATTACGGTCTGGGCATCATCAAGCTCATCGATCTCAACACCGGCATGCCAAGGCAGCCAACCACGGGTCAGCAGGTCTTGTATCCAGTCCGCGGCTGCCCCGTCGTCATGGATCCACTGCGTAACGAACCGATGTTCGAGGATAGCAAGACGGCCTAGCTGAGGGTTGAGGAACCAAAATGGTTCCGGCGTGATAGGATCACGAGAAGCCTTGGACGCCATGGTCGCTCGTGGCGTTGGAGGTGAGATCGGCCGGGGTATTCAGCGCCTCGGCCGATCGCTTTTACGCCTGCTGCAAGAGCAGGTCTACAATCCCTGCTTCATGCCGGCACCCGTCCAAATTTTTGCGTGAGGAAGGTCGCGTATTGCTCTTGCCAACACGATGAGACCCTGCGCTAATGCGCACAGCTATCGGCCTTTGGGGGCTTTCACGTTCGTCAGTCTTGGCGCCGCTGACTGAAAGCGCGCCCCGACCCGTCATCCGCAAGATAACGGGTCGGCACGACTTGACACCGCGAACCGTGTAGGCCGGCCCGCATGCCCACCCTTTCCTATAGCACAATCGCTTCCGGCCCCGCCGACGTAGGGCTGGCCATCATCGTCGGCGGCACCGTCCTGCTCGCCCTCGCCCTCAACGTTTTGGGCCTGATCTCATGGTTGCGGCGGAGGCGGCCATGACTGAAAAGATCACGCCCAAAGCTCTCAAGCGTCTACGCGATCTGCACGCAAGTCTCAGCGTGCCCGGTCAGCGCACGAAAGCGATGGAGGAGATCGACAAGTGGCTGCAGAAGTACGGCAAGACCTGGAACGATGTTCCTGAACTGCTGTACGACGAAAACGCCGTGGCGGCGAAGGCAGCGGCATCCGATCCGCGTGATGCGCAGCCGCACCCGTACGAGAACCCGCAGTTCACTCCGGCCGGAGTGGTGTACGGCCTCACCGAAAAATATCTGGCGATGGAGCCGCACGTCCGCGTCATCTACACGCTCTACATCATCGCGACGCACGTCTATCCGCAGTTCATGATTATCCCGCGGCTAGCCTTGGTCAGCGAGTTGCCGGACAGCGGTAAGACCGTGGCCCTGGATGTCGCCAAATGCATGATGCTGCGGTCCAACCCAGATATCCTCAGCACCGGGGCAGCGGTCACTGATTTTATCGACGAGGGTCCGGGCACCATCGGGCTCGACGAGCTCGACCTGCTTGACCCGGAAGCGCGGCAGTATCTCCTGCTGCTGTGGAATTTGGGGCACAAGCGCGGCGCGACGCGGGCCCTGATGGTCAAGGGGAAGCGGAAGCGGGTCAAGCTTTCCGCGCCGATGATGGCCGCGGGCCTCGGCTCGTTCCTGGGCATGGCGCAGCTGACCCGCACATTCGTTCTTGAGATGCATCGGTACACCGAAGAAACGAAGCCGGAATTGGAGTTCGACGACGAACACACCGCGGATCTCGACACTGTGTATTCGTACCTTCGGCATTGGGCTCCGAGGGTGAAGCTCAAGCCGGACCCGGCGATGCCGCCGGGAGTGATCGCCCGCGATGCCGACAACGCGCGCATCCTGCTCTCGGTTGCCGATGCCTGTGGGACGGGATGGGGAAAGCGCGCCCGCGAGGCGATCGTGTTCCTGCTGGAAAAAGCGAAGGCGGAGCGCCCGCAGATCGTCTTCATCCGGCACGGGCTCGCAATCTTCGACATGCTGGAGATCGACGCGATCAGGAGCACCCGCTTCCATCAGGAGCTTAAGCGCCTCGACCTGCCCGACGCGCGCTGGACGCGATATCGCGGCCCAAGCGGCATGGACGTCGCGCATCCGATCACCCCGGATGAGCGGGCCAAACTGGGAGCCATGGTCGGCATCACGGTGAAGAAGGTCACGCCGCCGAGGGGTAAGCAATTCCGTGGCTACACGCTCGCGCAGTTCGAGGAAGCCGCTCGCGTCTACGGCGTCGAGCGCGAAGCGGGGCGGCGAAGCGCACGCGTGCACCAATTACCGGTCCGCCGTGCGGTCCCGCCATCGGACGGGTGGAAGAAGGGCTGGTGACGCCACCCCCCTGTCCGATAAACCCCGTCCCAAGCGTCCCAAATGTCCCAAGTTGGGACGCGCGGGACGGCTGGGGGTCGCACGGTGGTAGCGATGTCAAACGACGATGGAGGTGATGCGATGACCGACAAGCCTGACCCGATCATAATCTCGTTGGCCATCACTGAGGTGGAAGGCTCACCGGGGCTCTATAGGGTCTTCGGCGTTGGGGCGACGAAAGCTGGCATGTTACGCGTAGAGGCGGCTGCTGATGAGTTCGAACGCAAGCTCAACCAAGCGCGCGCCGAGGCTGCCCGATCCGGTAAGCCTCCAGTGGAGGGAGCATGACCAAGCTGGAATGGGGACCTGGACCCGAGAAGGTAGCCTACGGCGACATCCCCGATCGCGGCGGCCGTATCACCATGCACTTCTACACCTCAACAGAGGACGGATGGACAACCGCATGGATGGTCACCGTTGCCGGCAAGCACAAAGGGCACAAGCCGATTTTCCTCGGTGACTATCGATCCCAAGATGAGGCGATGCGCGCTTGCGAGGAATATTACGACGAGACCCTCGAACTCTGTGACTAGGCAGGATCGCGGCGGCCGCCTGCTGCGCGCGCGCCGCGAGCGGCCCACGCGGCCGTCACGCCGCCGAGCAGCGTGATGAACTCGCGGCGCTTCGAGCGCATCGCCTCTCCCGGGTCTAGGTCGGATAGCCCTCGTAGAGCGTGAGCTTGCCGGTCTCGTCGACGAGCGCCGCCGCATAGGTCGCGACCCCCGGCCCTCCGTCCGTGAACCCGCCGACGAGCTCTTCGATGTGGTTGGCGGTCACCCTGGGCACATCAGGGAAGGTCTTGTCCATCATGCGCCGGATGTGCCGGGGCGCGGACGGGTTGATGTAGATGCACGGTGCGCTCATACTGCCCAGCTCCTCCGTTGTTGAATTCCTCGCCTCGTGCTGGAAGGCGTCGCCCTGCCCTGCAGAAGGCCGCCTGTGCGTTCTCCAGGCCGAGGGCTACTCGGATGCCCCTCGGCTATTTTTCACATCCGTTGCACACGGCTCTCGAAGAGCCCCATTTTACGGGCTCATTCACGCGTGCTTGCCGCCCTGCACCAGCGGCATCGTGGGCGGGCCGTCCGCGATCGAAAACAGCGTGTTCCCGCCCGCGACGCTGAGCATCATCTCGTTGCTGCTCTTGTAGGGCACTGCCACGGCCG
>Ga0306920_100007468_pt1 | contig 14409 bp, 18 predicted proteins | sample flu12Cox44000170_FD_204666 | JGI IMG/M metagenome (GOLD analysis project Ga0306920, IMG submission 204666) | Lab enrichment of tropical soil microbial communities from Luquillo Experimental Forest, Puerto Rico - flux4day.12C.oxic.44.000.170 (v2)... | ecosystem: Environmental > Terrestrial >...
CATGATCATGAGCAGAAGGCCGGTCAACGGAAGCAGGAGGCCCAGCCGCATGCAAAGCAGGTATAGCACGCCAAACCAGATTGGATCGATGCCGAGTCACGTTACTAGCGGCATGAAGATCGGCAGAGAGATGAGCATCATGATGACCTGGTCCATGAACACGCCGAGGAACATCAGCAACAGCATCAAAAGCGCGATCACTGTAACGAGGGCAAGTCCTGACTGATGACGGTCGAGACCAGACCCTCAGTGGCGCCCGAGAAACTCAAAGACTCTCAACTCACGCAGCTTCGAGCGCTTCATCGAAATGGCCGATCGCAACAGGACGACAATCGAAGCAAAACTTTTGTCTCGCCTGAGGTCGGGAACAAGCTGCTGGCCGACCGTGGCTATGACGCCGACTAACTCAGAGCCCTTGCTCTGCTTAGAGAGGCAGTGATGAGTTCACGCAATCGAGGTGTCGATCATCTGAACCGCCAAATCATGCGCCGCAGCCAGTGCGTCTATGATCCGGCTCCAAACACCGGCCCGACGCCGCACTCCGCGCCGATCGCTCGCAAAAGAAACACTCCATGGGCCGGTCACGCGGCGTTAGCTCGTGATTCGAGCGCTTCGGCTGCGGGGCTTGAATGAGGGCTCGGTAATTAGCTCCCCTATTAGGGGCTGGCGTGCCTCGGCGAGCAGCCAATCGCGAAACGCTTTCACGCTGGGCCGCTGCAGGGCACGTTGCGGATAGACCACGTAATAGGCGAAGCCGGCCGGCAGGCTGAGCTCGAACGGCCGCACCAGCCGAGCTGCGGCAAGGTCATCGGCAACCAACGCGCTACGGCCGAGCACGACGCCCTCGCCCCGGACAGCAGCTTGGATCGCGTGATCGGACGAAAGAAACGTGGGACCGCGGTGCGGGTCAACATTATCAATCCCGGCGCTGTGCAGCCATATGGCCCAATCGACGGTGAAAACGTCATGTAAGAGCGTGTGGCGAGCGAGGTCGGCCGGTGTGCGCAACGGATAGCGACATTTGAGCAGTTTTGGGCTGCAGACCGGAAAATGATCTTCTTTCATCAGCAATTCGGCTGACAGACCGGGATATTGGCCTCCGCCACAGCGAATTGCGATGTCAATCCCGTCGCTGACGAAATCGGCCAGGCGCTCCGAAGTTGCCACCCGCACGTCGATATCGCCGTGGACCCGCCGGAATCGAAACAGCCTGGGCATGAGCCACCTGGCGGCGAACGAGTCGATCGTGCTGACGCTGACTATTCCGGAGGTTTGTCCCGTCGCTGCCGACGTTGCTGCCGCGAGGTGTTCTAGGACGCCGCGAATGTCGCTCGCAAAGGATGCGCCGATCGGCGTCAGCCGCACCGAGCGGCTCGCCCGTATCATCAGTTGCACGCCCAGATGATCCTCGAGGTTGCGGACAGCGCGGCTCACGGCACCGTGGGTTACGTGTAACTCGTCGGCCGCCCTGGAAAAGCTCAGGTGACGGGCCGTTGCCTCAAAGCTCGGCAGCGCATTTAAGGGCGGGAGACGGCGCGGCATGGGTCGGCGATCAATCTGTGAGAGATGCTCACAGATAGCCTAAGATTTCTCGTTTGTCACCAGTGCCAAAGACGTGCATCTAGCTCATAGCGTGTAGAACACGCCCTCGAGTTTTGGCGGCAAATCGAAGCGGCTCTCGGGCAAGATCCGATGCAGAAAATCACCAGCGCACATCTCCGCTCGAGCAGCGGCTATCTTCTGCTGATTTGGGATACGTCCATCGTCAATCTAGCACTCGAAAACATCTCAAGGGATCTGGGAACGGGCGTCACCAGCCTCCGTCAACTCAAGCATCGCAACGGCGACCAGACAACTCGGAGCGTCAATGGGAGTGGTTTTCGGCGCACTCTTCCCGGATGCGCATCACATCGCCGAAGGTGCACGTATAGCGGCAACTATTTTCACCGCATCGACCGCATTGCTTATTCCGATTGGTGGCCGCTCTGGCGGCACCGCGAGAGCACTTGCGCTAATGCGGGCGAAATCGAACGATCGTGGTTCCTCCCGGGAGATGGAATGTTTCCGGTCAGACTCTCCAAGGATTGAGGATGGTTGCTAGCGAGAGCTTTGGCGAATTCCTGTGCGAGCAGCTCGCTCCGCTCGGCCGCATCACAATGCGCCGTATGTTCGGCAAGACCGGCCTGTTCTGCGACGGGTTCATGCTCGGGATGGTGAGGGACAACACGCTCTACTTCCGGGTTGATGATGACAACCGGGCGGCCTTCAAGGAAGCCCAGTCCTTTCCACCTCTCAACTACGAGAAGAAGGGCGGTACCATAGATCTCTCCTTTTGGCGCGCTCCGGAGCGCCTGTTCGACGAACCCGATGAGCTTGTCACCTGGGCGCGAGCAGCGCTGTCGGCGGCGCGGCGGGTTACCGCGAAGAGAGAACGTTCGGCGCGAAGCCGAAAATCAAAGCCTCAAGCATGAAGCTGGAATGCACACCCATTGCTAAGTCCGCAGCGGTGGCCGTCAGGCGCCCATTCGGCGCGCAAGCTTCTCAATAGGGTCGCCGCCAAAGCACGGTTCAATACAAGCTGGAAGCGGTCGATCCCGACTCGCACGCCACGCTCGCGACCTTCAAGGTGCGGCGTGGAAAATGTCGCACTGGGCGATTTTGAGCGCTTTTGCGGGGCGCCGGCGCCAAAGAGGTGCGGCCTGGGGTCCTGGCCCGCCTTCAGAATAGGTCACTCTCCCCCAAAGCGGGGATGTCAGGAATAGGAGGGACTTCCCATCTGCCGCTGCGAGCGACAACAGCGGGATCCGCGCGTGCGGCACGATCATGATGGCAAAGAAAATCAAGAAACCCACTCAACCCAAGAAGCTGAAGACGCTTCTCGATCTTGAGAGCCGTGACTGCCGCTGGCCGATTGGTGAGCCGAAGCAGCCTGATTTCCATTTCTGCGGCGACCCGCAACTTCCAGGTCACCCCTACTGTGCGCACCACTGGCGGATGGCGTTGGAGCCGAGCAAGCCGCGCTATCATCCACCGCTCGCTGTTCCATCTACCAAAGCCGCGTAGGTGGCCCCTCTTCGACAATCTCCCAAGTCAAGATGGATGGCACGGGAGCGATTGAGCGCAAACTCTGCTCCAAACCTTCGCCGCAGCGTGTCGATCAGCGGAAGCGGTGAAGATGCCCGCGCCTCTACTGATAGTCGCAGCCGCCGTTAGGACGTATCAATATAGGGCGCGCATGCGAGCCGGGGGGCCAATGCTCAACTGCGCTTTGTGCCATGGCCTGATTGGAAGCAACGACGAGCATGTTCAGTGTCGACCACGTTAGGTGCCACTAGTTGCCGATGCTACACGGACCCTGCACGCTTCATCATTTCTGTGGTGGCGGCGTTTGAACTTCGGGCAACCACGCCTTGTTCAAAACGACTTTGGCCATTTGCGCGTCCAGATGTGGTACAATTAGTTCGCGAAACGCAAAGGCCACCTGCTCGTATTCGCCTTTGCAACCGCGTGCTCGTGCTTCGGGGAGATACCCCTTCGTCACAAAGTCAGCAAAAACCTGTTGATCGGCGCCGTAGGCAAGACAGAGCAGATTATAAAAACGCTGTGCTGGCGCAGCATGCGCGTCGGAAAACGCCACAAGAGGCGCAGTCACTTGCGACGCCATCACGTATCTCTTGTACGATAGGGCCGCGCCCGAAATCAGCCCACGCGCCTGATCCTTGCCGAATTGAAGCATGATATAGGTAGCGAAGTGATCGGCAGCGTCTTCTGCATTGCCGAAAATCGGCACCTTCAGAATGTCGAACATCGCGTGCCCCATCTCGTGCGCAAACACATAGAAGAACTGACCGATCACCGCGTCTGCCGGCGTGACACCATCGTCCGTCGTCGACTTCGGCATCGCTTGAAGTATTTCGTTCAAATACTCGTAGCAAACGCTCACCGCCGGCAAGTGATACCACGCATTAGATACGCCGTCGCATCCCACCGTCCTTAACGTCAGATCGACGGGCAGCCGGAAGGGACTGAAGATTTCCTGCAGCTTCTCCAGCGCTCGCTTTTCCTTGAGAAGCTCGTAAAGTGCTTGATGAGCCGGATTGGTGGGAGGGACATATTCAACTCGCATCCGGTTTGTTTGCACCTCGGCGGCGATAATCGGCACTAGCGCGCTTGCAATCAGCACACCGCAGGCGACCAGAATGGACGATCCGAATGATCTCATCGGCGTCGACAGAAGCCCGCGCGTTTTGGGAAAGGTGCGCTCGTCATCTGGGTTCTGATGACCACTAAGAAGGCGCGTTGGGAGCTGGCTCTTGTTGCCAGGATACATTGGAATCATGCGTCATCGCCTTCTTCGGCAATTCAGGCAAGGGAGTGGTGTTCGAACCGAGCAGGCCGCGCGCGTGACGCGCCGTATGCTCACGGCGCGCCACGCTCATGCGAGGCAAACGGCCTACTGAGTGGTCGTCGGCGGTTTGCTATCCACTATGTAAAGTGCGTCGCCGGACCGGAAGATGATTGCGCCGTCCGAGACTTTCCTCGCACCTAGTTTTGCGATTTGTGTCTGTGGGTCGCCTTTCGCAGTCCCTTTCATAATCTTAAAATCTTTCATATCAACGTATATGCCCTCATTGTTTGCAAGCTGTCCCACCACGTTTTGAGAGCTGGAACTCCAATTGTCCGTGAAACCTCTCATCAAGGGTGAATTCTGCCACTGTGCAATTGCCAACGTCGAGCCGATTACGATTCCGAGCGCGGCGCCGGCCCCAACGAGCAACAATTTAGGCCTAGATGCTGACATTGCCATTCTCCGCATTCCAGTGCTGTTTGGACTTCCGTGGGATGACGACGTGCTCATCCAGCTTCGAACCTAACCTGCAAAGTGAAGAGATGAATCCGTAGATACCCCAATCGGTTTGAGGGCAAGACCCAGGCCCTGCACGTCAGCATCGTCTTTAGGGGGCTTTGAGCGGCTACGATCGGCCGAACCGGCGATAGCCACGGCGATAGTAGTAACCTAATACAACATTTGGATTTGCGTAGTATCCTCACGCGGTTGCAGGGCAGTATACTTGCAACGCAAAGTAACTGTTGGGAGGCGGAGCTTATATGCAGGTGCTGCCGGCCAGGCGTAGGCGGCCTATCCTTGCTCGCCAAGTGGAGGCTGCGGCCGATGCCGTTCGAGGCGGCAATGCCGGCTCCAACACGGAGCAGGGTTGCAATACGCGTTCGCTCGTGGGCCCTCAGGGAATTGAGTCCCTGCGCGCTGGCGCTCAGGCGAAACACAAAATTCTGGAGGAGTGCGCCCCCCGCAAACATGCGCACGAGCCCGGAGGCGCAGATTGCCTGATCAACGGACCTACGATGCGCCTCATTCGGCTAGAGCCATCACCCTGTCTTTGGACGAGTGCTGGTCGCATCGCACCGACGCGTGTTCATGCCGGGGGCTCAACTTGCCGTCCCGCCGCCGATTGCGGACCTGTTTACACGCCGTACCTCGAGAATGTCAGTGATCGCTGCCGCCTTCGCCAATGGACATCAAATGATCTTGCGCTGTCGAAGTCCCAGAATATCGGCCTTGCTGTAGCCGAGGCTCGTCAGCACCTCGTCGTTATGCTCACCTAGCTCGGGTGCTATGCCAATGCTGGCCGGAGTTTGCGAAAATAACCAGGGGGTACCATGAACCCTGAGCCGCCTGCCGTGCTTGGGATAGTCGACCTCGGTGACGTAGCCGTTGGCGACCACATCGAGGTCGGTGGCTGCTTCGAGCATGGTGTTGATCGGCGCCGAGACAATGTCGGCAGACCTGAGCTTGGCCACCCAGTGGTCGCGCGTGTTGGAGGCGAAGAGCCGGTCTAGCAACGCGAGCAGTTCTCCGCGCTTTTCTGCCGAATCCATGGCTACGCCCAGCTGACCGAAACCCGCCCTGTCAATCTCCTCATAGAAGCCGAGACCGATCATCGCCTCTTTCCACTGGTCGCGGGCGAGTTGAAACACCATGGGCTTGCCGTCGCGGTCATTGAAGCTTGCCGACATGGCGGGCCGCTCGCGTGTGCCAGCGACACGGGCTTGGCCGGTCACCGGGTCGGTGCCGCGCCACATTGTGGTCGTGAATGTCCAGCCGAGCAGGCGAACGATGCTGCCGAGGAGGGACAGCTCGACCTTCTGGCCGACACCGTTGCGCGCGCATGCGTCAAAGCCGCGAGCGCTCCGCCGAAGGCGAGGATGGCACACGTCTCGTCGGCGACCGAGGCAATGCCGGTGCGCATGGGTTGACCCGGGGCCGAGTAGGCCTGCGAGATGCCGCCAAGGGCCTGCGCCATGGAATCTGTTCCCGGCAAATGTGCGTTAGGTCCCCTCGGGCCATAGCCGGAGATCGAGACATAGACGAGCTTGGGGTTGACCTTCCTGAGCTCGTCGTAGCCGAAGCCGTTCTTCTCTGCTGCGCCTGGGCGGAAATTCTGACCGAAGATGTCCGCACGGGCGACCAGTTTGCGCAGAATCTCCCGACCCTCGGGCGCCTTGAGATTGAGGGTGACGCTCTTCACGCCGCGGTTGTTGGTCTCAAAAAACGAGCTTGGGTGGCCGGGCAGCACCGACGAGACACGCGAGGTGTCGCCGCCCTCCGGCACCTCGATTTTGATGACCTCCGCGCCGAGATCGGCCATCAGCATGTAGGGCACGGTGCCCGCCTGTGCGGTCGAGCAAGCAACGACCTTCACACCCATCAGCGGGCCATGAGATTCGGCCATGGTTTGTCTCCGTTATGGACGTGTAGATGTTCGATCATAGGGGCGACGCTGCGCTTAGTGCCGGAGGGATCGTCGACGGGCTTCGTGTGGAGACGCGATGTACCCCTGCCGACCACAGGTTGGGGGCAAGCGCCCTCGCCGATCGGCTCAAGGAAGCGGGTCGCATCAGCGACGCGCGGCGATCGTGAAGTGCGCCACGATAGCGCATTCCGGCGCCTTGACGACGCCGCGTTGCACCTCGATCCGTTCGGCCCTGGTGCTTGCTTCTATTTTCCGTTGCTCTTCACCTCGCTTCATGTCCCTGGTAGGGCGATGCTGCCCGCTTCATCTCCCGGTGCAACGCAGTCTTTGCCCCCTTCATACAAGTGGCATGCCACGCGGTGACCCGGCGATACTTGCTGCAAGGAAGGCTCAACCTCGGAGCAGCGCGGCATTGCCAAGGGGCAGCGCGTATGGAACCGGCAGCCGCCCGGCGGATTGAGCGGAGACGGAATCTCCCCCGCCAAAACCATTGCCTCTATCAGCTGACCCGGACGGGCGAGCAAAACCGCAGCGAACAGAGCCTTCGTATAGGGATGGCGCACCTCATTGAATAGCAAGCGGGTGGGTGCGTGCTCGACGATCTTGCCGAGATACATGACCGCTGTCTGGTCGGCCATGTGGCGCACCGTTGCAAGATCATGTGCGATAAGAAGGTAGGCGACGTTGTCTTGCGCTTGGATGTCTTTCAGGAGGTTCATCATCTGCGCCCGAATCGACACATCGAGTGCGGAGATGGGCTCGTCGAGCACGATCAGCTTCGGCCGCGAGGCGAGCGCGGCTGCCAATGCGATGCGCTGGCGCTGGCCGCCACTGAACTCGTGCGGATAGAGCTGCGCCTGCTCAGGCTCAAGGCGTACCTGTCGCAACAGTTCCTTTACCCGCGTCGCGATCCTTGGCTTTTCCCAGCCGGCAACGATCAGGCTTTCGGCAACGATGCGGCCGACCGTCATGCGTGGGTTGAGCGAGGACCAGGGATCCTGAAACACGGCCTGGACCTTAGCGCGAAAAGCCGTGAGCGCCTCCTCTTTAAGGCCGTGGGTCGGGCGACCCTCGAGCAGCACCCGACCCTCGGTCGGCGCTTCCAGATTGAGAATGAGGCGCGCTGTGGTCGTCTTACCGCAACCGGATTCGCCGACGAGGCCCAGTGTCTCACCGCGACGGATCGTAAAGGAGATGCCATCGACGGCCTTCACGTATCCGAGCGTGCGCGCGAGAATAATGCCCTTGGTAAAGGCATAGTGCTTCCTGACGTTCTCCACGCGAAGCAGCGGCTCGGCGCTTGCGAGCTCGTCGGTCATTGGCCTTCGAGCCTCCAGCAATCCGCCGTATGGTCAACGCCTGCGGTGAAAGTCGAAGGATAGATGCTGCGGCAGCGCGGATCGGCATGCGCACAGCGGGGCGCGAATCGACATCCTGGCGGCAAATTCATGAGCGACGGCGGCTGACCGTCGATAGTCGTCAGCTTGCCGGTTGCGTCCGCTAGTTTGGGTACCGAGGCGATCAGCGCCTGTGTGTAGGGGTGCGAAGGGCGCTCCAGAATTTGCGCGACCGGCCCGCACTCGACGATGCGACCGGCATACATGACCGCAACGCGGTTGCACATCCTGGCCACTACCCCGAAATCATGAGTGATGAACAGGATTGCCATATCGGTTTCCGACTGGAGGCGCTTCAACAGCTTCAGGTATTGCAGCTGGATGGTTGCGTCGAGGGCAGTGGTGGGCTCATCGGCAATCAGCACTTCCGGCTGGCCGCTAATCGATATGGCGCCGACGACGCGCTGCTTCATGCCGCCACTCAACTGGTGTGGAAACTGACCGATGCGCTGGTCCGGCGCAGCGATCTCGACCCGCCGAAGTAGCCCCACCGCCTCCTTCATGATCTCCGCCTTGCGCTGGCGCGTGCGCTTGAAGATCGCCTCGCGCAATTGCTCGCCGACCGAGAATACCGGGTTAAGGGATGTCTGCGGGTCTTGTAGGATCATCGAAATTCGGCGCCCGCGAATCTCGCGCATTTCGCGCTGCGAGCGGGCAAGGATATTCTCTCCTCCAAGGCAAACCTCGCCGCGCACCGTGCGCGCAGTACTCCTTGGCAAGAGCCGCATGATCGAGAGCGCCGTGACACTTTTACCGCAGCCCGACTCGCCGACTAGACCGAGAATCTCGCCGCGCCTAAGGCTTAAGCTGACGCCATCGACGGCTTTCACCACGCCACGGCGGAGGAAGAAATAGGTGGCGAGGTCGCGAATCTCCAGGACATTCTCGCTACTCATAGCTGGCGCAGCCTCGGGTCCAGACGGTCGCGCAACCAATCACCGAACACATTGACGGAAAGGACAAGCGCCGTAATTGCCAGCCCGGGTATCAGTGAAACCCACCAAGCATCTGCAATGCGCCCCCGCCCTTCGGACACCATCAAACCCCAGCTGGGAGTCGGCGGTGGTATGCCCGCACCGAGGAAACTCAGCGACGCCTCGGCGATGACGACGACTCCGATATTGAGCGTAACCAGGACCATGAATGTGCTCAGCACGTTCGGCAGAATGTGCGTCAGCATGATGCGCGGCTCAGAGCAGCCCCGGACCTTGGCAAGCGCAACGAAGTCACGCTGCTTCAGCGCCAGGACTTCACCGCGGATCACGCGCGCGAAGCTCGCCCAGAGCAGCAAACTGATCGCGATCACCAGCGTCCCCAGGCCCTGCCCCATGGTGACAGCGAGCAGCAGCGCGAACAGGATTGCCGGAAAGGTGAAGGCCGCATCGACAAGGCGCATGAGTATGCTTTCGACGGTGCCACCCAGGTAGCCGGCGACGATGCCGATGACGAGACCAACGCCGCCGCCCGCCGTCAGTGCCAGGGTGGCAACGATCAGACTGACACGCGCTCCGTAGAGCAAACGGCTGAGAATGTCGCGCCCGAAGGCGTCGGTGCCCAGAAGGTATTTCATGCTGCCGCCCTCGAGCCAGAAGGGCGGAAGCAACTTATCGCGCAGCGTCTGGTCGATCGGTGAGTAAGGTGTCAGCAGCGGCGCGAAAACCGCCATGAAAACCATCGTGACGATGACGAGGATGCAAATCCATGGCGTGCTACGCATGCAGACACACTCAGTTGACCCTGATGCGCGGATCGACGTAGGCATAGAGAATGTCGACGACGAGGTTGATGGTGAGTATGAGGATCGCCTTCAGGATGATAATGGCCTGCAGCAGCGGAAAGTCGCGGTAGATCACGGCTTCGTAGGTAAGGCGGCCAACTCCGGGCCAGGCGAACACCGTCTCCGTCACGATCGCGCCGGTGATGAGATTGCCGACGAACACCCCCCAGAGCGTCAACACTGGAATGAGCGCATTGCGCAAGCAATGCTTCCAGATCACCACGCTCTCACTCAGTCCCTTGATGCGGGCGAGCTTGACGTACTCGCTCTCGAGCACCTCGAGCATGCTCGACCGCGTGAGACGCATGAAGCCCGCAGTCAGAAACGCGCCCAGCGTGATCACTGGCAGCACGTAGTGCTCGGGTCCGCCCATGCGGCCGGACGGAAGCCAGCCCAGCTCGACACTGAACAGGAATATCAAGACGATGCCAAGCCAGAAACTAGGCGTGGCGATGCCTAGGACGGCAATAGTCCCTGCAGCGCGGTCGAGGAGGCGCCCGCGATGGAGCGCCGCAACGACGCCAAGCGGAATGCCGACCACCATGGCGAGCAGCAACGCCCAGGGAATGATCGCAAGTGTGTTCGGTAGACGCGAAAGAAAAACATCAATCGCCGGCTGGCGCATGCGCAGCGAGGTGCCCAGATCGCCCTTCAGCGCGCTGCTGATGAACGCGACGAACTGCTTAAAGAGCGAGCCGTCGAGGCCGAGGGCCTCGATCAGGCGCTGGCGGTCCTCGGCAGTCGCATCCTCCGGCAGCATCAGGTCGGCCGGATTGCCGGTGAGCCGACCGAGGAAGAACACGACTGTCGCCACCAGGACTAGGACCACAAGGCCCTGCAACAGTCGACGCGCGATGAAACCGCTCATCGGGGGGCTTCCTCAGAGCGGCGGTACAGGATCGCCGATCGATGTCTGGCGCATTGCCACAATCAGTTCTTCCACGGCTTCTCATCGGGATGAGGCATGCGCTCGAACACGTCACCGAGCTCGTGGCGACCCGGGATGGCTGCGAACTCGCCGACCTTCTTTTTATTGATCGCATAGTATCCCATGCCCTCGATGATCGGAACGACGATCCACTGGTCGGCGATGAGTTGCACCATGCTGTCATTCAATGTGGTCCGCTTGGCAGGATCCCGCTCGTTGATCACCGCCTTGTAAATCTCGAGAAACTTCCTGCAGGTCTCCTGGCAGTCTCCCGTGTCCCCAAGGAGCCGTTCGGTGCTGTCCGGCGCAAAGGCCGCGTTATAGCGCCAGGGCACATCCGGCCGACCAGCCGTTCGGAACATCGAGGCCCAGCCCGTCAAGTTCGGCTGTTCGCCCATTTGCATCGGTGGGAAGGCGCCCCACTCGTAGTGCTTCATGTTCACCTTTATGCCGATCTTGGTCCACATGTCGGCTATCGCCGTGCCGATGCTGATCATGAACTGGGTGCCCGGCAGGGCCACATTAGCGAACTTGAGCACAAAGCCGTTTGGGTATCCTTCCTCCGCCAGGATCTTCTTCGCGAGGGCAGGATCATAACGGTAGGCGTCATCGGACCATTTCTTCCACCTGTCGACGCTGAGGCTGTCGGTGAACCCGAATGTCGCGAACGGGCGCGGCATCTGAGCCTTGCCGGCCATCACGTGCTCTATGATCTGCTCTCGGTCGATGGCGAGGGACAAGGCCTGACGCACGCGCGGTCTAGTGATCGGATCGTCCTTCACGGACGGACGCCAAGCGCCATAGAACTGGAACACGGCCTGCATGGTGCCGGGAATGGTCAGCACTTCAAGCCCGCCGCGACCGGCACTGAGCACTGTCTCCGGGCTTATCGAGGCGATGGCGGCCTCGCCGGTGCGCACCATAGCAACGCGCGTACTCTCCTCAGGGATCTGGAGGATGTGCAGGTTCTTGAAGTGTGGACGGCCACGCCAATGCGGGTGGGTGACGGCTTCGAACTCGATCCTGTCGCCCGGCACACTGCGAACAAATTTCCAGGGGCCGCTTCCAATGGGCTTCTTGCGGAACTCCTCCTCGCCCACCGCCTCGAAGTAAATCTTGGGCGCAATTGAGCCCTCCGGCGCAACAGCGCGGCTCAGCGCTGCGGGGAGGCCGAGCTGCGGCTCGTTGGTGTTGACGCGAACCGTCAAGTCATCGAGGACGTCGATGCTTTGATCGATCGCCGCATCGAAGCCGCCGCAGCTGCCAGCGATTTTGGCGACATCTGGCGCTCGAGGCTAAACTTGACATCGTGGGCGGTAAGCGGATCGCCGTTGTGGAAGGTCTGACCGGCCCGCAGGTGAAAGATCCAAGACAGTCCGTCCTCGGACATCTCCCATCGCTCGGCAACGCCCGGCCCCACACCGCCTTTTTCGAGATCGAAGCCCACCAGGCTGTCGTACATTGCGGCTTGGTAGACCGCGTTGCCTGGACGCCCTTCGAGAATCGGATCGAGGGTCTGGGCAGCCAGCGATTCAACGGCGAAGATCAGAGTGCCTTTCGGCTCCTGCGCGGCACTCGGCGCGCTGGGAAGGAGAGCGAGCAGAATGCCAATCCGTTTGGCGCTCGCGTGGCGGAACACCTTCATCTTCCTCCCCCATCGCAGGTCGATTGCTTGTTGTTTGCAGCAGAGAACTATCGAAGCCAGTGTGCATCTCTGTCAACTCCATGGCTATTCCTCTTACAAACCCCCCATTGAATACGTTTTCCTCAGGCAGCGCAGCAGGCGGTTGCCAGTGCGCACCTTTGGCAGGCGCCGCTTTTGCAGGCCGCGCATGGCGCAGATTAGGAGTTCGGCCTGGTCGCGCGGCGGTAACGGCGCAGATGGCTTCTACGCAATCGTCGCTGAGAAACGCATCGGTGCGCTCAGGGCAAATGGTAGACGAGTTGGCTCTTTTCGGCGTTGGCCACCCATGCCGTGACGATCTTGGCTCGGTGCGGGCGCAGATTGTCGACGATGAGCAAGATCCTGCGCCTCAACCCCACGCAGCAGACAAGAAGCGCAGGGATGCGCCGGCGGTCACGGCACCCTCGTAGGCCATGAGTTGAGCATGCCACGCTTGGTCGGGCTTACGAGGTCCCGCGCATTATGCATGGATTGCGGGGAACGCCGCACAGCGCCGCCAGCAGCTCATCTCCACTGAACGGCTTCTGCAGGATGGCGGCTGCTTTTATGGGCGGGGTCGAGAATGTGGCAAACCCGGAGACCACGATCACCTGAACTCCAAGATCGTGAAGGCGGTCAATCAAATCAAACGCCATCCCATCCTGAAGTTTGACATCCACGACGGCCAGCTTGGGAGCGCGCTCACATGCCAAGCGCTCAGCATCGGTCGCGGTCGCGGCTGCCCCGGCGATCACCATGCCTACCTCTTCGAGGAGAGACTGCAGCGCTTTGGCGATAAACCAGCTGTCCTCGACGATGAGGACACGCAAACCTCGCAAACGCGACGCGGCAGCGCTGAAGGAATCATCCACCATTGATCACCTATCAACGCATTTGGTGACAGACGAATGACAAGGCGAGCCATGCCTCGCGGCCAAAAACTCGTCGTCCGTCGATCCGAACAGCAAGAGCCGATCACATTTGGTTGACGGGTGAGCGGCAAGGCGTGGACCTTGCCGTGTAGTGAGCCACAGCACCAAGGCACTACGGCCAATCCAATGCCCTGACGTCGCTCGCCGGCCATGCCGGGGCGATCAAGAATGACCGCTGCACTGATAATGGCGCCGGCGCGGAATGTAAAAGAAGCTCACGATCGCCCGAGACCGCAGGCTGGAACTTATGGTGCAGTGCGATCCCATGGTCAGCAGAGGTGGTCAACTTCGGGCCGTTGCGCGGGTTTTCACTGATTTTCCGCCCCGCATCGCATTGTCAGAATTGGAAATTGCGGCGGGTTCGTACGGGCCGGCGCGGGGGCAGGTAACGCATCGGTTCTGGAAGGCAAAGGCCATGTTGAGGCTCTCTATCATCGGTATATCGGCGCTCTTTGTCTTCACGACGGCGGCCGCGGCCCAGGGCACGATGAATTGCAACGACCTGTACAAGGGCGCCCTGGAGAAGATTTACAAAGAACAAACTCAGGGCCTCGAACCGAACAGGATCGCGGAATTGCACCGCTTAGCGCTGCGCGCATTCGACGCCTGCAGCGCTGGCGACGAATTCAATGCTCGGGCCTTTTTCGACGAAATCGACAAGTGGCGCAGATGAGCGCGTCCGCGGTTTATGCCCCTGTCGGGCGGCAAAAGGAAGCCGGGGAGCCGCCGCTGACTTGTAGATAAAGCCACCCGGAGCCGCACCATCGGCTCGCGCCATCATCGCGGGAGCCCTGCGGCTTCTATTCAACGCTCATAGCGATGTCTTAACCGCAATATCGCGGTTGTCGATGTACCACTTCTCGACCTCAACAATCTCGGGCTCTATCCCGCTCGCCAACTTCCAGCCGTCCACGGCGTACTTTTGTTTCGTCTGACCTT
>Ga0306920_100007469_pt1 | contig 14409 bp, 8 predicted proteins | sample flu12Cox44000170_FD_204666 | JGI IMG/M metagenome (GOLD analysis project Ga0306920, IMG submission 204666) | Lab enrichment of tropical soil microbial communities from Luquillo Experimental Forest, Puerto Rico - flux4day.12C.oxic.44.000.170 (v2)... | ecosystem: Environmental > Terrestrial >...
AATCTGTGGGCGGTCAACCACAGGAACTTGGCCGCGACGTGGTGACCTTCCAGCGCGAGGACGGGGTAGCGGAAAACTTTCACACCGAGCAGAATCGGCGCTTGTTGGAGCAGCTCGCCTCCGACACGGGCGGACGATACTGGACGCCGTCTGAGCTGAAGAACCTGCCGAGAGACGTGTCGTACTCGGAGGCCGGGATTTCCGTTCGTAATTCGAAAGAGCTGTGGGATATGCCGATCGTTTTCCTGCTCCTGCTCGGCCTGCCGATCACACAGTGGCTGTTGCGGCGAAAGTGGGGCGTGATATGAAGCACGCGCTGCTAGTGCTGCTGATTTGTGCGACCGCATTGCCGGCGCAAGCGGCAACCTATTACGTGGTGGTGGCCGGGATAGGTGGCGAGCCGGATTACGAGCAGCGCTTTACGGCTGCGGCCAAGGATCTGCAGCGGATCTTCACAGCCGCGCGACCGGCGCCGCACGTCTACATGCTCACAGGCGAGCAGGCTACGCGTGCGCATCTAGGCGAAATGATCGGCGAGGTGGCGGGCAGTGCTACGGCGGACGACGATTTCGCACTCATCCTGATCGGCCACGGTTCTTTCGACGGCGTGGAATACAAGTTCAACCTGGTCGGGCCCGACGTGACCGCAGCAGGGATCGCCACAATGTGCGAGCGCGTCGCAGCGCGGCGGCAGCTTATCGTGGTCGCCACCAGTGCCAGCGGAGGCGCGGTACAAAATCTCGAACGGCCGGGGCGGGCGGTAATCGCAGCGACAAAATCGGGAACGGAGAAGAACGCAACGGTGTTCGCGCGCTATTGGGTAGAAGCGCTCGAAGACCCTGACTCCGACACAGACAAGAGCGACTCCATCAGCGCTATGGAAGCCTTCCGCTACGCCACGAAGAAGACCGCTGCCTTTTACGATTCCCAGAAACGACTGGCAACCGAACATGCTGTGTTTAACGACACCGGCCGAGGAGAAGCGGTGCGCGAAGCGGGAAACGGACAAGGTCTGCTGATGTCGAGTTTCACCTTGCTCCGCCTGGGCACGAGCCAGCAAGCGGCTCTCGACCCGGCTAAACGAGCTCTGCTCGAGAGAAAAGATCAACTGGAGCAAAAGATTGACGCACTGAAGTACCAGAAAGCCGCAATGGACCCGGACGACTACAAGAAGCAATTGACCGAAGCGTTGGTGGAACTCGCCAAAGTGCAGGAGCAACTGGACCAATGAGGTTCTTTGGGTTCATTCCGATTTTCGCGCTGGCATGGCCCGTATCCGTCCACGCCGCGACCCCAGCAGACTGCTGGACGTTGCGCAGGCACGGATCTGCGGCGGAGGCCAAGGGCTGCTTCGAGACCCTGACGCACAGCGGCGATGCCTATTACCGCGCCGAAGGCTTGTGGGGGCTGGGGGAATGGGAGCGCGCGAACGAACAGTTCCGCGTGGTGACGCAGTCGGCGGGCAGCAAAGATCTGTACAAGGTGCGATGGGGACTCTTGCTGCACGAGCGCTTCAACAATAAAGATGCCAACGACCTGTTTCGCGAAGTTCTCGAGAAGAACCCTAAAAGCGCCGAAGCTTTTTTCGGGCTGGCCACGGTTTCCGCAGATGGCTTCGAAGGCCAGGCCGCCGAGTATTTGGCCAAAGTCATGGCGCTCGATCCGAAACTCGCTGAAGCACACGAACTAATGGCTGATATCGCGCTCAGCAACGACGAGATGGACGTTGCCGTGACGGAAGCAGACAAGGCCATCGCGCTAGAAAACGATTCGCTCGACGCGATGGCGATTCATGCAGCCCTCGAACTCATTGCGAACCGTTCTCCCGAAGCATGGTTCGCGAAGATTCACGCAATTAATCCGCACTACGGCGAAGGGTACGCTCTGGTAGGACGTCAACTCGAATTGCATTACCGGTGTGAGGACGCAGTCACATACTACCGGAAAGCGGTCGAGCTCGAGCCACGGCTGTGGGCCGCACATTCCAAGCTGGGAATCGCTCTGATGCGATTGGGCAAGGAAGACGAGCCGTTCCGGGAACTTGAGCTCAGCTACAACAACGGATATCGCGATAAGGCAACCGTGAACAGCTTGCGGCTGCTTGACAGCTACAAGAACTTTGCAACTTTTCGCGACGGCACAACCATTCTGAAGCTGCATAAAAGCGAAGCAGCGCTGCTGCGTCCTTATTTCGAGGCTGAGCTGCGCGCGATTCTCGCCACGTATGAGAAGAAATACCGCATGCAGCTGCCCGGTCCGGTGCAGGTGGAAGTCTATCTGGATCACGAGGACTTTGCCGTACGTACGACGGGGATGCCAGGCCTGGGCGCGTTTGGCGTTACGTTCGGGCAGGTCGTGGCCATGGACAGCCCGTCGGCGTACAAGCCGGGAGGGTTCAATTGGGGCTCCACGCTATGGCACGAGATGAGCCATGTATTTATCTTGACCGCGACGAATCATCGCGTGCCTCGGTGGTTCACCGAAGGCCTCGCGGTGCATGAGGAAGGCGAGCGTTCGCCGGAGTGGAGAGATCGCTTGACTCCGGAAATACTCGTGGCCATTCGCGACAAGAAGTTACTGCCGGTGGCGACTCTCGATCGTGGCTTTGTCTATCCGCAATATCCATCCCAGGTGATCGTGTCCTATTTCCAGGCCGGCAGCATCTGTGACTTCGTTAAAGAGCAGTGGGGCGAGGACAAACTGCTAGACATGGTGCACTCTTTCGCCAAGCTGCAGACCACTGCGCAGGTAATCCAGCAGGATCTCGGGGTTGCACCCGAGGAGTTCGACAAAGAGTTTCTGGCGTGGATCGGGAAGAAATATGGGGCGCAGGCCATACATTTCGACGAGTGGCGGGAAGAACTGAAAGCACTCGTCATTGCTGCGCAACAGAAACAGTACGACACCGTGCTGCAGCGCGGACCAGAGGTGCAGGGTTTGTATCCTGAATACGTCGACGATGCCAACGTCTACCTATTGATGGCGGCCGCGGATAAGGCGCGAAACGATGAAAACAGCGAGGCGGCGATTCTCACGGAGTATGAGCATCGGGGAGGTCAGCTGCCTGACGCGCTGAAACGTTTGGCCACATTGCAGGAGAACGCCAGAAAAATGGCCGAGGCGGCCTCGACACTGGAGCGCGTGAACTACATTTATCCAGTCAAAGACGAGGATCTGCATCGCCGCCTCGGCGACCTGTTGTATGCGCAGAAACGCTACGACGGTGCCATCCGCGAATACGGTGCTCGCGTAGCGTCAAATCCAGCGGACAAGGCGGGAGCAGAGTTCAATCTGGCACAAGCGTATTTTGCCGCCGGTCAGAGGGACAAAGCGGAGGAAACCGTGCTGGCGGCGCTCGAAGTTGCTCCCGGCTATCGCCCGGCGCAGAAATTATTGCTTGAATTGCAGCAGCCGCCCACAAAACCGGACTGAAGGGAATGAAAATCAATGGTCGCTAGCGTAGGAATGAATCAAGAGGAAGTAGCACTCCAGAAACGAATCGAGCGCTTTCAGATGGTGCGCGAGCAGATCCTTCGGCAGGTGCGCGAAGTGATCGTTGGACAGCAAGAGGTGCTAGACCAGATATTGATCGCCATCTTTGTTGGCGGTCACTGCCTCATGACTGGCTTGCCCGGCACGGCGAAAACATTAATGGTGCGCACAGTGGCGGAGGCGCTCGGATTGAAGTTCCGGCGTATCCAGTTCACGCCGGACCTAATGCCGTCGGATATCACGGGCACCGACATCATCGAGGAGGACCTGACGACAGGCCATCGCAAGTGGACCTTCGTCGAAGGACCCATATTCGGGAACGTGTTGCTTGCGGACGAGATCAACCGCACGCCTCCAAAGACGCAATCCGCCCTCCTCGAAGCGATGCAGGAACACTCCTGCACCGTGCGCGGAAATCTGCACCTCCTTCCGGCGCCGTTTTTCGTGCTGGCGACGCAGAACCCGATCGAGCTGGAGGGAACGTATCCGCTGCCAGAGGCGCAATTGGACCGCTTCCTGTTCAACGCCATCCTCGACGATCTGAGCGCTGAAGACGAACTGGCGGTGATCGACCTGACTACCGCGACGCGGGTGCCGAAGGTCGAAGCGGTAACTTCAGCCGAAGAGCTGCTCGGATTTCAGCAACTCGTGCGGATGGTACCCATTGCGGAAGCACTTTCGCGCTATGTCGTGGCCCTGGTGCGAGCCACGAGGCCCAAAACCGCCCCCCCGCACGAGCTGGTGAAGAGATATGTGAACTACGGGGGCAGCGTGCGCGCTGCGCAATTCATTGTGCTGGCGGCAAAAGCCCGGGCACTTTCGAACAAGCGCTATCACGTCAGCTATGAAGACATAACTTCCGTGGTTGTGCCGGTGCTGAGGCACCGAATCTTGCTGAACTTTCATGCGGAGTCTGACCAAGTCGGCGCAGACGAGATTCTGAAACAACTGATCTCGCACGTGAAGCGGCCCCAGGAGAACTGATGCAACGGTTCCTCGATCCCAACGTGCTCGCGGGCATTTCTTCGCTGGACCTTCTGGCGAAGACGGTGGTGGACGGCTTCGTCGCCGGTCTGCACCGTTCGCCCGATTTCGGCTTTAGTCAGGAATTTGCCGAATACCGGGCTTATGTGCCGGGCGATGACTTGCGCCACGTGGACTGGAACCTCTTTGCGCGCACGGAACGGTGCTACTTGAAGCGCTACCGAGGCGAGACAAACACACAAGTGACCGTGCTTCTGGACGCGAGCAACTCGATGCAGTACGCCTCCGGTCAGGTGACCAAGATGGACTATGCTCGCTTCATCGCGGCGTCGCTTTTCTATCTGGCGATCCACAATCAACGCGATGCGGCAGGGCTGATCGTTTTCGACGAAGACGTTCGGGAATACATCAGGCCGTCGACGCGCCCCGGCCAACTGGCGCGTCTTTTTGCTGGACTTGAACGGGCCGAGCCGCGGGCGACGACCGATTTCGCCAAGCCGCTGCGGCATTTTCAGAATCTCTTACACCGGCGCGGAATCGTCATCCTGATTTCGGATTTCTACGAAGAGCCCGAAAAGATTGTGCGCGCCAGCGGACCATTGCGGTTTCATGGCAACGAGGTCGTGCTGCTTCATATTCTCGATCCGCAGGAAATCCGCCCGGAACTGCGGGGATCGGCGCTCCTCGTCGACCTTGAGACTGACCGGCGAATCGAGGTAATCCCCGAATATGCAAGAACTACTTACCGCGCCAGGATCGATACGCATATCGAGGACCTTCGTTCGCGCGCACAGGGTGCGGGCATGGACTATCAATTACTGGTTACGAGCGAGCCGCTCGATCGGGCGTTGCGCCAATATCTCTCGTTGCGGCAGGCGGATAACTGATGGGTTTTCTCGCACCATGGTTTCTCGGCGGGCTGGCGGCGCTTGGCGTGCCGGTGTTTATACATCTGCTGCGGCGGCACAGAGCCACGCCGCGGCCGGTAAGTTCTCTGATGTTCTTCGAACGAGGCACGCAGAGCTCCACGCGCCACCGAAGGCTGCGGTACCTCCTGCTGTTCGCCCTGCGCTGCGCGCTGGTGCTGCTCGTGGTACTGGCATTCGCAAACCCGTATACGCGGAAGGCCACGGCCGACACGAACTCGCAACTGCTTCTGATCGTGCTGGACCATTCCTTTAGCATGCGCGCCGGAACGCGTTTCGGCGACGCTAAGCAACAGGCGCTCGCACTACTCTCCGGAAAACCACACGCACAGAGGGCGCAAATCATGAGCCTCGGCGGACAGTTCGCGATGCGAACGGCGGCGATCATGGATGACGCTCAGTTGCGGGCCGCACTGGAAAACATCCAGCCGGGCGACGGTCACGCGAACTTTGGCGAACTGGGCCAGGCAATGCGCTCACTGGCAGAAACGGAGCGCGGGCCAATTGCGCTGCACCTCTTCAGCGATATGCAGCGCACCGCAATGCCATCGAACCTTTCTGAAGCAGTTCTCCCGAGCAACGTGGAACTGGTGTTGCATCCCGTCGCTAACGGCCCCGCGCCGGCGAACTGGACGGTAGAGAGCGTAGAGGCCCCGGCCACGCTCTCCGATCCGAAAGATCCCAAGCACTCTCGCGCACGGGTGGTGATCGCGGGTTTCGGCACACCGGCTGCCACAAAAACCGTATCGCTGGCAGTGAACGGTAGGACTATTGCCACGCGCAAGGTCGACGTGCCGGCCAGCGGTCGCGCGACGGTGGATTTTGCACCTCTCGAAGTGGGACACGGTTTCAACCGCTGCGAAGCGCAGGTCCAAGGCGAAGATGCTTTTCCGGCGGATGATTCGAGCGTATTTGCCGTACGATGGTCCGATCCCGAACGCGTGCTATTCGTACACGCTGCCGATGATACGCGATCCGCACTTTATTTTGGATCTGCATTGTCGGCGGCGACCCAGGGTTCGTTTGTTCTGCAGACAGTGGCCGCGGAGCAGGCCACCGATCTCGATCCATCAAAATACGCTTTTGTGGTCCTCTCGGACACAGTGACGCTGCCCGGGATTTTTGAGCACACACTCGGGCAATATGTTGCGAAGGGCGGCCGCATCCTGATTGCACTGGGCATCTCCGCCAGTCACCATATACAGATCCCGCTGTGGGGCGCTGATGTGAAGGCCACACATGATTACGCGCGCGAAGGAGGTACGGCTGCCGTAGGGCAGGTGGACTTCAGCTATCCTGCGCTCGATCAAGGGCAGCCGGGGGCCGATAACGGCGGTTGGGCCGAGGTGAAGGTTTTCTACGCCGCAGTACCCGAGGCTGGACAAGCGCGCGTGGCAGCCCGTCTTTCGGACGGCACACCACTGCTGCTCGACAAGCAAGTGGGCCAAGGACATATCGTGCTGCTTGCTTCGGGACTCGAAAACCTAACCAATGACCTGCCTCTTCAGCCCGTCTTTGTGGTTTTCGTCGATCGACTGGCCCGCTATCTCTCGGGCGAAGAGCATCTGAGTGGCTCGAAGGTGGTGGATTCCTTCGTGCAGTTGCGCGGCCCGGCTGAACCGGCAGGAGTGGCGGCGAGCGTCGAGGTGATTGATCCGGGCGGCCGTCGGCCGTTGTCCCTAAACGAAGCAGGAGCGTTGCAATCTTTTCGGTTAGAACGGGCGGGATTCTATCAGATTCGCTTTGCCAACGGCCGAGATGCGGTCATCGGCGTCAACCCTGACCGGCGCGAATCGAATCTGGAGCCGCTGAGCAAAGATGTGCAAGACCTGTGGAGCGGAGCCTCTGGAAGCAGCGGGACATACCAGGCGGGCTCCGCACCAGCTCAACGGAAAACGCGTCCCGTCAGCCTTTGGTGGTACGTTATGCTGCTTGCATTGGTGGTCGCAGTGGCAGAGACCGCTCTGGCCAGCGGCTACTTGGGCACGCAACGGGAGGAAGCATGAACAACCGCAGCGAGCTCAACAGTTATATTACGCGCCTGCAGCAAAGGCTTCGGGTCCGTGTTTGGTTGCGCGGCGCGGCTATCTTTGCGGCCACGGCGCTGGCAACTACCGTTTTGCTCGTGCTCCTGCTCAACCGCCTGGCCTTCCCGGCGCATGGCGTCACTGCCGGGCGACTCACTATCTTCCTTGCGCTCGCCGTGGCGGCGCTGTTCGGCATCGCGCTGCCGGTCATTAGGGTGACTCGTGAGTGGGCTGTAGGCAAGGCGGAAGCCGCAAATCCCGGCCTGGAACAACGCCTTACGACCTTTGCCGAGCAAGTGCGCAAGAGCAACGGGCCGTTTCTGGAGTTACTGGCTGCGGACACGCTGGCGCACGCAAGGGAGACGGAGCCGCACTCGTTGGTTCCGCGCAACCATTTGTTCGCCCTCGGGGGCGCCGGAGTGGCTTGCCTCGCAGTCCTCGTTTGGATGACGGTTGACGGGCCGGGTTACCTCGGGTATGGAGCTGCCATGCTCTGGACCAACGGGAGTGTCCCTCCGATCTATGCCATTGCAGTGACTCCCGGGAATGTCACCGTGCGACGAAACAGCGATCAGCTGATCACCGCGCATGTGACCGGGATGCATACCGACAAAGCGCGGCTGTTCGCGCATTACCAGAGCGTTTCCGGATGGGAACCCGTGGCCATGCAGAACGAGCACGACACCGGCAACGGTGCGACCTATCACTTCGTTTTCGCCGGACTGCCGGAGAATGTTGAGTATTATGTGGCTGCAGGGCCGCTTGTCTCCACGCACTACAAATTGCGAGTGCTGGACCTACCTTCGGTGAAACAGATCAAAGTTACTTACCACTATCCGGCGTGGACGGGAATGAAGCCGGCGACCGAGGAGCGTTCGGGGGACCTGCGAGCAATCGAAGGAACGGAAGCAGCCGTTGAAGTGGAGATGGATCGTCCTTTAAAGGATGGCCGACTGACGCTCGACGACGGCCAGATCATTCAACTTTCGGGCAGTGAGGGAAACCGGTATCGAGGCTCGATTCGTTTGGAAAAGGATGGCGCGTATCACCTGGCAGACATCGATGACGGCCAAGAGGTGCGCTTGTCGGAGGACTACTTCATCGCGACGGACAAGGCAACGCCGCCCGAAATATCGATTGATCGGCCAGGCGGCGATTACCGGGCCAGCCCAGTCGAAGAAGTGACAGTCGGCGTGACGGCGCGGGATCAGTTCGGTCTCGAAGACGTCCGCCTGCACTACTCCCTGAACGGCGGGCCGACGCAGGACGTGAGCCTGCTTAAGTCCGCTGGCACCAAGAGCGTCAATGGTTCCTACGTGCTGCCGCTCGAACAATTCAAGCTGGTGCCCGGCGATTTGGCGAGCTTATACGCGACCGCGCGAGATGGTCATAGCGAGGCTCGTACGAACATCATCTTTGTCCAGGTCGAACCTTTCGAGCGCGAGTTTTCGCAATCGCAACAAATGGGAGGCAGCGGGAGTGGAAGCGCCGGCAACAGCCAGATCGAGGTCTCTAGACGGCAGAAAGAGTTGATCGCGGCGACCTGGAAGCAGCAGAACGACCGGGTGTCGAGCCCCAAAGAGGTATCCGCAGCAGGCCAATTCCTATCTGATGCGCAGCGCAAACTTCGCGATCAGGTCATGGCGCTTTCGGTTCGCATGCAGAGTCGCGACCTCTCCGAGGCCAATGAAGAGTTCTCCGATTTCGACAGAGACATGCGGGATGCGGCTAAAGCGATGCTGCCTTCGGCGGAAAAACTAGGACAGATGCAGTGGAAGGATGCGATGCAATGGGAACAGCGAGCGCTGCAAGCGTTGCTGCGAGCGGAGGCCACGTTCCGAAAAATCGAAGTTGCCTTCGGACAACGCGGCGGGGGCGGGAGCGGTGCCGGCAGCGCAGGGCGCGATCTGGCTAGTTTGTTTGATCTGGAATTGGATACCGAAAAGAATCAGTATGAAACCGCTGATAAAGCATCTCCGGCGGAACAGCGCGAGAAGGATGTAGAGGACGCCCTGAAGAAGCTGGACGCGCTTGCCAAGCGGCAGGAAGATCTGGCGAACCAGCAACGCAATACGCAGCAGAGTCTCGAGCAGCGCTGGGAGCAGGAAATGCTGCGACGTGAAGCTGAGCAATTACAGCGGCAGATCGAGCAAATGACACGGGGCGAGCAGGGTGCGAACGGGTCGGAGCAGAGTTCTCAGCAACAGGGCGCAGCAACAGGCAGCAGCTCGCAGGCAGGCAGGTCCGGAGATCCGCGAACAGGGCAAGCAATGCAGCGTTTGAGACAAGCGACCGAGGCGATGAAACGCGCGGACCAATCGCAGCAGGGCGGAGGCGTTGCGGGGCAGGAGGCCGCCGATCAGCTCCGTCAAGCATCGAATTTGCTTGCGGGCACGCAGCAGCAACTTACTTCGAACAAGATGGACTCCATCGCGAGCGAGGCCAGCCGCTTGGCCCAAGAGGAGCGCGCACAAGCTCAGCAGATCGAAAAATTTGCTACCGAACAGCGTGATGCAAATCCGATGGATCTCGACCGTATGCAGGTACGAGTTCATGAGCGGGACCGCTTGGCGCAGGAGCGGCAGAAGCTCTCTGACGACCTCTCAAGATTGCAAGGAGACATTCGCGATACGGCACGCGAAATGGCGCATACCCAGCCGGAGGTTGTTCGAAAGCTGCGCCAAGCATTGACGGAGATGGATGAGTCCGATCTCGATAATCGCGTGCAAAGAACTGCGGACTGGTTGCGCCGCGGAATCGATCCAAATTCGAATGGCACGGAAAGCGCGGTCGCGCAGGGTCTCGAGCGCCTGAACCAGCAGCTGCAGGACGCGCAGAAAGAAGTCGGGCAAGGCAAGCCGGGACAGGCCGGCTCAAACCCGCCCGACGCGACGGCGGCTCTCGACCAGCTGGGGCGGCTTCGCAGCCAACTCGAAGGGATGACCGGTTCGCGCGGCGGCTCTGCGAATGGACAGAACTCCCCACAACAGAATAGTGGGAGTAGCCAGCAGGACGGAAAGCAGGGACGCACCGGCCAGCTTGCCGGCGACGGCCGACTCCGCGCCGACAATAATTCCGGCGACCTGGGCGGCGATATTCGCGACGGCGGGGCTGCAGATGGCACTGTATGGGGCAACATCAACACCGGCAATAACCGGTACGGACGCCAGGGAGCGCCTGCGCCCGTAAAACCGAGCTATGCAGATGATTCGGAGCGTACTTTTCAGCAGAGCATGCGAGACCTGAACGAGTTGCGCCACATGGTCCAAAACGATCCGCAGGCTGCGAAAGAAGTCGCTGACTTGGTGCGGCGAATGCAGCAGCTCGATCCGAAGCGTTTCCCGGGCAACCCTGCGATGGTGGAGCGCATGCAACGCGAAGTGCTCAGCTCGGTGGACAAGTTGGAACTTGTGCTGCGTCGCGAGGGTGCGCCGAGCGGAGCTCGCGGCGGAAAGGCCTCCGCTGTCCCGACGGAATATCAAGAATCAGTCGCCGATTACTACCGGCGCCTGAGCAAAAATTCCTGGGAGCACCAACCGTGAGGCTGCGAGCAATCTCTGCTGCAACGCAGGTGGTGCTGTTCTGCATATCCCAGCTTTAGCTGTGCTTAGTCTGCGGCGTTAAATTAAGAAATCGGCTTCGCAAAATTGGAGATGCTTCACCGGCTGTGCATGAGCGAGTTAGTCTGAGGCCCAAACCATCACATGCCCCAGCTGCATTAGCACTCGTGAGGTCGGCGAAGAGCGCGTTCACGTTCGCGATTAAGCCGGTGGTGGTTCAGGTCTCCAAGTCGTAGCACCTGAGAATTTTGTGCGCAGCCTTCGCTGCGATCAGAAGACGAGGGCGCAAGCCGGCAGCTTCCAGCTTTCCATATTTGCAGGATCTTCAAGCCTTCTTTCTCTCGCAAAAGAGACCGCGCACGAAACACTACACTCCGTAGATCTTCGTCGCTGTGTCATGAAACAGCTTCTGTTTTTCTGACTTGCTGTGGTGTGAAACTACATCGAAATACGCAGCGTAAAGCTCATCAAAGCTACGCGCCAGTCCGGCGATAGGCATGTGACTGGCGAACATACAGCGTTCAGGTCCGAAGAAATCGATCGTGTCGGAGATCCAGGGACGAACCTGACCGACCGTCCAGTTCAATCCGAAGATGCATTCCATTCCAAATACCTTGACCGCAACATTCTTGCAGCGGCTAAGGGCTCTCATGTCGCGCTGCCACGCCCGGCGTCCGGCATCTGTCAGGTCTATCGGCCAGCCCATCAGCGGAAGAATGAACTGCATACTGGGGTAAAGCTTGGCTGCGGCTGCAAACTCAGGTAAGTCAGGCGCGAGGATCTCCATCTCGCACCGCAGTGCATATTTCGAAAGCAGAGACAGCCGTTCCCGCCAGACAGGGTCCGCCAGAGTATTCGGCCGCGCGACCTTGAGGTCGATTCTTGGATGGAAGGCGAGATGTTGACGAACGGCTCGCACTCGCGGCAATGAACCGTAGGAGTCAATCATTCCAGTAATCTCGGGGCTCAGGAAGTTGGCCTGCGCGATAAGGCCATGGGGATGGCTATTTTCGTTTGAGAGCGCCTCCGCCCACCGTACCTCACGCAAAGGATCATCGGACATGAATTCTGCCCAAATAGTTTTGACGACCTTAAACCTGCTGGTCTGCGCCAAATAATCTTTGGGTAGATAGCGTCTTGGCAAGGCGCTGTAGTCGCCCACCAAAGCTTCGAACGCCGCGCTCCGTTCCCGGAAAATTGGATAGCTATGCACTTCCGAGTCTAGAAAGTGAAGGTGGCAATCCACAATTGTGATCGGCTCGGCATTCATAAACTTTCCCGACAGTAGTTCGTTCTCAGGCATCGCATGCCCGGTCGAGCAGGTTGCAAGCTTCTGGTTTGATGGTTCCTGGGTGAGCGCCTTAGACCGCCATGCGGGCCCGCGTGCCCTGGCGATCAACGTGTTTGAGCGAAGTATGGCTTTCGCGGCTCCACCGCACGTTAACCGAAATATATTACCTTACGTTCTATGAAGCACCAGGTGGACTAAATCCCTCCCAGCGTCTCGGTTCCCTCTTCGATTCGTTGTACAGCAACTTGACAGTCCAAATACTGGGCATCTTGCCAGTGGCCTCAGGCGCGCTCCTCAGACAATGCTGCACAGGGACCATGCCGAGGTGGAAGTCGGTGCGATTCTCGGCGTATGTGAAATGGACCAACCTCTTTCTTCTGCTGTGGGCGACAACTCCTGTTCGCGGCATAGCACAAATCCGCCCGGCAGATGCGCCGGAGTTTACCCATTATTGGCACACATCGTTGCTGCCCCTCGCAGACAGTGATGGGTCGCCTTCGCCGATGAGCAGCAGTGATTCGAAAGGTCCGGACGACGACAAGCTGCTGGTCCGGCATCGTGAACTACCCGGGGATCGCTTCCAGTGGAAGCCGGCGTTGCGGGAGTACCTGCTCGAGATTTCCGTTCAACACGGTTGGCGATTCGCGCACGAGAAGGGCACGCTCGATGCCACGGCGAATGGACCCTGGTTCCACGACTGGGTCAACTCAATTGGCGAAACCCGAGGGTGGGATGATGGTGACGGCTGGCATGCCAGCTACGTCGGACACCCGCTCAACGGTGGCATATACGGCTTCATCGAACAGCAGAACGATCCGCTCTATCGCCACGTGGAATGGGGCGACGGGCGTATCTATTGGATAAGCCGTTTGCGCGCTATGGCGTTCGCGGCCATCGCCAGCACTCAATGGACCTTGGGGCCAGCCAGTGAAGCCTCGCTCGGCAACGTCCAGCTGCATTCCTCTCCTGGCTTTATCGACATAGTGCAAACGCCGGGGATCGGTGTGATGGAGATGATGGGGGAGGACCTGATCGATCGCTATTTCATCCTCCCGCTCGAGAATCACACCGCCAATCCTTGGCTCATCCTGGCTGCGCGAAGTTTGGGCAACCCGGCGCGCAGTTTTGCGAACCTCATGGCCTTCCGTCAGGGCTGGACCAGGGAAAACAGGCCGGGGCTATTCGGCGAAAACCACGCCATGCGCAAAGAGCTCGTAGAGGAATACAGGAAAGGACTCATCAGCGCTCCTTACGGTCCTCATACTCCTGAAGAAAGGGCGCTATTGAACGATAGGGTGGAAGGACCTCATTCCCAGGTGGCCCCCATTGAGCTGCAAGCATATGCCCTTTACGAAAATTTTCTGAATGGGCACAACTGCCTGGGCGGCGGCGGGCAAGGAGCGGTACGCATCAGTTCAGCGTGGCAGGTCGTAAGTGAGGTCAACGGGTGCATGATTGTCGGCACCCCCACGAACGAGAGTGCCGATTCGGTCACCTTCTCGGTGGGTCCCCGTTGGACGCCGAGGGCAACTCACCGTTTCTCTCCATACCTGCAGATGCTCTTCGGCGGAAGACGAGTAAGTTACGAGGTACAGAATTCGCAGCTGCGGGAGACTTTGCAAGAGGAGTGGGATGACGGCACGCTTCCACATTATCCGAAGCGTAGCGACTATGAAGTCGAGTACCAGGCTCTTGGATTCCAACTGACGATGGGAGGCGGCTTCGACGCTGCCTTTGGTCGGGCGTTTGCTTGGCGTGTGCTTGACCTGGGCTACTCGCATAGTTGGCTGCCGGAGGTGCACTCAATTAATGCGTCTGACGGTGTGCGGCTGAGCACCGGGGTGGTGTTGCGCATAGGGACTTGGTGAGTGCGTGCCGTGGTGCGGCCGCAGCGGCGGTGCGCAACATGATGGAAGGCAGCGTAAGCCCGCAAATAGCGAAGATAGTGACCATACGGTTAGGGGAGCACAGTCGCATCGTAGGCTATGGCGGCGATGTCAGAAGCAAGAGCAAACGGATTTCTGCCTTTGACTACCCCCATACGGTCAGACCGAGTCTCTTTAAAACCCGCCAATCATTCCCGGGTTGAAGCAGAAAAAGGGTTCGCTCATTTTCCAAAGCCGGTCTCA
>Ga0306920_100007471_pt1 | contig 14407 bp, 13 predicted proteins | sample flu12Cox44000170_FD_204666 | JGI IMG/M metagenome (GOLD analysis project Ga0306920, IMG submission 204666) | Lab enrichment of tropical soil microbial communities from Luquillo Experimental Forest, Puerto Rico - flux4day.12C.oxic.44.000.170 (v2)... | ecosystem: Environmental > Terrestrial >...
GTTGCTCGTCACGATCTGGCTCGCGCCGAGCAGGATCCGGGTCGGGAGCGGGAGGGGGACCCGGAACCTCGCGTAAATCGTCGAGAACATCGGCACGATCTTCACGATCATCGCCACCATGACGAGAGCCGCGAACGTCAGAACGAACATGGGGTAGCGCAGCGCGGCCTCGACCTTGAGCCGCAGTGCCTCGGCGCGCTCGAGGTAGGTCGAGGTGTGCTCCATGATCTGATCCAGCGTCCCGCTCACCTCGCCGGTGGCCACGAGGCTCACGAACACCTCCCCGAACGCATGCGGGTGCTTCGCGAGCGCGGCCGAGAGCGCCTCGCCCTTCTGCACGTCGTCGGTCACCAGCTCGAGCACGGCCGAGAGCTTCTTGTCGTAGTGATCGCGATTGATCGAGCGCAGCGATCGCACGAGCGGGAGCCCGGCTCCGATCATGGTCGCGAGCTGGCGCGCGAACAGCGCGACGGACGCCGGCTTGATGCCGCCACGCAGGCGGCCGATCGCCTCGATGAACGGTTTGGCCCACTCGAGGGTCGAACCGCGCGTGCCGCCCGGCGCGCGCGACTCGATGAACACCGGCGTGAGCTGCGAGGTCTCAAGGATGCGCAGCACCTCCTCCTCGGAGGCGGCGACCTCGATGCCCTCGTGGGCGCGCCCGCTGATGTCGCGGGCCCGGTAGTAATAGCTCGGCATCAGAGCGTGTCCGCCAGAGTGGCGGAGCGCACCTCGTCGATGGTTGTGACGCCGTCCGCGACTTTCTGGATCCCGCTCTTCCTGAGCGTGACGAGTCCGTGCTCGAGCGCGCGCTGCTTGATCTGGTCCTCGTTGAGCCCGTCCAGCACCATGCGCCGGATCGGGCGCGTCAGCTCCATCACTTCGAACACGGCCGTGCGGCCGAGATAACCGGTCTGCTTGCACGCGAGGCATCCGCGTCCGCGCGACAGCGGGCGCCCGCGCAAGAGCTCGGCGTCCTCGCCGAGCACCGCGAGCTGATCGGGCTCCGGCGTCCAGGTCTCGCGGCAGCGGTCGCACACCTTGCGCACCAGGCGCTGCGCCATCACGAGCGTGAGCGCGGAGCCCACGAGGTAGCGCGGCACGCCCATGTCCACGAGGCGCGTGACGGTGCCCGGCGCGTCGTTCGCGTGCACGGTCGAGAGCACGAGGTGGCCGGTGAGCGCGCTTTTCACCGCGATGTCCGCGGTCTCGGCGTCGCGGATCTCGCCGATCATGATGACGTCCGGGTCCTGGCGCAGGATCGATCGCAGCGCACGCGCGAACGTCATGCCGACCTTGTGGTTCGCGTGCACCTGATTGACGCTGTCGATGTGGTACTCGATCGGGTCCTCGACCGTGAGCAGGTTTCTGGAGGGATTCCGGATCGCGTTCAGCGCCGAGTAGAGCGTGGTGGTCTTGCCGCTCCCGGTCGGGCCGGAGCACAGGATCATGCCGTAGGGCTGGCGGATCGCGCGCGAAAACCCCTCGAGCGCGACGCCCTCGAGCCCGAGCTTGTCCACCTCGCGCGCGAACGCGCCCTTGTCGAACAGGCGCATCACCACCTTCTCGCCGAACGAGGTGGGCAGCGTCGAGACGCGGATGTCGACCTCGCGGTCGGGGAGGTGGACGGTCAGGCGGCCGTCCTGCGGCAGCAGGCGCACCGCGATGTCGAGATCGGCGAGCACCTTGATGCGCGAGACGATCGCCATCTGGAGGTTCTTCGGCGGGCGCATCAGCTCGTGCAGCACGCCGTCGATGCGATAGCGCACCAGCACGCGCTCACGCTGGGGCTCGACGTGGATGTCGCTCGCGCGCCCTTCGATCGCCTCCGCGATCATCAGGTTCACGAGCCGCACGACCGGCGCGTCCTCGACCTGCTGGCGGAGCGTGGCGAGGTCCACGTCCTCCTCGCCCTCGCCGGCGCCCGTGAGATCGAGCTTGTCGAGGATCTCGCCGACCTGCTCGGTGGCGCGGATCTCCTGGTACAGCTCCTCGATCGCCTCGCGCACCTCGCTCGGCCGCGCGATCAGCACGCGCAGCGCGCAGCCGGTGAGCGCGCGGAGGTAGTCGAGCGAGACCACATCGAGCGGATCGCCGACCGCGACCTCGAGCACGTCCCCGTCGCGCTGGAGCGCGATCAGGTTCGCCTGGCGGGCGAGGTGCTCGGGCACGAGCTGGGTTGCCGCCGGATCCGCCTTGGCCAGCCGCGCACCGTCCGCGAGCGCGAGGCCGAACTGCTCGCCGAGCAGCTGGACGACCTCGGATTCCTTGAGCATGCCGAGCCGGACGAGCGTCTGGCCGAGCCGCTCGCGCGGGTCCTGCCGCGACTTCAGGGCCTGATTGATCTGGTCCGCGGTCAGGCGCCCGGAATCGATCAGGATCTCGCCGAGGCGTCGCGTGGACAGCCGGTAGGAGAGGCTCACCCGCCCCTCCGCGCCGTGGCTTCCGGAATCGCGGCGACCCGGTAGTAGCGCTTCTGCAGCGTGGCGCGCTTCTCGGTGTCCTCGAAGTACGGATACGCGACGTCGAACGTGATCTGGCCGCGGTCCACGAGCTCGGCGAGCGAGTCGTCGAGCGCCATCATGTCCTCGCGCATGCCGGTCGCGATCACGTTCGGCACCTGGTGCACCTTGTCCTCGCGGATCAGGTTCTGGATCGCCTGGGTCACGAACATGATCTCGCGCGCGGCGATCCGGCCGCGTCCGTCGGCGCGCGCGAGCAGCACCTGCGAGATGACGGCGCGCAGCGTGAGCGAGAGCTGGGAGCGGATCTGGGCCTGCTGATGCGGCGGGAACGAATCGACGATGCGCGTCACGGTCTGCGCCGCCGACTGGGTCGCCATCGTGGAGATCACGAGGTTCCCGGTTTCCGCCGCGGTGAGCGCGATCGCCATGCTGCCGATGTCGCGCATCTCCCCGACGAAGATGATGTTCGGGAGCTGGCGCAGCGCGCCTTTGAGACCGCGCGCGTAGCTTCGCGTGTCGGTGCCGACCTCGCGCTGCTCGATCACCGCCTGCTTGGACTCGAAGATGAACTCGATTGGATCCTCGACCGTGACGATGTGGCGCGGCGGCCCGGCCTGATTCATCTGCTCGAGCAGCGAGGCGATCGTCGTGGACTTGCCGGCCCCGGTCGGGCCGGTGATCAGCACCAGTCCGCGCGTCAGACCGAGCACGCGCTGGACCACGTGCGCGGCGAGCCCGAGCTCGGAGGGCAGCGGGATCCGGAGCGGCACGATGCGCACCGCCGCGCCCCAGTGGCTGCGCTGGATGAAGAGATTGACGCGGAAGAACGCCACGCCGGGCAGATGGAACCGCGTGTCGAGCTCGAGATCGCGCAGGAACCGCTCGTGGTGCGCGGGGGTCAAGAAGCTCTCGCCGAGCCGGCGGGTGTCCGCGGACGTGAGCACCGCAGTTTCGCCCATCGGGACGAGCCGGCCGGCCACATGCACCATGACCGGATGACCCACGGTCAGGATCAGGTCCGACGCCCCGAGCTCAACGGCACGGCGCAGAATGCTGTCGCGTTCGAGGGGAACGACGCTGGTCATGACACGGCCACCATCCGCCATTGCGGTCAACGGCGCGATCCGGCGGAGACAGATCGCTCGCGGGGCGCGGCACCCGTGGTCACGAGCCCCCTGAATGCGGGGGGAGTTTCGAATGAGATGCGACCCTAGGTACTCCGGCCCCTTCGTGCAGCGCGTGGCATCCGGCGGCAGGGTCATCAGGACGCCACAGGGTATCCGTTAGCAGGTTGAGATTAGGGTGTTGCCCGGGTCCCTGTCAATCTCGGGACCCGGCCCTCAGCGCGGCCAACCGACGCATCGACAACTCGCTGCGGGCGTTGCAGTAGGACCGCGGCCGGATTGCAGATTCCAATACTGACACAGGCAATCCGCGTATCAGAGCGCCCGCGCGGGCCCTGGAGGCCCGGCACACCTCCCCGACAAAACGCGACTTAGCGCATCGCGTCGCGCGACCCAAGCGCCCGCAAGTGCAGGGCATGTTTCGTGCTCTGCCCGCCTGCGGCTTTTTGCCCAGTCATTCAGGCACAGGTTGACCGGGGACCGATGTTCGGACAGGACGTCCGGTCCCTTCCTCGGAGCCGCACGCCGCACCCCGATACGTCCCACGCGGTACCGCGCCGCCGTTTCGTGACGGATCACGGAACGGCCGTGTGAACTCGAGGAGGGAAGGATGGTCCACCCCCGACGAATCGCGAGCTTCACTTTTGCCGCAATGCTGACGATGACGGGTCAGGCCCTTGCCCAGGTCACACCGAACAGCGTCACGCTCACCTGGACCGCTCCCGGGGACGACAGCTTGACCGGCAACGCGACCCGATACGACATCCGCTATTCGACCGCGGCGATCACGAGCGCGAACTTTTCCGCCGCGGCGGCCGTGGCGAGTCCGCCCGCGCCGGTCGCGTCCGGGACGTCGCAGAGCTTCGTCGTGACCGGCCTCCAGCCCGCCACCACGTACTGGTTCGCGATCAAGACGCAGGACGACGCCGGCAACTGGTCGCTGATCTCGAACGTGGCGTCGAAGGCGACGCTCGCCGCGCCGGATCTCATCCGGCCGGCCCCCGTCGCGCTCAGCGTCTCGTCGGTTTCGGACACGACGGCGACGCTGTCGTGGAGCGCGGTGGGCGACGACAGCCTGACCGGGACGGCGACGTCGTACGACATCCGCTACTCGACGAGCCCGATCACGACCGCGACCTGGTCCACCGCGGCGCAGGTGACCGGCGAGCCCACGCCGCTCGCGCCCGGAACCCTGCAGACGTACACCGTGCATGGCCTCGGGCGCCAGCGTCAGTACTACTTCGCAATCCAGGTCGCGGATGACGCCGGCAATCTCTCCGCGCTCTCGAGTCCGGTCAGCGCGACCACGACCGACACGATGGCGCCCGCCGCGATTCGAGACTTGAGCGCGAACTTCTTCTGGCTCGCCTGGCCGGTCGCCGACGCGGCGGATCGGGAGCGCTCGCGGTGAGCAACGCGCCCTGGCCCCGCCGCGGACGCGGCCAGCAGCGCTGGCGCGGCTGGCTCGCGCTCGCGATCGGCATCGCCGTGCTCTTCTTCGCACCGATGCTGGCGCGCGCGCAGGCGCCGGCCGACACCGTGCGTCTGCAGTGGACCGCGCCGGGCGATGACGGAACGATCGGGACCGCGTCGGTCTACGACCTGCGCGTTTCGACCTCGCCGATCGATCTGTCGAACTGGAGCTCCGCGTCCCAGGTGACCGGCCTGCCGGCTCCGCTTGCGGCCGGCACGAAGCAGGGCGTCACGGTGAGCGGGCTCACGCACGGTACCACCTACTACTTCGCGGTGCGCACCGAGGACGATGCGGGCAACTGGTCCGGACTCTCGAACGTGTTCCGCTGGGACTGGATCACCGACACGTCGCCGCCCGCCGCGCCCGGCGGAGTCACCGCCACGCGCGAGAGCGGCAACGTGCACGTGCACTGGTCGCCGAATTCCGAGCCCGACCTTCAGGGTTACACGGTGTATCGCTCGACCACGGCGGGCGGCACCTACAGCCCGCTGAATGGCACGCTGCTCAGCACCACCGACTACTTCGACGCGAATCTTCCCGCCGGCGCGACCGCGCTCTACTACAAGGTGACCGCCACCGATCAGAGCTTCAACGAGAGCGCGCGCAGCGCGACGGCGAGCGTTTCGTTCGTCTCGGGCGGCCCCGCGACCGGCGACTGGGCGATCGAGACCGGCTATCCGAACCCGAGCCCGGTGACCTCGCCCGTGACGTTCGCGATCGTGATTCCGGCGGCCGGCGGCGCCGGCGGCTCGCTCGTGATCATGGACGCGGGCGGCCACCGGGTGCGCGAGATGCCGCTCGCCTCGCAGGCGACCGGACGCCAGCTCGTGGTCTGGGACGGCAAGAACGATTCGGGCCGCGATGTCGCGCCCGGCGTCTATCGCGCGCTCGTGATGGCGGGCGGCCAGCGCTCCAGCACGCGTCTCGTGAGGATCCCGTGACCCGCCGCCCCGCGCGGATTTCGCGCTGGTGGTGGCCGCTGCTGTTCGCGGCGCTGCTCGCGCGCCCGGCCGCGGCCGGCGTCGAACAGGCCGGCACCACGGGCGCGAGCTTCCTCACGCTCGGCTCCGGCGCGGGCGTGCTCGGCATGGGCGGCGCGTCGATCGGCATGTACTCGGATCTCACGAGCGTGAGCTGGAACGTCGCGTCGCTCGGGCTCATGAACGAGAGCCAGCTCGTGTTCTCGCACACGCCGCTCGCCGGCGGCGGAGCGCAGGAGTGGTTCGGCTATGGCGGTCGCGCGGGACTCGCGAGCACGCGCTGGGCGGCGGACGCGACCTATCAGGGGGACGGCTCGTTCGAGGGGCGCGACGCGTTCGGCAATCCGACCGGCAGCTTTGGCGCCTCGAGCATGGCGTTCGGCGGCACGCTCGCGCACACGTTCGGGGAATCGGTGACGCTCGGCTTCGGCGGCAAGGTCGTGAGCGAGAAGCTCGGCGACGCGACGGGGTTCGGCGGCACGTTCGATGCCGGCCTCCTGGTGCAGCGCGGCGATTTCGGCTTCGGCGCGGCGGCGCAGAATCTCGGCGGCCGCATGAAGTACGGCGACCTCTACTACTCGATGCCGACGAACATCGGCGTGGGCGTGTCGTACGCGATGCCGGTGAGCGGACTGCGGTTCGCACTCGACTTCAACCATCCGAGCGCCTACTACAACGACGTGCGCGTCGGCGCGGAGTGGATGTGGCGCGGGCGCGTGGCAGTGCGCACCGGGTACCGCTCGGAACTGGGCGCCGGATCGACGGACGGCCTGAGCGGCCCCACGTTCGGCATGGGAACGGGCGTCCGCGGCTTGTGGTTCGACTACGGCTATCTCGCCTCGAGCAACGGCGACGCGCAGCACCGGATCGCGCTGCGCCTGACGCCGGGCGCGTGGACCGGTGGCGTGGGCGCCATGAGCGCGAACTCGAAGCCCGCGCCGGTGGTCGCGGAAGAGACGCCGAAGACATCGAAGAGCACGCCCGCAGAGACCGCGACGCACGCGACGAGCAGCGAGCCCGTGGCGGCGAAGTCCGCGACGCCGGCTCCCGCGACGTCGCCATCGACGTCCGCGACCTCGCAGTCCACCTCCATGGCGCCGAAGAGCGCGCCCGCTCCGACCGCTGCGGCGCCGAAGACCGCGCCGGCTGCAACCGCCGCGGCGCCGGTCGTCGCCGCCGCGCCGAAGACCGCGCCGGTTGCGACCGCCGCGGCGCCGAAGAGCGCGCCCGCAGCGACCGCTGCGCCGTCCACGACTTCGAAGACCGACGCGGTCGCAACGAAGAGCGCGCCGACGCCGAAGAGCGAGCCGGTCGCGACGAAGACCTCGCCCGTGAGTTCGGGCGGCGCCACCGCGGCCAAGAGCGCGCCCGCTGTCGCCGCACTGACGCCGACCGCCGCGCCGGCGCCGAAGAGCGTGAGCACGAACGCCGCGCCGTCCGCGAGCGCTCCGGCGTCCACGTCGAAGCCCGCGACCGCGCCCGCGAGCACGCCGGCCGCGACGTCGGCTCCGGCGGCCGGGAAGAGCAATCCCTCGCCGACTCCGGCCGCGGAGAAGAGCGCGCCGGCAGCCGCGGCGCCCGTGGCGGCCGCGACCGCCCCCGTGGCGTCGAACGCCGCGCCCGTGACGCCGACCGGCCCGTCCAGCACGGCGAAGGTGCCGGACAAGGTGAAGGTCAAGTCCGGCGAGACCATGCAATCGCTCGCGCAGAAGTACAACACCTCGGTGGCGGCGATCATGATGGAGAACAACCTGGTCTCGGATCAGGTGAAGCCGGGCCAGGTGCTGAAGATCCCGACCCACAAGTAGGGCAGCGTCAGCTCGCGGGGCCCGAATCTCCGGGTGCGTACTTCAGCACCTCCACGCGCTCGAGCGTGATCAAACCCTCGCCGATCATCGCGTCGCACGTCGGCAGGAACTCGCGGATCCGCTCCTCGCGATCCACGATCTCGATCACGAGCGGCAGATCCTCCGACAGGCGCAGCACTTTCGCCGTGTGCAGGCGGCTGTGCGCGCCGAACCCCTCGACGCCCCGCACCACGGTCGCGCCCGCGAGACCGGCGCGCCGCGCCTCGAGCACGAGCGCCTCGTAAAGCGGCTTGCCGTGCCAGCGGTCGCTCTCGCCGACGAAGATCCTGAGCAGCATGCCCGGACCCGCGATTTTCATCCGTGCTCCTAGATCCTGAGCCCGAGACCGTATCCGGCGAGCGCGGCCGCGACCCCGACCCCGACCACGACGGACCCGAGCGCGTACGACGTCGCGGCCAGCCATTGTCCGTCGCGCAGCAGCGCGACCGTCTCGTACGACAACGCCGAGAAGGTGGTAAAGCCGCCGAGCACACCGGTGATGACGAAGAGCCGCGCGGCGGGGGAGACGAGCGTGCGCTCGAGCGCGAGCGCCGCGACGAATCCGATCGCCAGCGAGCCGATCGCGTTCACCACGAACGTGCCCCACGGAAGCGGCGAGCCGGTCCAGCGCTGCACCGCGCCGCTCAAGCCCCAGCGCGCGAGGCTGCCGAGCGCACCGCCGAGCGCGACTATCAGCGCCGCCCTCACAGCGGGAACGCGCCCTCGAACTTCTGGCCTTCGCCCATCGCGACCGCGTAGCGCATCTGCTCCTCGAGATGCTTCGGCATGCGCTCGTACACGTCGGTGAACAGCGATTCGATGGGCGGCGGGCCGAGCGCCTCGGCGGCAGCGATCGCCTCGCCGATCGCCACGTTGATCTCTTCCGTCATCTTCTCCTCGTCGCCGTCCTTCACGAGCCCGCGTGACTTGAGATGGATGCGCAGGCGCGTGAGCGGGTCGCGCCGCTCCCATTCCGCGACCAGCCCGCCGTCGCGGTAGCGTGTCGGATCGTCGCTCGACGAGTGTCCGCCCATGCGGAACGTGACGGCCTCGACCAGCGTCGGGCCCTCGCCGCGGCGCGCGCGATCCACCGCGTCGCGCGTCACCTGGATCACGGCGAGCAGATCGTTGCCGTCCACCCGCACGCCCGGGAATCCGTATGCGACCGCCTTGACCGCGATGCTGCTCGAGGCGGTCTGGCGCGAGAGCGGCACGGAGATCGCCCACTGGTTGTTCTGGCAGAAGAACACCACCGGGAGCTTCAGCACGCCGGAGAAGTTCGCGGCGGCGTGGAAATCCGACGAGGACGACGCGCCATCGCCCATGTAGCCCATCATCACGTCGTCGCGCTTTTGGAGCTTCGCGGCCCAGGCCGCGCCCATCGCGTGCGCGAGCTGCGTCCCGATCACGGAGGACCACGCCACCACGTTCACCCGACGGTCGCTGAAGTGGCACGGCATCTGCCGCCCGATCAGCACGTCGCCCGAGTTCCCGATCAGCTGGCACACGATTTCCTTGAGCGTCGTGCCGCGCCACAGGAAGACGCCCATCTCGCGCAGCGCCGGAAACACCCAGTCGCTCGCGCGTGCGACGTAGGCCGATCCGGTGACCGCCGCCTCCTGTCCGGCCGCGGTGCCGTAGAACCCGATCCGTCCCTGGCGCTGGAGCGAGAGCATGCGCTGATCGAGCACGCGCATCATCACGATGTGCCGGAACATGCGGATGAGGTCGGCGTTCGGAATCGCGGGAGCCGCTCCGACCAGCCGGCCGTCCTCGGCGAGGATCTGGATCAGCGGCTCGCTCACGTCAGGTCCTCCGCGGTGAGCCACGTTCCGGGCGACTCGAGACGTGCGACCAGCGCGTAGAGGAAGCGGGCGCCGACCGCGCCGTCCACGACGCGGTGATCGAGCGACAGCGAGAGATTCGTGAGGTCGCGCGCGACGATCCGGTCGTTCACGACCGCCGGCTTCTTCTTCACCTCGTGCACGCCGAGGATCGCGACCTGCGGATGATGCAGGATCGGCGTCGCGAGCAGCCCGCCCTGCGCGCCGGTGCTCGTGATCGTGAACGTCCCGCCCTGCAGCTCCTCGAGCTTGAGATGGTGCTCGCGCGCCGCCGTGGAGAGCCGCTCGATCTCGCGCGCGAGGCCCAGCAGGCGGAGGCGGTCCGCGTGGTGGAGGATCGGCACCGTGAGCCCGTCCGGCGTGTCGGTCGCGATGCCGAGATGGTAGTAGCGCTTGATCACGATCTCCTGCGCCGCGTCGTCGAGCGTGGCGTTGAGCAGCGGGTATTCGCGCAGCGGCTCGATCAGCGCGCGCAGCACGTACGCGAGGTAGGTGAGCCGGACGCCCGCCGCCTGAGCGATCGCGCGATGCGCGGCGCGATGCTCGGCGATCGCGGTGAAGTCGCACTCCGCGACGAACGTGAACTGCGCCGCGGTCGACAGCGAGCGGCGCATGTGCTCGGCGATCCTGCGGCGCAGGCCGCGCACCGGGACGCGCTCCTCGGACTCATCGGGCTTCGGCGCGTGCGCTGCGGCCGGCGCGGGCGGAGCAGCGGCGGCGGGGCCCCCCGTCGGCGCAACGGTGGTGCGGTTCCCCGCGTTCCGCACGTCCTCGGCCACGATGCGCCCGCCCGGGCCGCTGCCGCGGACGGACTCGAGCGCGACGCCGAGCTCCTTTGCGAGCGCGCGCACTGCGGGCGTGGCCTGGATCGTCGCCGCGCCGGCGACGGCGGCGCCCGCACGCGGCGCGGCGGCGGGAGCGGGGCCCGGCGGGGCGGCCGCCGCGGGCCGCACGGCCTGCGCGGCCTCGCCGGCCACCGCGATCGAGACGATCACCGTGCCGACCGGGATCATCGCGCCTTCCTCGGCATGGAGCGCGGCGATCGTGCCGGTGCGCGGGGAGGGGATCTCGACGCTCGCTTTGTCGGTCATCACCTCGACGAGCGGCTGATCCTCCTTCACCGCGTCGCCGGCGCGCACGAGCCACCGCACGATCTCGCCCTCGGCGATCCCTTCCCCGATGTCCGGCAGCTTCACGTCGTAGGGCATGGCCTCTCCATTCAGTCCCGGAAGTCGAACCGGCCGAGCAGCTGCTCGCGTTCGAACAATGCCTCACCGCGCCGGCTCAGCGTCGCGTACTCGGCGTCGTGATCGCGCTTGAACTCGTCGTACGGCGTCTCGCTGGTCCAGCGGTCCGCGACCATGAAACGCGATGGGTCGCGCACGTCTTTCATCAGCGTGGTGCTCACGAATCCCGGCGCGCCCTGGAACAGCCGCGCCCACGCGCCGTCCGCACGGTACAGCGCCTCGAAATCCTCGATGCGATCGGGCCGCGCGCGATACTCCCACACGATGACGAGCACTAATACCTCATGACGTGCTCGATCGCGCGCAGCACGCGCGGCGCGTCGGGCAGGTAGGTGTGTTCGAGCGTGTACGGGAACGGCGTGTCGTAACCGGTGACGCGCAGCACCGGCGCCTGGAGCGACGTGAGCGCCTGCTCGGCGATCAGCGCGGCGAGCTCGGCGCCGAATCCGCCGGTGCGCGGCGCCTCGTGCACGATCACGGCGCGCCCCGTCTTCCGCACGCTGTCGAGCACGGTCGCCTGATCGAGCGGCACCAGCGTGCGCAGATCCACGACCTCGGCCGAGACGCCCTGCGCCGCGGCCTGCTCCGCGGCTTCGATCGAGACCGGCACCATCGCGCCGTACGCGAGGATCGTGACCTGCTCGCCGGGGCGCGCGATGCGCGCGCTCGCGAGCGGCGTGGTGAAGCGCCCGGCCGGCATCTCCTCCTTCACGCTCCGATACAGGCGCTTCGGCTCGAGGAAGATCACGGGATCCTCGCCCTCGAGCGCGGCGAGCAGCATCCCCTTCGCGTCGGAGGGCGTGGACGGGATCACGACCGTGAGCCCCGCCGTGTGACAGAAGTAGGCCTCGGGGCTCTGGGAATGGTAGAGCCCGCCCTTGATGCCGCCGCCGTACGGCGCGCGCACGATCACCGGGCAGGAGTATTGTCCCGCGGACCGCCAGCGGAGCTTCGACAGCTCCGACACGATCTGGTCGAACGCCGGGTAGATGAAGTCCACGAACTGGATCTCGGCGACCGGCTTCAAGCCATAGAGCGCCATCCCGATCGCCCCGCCGATGATCCCGTTCTCGGCCAGCGGCGTGTCGCTGACGCGCTCCTCGCCGAACTCCGCCTGCAGGCCCTCGGTGACGCGGAATACGCCGCCGTTCCGGCCCACGTCCTCGCCGAGCACGACCACGCGCGGGTCCTCGCGCAGCGCGACGCGCAGCGCGTCCTGGATCGCCTGCACCATCGTCATCGAGGGCACGAAGGGTCTCCGGGTGGGAAGGAAGCGGGCAGGTTATTCGATTTGTGGGCTTGACGCACCCTCGCCCCCGTAGCGAGGATAATGGACCTGCGGCTCGGGCGCGGCGCAGCGCCCGAAACGAAGAGGAAGTTCGTGACAGCCCGCCCCAAGATTCCACCGCTCCAGTTCTGGCCCCGCTGGCTGCTGATCGTTCTGTCCCTTTCGCTCGTCGTGATCGTCGGGGTCGCGGACTACGCGACCGGCGACGAGATCCTGCTCTCGACGTTCTACCTCATCGCGGTGGCGCTCGCGGCGTGGACCATCGGGCGCGCGTTCGCGCTGCTGATCGCGGCGTTGAGCGTCGCGGCGTGGCTGATCGGCGATTTCGCGGCCGGCGCCGTCTATCCGCGCGCGCTCGTGCCGGCCTGGAACGCGGCGATCATCTTCGGGCTCTATCTCATCGTGATCTGGCTGCTCGGGCGGCTCCACGACATGCAGAGGGATCTCGAGGCGCGCGTGCACGCGCGCACCGCCGAGCTGACCGAGGAGATTGCGGAGCGCCAGCGGCTGGAGCGCGAGATCCTCGACGTCGGCGAGCGCGAGCGCCGCCGGGTCGGCCGTGATCTGCACGACAGCCTCGGCCAGCTCCTCACCGGGACCGCGCTCGTCGGACAGACGCTCGAAGAAAAGCTGGCCGCCGCATCGGCACCCGAGGCCCGTGACGCCGCGAAGATCGTGGGACTGGTCGAGGACGCGGTCGAGCTGACCCGCAGTCTCGCGCGCGGGCTCGATCCAGTGGAGATGGACGGCGGCGGGCTCACCCAGGGCCTGCACGAGCTCGCGCTCGCCACCGAGCGCATCGGCCCGGCCCGCTGCGAGTATCATGGAAGCAGCGGAGTGCTGGTCCGGGACAGCGTCACCGCGACCCACCTGTACCGGATCGCCCAGGAGGCGGTGACGAACGCCATCAAGCACGGCCGCGCACGGCACATCCAGATCGTGCTCGAAGGCGCGAATGGCAGCATCCGAATGAGCGTCGCAGACGATGGCGCCGGGTTCGGCCCGAATTCGGGGCGCGGGGAAGGCATGGGGATGCGCATCATGTCGCATCGCGCGAAGGTGCTGGGCGGCGCGCTCGTCGTGCGCCCGCAGCCGGGAGGAGGCACGACGGTGGTCTGCGAGGTCCCGAATCCATGATGACCGGCGAGAGGACGCGCGTGTTCCTCGTGGACGACCACCCGCTCGTGCGTGAATCGCTCGCGAGCCTGATCGCGCAGCAGGAGGATCTCGAGGTGTGCGGCGAGGCGGAGTCGGCCGCCGCCGCGCTCGCCGCGATCGGACCTGCGAAGCCCGATGTCGCGATCGTGGACCTGTCGCTCGGCGGACGCTCCGGGCTCGAACTGATCCGCGACCTCAAGGTCATGTTCCCGAAGATCGCCACGCTCGTGCTCTCGATGCACGACGAGGAGATCTACGCCGAGCGCGCGCTGCGCTCCGGCGCGCGCGGCTACATCATGAAACGCGAAGCCACGAAGAAGGTGATCGCGGCGATCCGCCGCGTGAAGGACGGCAAGCTCTACGTCAGCGACCGCATGGCGGCGCGGCTCACCGAGCGGCTCGTGGTCGGGGGACCGGAAGCGGACCGCTCGCCGGGCGCGGTGCTCAGCGACCGGGAGCTCGAGGTGTTCCGCCTGTTCGGGCTCGGCCGCGGCACGGGCGAGGTTGCCGAGGCGCTGCATTTGTCCTCGAAGACCGTCCAGACCTACTGCGCGCGCATCAAGGAAAAGCTCGGCGTCACGACGCTGACACAGATGATGCGCGAGGCGGTGCGCTGGGTCGAAGAGGAAGCGCGCCGCTGAGCCGGAGCCGGGTCGTGTAGGGCATCGCCCTACACGGGATTGGCGTCCCACCCGACAGACATGCGGCCGCTCTCTGAGCTAGATTTCTGTCGGTTGCGACGCGACGTGGAAAAGCCGGTCGCCGAGTTCCGGAACCCGCGCACGCGAAGTGATCGGCCGGCCGCTGAGCATCACCGGTCGCCGGCCTCAATTGACATCAGTGAGTCCCCGTCGGTCCTGCGAGCCCGGAGTGTGCGGCCCACTCCGCAAGTTCGCGCGGCGGGGATTTTTTTGTCCGCCGCACGCAGCCCTTGCCGGCGCGGCGGCGCGCGAACGCCGTGCGCGCTCCCCGTAGGATCG
>Ga0306920_100007472_pt1 | contig 14405 bp, 7 predicted proteins | sample flu12Cox44000170_FD_204666 | JGI IMG/M metagenome (GOLD analysis project Ga0306920, IMG submission 204666) | Lab enrichment of tropical soil microbial communities from Luquillo Experimental Forest, Puerto Rico - flux4day.12C.oxic.44.000.170 (v2)... | ecosystem: Environmental > Terrestrial >...
ATGCCCGATCCGTCGCCATTGCTCGTCGGTCAATTCTCGCCGAATCAAGATCGCCCTCCTTAGTTGCGATCTTGAATCACATTCGCGAGTCAGGGGGAATCCCCTAAATGTCAACAGGACCTAGTGTGGCTTTGGTTTAGAAGTCCGCAATCGAGCTCGCCGCAAGAATGATACGGAGATTCACAAAACATTAAGATTAACGACGCCAGCGACCGTTGTAGGGGCAGCCCTTGTGGCTTTCCCTGCGGTGTTGGGCGCCCACGAGGGGCGCCCCTACGGGTTCGTTGCCCGCTTTGCCAGCGCGTCCTTGAGCCGCGGATAGGCGCGCAGTGCGTTGCCCTCGAAGATCTTTTTCTTGTCGTCTGCGGAAAGCCCGAGCGCGTGGTCGATGTAGCGCTTGGTGTCGTCGAAGTGTTGGCCCGTCTGCGGATCTATCCCGCGCACCGCGCCGACCATCTCGGAGGCAAAGAGGATATTATCGAGGGGTACCACCTTGGTAAGAAGATCAATGCCGGGCTGGTGATAAACGCAGGTGTCGAACCAGACATTGTTCTTCATCATCTCATCCAGCGGCGGCCGTTTGTTATTGAGAGCGAGCCCGCGATAACGGCCCCAATGGAACGGTACCGCGCCGCCGCCGTGCGGAATGATCAGCTTCAAGGTCGGGAAATCCTTGAACAGGTCGCCCATGATCAGCTGCATGAAGGCGGTGGTGTCGGCGTTGATATAGTGCGCCCCGGTTCCGTGGAAGGCTGGATTGCACGAGGCGCTCACATGCACCATCGCGGGCACGTCGAGCTCCGCCATCTTCTCATAGAATTTGTACCACCAGCGATCCGTCAGGGGCGGCGCGGTCCAATGGCCGCCGGACGGATCCGGATTGAGATTGCAGCCGATGAACCCGAGCTCTTTTACGCAGCGCTCGAGCTCCTCGATGCAGCTGTCTGGCGGCACCCCCGGCGATTGCGGCAGCTGGCACACGCCGACGAAATTGTCGGGATAGAGCGTGCAGACCCGATGGATCATCTCGTTGCACAACTGAGACCAGGCGAGGCTGACCCTGAAATCGCCGATGTGGTGGCTCATCCCCATGGCGCGCGGCGAGAAAATCGTAAGATCAGTACCGCGCTCGCGCTGAAACTTGAGCTGCGCGCCTTCAAGGCTGTCACGGATTTCGTCGTCGCTGACCCTGAGCGATGATTTGGCCGGCTGCTTTGCGGGATCTTTCAGATTCTCGATCTGCTCCTTGCGCCATCGCAAGAGGTCCTTTGGCTCGGTCGTATAGTGGCCGTGACAATCAATGATCATGACAGTGCCGCGAGCGTGAATCGGAGATGTGCGTGCGCCGCGCGCTCGCCTCAGCCCAGGGCCAAACGGCGGCGGCTGAATCTACGGACCGCGCGTCACCGTTGTCAAACACGCTGCGCTCTATCAGGATGACCAGCCAGACCATGGGAGGTAAAGAGAATGGCTGACATTCCGCGTCTCAACGGCGTGGTCCGCGCCTTGCAAACAGGCAAGCCGGCATTCACGTCCTTCTGCCAAGCCGACCCTGAGACCGCGATTGCGATGTCGACCGCCAGGTACGACGGGATTGTGTTCGAGATGGAGCACAATCCGTGGGATGTCCGCGCGTTGCGCGATAGCCTGCAATACATGCTCAATCGTGGACAGATCGCGAGGTCAGGCTCGCTCGCGCCGGCGGTGACGCCGATGGTCCGCATCCCGCCCAACGGCTCGGAGAAGGCTCAGTTTCAGGCCAAGCAGGCGCTGGACCTTGGCGTCTACGGGATAATCTGGCCGCACATTTCATCGGTCGAGGAGGCCTACAATGCGGTGGCCGCGTGCCGCTATCCCCGCCGCAAGTCGTTGCCGGATTATGCGCCGGCAGGGGTCCGCGGAGATGGGCCGGCGGCCGCCGTCCGCTATTGGGGGCTCTCGCAGCAGGAGTACTACGAACGTGCCGATGTCTGGCCGCTGAGCCCGAAGGGGGAGATTTTCGTCATCCTGATGATGGAGGACATGCAGGGCATCGAGGCGCTGCCCGATATCCTGAAGAAGGTGCCTGGTATCGGCGCCATCCTGATCGGAGAAGGCGATCTCTCGCAGGAGCTCGGGTATCCCCGCCAGTACGAGCACCCCGAAGTGTTGAAATGGATGGCGCGAGTGGTCGAGACCTGCAAAGCGCACGGTGTTGTGGTCGGGCACCCGCACGTGGATGCCAATAACGTCGAGCGTGTCCTGGGTGAGGGCTATCGCTTTCTGATGGCTGCGCCCGTACGCAGCTATGCGGCGCTGGAGAAGGGGCTCAAGCTGGCCGGAAGATAGGCAGACGACAGAGGACGGAGGACAGAGGACGGATACGAGATGAAAGGCAGAGATCCTCCTGTCCTCCGACGCTGGCGTCTGCTCTCTGGCAGGGGTAAAGTCGGTTGATTCGCGGGGCAGCGGCGGCGGAGGCAACCCGCCGTTGCGTCTGGCGAAGCCGGGGATTGCACTCATCCCCGGCGAATGCGGCCATTGAGGCAAGCGGGAATGCCGGATCTGATCCGGACCACCGTGGAGAGCTTGGGGGCTCATCCGCAGCGGGGCGGATTTTGCGCCGCCGGGGCAGCCATTTTGCCCATTCTGCTGCCGCTGGAAGCCGCCGCACAGCCGGCCCCAACCGCCTCCACGCTCGACGTCTATGTCTCTGCCTTTCTGCTGCTTGACCGGCACGAGATTGCCGCGCTGGCACTGACGCTGGGCATCCTCTCGTTCGCGGTGATCACTGCGATCCTCCTGGTGCGCACTCGCCGGCGCCTTGCGGCTGCAGTGGCGGCTGCGCGCGACCAGAGTCTCGCCTCCCGCGTGGCAGTTGACTGTGCCTACGCCCTGCTTCTCTCAGAACCGCAAGTCCTCATCGCCTGGCCGCCAAGCGTCGACGGCCCTGAAATCATTGGCGACCCGATTGTCGTCACGGGTGGCGACACTTCGCAGAGCATCCTCTCGTTTGCAGATTGGCTCCCCCCCGCAGTGGCGCGTGACATGCAGAGCGCGGTCGATGCACTGCGCGCGCGGGGTGTGGGCTTTGCAATGACCTTGTCCAGCCTGACCAATCGTATCATCGAGGCAGAGGGCCAGGTCATCGGCGGACGTGCGATTCTGCGGCTGCGGGAAGTCAGCGGCATCAAATACGAGTTGGCCGAGTTGAACCAGCGATATCGCAGAGAGATTGACGATGCTGCAGCCATGCGCGCGCTGATCGAGGCAATTCCCGCACCGGTCTGGTACCGCGATGCGCTCGGCAAGCTCGTCCTCGTCAATCGAGCCTATGCGCGCGCGGTGGACGCGATTGACGTCGGCGAGGTCGTCGAGCGCGGTGTCGAGCTGTTCGATCGCGGCGCTCGCGCCGAGCTTATCGGAGCGCATGCCGCCAGCCAATCGTACAGCGGACGACTGCCTGCCGTGGTCGCAGGAAAACGCTGCAGCCTCGATGTGCTGGCGGTGCCGGTCGCGCGCGGCAGCGCCGCAATCGCCATGGATGCGACCGAGGTGGAGCTGCTGCGCTCCGAGCTGCGGCGCATGATCGATGCCCATCGCCGCATTCTCGACCAACTTGCAACCGGGGTCGCTATCTTCGGATCAAACCAGCAGCTGGTCTTTTATAATGCCTCCTATCGATCGCTGTGGGATCTCGACGTGGAGTTTCTCGACAGCCGGCCGACCGATTCCGCCGTGCTCGACCGGCTGCGCGCGGGCCGGAAGCTTCCCGACGAGCAGGACTTTCGGCACTGGAAGGGCGTTTTGCATGAGGCTTATCGCGCGGTCGAGCCGAACAAGCACATGTGGCACCTGCCTGACGGTCGTACAATTCGGGTAGTCACCACACCCAATCCCGAAGGCGGGGTGATTTATCTCTTCGAGGATGTCACTGAACGGCTCGATCTGGAACGCCGCTACGACGCGCTCATTCGCGTGCAAGGGGAGACCCTCGACAACCTCACGGAAGCGGTGGCGGTGTTCGCCAGTGATGGGCGGCTGCGCCTCTTCAATCCTGTATTCGCGCGCATGTGGCGATTGGATCCGAAGGTGCTCGCCCGGCGGCCGCATATCGAGAACGTGAGCAGTGTGAGCCAGCCACTGCACGGCGACCATCCGGTGTGGCGTCGCATGCGCTCGACGGTCACCGCCATTGATGAGCGCGAACCCGTGATCGGACGCATCGAGCGGCTCGATGGGAACGTGGTCGACTGCGCCACGACGCCGCTGCCCGACGGCGCCACCCTCGTTACGTTCCAGGACGTTACCGATACGGTCAACGTCGAGCGCGCATTGCGCGAGCGCAACGAGGCATTGGAAACCGCGGACAAGCTCAAGATCGATTTCGTGCACCACGTTTCGTATGAATTGCGCTCGCCCCTTACCAATATCATCGGCTTTGCGCATTTCCTCGCGGATCCTGTCACCGGCCCGCTGACGGAAAAGCAACGGGAATATCTGAGCTACATCAATGTCTCCACGAATGCACTGCTTGCCATCATCAACAACATTCTCGATCTCGCCAGCATTGACGCCGGGGCGATGACCCTCAATCTCAGTCCGGTGGACATCTGCAAGACCATGGAAGCGGCCGCCGAAGGCGTGCAGGATCGACTGGTCAAGAATGGAATCAGGCTTGAAATCCGTGCCGGGCCCGATATAGGCAGTTTCATCGCCGATGAGCGGCGCGTGCGGCAATTGCTGTTCAACCTGCTCGCCAACGCGGTAGGATTCTCGCCCGCTGGCGAGACGGTTATTTTCGCCGCTCAGAGGCTCAAGGATGGGATCGTCTTCTCCGTGACCGATCGCGGGCCGGGCATTCCCGCCGATGTGCAGGGTAAGGTTTTCGATTGGTTCGAGACTCATTCTCTCGGCTCGCGGCATCGTGGCACCGGCCTGGGGCTGTCTCTGGTGCGCTCGTTCGTCGAATTGCACGGCGGGTCGGTCAAGCTCGAATCGGCGGTCGGCCGGGGCACGACGGTCACCTGCGTCTTTCCAATCGATCAGCGCGCGCAGCGGTCGGCAGCCTAACCCCCGCCCGATTGGAGATGCTGGTGTGCCGATGCTTCTGACTACGCTGGGCACGTCCAGCTTTTCGGTGGCGCTGCCCGATGAGCACGCGACGCGGCGTCTTGCGGTTGATATTGCCAACGCGCTCGAGCCGGGAGATCTCGTGACGCTCTCAGGAGATCTCAGCGCGGGCAAAACCGCCTTCGCGCGCGCCCTGATACGTTATCTTTCCGGCGACCCTTCGATCGAGGTGCCAAGCCCGAGTTTTACGCTCATGCAGAGCTACGATCTGCCCCAATTTCCGCTGGTGCATGCCGACCTTTACCGTCTTTCGGGATCAGCGGAGCTTGCCGAATTGGGGTTCGACGATCTTCCCGATGGCGCTGTTGTCCTCGTCGAATGGCCGGACCGTGCCGCAGGTTTTTTGCCCCCCGACCGCATGGATGTGGCGCTCACGCTCGCCCCCAAGCTCAAGCTTGAGTTCCGTCATGCCCGCATCACCGGCTACGGCAGCATGGGACCGCGCGTCGATCGCCTGGCGGCAGTGCGGGAGTTCATTGCGGAAACCGGCTACAGCAATGCGCTGCGGGCCAGGCTGAAGGGGGACGCCTCCACGCGCATCTTCGAGCGCCTGGCGCTCGGGGAGGAGCACGCCATCCTGATGAACGCGCCGCGCCGGCCGGATGGACCTCCCGTGCGGGACGGGAAGCCTTACAGCGCAATCGCTCACCTTGCCGAGAACGTCATACCGTTCGTGGCAATGGCGAATGGGTTGCGGCAGCTTGGTTTCTCGTCGCCAAAGATTTATCACGCTGACCTCGATCAGGGGCTGCTGGTCGTCGAAGACCTCGGCGACGAGCAGATCGTAAGCGGCCCGCCAGCGGCACCGATCCGCGAACGCTACGAGACGGCGGTGGACCTACTGCTTGATCTGCACCAGAAGCGGCTGCCCGAAGTGCTGCCGGTAGCGCCGCATGTCGAGCATCGCATACCTTATTACGACATGGGCGCTTTCCTGATCGAGGCAGAGCTGCTGCTCGATTGGTTCGTGCCGCGGCTCGATGCGGCCATACCGCAGGACGAGCGGGCCTCGTTTCGAGACCTCTGGCGCGAATTGCTGCAGCCGGCAATTGACGCAACGCCCACCTGGGTCCTGCGCGACTTTCATTCGCCCAACCTTTTGTGGCTGCCCGGTCGTAGAGAAACCGGTCGGCTTGGATTACTGGATTTTCAGGACGCAGTTATGGGGCCTGCCGCCTATGACCTTGCTTCTCTGCTCCAGGATGCGCGCGTCGACGTACCCGAGCAGCACGAGCTCGCTCTGCTCGGCCGCTACGTGCGCGGCCGCCGGCAATTGGCGCCTGACTTCGACTCCACACAATTCATCAAGATTTATGTCACGCTCGCTGCGCAGCGCGCCAGCAAGATTCTCGGCATTTTTGCCCGTCTCGATCTGCGCGATCGCAAGCCGCAATATCTGCGTCACATGCCGCGCGTATGGGGATATTTGCAGCGTTCGCTCAGTCATCCCGCGCTCGATGCGCTCAATGCATGGTATATTGCTCATGTTCCGGCGTTGAATACGGTTTGACCCCAGCCCACAAGCATCCAGGTCACATGCGTCGATGAGCAACCCAAGCGATACGCCCGGACCCCGGCGCGCGATGGTGCTCGCCGCCGGCCTCGGCACGCGAATGAAGCCGCTCAACGGGCAGATGCCCAAGCCGCTGGTCCGCGTGGCCGGGAAAGCACTGATCGATTATGTGCTCGATCGCCTCGCCGAGCAGGGGGTCGAGCGCGCGATTGTCAATGTCCATCATCTCGCCGATCAAATCGAGCGCCACCTCGCTTCGCGGAGCAAGCCGCAGATCATTATTTCAGACGAACGGCGCGAGCTCCTCGGCACTGCCGGCGGCGTTATCAATGCGTTGCCGCAGCTGGGCGATGATCCATTTTTTCACGTCAATTCCGACACCATCTGGATCGACGGCGTAAAGCCCAACCTGCTACGTCTCGCAGCGGGCTTCGATACCGCCCGCATGGATGCGCTGCTTCTGCTCGCTGCCACGACCGCGACCATCGGGTATAGCGGGAGGGGCGACTTCTCGATGGCAGCCGATGGTCGCCTGACCCCGCGTGGCGAGCGTGAGATCGTTCCCTTCGTCTATGCCGGCGCCGCTATTCTCACCCCCGCCTTCTTCGCCGGCGCGCCGCGCGAGCCCGCATCGATGCGGCCCTTCTTCACGCGCTCTGCCGCGGCGGGTCGGCTGTTTGGAGCTCGCCTCGAAGGGATTTGGATGCATGTGGGCACCCCCGAAGCAATCAAGGCTGCCGAAGCCGCCATCCTTGCCAGCGCCGCTTGATTTGGCATGGTGACACCCCGCGTTTTTACCATCCCCGCGTCCGTTCCTTTCCTGCCCACCCTCATCCGCGCGCTCACCGAGGGGGAGCTCGTGGCAGGCTTTCCTTGCGGACGCGACCCGCTCGCGCTCGCCGACGCTACGCTCTACCTGCCCACCCGTCGCGCCTGCCGCTCGGCGCAGGATCTTTTCCTCGACGCGACCGCGCAGGATGCCGCAATCCTTCCCCGCATCGTCGCCCTCGGAGACGTAGACGAGGACCAGATTGCATTCGCACAGGCCGTAATCGGCGAGCTTGCGGCAACCGAGCTTGATCTTCCTCCCGCGATCGGCGAGCTTGAGCGTCGCCTGCTGCTGGCGCGACTGGTGCGGCAATGGGGGGCTGGCATCGCCTCCGAGCATGCTGGCGAGCCCTCGCTTGTTGCTAATAATCCGCTCTCGGCGTTCGCGCTCGCGGGCGATCTTGCCCGTCTCATCGACGATATGACAACGCGCCACGTGCCGTGGGAGCGGCTCGATGACCTCGTGCCGGAGGATCTCGACCGGTATTGGCAGCTCACCCTCGAGTTCCTCAAGATCGCGCGCGACGTATGGCCGGAAATCTTATCCGAACGCGGTGCCATGGAAGCAACCGCGAGACGCGATGCCTTGCTTAATGCGGAGGCGGCGCGACTCGGCAAATTGCGCGGGCAAGTCGTGATCGCGGCCGGCTCGACGGGCTCCATGCCGGCGACGGCTGAGCTGATCGCGACCATCGCCAAGCTTCCGCATGGCGCGGTTGTGCTTCCCGGCCTCGACACCGAGCTCGATGAGAAGTCGTGGGCGGTGATTGGTGCCGGCGAGCAAGGGGGGGAGTCAGAGAAGGGTGCTCATTCTGCCGTTAGCCATCCGCAGTTGGCGATGCACAGCTTGCTGCGGCGCATTGGTATCGCACGCGATGAGGTCGCAGCTCTCGGGACGCGGGCGCCACACGCGCGCGAGCGCTACCTCTCTGAAGCCTTGCGGCCGGCAGTGCGAACCCAGTCCTGGCAACAGCTCGTGCACTCCGAGGTTCTGCCGCCGGCAAGTCTGCAATCCCTTGCGGTGATCGAGGCGGCGAATGCCGAGGAGGAGGCGCTGGCGATCTCCGTCGTGTTGCGCGAGGCCGTTGAGCAACAGAAGACCGCCGCGATCGTTACCGCCGACCGCGCGCTCGCGCGCCGTGTCCTGGCGGCTCTCGGACGCTGGAACCTGGAGGCGGATGATTCCGGAGGTGATTCGGTTGTCGCCACTCCCGCCGGGCGTTTCGCATGCCTTGTCGCGGAAGCCGCTCTCGGAGGCGTCCCTCCCGTTGGACTGCTCGCGCTGCTCAAGGCGCCATTGTTGCGGGTCGGTTTGGCGCAGGACCGCTTTGCCCTGGGAATTGGTGCCTTGGAGACAGCAGTGCTGCGCGGGCCGCGTCCGCGCGACGGGACGGCCGGCCTTGCCCATGCGCTGGCGGCCTTTCGCAACGAGCTCGCAAAGCTTCGGCAGCAGCAGCCGTCGGCGCTCCACCGGCTGGACCCGCGCAGCGAGCTGCCCGACCGGCACCTCGAAGTTGCCGCCGAGATTTGCGCTCTGCTGAGCTCAGCCTTGGCGCCGCTCGAGCAACTTGCGCCCGACGCGCAGCCCTTTCGCGAGCTGGCTGCACGGCATGCAACCGTGATCGCGGCCTTGAGTGGTGGCGCGATGGGCGAGTGCTTGGCCTTTCGCGGACAGGATGGGGCAAAGCTGCATGAATTTTTTGAAGAGATTGCCGGCGGAGCCGCCGGCGCCGATCTCGACATTCTACCGCAAGAGTACCCTGAATTGTTCAAGGCAGCGATCGGCGATCGAATCGTGCGTTGGCCGCCGCTCGCGAACGCGCGGGTGCGTATCTATGGCCCATTGGAAGCGCGGCTGCAAAGCGCGGATCGCATCGTGCTTGGTGGGTTGGTGGAAGGGGTCTGGCCGCCGCAAGCGCGCCCCGATCCATGGCTCAGCCGTCCCATGCGGCACGCATTGGGATTGGACCTCCCGGAGCGCCGCGTTTCCCTCTCCGCGCATGACTTCGCGCAGGCTATGGGAGCTGCGGAGGTCGTCTTGGCCTACCCGACACGCCTTGCCGGCGTCCCCACGGTGGCCTCGCGCTTCGTGCAACGGCTGGCCGCGGTCGCCGGCGAGAGCGCATGGGGCGCCATGCGCGCAAACGGCACCAAATACCTCGCTTGGGCTCGCGCGCTCGATCGGCCTCAGATGAGCAAGCGAATCGATCGGCCTGCGCCCAAGCCGCCGCGTGCCGCGCGGCCCAGCACTCTGTCAGTTACGGACATCGAGAGCTGGTTGCGTGACCCATACTCCATTTACGCCCGCTACGTCCTGCGCTTGCGCGAGCTCGACCCGGTCGATTCACCGCTGGGTGCAGACGATCGCGGCATTGTCATCCATGCCGCCCTGAGCGAGTTCACTCGCAAATTTGCGGAGCGTCTCCCTGCCGATCCGACCGGCGCACTGATTGACATCGGTAAGCGGCATTTCGAATCCCTCGCTGATTATCCGGAAGCGCAGGCACTGTGGTGGCCGCGGTTTCTGCGCATCGCCCACTGGTTCGCCGGCTGGGAAGCGCAGCGCCGTAGCATGATCGCTGCGATCAAAGCCGAGATCAGCGGCCAGATCGAAATCCCATTGGCGCACCGGGCCTTCACGCTGCGCGCGCGTCCCGACCGCATCGAGCAGCTTGCGGGAGGCGCCTACGCCATCCTCGATTACAAGACCGGACAGGTGCCGACCGAAAAGCAGGTGCGTGTCGGCATTTCACCGCAGCTCACGTTGGAGGCCGCGATCCTGCGCCGTGGTGGCTTTCCCGGGTTTGCGGCCGGGGCCTGCGTCGCCGAGCTGGTCTATGTCTCGCTTAGGGGTGGGGAGATCGCAGGCGAAGGCAAGCAGGTCAGCTTTAAGGACGGCAATGCCGATTCAAACGCCGAGCGCGCCTTGCAGAAATTATGCGCCGTGGTGGAGCGGTTCGAGGACGAGCAGCAGCCTTATCTGCCGCTGGTGCTCTCCATGTGGAAGAATCGTTACGGCAGCTACGACCATCTTTCTCGGGTCATGGAATGGTCGACCGGCCAGGATGATGACGGCACAGGCGTGGATACATGAGCTCGTCTGAGATTCCGCGCCCCATTCCCGAGGCCGTTCGGTGCGTGCAGATCGCAACATCCGACCCCGCAGTCTCGGCGTGGGTCGCTGCCAATGCCGGTTCCGGCAAGACTCACGTGCTTGCGCAGCGAGTGATCCGGCTTTTGCTCGAAGGCGTCGATCCAGCGAGGATTCTCTGCATCACCTTTACCAAGGCAGCGGCGGCGAACATGGCCAATCGCGTGTTCGATGAGTTGCGTCGCTGGACAACCTTGGACGACGGGAGCCTCGATGTCGCTATTCACCGGATTTCGGCCGCCGTCTCATCGGCGCGGCAGCGTGCGCGCGCTCGGCAACTATTTGCGCTGGCGCTGGAAACGCCGGGCGGGCTCAAGGTGCAGACCATTCATGCCTTCTGCACCCGGCTCCTGCAGCAGTTTCCATTCGAGGCAAACGTCGCCGCACGCTTCGACGTGCTCGACGAGGCGGCGCAGGCGCAGCTCCTGAACGATATGAGCATCGCGGTTCTCGTCGAGGCGGCGCGCGCTCCGCATGCCGCGCTTGGTCGCGCGCTCGCCACCGCCATATCCTTTGCCGCCGATCGGATGTTCAAGGAGGTGGTGACCGAGGCGATCAGGAAGCGAGATATCGTTCGGGGCTGGATCGCCCACGCCGGCAGCGTCGAAGCGGCAATTGCAACGCTCTGCGGCAGTTTGGGGATTACCGCGGGCGACGCGCTCGAAAGCATCGAGCACGAGATCGTGGAGGGTCCTTTTCTGCCCTCCGCCGTGTGGGCGACGGTCGGCGAGAAGCTCGCGCACAGTTCCAGCAACGACCAGGAGCAGGCGCAGCGACTTGTCGCGGCGATGCGCACCGGCGATGCGGAGCGCGTAAACAATTATCTTCAGCTCTTTTTTACCGGCGATCTGAAACCGCGCAGCCGTCTTGTGACCGTTGCCCTCCAATGCGAGCAGCCCGAGCTCGCGGCCCGGCTCGATGCGGAAGGCAGACGGCTCGTTCCGCTGCTCGAGCGCCGCAATGCCGCCCTCTGCCGCGACCGCACCGCCGCTATGATCACTGTCGCCGACGACGTGCTTGCGCGTTATGAGGCGGCCAAGCACCGACGCGGGCTACTCGACTACAACGATCTGATCGACAAGGCTCTCGCCCTGCTCGGCGAGGATCGGGCAGCCTGGGTGCACTACAAGCTCGACCAGGGGATCGATCACATTCTGATCGATGAAGCGCAGGATACCAGCCCGAAGCAGTGGGAGATCATCCGGCGACTGAGCGCGGAATTTTTTGCAGGCGCGAGCGCGCGCGCTGTGACCCGAACCATTTTCGCGGTCGGTGACGAGAAGCAGTCGATCTTCTCGTTCCAGGACGCCGCGCCGCGTGCGTTCGCCGAGATGCTCGCTTACTTTCGGCGGGCGCATCAGGCGAGCGGACTGGAGCTCATCTACCGCGAATTCAAGCACTCCTTCCGCTCGGGCGCGAATGTTCTGGCTGCCGTCGACAAGGTTTTCGAGCGCAAGGACGTCTATGCCAGCGTGACCACCGACGGCAACGGCGTTCCCCCGCATATTGCCTTGCCCGATGCCGCCCCTGGTGTGGTCGAGATCTGGGAAACGATCAAACCCGAGCAGAAACACGAGATCGAAGCATGGGATGCGCCTTTTGATGCGCTCAGCGAAACGAGCCCGCAGGTGAGGCTCGCAGGCAGGATTGCCGCTTGCATCCGGCAGCTCACTGAAGCGGGGACAAGCGCCGGCGACATTCTCGTTCTGGTGCGTCAACGCGGGCCGCTGTTCGAGGCCGTCATTCGCGCCCTGAAGGATGCGGGGGTGCCGGTAGCGGGCGCCGACCGGCTGGTGCTCACCGGGCATATTGCCGTGATGGATCTGATGTCGCTTGCCGATGCACTGCTGCTGCCAAGCGATGATCTCGCGCTTGCCACGGTGCTCAAGAGTCCGCTGTTCGGCCTCGATGACGACGACCTGTTCGCGATTGCGTGGAAGCGCACGCGATCCCTGCGCGGCGCGCTGCGTGTACATGCGGACACGAGCCCGCGGTTCGCGCAGGCGCTGCACCGGCTCGAGCGCTTTGCGCAATTGGCATTGCACGAGTCACCGTTTGCGTTCTACTCGCGCGTTCTTGGCGCCGAAGGCGGGCGCCACCAGTTTCTCGCCCGGCTTGGACATGAGGCCGACGACGCGCTCGATGAGTTCCTCAATTTGGCGCTCGAGTACGAGCAGCGCGAGACGGCGTCGCTGCAGGGTTTTATTGCGTGGCTGCGCTCAGCCGAAACGGCGGTCAAGCGCGACATGGAGATCACGCGCAACGAGGTGCGCGTGATGACCGTGCACGGCGCAAAGGGCCTCGAGGCGCGAACCGTTATTCTTGCTGACACCACGACACCGCCATGTGGCCCGCCACAGAGACAGCCGCGGCTCCTCACGCTTGCCCCTGGAGCTGGCGCCGGAAATCCGACGCAGCTCGTCTGGATCGGTAGGAAAGCCAATGATGTGGCGCCGGTACGAGCCGCCCGCGAATGCGTGCAGCATGAGAATGAGGATGAATATAGGCGGCTTCTTTATGTCGCCATGACGCGCGCTATCGATCGCCTGATCGTGTGTGGCGCACAAGGCGAGCGTACCCGGCCGCAGGGATGCTGGTGGGATTTGGTGGCGAATGCACTGCTGCCGCTTGCCAGCGAAGTGCCGCAGGAAAAGGGTGAGGGCAAAGTCTGGCGCTACTGCAAAGTGCCGCCCTTCGCGGCGCCAAGTCCGCAACTCCCGCAACAGCCGCAGATACGGAGCGATCGTCCACCTTGGCTCTGCCACCATGCGCCGCCTGCAGCACCCCACGTGCTGGCGGTCGCGCCCTCGCGCGCCTATGACGAATCGTTGCCCAGGCACGCGAGTCCGGCCGGCGGCCGCCGCGAGCGGGAAAAGGCGATGGCACGCGGCGTGCTCATGCATCGCCTCCTGCAGGCGCTGCCCGATATTGCACTCTGCTCGCGCCGCGATGCCGCGCGGGGCTACCTCCGGCGCAACGGCAAAGGTTTTACCGCCGCGGAATGCGACGGGATGGTCGAGGAAATCTGCCGATTGCTTGAGGACGGGCGTTTTTCCGCAATCTTTGCGCCTGGAAGTCGCGCCGAGGTTCCCATTGCTGCGCGCTTCTGCCGGCAAGGCCGCATGATCGGCGTCCGCGGCCAGATTGACCGGCTTGCGGTGATGCCGGACGAGGTGCTGGTCGCAGATTTCAAGACAAATTGGCCTGCGCCGCGCCGGCTGAGCGATGTTGCGCCCGCTTATGTCTCTCAGCTTGCGCTTTATCGCTGCGCGCTCTTGCAGCTTTACCCGCAGAAGGCGGTTCGCGCCGCGTTGGTGTGGACGCAAATCCCGGGCTTGATGGAAATCACGCCTGCGATGATGGACAGCGTGAACCTCGTCACTTAAACGTAAGCATCGGCAGCCGGTGGTTCACGCCGTGTCGCTCTGTGTTAGCTCGGCTTGATTCGTCTGGCATTTTTCGCCCCCGACTCGGGCTCCGTACCACAGTGTTTCACCTTGTGCTACCGAGTTGGGTAGCAAAAGCGGTAGCAGTCTTGCGCTATGCTTTGCAATGACATCGAGCATCAGCCAAGCCGAGAGGAGTTGTTCCAGGCAGGGCGGCAACAGCGCGGCCACTCGACAATTGCCATACTGGTAGGGGCTGCAGCAGATCCGTTGGGGGAGGAGCTTTGGCCCGGCTTGCGTTTGTGGTATCGTAAATATTGAAACCCAAATGTCTGGCCCATTACGCAACACAAGACACGAAGCTTTTGCAAAAGCCCTCTTCGAGCGGCCAAGGACCGGCATGACATTAGCTCAA
>Ga0306920_100007473_pt1 | contig 14404 bp, 13 predicted proteins | sample flu12Cox44000170_FD_204666 | JGI IMG/M metagenome (GOLD analysis project Ga0306920, IMG submission 204666) | Lab enrichment of tropical soil microbial communities from Luquillo Experimental Forest, Puerto Rico - flux4day.12C.oxic.44.000.170 (v2)... | ecosystem: Environmental > Terrestrial >...
TACAGCAGCATCCCGCCAAAGGCCGTTAGCCAGAAACTCCACGCATTCACGCGTGGAAAGGCCATGTCCCGCGCCCCGATCATCAACGGGATCAGATAGTTTCCAAACCCGAACAGGATGGGCATGGCCACAAAGAAAATCATCGTCGTGCCATGCATGGTGAACATCTGATTGAAAAATTGCGGCGAAACAAAGTGGTTGTGCGGAACGATCAGCTGTATCCGCATGATCGTTGCCTCCAGGCCGCCTATCACCAGGAACACCAGCGCCAGGACAATGTACAGAATGCCCAGACGTTTGTGATCAACCGTCGTAATCCAGCTCTGCAGCACGCTGCTTAACGGCCGCCCCGTCTCCTGCACGCCCGTGAGCGCTATGGATTCTGTCGACATGCTAGCTCTTCCCTTTCATCGCAGGGTTTCCAGGTACGAGGTAACCGCCTCCAGCTCCGGCTCACTCAAATTCATCGCGGGCATCAGACAACCAGGCTTGAACTCCTCGGGATTCCGTATCCAGCGTTTCAGATTCTCGCGCGTATTGTCGGCCGCTCCCGAAGCCAGGGTGTCCCGACTCATCAGGTGCGTCAGGTCCGGACCGAAGCGCCCGTCCGCCACCGTACCGGCCACCGCGTGGCAGTTGATGCACGCGGTCTGCTCGAAAATCCGCCGACCCGCAGCAACCTCCGCTTTGGCAACGGCCGGCTGTTTCTGACCCTCCACCCACTTGGCGAAGTCCTCGCGCGCGTCCACATAGACTCTCAGCAGCATCTTGGCGTGTTGCGTGCCGCAGTATTGCGCACACTGCCCGAGATACATTCCGGTCTGATGCGGTTCCATCCACAGGGCGTTCCTGCGGTTCGGAATCAGGTCCGTCTTGCCCGCCAGCTGCGGCACCCAGAAGCTGTGGTCGGTATCCGCGGACAACAAGGTCACAAAGGTCGGAGTCGGTTTGCCCGCTTCACTGACCGGAATGTGCAGTTCGTTCGCGGCCACCACACCAAGACCCGGATAACGGAATTCCCACCAGAATTGGTGGCCCACGGCAATCACTTCTACCGCCGCCGCCGGCTGCGGCGCCTCCTGAATGGAGTGGATGACCCGCGCCGTGGCCAGGAACAAGACCAGAACAATTAACACCGGAATGACCGTCCACGCCAGCTCGATCTGATTACTGCCATACACCTGCGGCGGCTCGAATTCCTCGGCCCCCGGCCGGCGGAATCTTGCAATCGCGTAAACCAGCAAGCTGAACACTACCGCAAAGATCAGACCCGTAATCGTCAGCGTGAAACGCGAAATCGTGTGGATCTCCTCGGCTGGCGTCGATTCCGGCTTGAAAATGTTGGGAATTGAATTGTTCGCGGATGCCAACGAGGTCCGGGTAAAGCAGAGAGCAAGCACAAAAATCGAGCAGCCTCTCGCAAATAACTTCCCGAGAGCTACATGCGGAACTGCAATTGTGGCTAGGCGCAAAGGCCGCTCCAACCCGGGCGGTTGAGCAACCCTATCACAATATCGATAGGTGAGCGCAAGTGAATGTTCTGTTTCGGCCGTCACGCCCCCGCACCGACGGACGTCGAATTGCCTAGTACCCGCGTGGCCGCCACTGCCACCCACTGGATATTGCCAACTGGCACTCTGGTTTGTGTCGCGAGGGTATTTGTTTTTGGTGGTTCAGGCACGGCAGAGAGACACTGCGAACCAGGCGTGCTCGTCGGTCCAAGTCCGTTCCGTTTGGAAGCCGGCATCTTCGATCAAACTGCATATGCTTTCGCAAGTAAATTTATAGCTATTCTCGGTATGAATTCGCTCGCCGGTGGAAAAGTCGACATTGACCCATGCTTTGGGAATTTGCACCGTTTGGTCCGTCAAGCTCTCGAGGTACATCTCCATGCGCGACTCCCTGGAGTTCCATTCCCCGCAATGACGAAAAGAGGCCAGATCGAAATTGGCATCGAGTTCGCGGTTGAGTCTGGCCAGTATATTCAGGTTGAATTCTGCGGTGACGCCCTGTTTGTCGTTGTATGCCGCGATCAGCGTCTTCTGCTCTTTCACCATATCTGTCCCGAGCAGCAGAGCGTCGCCGGGTGACAATTGTGAACGCAGATTCCTCAGAATCGAGCGCGCTTCCGTGGGCGAGAAATTTCCGATACTCGACCCGATGTACAGCGCCACAGTCGTTCCTTCGAACGGTTTGAGCAATAGGGGCTCGGTGACGTAGTTGGCGACCAGCGGCCGGATCCGCACATGTTTCAGTTTGCCCGAGATACCCTGGCGCGCGGCTCGTAACGAGTCGGCTGAGACATCGATCGGGACGTAAAGAACTTCGCCCTGCAGCCGAACCGCCTCGTCGAGAAGAATGCCCGTTTTCGAAGCCGTACCCGCTCCGAGTTCCACAAACCGTAAGGGCTGTCCCTCCTCGTTTTGTGCAGTCCTGACGATGTCCTGCGAGTAGACCCTGAAGATATTCCGCTCCGTCCGCGTGAGGTAATACTCTGGAAGCAACGTGATGCGCTCAAAGAGCCGCGAACCTTCCGTGTCATAGAACATCCACGGCGAGAGGGAGCGAGGACGAACCAGCAAGCCATGCCACACTTCGGAGATCAATGCCCAACGCGTGCGGGCGGATACCCCGGTCACCTTCGAAACAGACGGAAATTCGTAGGTTATCGCTGCGGTCATTGGAGGCCCTTTACTTGGCTAGACGGATTCCAGAGAATTGCCAACGTGTCGCGGGGTGGAAAAAGTTGCGGTACGTCGCGCGCATGTGGCTCGCCGGTGTGACGCAAGAGCCGCCACGCAGGACCATTTGGCTTGACATGAACTTGCCGTTGTATTCGCCAAGCGCGCCGGGCAGAGGTTTATATCCCGGATATCCCACGTAGGAACTGCAGGTCCACTCCCAGCAATCACCAATCAACTGTTGCACGCCAGTTGACGGCGGCGAAACCGTGGGGTGCAGCCGTCCGGATTCGAGCAGATTCCCAACCTTTGGCGCGAATGGCGTCGCATACTCCCACTCGGCTTCGCTAGGGAGCCGAAAACCGCGCCATCGCGCATAAGCGTCTGCCTCAAACAGGCTGACGTGACAAACCGGCGCATCCAACAATTGCGACAAACCCACCCAACCTCGAAGAGTAAACACCTTGTACCCCGTCGTGTCGGTCGCATCCGGTTGCCAGTACAGCGGCGCTCGCCAACCTTCCGCTTCGAGTTTCTCCCAGGCCTCGGAAAGCCAAAGCTCCGTTCGGCTGTATGAGTTGTCCGACATAAAATCCAAATACTCACCACAAGTGATCAAACGGGTGGCGAGCTGGTAGGGCTCGAGATAGACCTGGTGGCGCGGCGTTTCATTGTCGAAACAAAAATCGAGAGGATTCTTCGTGTCCAGCGCAAAGCCGATTTCGGCCAAACCTCCCTCGAACGCTTGGAAGGTTAGCGCGGTAGTTTCCGTTGTTTTTCGCAGCGGGCCTTCCCTATAGGTGGGATGGAGCGGATTTGTAAAAAACGCGTACTTGATGTCGGTGTACGCCAACTCCTGGTGCTGCTGCTCATGGTTCAGGCCAAGAACGATGCGCCGGATCGCTTCCTCTTCGGCGCCTACGCACAAAAGCTTATCGATCGCGCTCTCGACATATTCGCGGTAGGTAAGAATCTCGGCGAGTGCCGGCCGGGAAAACGAGGAACGCAGTTTTTTCGCGGGGATGGTTTGACCGAGAGTCGTGTAATAGCTGTTGAAGAGCCAATGGAAATCAGCATGGAAGGGTTTGTAGTCCGCAAGAAATTCGCGCAAGACAAAGGTCTCAAAAAACCACGTCGTATGTGCCTGATGCCACTTGACCGGACTTGCTTCCGGGCAAGCCTGGACCATCTGGTCCTCCGCGGAAAGATTCGCAGCCAGCGCGCGCGTTTGTGCGCGAACGGTGTGAAAATCGCTAAGCACCTGCTGGCTCGGGTTACTGCCTCTCGTGGAGGCCGGTTCGGGGGCAACGACGCTGGTCTGTCGATTGTTTTCGGTGGCTTTCATCTTGCCTCCATCGTTCTGTCATTGGACCAAGGCTCGACATTCGATGCGTCGCTTCACCATCGGGCGTTGCACTCTTCGTTAGCCCTAACATCGCGAGCTGTCGTCGCACGCTTGTCCTCTTCCCACAAGAAAGAGGGGACGCGCGTCAGTCGACGCTAGGGCAAGCACGGAAGGCTGAGAATCAGGACTTTGCCGTAGGGGTCGCTGTGCTTCATACCAGACACCGGTGCCCATGCCGCAATAAGATTCCCGAACATGCCCTGAAGTTTCATCCGGGAAACCGTTTCTACGGCCAGCAGCCAGGTCTGCGGCGACATGACGCTGTGCGTTCGAGCAGGTAACTGCCGTCTTTTCAGAGCGCCGACAAAACATCCAAGGTGATTGTGCGCAGTCAATCCGCGTGGCTCAACCGGCCAGCGCAAACGACAAAGCGTCAATCGCGCAACCGGTTACCGACAGTTCCGCGTCCAGGGGAACGCATTTTCGGCAGAATCCAAGGAATCCCGGGTCTTAGTCACGGGCCGCCCGTTTTCGTTTCCACTCGTGCTCGCGTCGCAGGAGCGACTGGTGTTTCTTCACCTGCAGTTCGATCTCGCTAAACGCCTTTTTGCAGCCTGCCAATGTGTTTTTCCCAATTCCCGTAGCGTGCAACGTCCCGGTAGGCAACGATAGCGTTAGCGCCAGGGCGGGTTCGTCGGTCCGTTTATTTCGCGTGAACACGCCTTTAATCTGCACCAGATCGGGCTCATAGCTCTTCAGGAGCCGCCCCAGTTTGTCCAAACGACGGGATACTTCGGTCGACACAGCCTTCTCTCCGTCAACTTCTTTGTAGCTGATCGCTATGTTCATGGTTGCACCTGTAGGATTCCGGAGGCTTCGGGTAGGGATGCGAGGCAGTTTGGATTCTGCACCGCATGGCAAACTCAGCCTAACACTCTGACTGCTCGGGTGCAATCCTGGGTCGCGTTGACAGCTCACGGCAGAGTCCTTACGCTACGTTCGCCGCCTGAAACAGCCGGTGCGGCAGCCTTCGCGATGAAAAAGCCTTCTCCACCAGTGTCCGCGTCCGGTCATCTCCGCATCGGTCCCGCCGGCTGGTCCTATAGCGACTGGGCCGGCTATGTCTACCCGGTTCCTCGGCCAAAGGGCTTTCACGAGGCCACCTACCTTGCGCAATTCTTCGACACCATCGAGATTAACACCTCTTTCTATCAGCCGTTGCGGCCGGAACACACCTTACTTTGGATCGAACGCGTTGCCGCGAATCCCCAGTTCGTTTTTACTGCGAAACTCTGGCAAAAATTTACCCATGATCCCGCGGCCACCGCAGAGGACGAACGCGCCGTTCGCGCCGGATTCGACATCCTCGCCAAGGCTAACAAGCTCGGCGCGGTTCTTGCGCAATTTCCTTTCTCGTTCCATTGCACTCGCGAAACTACCCCCCATCTCACCGCTGTGCTGAAACGCTTCGCTGATTACCCCATCCTCGTCGAACTGCGCCACGCCTCCTGGCACACAAGGGAAACCCTCGATCTTCTGCGTGAATTCCACGCTGGTTTCTGCAACATCGACCAGCCGCTCATCGGTCACTCGCTGGCCCCTTCCGCCGAAGTCACTTCTCCCATTGGCTACGTGCGCCTGCACGGTCGCCGCTACGACACCTGGTTCAGCGAGGATCCGGAAACCCCGAGCCACGAGCGCTACAATTATCTGTATTCCGCGGACGAACTCGAACCTTGGATCAAACGCATCCGATCCATCAACCAACACGCCGGGGATACCTTCGTCGTCACCAACAATCACTTTCAAGGCAAAGCGGTCGTGAACGCGCTGCAATTAATCGCTGCGCTGAAAGACACCAAGGTCAAAGTGCCTGAGTCCCTTCGCCAGCACTTCCCTGAATTGGAACAAATCGCCAGTGAAATGCCGGCTGCGCCCACACTTTTTCCGCTAGGGATTCCGCTGGATAGGAAATGACCGGCTATTTCTTGAAGAGATTCTCGAAAGCCTGTCGCGCATCCAGCGGGCGTGCGGGCGAGGGAGCTTCCGCCGCGGTTTGCGCCGGCTGAGTGTAAGAGGTTGGAGCGGTGTCCTTCTCCACGGTAGTCCGAAACTCGTAAAAGGTGCACTCGTTTTTCGCGTCTTTGGGCGAAATGCGGGCCGGGATTGGCTGCGTGCACTCGAATTGCGCGCCAGTATCGAAAAACCGGCACTGTTTGCAGCTATGCAGTTCAAAGTTGCATTTCGGACACTTTCCATTCGGATCGAATCCTGCCGCCAGTACGGCACCGCAATTCGAGCAACGCGCGCGCGTAACCGTGCCGACCATGCGCGGCGTGCGCGGGCCCAGATGATCCGTCGCGCCACGCGGCCCGCCCTGGGGGGGCCTGCGCTCTCGGTCTTTTTTCTCGTGTCGTTCCTGCTTTTCCGCTTCTCGATAGCCGCGGTGGCCGTACTTGCGATCCACAAACGCCTCCGTCCGTCAGTCGCAACGGACTGTCACTGCTTCATCCTACACAACTGGGTTGATTCGACTCTTTTTCCCGATATTATCCAATCGGAATGCTTCACACGCCCGGCACACCAGACTTCCCCGATGAAGTTATCCTGGGATGCTGCTGAGCAGAAGATGGGACAACTATGTTTGTAATCCTCTGGCACTTTGAAGTCAAGCCGGTAAATCAAGTACGTTTTGAAAAAGTCTATGGCATCCAAGGACCTTGGGTTCGGCTCTTTCGCCGCGATGTCCGTTTCCGGGGCACTCAACTGCTGCACGATCCCTCCCGCGATTCCTGCTACTTCACCGTGGACTTCTGGGATTCCGAAATGGCTTACCGGGACTTTCTCAATACCCACCAGAAAGCCTACGACGATCTGGACGCTTCCTTGATGGAACTTACCGCGAGCGAGCGCTACCTGGTCTCCTTTGAATGCGATCCTGCGGCGTTGTTTCGCACTTAGCTCAAAAGCCGGACGAGGCCATCCTCCGGCAGATCGGGTTGCAGAAACGTTCGCGGCGTACCCGCCGTACGTAGAACCGCCTCGGCAGCCAAATATCCACTGCGCACTGCGCCTTCCATCGTCGCCGGCCAACCTGTTTTCGTCCAATCGCCAGCGAGAAACATTCCCTTGATCGGAGTCTCTTGCATAGGACGCCAGCGGTCGACTCCTGGTTGCGGAGAAAATGTCGCGGCCGCCTCCTTAATTACTGTAGCCTTCAAGACCTTTGCTTCACGCGCTGCCGGAAGCGCCTGCCGCAACTCTCCGAGGCAAAGATCCACGATTTCCTGTCGAGGTTTCTGCAACAGACCATAAGATGCACTGATGACGAGCTGAAGGTACTGCCCTTTTTCGCTGCCGCTACCGTTTTTCCGCCCATACAACGCAGTCTTGTTAAAAATCCATTGCGTGGTGGTATCCAGCAGCGTCAGAAACGGCTCGTTCAGGACTTCCCGGTCGAACCAAAGATGCACCCCGGTAATCGGGGCGTCTTTGATATTCGCCAAATGGGCAAGTTCCGGGTGGGCGTTTTTCACCGCCCCCGGCAACAGTCCGTCCAACGTATCATGCGGAACCGCCAGCACAAAGGCCTCGGCCCGCTGTTCCTTGCCTTCATCAAACACTGCCGATTCCAGGTGATTGCCGTTGAAGCGCAGTTCCCTCGCCGGCGAACGGAAAACCACTTCGCCGCCCTTCCTTTCGATCGCCTCACGACAAGACTCATAGAGGGTACCGAGTTCCACCCTGGGCACGCCCATCAAATAGCCTTTGCGGCTCGCTAACACACTCTTCCAAAAAACCTGCATCCCGTAACGCACATCGATGTGGTCCAGATCGTCCGATAGCGCGCTGACCAAAACGGCATTCCAAAACCGGTCAATGGCCTGCTGCGTCTGAGCCTGATTCCGCAGCCACTCGAGCATCGACATTTCGCCCTGTCCGTTCCGTTCCGCAGGCTGTCCCTTGCAGCGGATGATGACAAACATCGCTCGTGCAATACCCCATTTATCTTTGAGAGACAGCGGCGCAAACGTCAGGAAGGATCCCGTGAGATGCAGCGGGGCCGGCAACATTCCGGCATGCAATCTTCCCTGGCGTCCTTGCGGATCGCGTAGCAGCAGGGTGTCAAAAAATCTGATTTTATCGGCGACTCCCACGCGCCGATAAAAATCTTCGAGGTTCGTGCAGCACCCGAAGGTCACGTGCTGGCAGTTGTCCACGTGCTCGCCGTCCGGCAACACGTACGACGTGGCCCGGCCGCCCAGATAGGGCCGCTGCTCGAACAAGCGCACGCGCCAGCCGCTTTCAGCCAGCGTTACGCCCGCCGACAGCCCGGCGAGCCCGCCTCCGATCACGATCACGTTTGGCAAGTAGGTTCTCTTCCGTATGACGCCCGAATCGCGCCTTGGCAATCAGCTTCAGTTTTTCCGCCTTGGTCAGACTCACACGCCGGCCAAAAACGGCAAAATCCAGGGATTCGATCCGCGCCAGGAGTCCGCTGTAGGTGTGTACCAGCAGCCAGAGCGTTCCGCAGCTGTCTCTTTCGATCAGCCGGTACAATTCGGCGCCTTCTTCGTACAGCTTCCAGGCGCGATCGGCTTCAAACCGCAGCAGCTCGTGCGCTCCGAGTGTCCCTTCACCTCGTCCCAAATCCTCTTTGGCCACCCCAAAATGCGCCAGGTCCTCGTCCGGCAAATACACCCGGCCTAGCGTGTAGTCTTCATGCACGTCGCGGATAATGTTGGTCAACTGGAAGGCCAAACCCAGTTTCTCCGCCAACTGCAATGCGCGAGCATCGCGGAAACCAAAAATGTGCGTGCAGGTTAGACCCACCGTTCCCGCCACCCGATAGCAATATTCCTTCAGTCTCTCGAAGGACGCATAGCTGCGGATCGTCAGATCCATCTCCGCGCCGGAAATCAAGTCGTGCAAATAACGCGGCGGCATTCTGTACCGCTCGATGGTGTCCACCAGTGCCGGCAACGTGGCGGCCGCACCGTTCAAACTTGCAAACGGCGAAGCAACCGCCGCACATCCGTCGACAACCTGCTCGTTTCGCCCAATGGCCTGATCCAAGGCAGCACGCCATTTCGCGAGGCCCTGCTGTTTTGCGGCCAGGTCCGCCCCTTCGTCCGATACGTCATCGATCAGCCGCATGAAGGCGTACAGCGCCACAATTCCGTCGCGCTTCGGCTTCGGCAGCAAGAAAAATGCCGGATAGAAACTGCTGTGCGCCTCTCGCGCAATGCGGTGGCACTCCTCGTACGACGCACCCACCTCCCAAAGTTGCGGCCCCACGGCCGGCGCATGGCCGTTCTTCCTAACCGCTTCATTGATGGGAGTCGGCTCCCGCGTAAAAACGTGCGCAAACAGTGCGCGTCCCAGCAATCGGACCTGCTTGGTTTTACTTACGTGCGGGCGGGTGTGAAGCGTGTCGTACCCCATGGCTTCAATCGCATCCAATACCGCCAACCCGCCGCGACTGAACATCTCCAGATCTACGCGGAGTTTTCCGTCAACCTTGCTGGCCAGAGGCATCCCTTCGTGAAAGAGCTTGCGCGTGTACTCGATCAGTTCCTTCATCAACGAGACATAGCGCGCATCGAACTTCTTCTCCACAATCGCCTGTTCGCTCAGCCCATGAATCGCGGCGCGGTCCAGCGGAACATAGATTCGTCCTTTCTCCAGATCGCGCGAAACGTCTTGCCAGAAATTCGCCAGTTGCAGCGCCGTGCACGTGGCATCGGACAGCCGTTGTCGCTCCGGGTCGCGATACCCGCACAGATAAAGCACCAGCCGTCCGACCGGGTTCGCCGAATGCTCACAGTAGTTCAGCACGCCTTGCCAGTCCGAGTAGCGTTTCACCGTCTGATCCTGGCGAAACGCCTTCAGCAAATCCGCAAAAGGCTGCTTCGGAATATCCTTAGCGCGAACCGTCTCTCGCAAGGCCACAAACACGGGATGCGACGGTTTATCCGCGTAGCAAGCGTCGAGTTCTGCCTCCCACCAGTCCAGCAATTCCAGGGCGCGGGCTTGCATCGGAATCTCGTCGCCCAAATCGTCGGCCCAGCGGCAGTAGGCGTAAAGGTTGTAAAAGTGCTGGTGCAATTCCTTCGGCAGAAGCCAGGACACCACGTTGAAATTTTCGTAGTGATGCGTCGCCAGCCAGCGCGTGTATTCCTGCGCAGCCTCCGGCGCACAACCGTTCGGCGGCAAGTTCTCCATCAGCGCCAATTCACCTGGCCGCAGCATTCCTGAGAGTGGTCCTCGTTCGTTTGAAAATATTGGATCGGCGGATCAGAGGCTGATTCTAGCCAGCGGCAGGCCTGGTCGCGTCTCCGGAACCTTTCTACGGCCGCACGGCTAGCTTGATTTCACCGCTGCGCGACTTCATTCTTTCGAAAGCCTGCGGCAATCCTTCCAGCCGAATCTCTTCGGTGACAAACTCGTCGGCGGAAATATCACCACGACGGACCGCCTCCAGCGCCTCGCGAATAAAACGCGGCGTGTGGTGAAACGGCGAAATCATTCTGATCTCGGAATAATGAATGGCGGCCGGTTCGATTTCCACGCGCGTACCCGTTGGCAGCCCGCTGAAGAAGTTCACCACGCCACCGCGTCGTACCATCTTCAACGCCTGCTGCCAGGTCGCCGGGTTGCCGGCAGCTTCCACCACGGAATCGGGGCCGCGGCCTTCTTCCGTCAAATCCCTCACCGCGTTTACCACGTCCGGAGTTTCCGTGACATTGATCGTCACCGCCGCTCCGAGTTTTCGGGCCACGCCCAGCGGGCCTTCCCGCCGAGCCAGCGCAATGACGCGAACGCCACGTCGCGACAGCATCCGCACGTATTTCAATCCGATGGGTCCGCAACCAATCACCGCGGACGTGTCGCCCGTCCTTACTTCCATCTCGTGGATACCGCGCAAGACGCACGCCAGTGGCTCAACCAGCGCCGCGCTATGGTCATCCACCGAATGCGGCACCTCGAGGACGTTCTCGCGAACGATGCGACCTGGAATCCGCATGTACTCCGCATAAGCGCCGTTATTGAACAGCAGGTCGTCGCACAAATTCTCTTGCCCGCGCCGACAGTGGTAGCAGCGGAAGCAAGGCGCGGAGTTTGCAGCAATCACCCGCGTGCCCAGTCGCCACTTCGCATCGACGCGCTTCCCCATCGCTACGATTTCGCCGACGACCTCGTGCCCAAACACGGCTGGCGGCTGAATCATCTTGGCGTGATAGCCGCGCTTCCAGACCTTCAGATCGGTCCCGTCGGTCAATGCCAGGCGCACGCGCAGCAATACTTCATCCGCCGCGATGGGCGGCACCTCGATCTGTTCCACTCGCAGATCTTCGCTGCCATAGAGCACCGCCGCGGTCATCCTTGACGGCACCTCGATTCTTGCAGGCGCCAGAGCTTCTTCCAGCGCCATCTCGGTCTTTTTGGTGGGTGCCGTTCTCATTCGTGTGCAATCAGGATCTTTAGCGACTGTTCCGTGGGCCGTACCGCCAGTTCCAATCCTTCTTGAATTTTAGCCAAGGGAAACCGATGCGTGACAATTTCCATCACCGGTAGTTTCTTCTCCAGCACCAGTGCTGCTGCACTTGCTTGGATGTCCACTGCAGCGCTATAGCTGCCTAAAATTTCCTTTTCGTCGATCCCCACCGCCGCGGCTGGAAACTGGATCTGAGTCACGGGGTCGTTCGCGGCGAACAATAGGACTCTACCCCCAGGCCTCGCAGCCGCCAGTGCTTCCGCGACCACCGCTGGATGCGCTACCGCAACCAACACGGCATCGGCACCGCGACCCTCCGTGCGGGCCTGTACCTCGTCCACAAGCTTACCACTCCTTGGGTCAAATGACTCTACCGCGCCAAGTTCCAGGCTTTTGGCCCTCCGGGGAGCCATCGGGTCACTCGAATAGATGCGGGCGCCAATCGTTTGGGTAACCATGAGTAACTGCAAGCCGATCGGCCCACATCCGATGATCAACACGTTTTCGCCCGCTTGCACCCTCGCTTTTTGCACCGCCTTCACAATCGTGTTGATGGGCTCGATGAACGTGGCTTCCTCGAAACTGACGCTGTCAGGCAGGGCCACGATGCCGCGCTCTGCTACCCACGGCATGGCTTTGACGTACTCACCGAAACCGCCGCCATTGGGCGTGAATCCGCCCGTTAGTCCCGTGGTTTTGTACTGTTTGCACTGGGAAAACAGCCGGTTCTTGCAGTAAAAGCATTCACCGCACGGAATATGGTGGAAACTCATGACCCGGTCGCCCAGCTTCCACTTCGTCACCCCGCGACCGATCGCCACCACTCGCCCGGCGAGTTCGTGTCCCAAAATCTGGGGCGGCTCCACGTACCGCTGAAATATTTTTTTGATGTCGGTTCCGCAAATGCCACACGCAGCTACCTTAATGAGCACTTCGCCGTCGCCGACCTCCGGCACCGCTACTTCCTCCACACGGACGACGCCCCTATCGCGGTACACACCCGCGCGCATCCTCGTGGGAATCGGCCCCAGGTTCCGCAGAGCTTCGACCATGGCCCCCGTCCTGCTCATGATGCCGCCACCTCTTTCGACCGTATCTCCTCGAGGAGGGGACCTATGGATTGAACATACCCGTCCAAGAACTTCGTCAGGCGCTCGGCGGCAAGCCGACTCTGCTTGCCGAATCGCATGAGCGCGGGGAGGGCCAGCGGATTCTTCGACAACTGCCATACAACTTTCCGAAGGCTGATTTGCTGTTTCCCGGAAAGCGTCAAACTGAAATCGATTGGCAGATCTTCTTTGGCGGTATCGCTGACCGCCCGCACCACCAGACTCCTGGCGCCCCAGGCGACGGCCTCTTTCACGATTTCAAAGCTCTCCATATCCACCAACTGCGCGCGCAAGGCGCACGCGCTCTTCTGGCTGGCTTTTACGAACATGCGGTCCGCGGTGAAGAGACAATCGGCGTCGCGGGCCCCGGCTGCCAAAGCGCGCTGGTGCAATTCCTCGTCCACCTTCAATTCATCCATGGCGACGTCCGCGCGTCGGCTCTCCGCAATGAGCGATTGCGGCGCGATGACCTCTCCCACCGTCAACGTATCGCACAGCGCGCCGGCCAATCCGCTGGAGATGCACACGTCGAAGTACTTGTCGTCATCCGCCATAGCCATCATCAGGCCCATGGCCTTCGCGGACGATTCCTTCCCCACACCCGTCAACAAGACCGTTAGGTCCGTGTCCCCGGCCTTGCTGCGAAAAAGCTGCAATCCGTCGTAATCGACCGACAAAAACTTCCGCAGCCCGCGCCACGGCGCAAACTCCGCATCCAACGCAAAGGTCACCAGCACCCGCATCTCGTTGACTCCTGCCTCACTCCTTGGATGCCTCTCGACTCACGCCGCCACCCTCATCTTTTTCGCGCGTCGCGGCTTCACGTATCCATTCGCCTGATACCAGCGCACCGCCCGCTGCAACGCCGCCACCACCGGTCCGGGGGCAAATCCCAGTTCGTGCTTGGCTCGCGAGCAATCCACAAACATTTTATGCTGTGCGATCTTCACGCCCTCCACGGGAATCTGGGGTTCCTTCCCCAGCAAACGCGAAAATGCCGTATCTACATACGCTACACCCAATGCCACGGTATGCGGAATTTTCATTCCCGGCGCCGACAAACCGGTGATCTCCGCAATCATCTCCAACAACTCCTTCAGCGTCAGATTCTCCGCGCCCAACAAATAGCGCTCGCCGGCCTTGCCCTTCTCGGCCACCAGCAAATGGCCGGCGGCGCACTCTTCGGCACCCACAAAATTTAGTCCCGTCTCCACGTACCCAGGCATCTTGCCATTCAGAAAATCCAAAATAATTTTCCCGGTCGGCGTCGGTTTCCAATCCCACGGTCCCAAGGGAGTCGTCGGCATCGCCACGATTGCTGGTAACCCCTCCTTGGCGGCCTGAAGGACCTCTTGCTCCGCCATCCACTTCGAGCGTTTGTAATGGCCGATCATTTCCTCGAGCCTCGCATCGGTCGCTTCGTTCGGTAAGTTCGGCCGGTCCACCGCGATGGTCGCGACCGTGCTCGTATAAACCAGTTGCTCCACGCCGGCATTCTTGGCCGCGGCCAGCACATTCTTCGTGCCACCGACGTTCGAATCGTAAATCTCCTGCGGCTTCCGCGCCCATAAGCGGTAATCCGCAGCTACATGAAAAACGCGTTTCACATCTTTCATGGCGCGTTCGAGTGACGCCGCATCCCGGAGATCCCCGGTTACGTATTCGAGCGAGAGATCGCTGATGGCGCGATTGTTGCTCGACGGGCGCATCAAAACGCGCACAGTCTCGCCACGCGCCACAAGCTGCCGCGCTACATGGCTCCCCAGAAACC
>Ga0306920_100007474_pt1 | contig 14404 bp, 9 predicted proteins | sample flu12Cox44000170_FD_204666 | JGI IMG/M metagenome (GOLD analysis project Ga0306920, IMG submission 204666) | Lab enrichment of tropical soil microbial communities from Luquillo Experimental Forest, Puerto Rico - flux4day.12C.oxic.44.000.170 (v2)... | ecosystem: Environmental > Terrestrial >...
GCGCGGTTGGTCGATGTGTACTTGGAGGCGCGGAGCGGGGGAGCGGCCGGGGAGCCCGACCTGGCCGATCTCGACACCCTCGAGCGGGCGCTGGCGGTGCTCTGCGCCCGCGGACGCGCTGCCCACCCGAACCTGAACGTCGCCGACGCCGCGTTCGCGGCCCACCTCGGTCGGTGCGGCGCCGCGGTCGCGGGGGCGCCGGAGGACGTCCATGCCGAGGATCTCTTCCTCTGCTGCGCGGGGTTGCTGCGCGACGAGGCCGCCATTCGCGCCCTCCGGGAGCGGCACCGCTCCGTGCCGGCCGGTTACCTCCGCACCATCGACGCGTCGGTGGCCTTCCTCGATGAGGTCGAGCAAAGGCTCTGGGATGCGGCGTTGATCGGGTCGACCGAAGCGCCCCCCAGGCTGGCCTCGTATTCCGGCCGCGGCCCGCTCGCGTCCTGGGTGGGCGTCTCCGCCCAGCGCATCGCGCTCATGATCCGCCGCCGCGAGGCGGCCGAGCGGCGCGCGCTCGACAAGGCCGGGTTCGAGGCCCGCGTGGCGACGGCCGATCCCGAGCTCGCCTTCGTCAAGGAGCACCTCCGCGCGCCGTTCCAGCGCGCCATCGTCGAGGCCTTTCGGACGCTGGACGAGCGCCAGCGCATGATCTACAGCCTCCACGTCGTCGACGGCCTGACCATGGAGCAGATCGCCGGCATGTACGGGGTGAGCCATTCGACCGTGTCGCGCTGGATGTCCGCCGCTCGCGGCGAGATCGTCGACGAGGCCCGCCGGCGCCTCCGGGACGAGATGAACATCGGCGCCGACGAGTTCGAGTCCCTGTCCCGGCTGCTCGTGAGCCAGCTCGATCTGAGCGTCTCGCTCGTGCTGGCGAAGTCCGCGTAGCGGTCGGCGCCTCTACACCACGTCCGCCGCTTCCGGATCGAACGTCGTCCGGTAGGCGGCGCGCAGGCGAACGCGGCGCTCGAGGTCTGCGACGATCGCACCGGCGAAGTCCGCCCCGTAGAGCTCGTGCACCGCGTGGATCCCGCCCGGCGTGAACACGTTGAGCTCGAGGATCCGGTCGCCGACGATGTCGGCGGCCACGAAGTACAGCCCGTCGGCGAGCAGCTTGGGCCGCAGGATGTCGCAGATCCGCGCCTCGACTGGCCCGAAGTCGCACTTGCCGCGCGTCGCGGAGGCCGCCGCCTTGCCGTTGCCGTTCGGGGCCGTCTCGGTGACGCGGCGGCGGTAGATGGCGACGCGGCCGTCGACCTTGAGGGGCTCGGCGTTGAGCAGGAGCAGGCGCTTTTCGCCTTGCTCGGCTTCGGGGAGGTACTCCTGCGCGAGGGCGTAGCCGTGCTTGGTCACCGCGGTGATCATCTGGTTCAGGTTCGAGACCTGCCGCCGCCTCAAATAGAAGATGTGCTCGCCGCCGCGCGGGGCGAGCGGCTTCAGCACCGCCGGCCCGTCCAGCGCCCGCACGAACGCCTTCAGGCGAGCCTTCGACCGTGACACCAGCGTCCGCGTCCGGATGTCGGCCGGGAAGTCGCCGAGGTACATCCGGCTGCCCGCGCGCCGCAGCCCCTCCGGGTCGTTGACCACCAGCGTCCCCGCGAGCCGCAGCCGCCACCCGAAGTCGATGAGCGGCGCGCCCGGCCGCACCTCGCCCTCGCGGATCGGGTTGTAGCGCAAGAAGACGACGTCGAAGCCGCCGAGCGTGTCGTCCTCGACGACCGCCTCGTCTGACGCCAGCGCGCGCGCGTAGTCCGCCGTGGTCGCGTAGTCGCCCGCACGCACGCGCGTCGTCGACGCGAGCACGTTGTTGTCGTCGAGAAACGACAAATCGTCGACGGACACGAACCTCACGTCGTGGCCGCGACGGTGCGCGGCCAGCGCGAGGTACACCCCGGTGTACGTCGGCTGCTGCTCGCGGACGTCGGCGACGACGAAACAGATGCGCACGGGCGATCTCCTCAGTGCCCGAAGGCCTTGCGGTAGCTGCGGAGGATGTCCGACAACCTATCGAGCGGCAACGCCCGCGCGACGTGGCCGGACTGGCCCTTCATGTCGTCCGCCATACACAGGGCGTTGACGATCGCTTCCTCGGTGCACTCGACGACGGCCTCGTAGAGCGGGTCGCAGGCCTCGTCGAGTAGGACCTCGAGGTTGGCGGTCATCTTGGACGTCTCCCGCGGCACGCGGTTGGCGGTCGAGAACGCCACGACGATCTCCCCCGAGCCGTGCGCGGCGAACGAGCCGATCCGCCCGATCCCGAGCGCCGCCCGCTTGCAAAGCCGCACGAGCTGCGGCGACAAGAGCGGCGCGTCCGTCGCGATCACGGTGATGATCGACCCCGCGTTCCGCTCGCGGCGCGGCTCTCCGAACGTCGGCTCGAGCAGCTCGCCGACGGGCGCGCCGTCGACGCGCAGCGAGCGCATGACGCCGAAGTTCGACTGCACGAGGATGCCCACCACGTAGCTCGCCCCCTCGATCGCCACCCGCCGCGAGCTGGTCCCGATCCCCGCCTTGAAGTCGCAGGTGATGAGCCCGGTGCCGGCGCCGACCGAACCCTCGGCGACCTTGCCGCTCGTCGCCTGGTCGATCGCCTTGTAGACGTGCTCCGACCGCACGTGGCGCCCGACGGCGTCGTTCAGCCACGAATCGTCGCACTCGCCAACCAGCGGGATGACGACGTCGTCCTCGCTGCCGATCTTCGGCCACTTCTTCGTCATCCACTTGACGGCGGCGTCCGACACCTTGCCCACCGCCAGCGTGTTGGTGAGCAGGATCGGCGTCTCGAGCAGCCCCCACTCCTGCACCTGGGTCAGCCCCGACACCTCACCGGCGCCGTTGAGCACGAAGCCGCCGGCGACGACGCGGTTGTCGAAGATGTCGGCGTGCGGGATCACCGCGGTCACGCCCGTGCGGACCGGCCCCTTGCCGACCTCGAGTGGTCCGTCGCCGAAGACCAGCGTCGAATGTCCCACCCGCACGCCGGCGACGTCGGTGATCGCGTTCCCGTCCCCGGTCGGGACGCGCCCGACCGAGAACCCGAGATCGCGGAGCCGCGCCCTCATCCCTCGGGCAGGGGAGTGGGCGGCTCGGCGGCCGCCACGCCGGGAACCGGAGTCTTGTCCGCCGAGGCCGCCGCGGCCTCACCGTTGTTCGCCTGCGCGCCGCCGGTGCCGCCGCCGTTGCCGTTCCCGTTCCCGCCGGTGCCGCCGTTGCCGTTCCCGCCCGCCCCGCCATTCCCGTTCCCGCTCCCGTTGGCCGCCGCCCGGATCTCGCCGGACTTCGCGTCCGCCTTGCCCTCGGGCTTCGCCTCGAGCTTCGCCTCCGACTTGGCCTCGCGCCGCTTCTCGCGCAGGCGCTTCAAGCCGCCCTCCAAGATCTCGCCGATCAGCGTCCGGTACTCGATCCCCGCCGCCTGCGCGATGAGGCACAGGTCCGAATACCCCGGCGTCAGCCCGGGGAGAGGGTTCACCTCGATCACGTAGATGTCCCCCTTGGGCGTCATGCGCAGGTCGACGCGCGCGACGTCGCGGCAGTCGAGCGCCGCGAACGTCTCGCGGCAGACGCGCTCGATGGCCTTGAGCTCCGCCGGCGACAGCGTCGCCGGGCACTGGTAGGAGACGTGCTTCTCCCACTCCTGCTTGATCTGGAAGTCGTACACCGGCCGCGCGATCGACTTGTCCTTGAACAGGATCTCCATCGGCGGCAGCACGCGCGGGCGCCGGTCGCCGAGCAACCCGACGGTGAACTCGCGCCCCGGGATGTAGACCTCGATCAACGCCGGTTGCCGATAGCGGTCGATGAGCTCGCGCACCACCGCGCGCAGGCTCTCCTCGTCGTCGACGACCGACGCCGACGCGCTGACGCCCTTCGACGACCCTTCTTGATTGGGCTTGACGATGAGCGGGAACTTCAGCTTCGACGACAGCCGCTCGCGCCCCGTCTCCATCACCTGGAACTCCGCCGTCAAGATGCCGTGCTGGAGCAGGACGCGCTTCGACAGCGCCTTGTCGAGGGCGATCGACAGCGTGGCCGCGTCGGAGCCGGTGTAGGGGATCCCCATCAGCTCGCACAGCGCCGGCACCGCCGCCTCGCGGTTGCGGCCCGCGACGCCCTCCGCGATGTTGAACACCAGGTCCACCGGCGTCTGCATCAGCTGCCGCGGCAGCTCGGCGTCGGCCTCGAACAGCGTCACGTGCCCGTAGCCCTCGAGCGCCTCGCGGATGGAGTCGATGGTCTCCGGTGCGTCGTACTCGGCCTCGGCGTCGTTCCCACCCTTGGAGTCGACGCGCTTGACGTTGAACGAGAACCCGATGCGCAGCGGATCGGCGGGGCGGCGCCGGCGCGCGCCCGGCTTGACCACCAGCCCCTGGCGTCGCGCCGCGCTCTCGACGATGGCGTGCAGCGTCTCGCCGAAGTCGAGCCCCTCGCGCGCCGCCGCCGCATAGAGGCTGGCGCCGGGCTCCAGCGAGGGGAGGGCGTTGACCTCGAGCAAATACAGGCGCCCGTCCTCGCCGACGCGGAAGTCGATCCGCCCGATGTCGCGGATCCCGAGCGCCCGCGCCGCCATCTTCGAGATGGCCCGCAGCCGCGACACCACGTCGCGCGGCAGGTCGGGCGGACAGCGGACAGACACCTTGTTCGACTCCGCCGACTTGAGCCGGTAGTCGTAGAGGTTGAAGCGGCTGCGCGCCGTCGGGTCGACGAGGTAGTCGACCGGCAGCAGCACCCCTTCGTCGCCGCGCCCCTCGAGGAACGGGACGGTCACGTCGGTGCCGGCCACGAACTCCTCGACCAGCACGCCGGTCGGGTAGGCGCGCAGCGCGCGCGGCAGGATCTCGGCCAGCTGGCGCGCGTCGCGCACCACCGCGTCGTCGCCGATCCCCTTCGACGACCCCTCGTAGTTCGGCTTGACGATCACCGGCAGCGCCAGGCCCAGCGTCCCCGGCTCGCGCAGCCGCTTGAACTCGTCGGGCGTGATCAGCCGGGCCCGCGGGGTGTCGATCCCCTTCTGCGCGAGCACGAGCTTGGTCATCCACTTGTCGAGCGTCACCGTCAGGACGTACGCGTCCGACCCGGTGTACGGGAACCCGAGCTCCTCGAACAGGGCCGGGTAGAACGCCTCGCGCGCCCGCCCGCGCCGCCCCTCGGCGGTGTTGAAGATGAGGTCGGGGCCGTAGGACTCGATGCGCGCCGCCAGCCGCGAGGCCGGGCCGGTCACCTCGATGGTCTCCACCTCGTGGCCGCCGGCGCGCAGCGCCTCGGCGATGGCGGCGACGGTCTCGGCGCTGTCGAACTCGGCCTCGTCCTCGCTGTCGGTCAGCCGGAGGTTGTGCGAAAAAGCGATGCGCATGGGCGGGAGATCCTCACCCTAACAAAATTCCGCCGCGTCCGCCGAGCGCTTCCGCGACTTTCTCTCCCAGCTTCTTGAGATCGTCGTTCGGGCGGACGAGGTAGGCGTCGACGCCGAGGGCGAACGCCTCCGTCACGGAGTCGTAGGACGGGTAGGCTGTGTAGAGCACGGACGCGCAGTGCGGGAGCAACCGCTGGGCGTGCTCGATCACGCGCAGGCCCGAGCCGCCGGGCAGGTGGCGGTCGGCGAGCACGAGGTCGAAGTGGGCGTGCTGGAGCAGCGCCAGCGCCTCGTCGCCGTCCTTGGCGGCGGTGACGTGGTGGTTCTTGCCCAGGAACTCCGAGAGCAGCTGCCGCCGCGGCCCCTCCACCTCGACCAGCAGCACGCGGCCGGCGCGCCCGCCCGTGCGCGTCGGCTTGGGGCGCGCCAGCTGCTCGTCCCGACGCGACAGCGCGCGCCGGATCCGAAACCGCAGGTCGTCGACGTCGCGGATCGGCTTCTCGATGTAGTCGTGGGCCCCGATGTCCAGCGCTTCGATCGCCGAGTCGTACGAGCTGTAGCCGGTGATGAGCACGATCGCGGGGGCGGGGTTCAAGTTGCGCGCCGAACGGAGCACGTCAAGCCCGGACGCCCCGGGGAGGTTCTTGTCGGTGAGCACCAGATCGAAGCGCCGCTTCTGCATCAGATCGATGGCCTCCTCCGCGGACGCCGCGGTGGTGACCCGATAGCCGCCCCGGCGCAGCGCCTCGCGGAGCACCGTCAGCACCACCGCCTCGTCGTCGACGACCAGCACCTCGTGGCCGGTGGGGATCACCGCGCCGTGCGGCTTGGGCGTCGTCGCGTCGGCGATGAGCTGCACGTCGACGTCCTCCTGCGGGGCGGGGGCGCGGACCCGCTCGGCGCCGGTCAGCACCTTGTAGCGCGCCAGCGCCTCGACGATCCGGATCCCGACCGCCTCGCCGTGGCGGCGGGCGGCGGCGGCGGCGGCCACCCGCCCGAGCACGTCCAGCGCGGCCCGCGGCAGGTAGGCGCGCGCTCCCCCGTAGATGGCGCTCGCCAGCCGCTCGGCCGACGGCGCCGCGTCGACGACCACCAGCCCGGCGCCCGCGGCGCGCGCCCGCGCCTCGTTGAGCCGGCCGTCGGGAGCGTCGGTGGTCGCGAAGCCCACCACCGCCGCGTCGGGGTTGGCGGTGTCGCGCGGCGCGCCGGCGGCCTCGGCCAGCTCGGCGTCCCCCAGCACGACGATCGCCGGATCGCGCTTGAGCTCCAGCGACAGGGTCTCGAGCGCCGCCGCCAGCTCGGGCTCCGCCGCCGAGAGGTCCGCCTTGATCCCGCCGAACGCGTTCAGCACCAGGAGGCCGCGCGTGCGCGCGCGGCGGAAGCCGGCCAGCCGCTTGATGTGCGCCCGCAGGAGGGCGTCCACCTCCGGCAGCGGGCGGGGGAGCACGGCGGCCACCTCGCGGGCGAACGCCTGCCCGGCCCGCCGCGGATCGCCGTCGCTGATCAGCACCAGATCCGAGAACGGGCGGAGCTCGCGTGACGCAGCGAGCGGGTCGCGGCCCGCCCGCCCGGCCGCCGCCTCGAGCTCCTCGGCGGGGAGATCGAGGATGGCGAGGTCGAACGACTCGTCGGCCAGCCGGGCCAGCCCCTCGGAGACCGAGTCGACCTCGAGCACGAACCCCTCGCTGGCCAGCGCGCTGGCGATCCGCGCCCGCTCGGCACCGTCCGCGAGCGCGATCAGGAAGCGTTCCTGTCCGCCACGCGCGGCGTTCCGTAGCACATCCACCGGCCGCGGGCCTTCGGCGTCTGCCATCGAGCGGGGCGATTGTACCAAAGCAGCTCCGGAATCGGCACCGCGGATGGCGCACCGCCTCAGGGGGCGCCTCCCTACGGGGTCGGCCTCCGTGGTGGGCCCGGGTGCGCATGCATTCGTCCCCGCCGCGTGGGAAAATGACCTTACGGTTAAAGCAGGGATCGATCGTGGCCGAACGTGATCTCACGGTGACGGATCCGGACCCAATCGCGGAATGGGAGGGGGGGAGCACCGCTCTGTCCGCCGGCCCCGGCGAGTCGGGGCGCGGCGGGATCACCGGCTGGATCGGGGCGCGGCTGGAGGCGGCCGTCGCCCGCATGATGGACGGCTTTCGGCGGCCGCAGGCCGGCGCGACCGGCGCCGAGGAGCTCGGCGACACGCTGGCGCTCGCGCGCACGGGCGGCGCGATCGCGCGCTGGAGCTCGTTCCCGCGCGGCGTGCGGCTGGCGACGGCCGCCACGTCGACGGCGGCGGCCGGGCTCGCGGCCTGGGGGATGCTGGCGATGGCGGCCAACGATCTCGGCATCGCCGCTGCCGCCGCCGGCGCCGCTGCGGCGCTGTCGACGGCGTGGGGGCCGATGGGCGTCCACCTCGCGAACCGCCTGCACCGCCTGGTGGCGCGCCACCGCCTGGTGCGCGTCGCCGATCTGCGGGGGATTCCGGACCAGAAAGCGGTCGCGGTGCGCGGCATCGTGGTCGCGCGGCGCACGGCGGCCTCGGCGCTCGACGGCCGGCAGGCGGTCTGGGCGCTGACCCGCTTCCGCAAGGGCGCCTGGCTCACGCGCAGCTTCTTCCACGAGACCGCCTTCGACTTCCTGCTCGACGACGGTACCGACGAGCCAATCTGGATCGAAGTCGCGGGGGGCATGCTGCTGGAGCCGTTCCCGCCCGAGGAGCGCGTCCAGTTTCACAGCACGACGCTGCTCGAGCTCGAGCACCCGTTCCTGACCCGCCTCCGCCTCGATCACCGTCAGGTCTGGGCGTCGGAGATCGGCATCGCCCCGGGCGACGCGATCGAGGTCGTGGGCCGCCTGTCGCGGCGCCTCGATCAGACGGCGCGCGCCGAGTCGGGTCGGAACCCGCCGCAGCGGCGCACGCTGCGCTCGGGGACGCGCGTCCCGGTGATGATCCGAAAGCTCGTCGTCCCTGACGCGGCGCTTGGGCGCGTGCGCCGCCTCGCCGCCAAGGGGCCGCCCGACGTCACGCCGGGCGAGCCCCCACTGCGGACTTTCTAGCCGGTTCCGGGCCCTCGGAACGACGGGCGCACGCGGCGGTTGCAGACATGTAGCCGTCGGAGACGGGTCTAGATCACGGAACCCGTGGGCCGGGCTGGCGCCGCCTTTGCAACCCCGGTAGAAAAGAAACGTCACAGGCCAGGCGGATGCGTAGCTTCCGCCGCCGGGGGTCGAACGATGAAGAGATTGCTGCTGGTTGTCACTGTTCTGCTGATTCACACCGCTGCGGCGCATGCGCAACAGTCCCCAACGGTGCAGGATCAAACGAACACCGCGCAGGACGGGTACCCCCCGGGCTATGCGCCGCCGCCCGGCTTCACGCCTCCGGCGAACGCCCCCCCGCCGCCCCCGCCCGCGCCTCCGCCGCCGCCCGCCTATGCGGCGCCGCAGCCCCAGCCGTATTACGGCCCCGGCCCGACGTACTACGGGCCGCCGCCGCGCCGCTATCCGCCTCCGAGCTACTACTACCAGACGCCGCCTCCGCCGCCGCCTTCGCCGAACTACCGCCCCTTCACGCTCGGCGGCGGCATCGGCTTCGGCGGTCTCAGCTTCATCGACGGCACCGGCCGGCGGATCGCGGCCGAAGGCGGCGCTTACACCGCGCGCCTCGGCTTCGGCCTCCGCCCCGGACTCATCCTGATGTGGGACATGGAAGGGAGCATCGCCACGCGCGGCACGATCACGGCGAGCCAGACCGCGCACATGCTGGCGCTGCAGCTGTTCCCCACGCGGCGCCTGTTCTTCAAGGGCGGCTTCGGCCTCGCGCAGTCGATCGATTCGTCGCGTCCATCGCAGGGCCTGAGCGAAGGGGCGTGGGGCGGCGCCGGCATGGTCGGCGTCGGCTACGAGCTGATTCAAGGGTGGAACTGGTCGTTCGACGTCGAGGCGACGTACACCGGCGCCCGCTACAGCATCAACGGCGTCGACCAGACCTGGGCGAATTGGTCCGCGGTCAACTTCGCGATCAACTTCTTCTAGCCGCCGCGCTCCCCCGATCGCCGCGCTGACGCGGCGTCGCGCTGTCGCGCTCTTCGCACTCGACGCGCCCGCCCGCCGTCGGGCGCTGTCGCGCTGTTCGCACCCGACGCACCCGACGCGCCCGCGGCGCACGCGCGCCGTCGGGCGCGGTCGCGTTACGGCGGCTCTCACGCCGCCGCCCTGTCGCCCTTTCGCCTCGTCGCGGTTTCGCCTCAGAGTGCCACGTCCGCGACAGGGCAACCTCCGAGCGGCGCGAGCCCGCGCTCACCGCGTGGCGGCAGCTGCCATCTCGGGCTCGAACGCCTCGGTCACCGGTCGCCCCACCGCGCCCGGGGTCGCCGGGTACCCGAGCACCCACAGCGCCGTGGCGGCGGTGTCGACGGTGCTGATCGGCGCTTCGATGCGGTGGCCGGCGCGGACGCCGGGGCCCCAGGCGATCCACGGGATGAGGCGGTCTTCCTTGATCTTGCCGTCGTGGTTGTGGCCGTGGCCGCCGTGATCGGCCGAGATGATGAACAGCGTCTCGCGATCGAGGCCCGCGGCGGCGACGGCGTCGAGCAGGGTGGCCAGGCACTTGTCGGTGCTGCGGACGGCGTCGAGCTGGGGCTCCGACATCCAGCCGTCGGCGTGGCCCTTGTCGTCGGGATCGGAGAAGTGGATGAACTCGATCTGCGGCCGCTTCTCGACGAAGTACTGCGTGGCCTCCTCGACGACCTTCTTGCAGAAGTAGCCGGGGCGCGAGAAGACGTCGACCGAGCCCGGGTGGGCGATGTGCTCGAGCTTCTGCTTGCCGACGAAGGCGACGGCGCCGCCGCCGCTCTTCTCGGCGGCGTCGAAGATCGTGGGGACGTGGATGTAGCCACGCTCGGGCTTCCACGAGTTCCAGTACAGGCCGTGCTGCTTGACGTCGAAGCCCGACAGCATCGCGGCGTGGGAGGGGAGCGTCGAGGCGTGCCGGATCGTGCGCGCCTCGAAGGAGTACGCGGCGCGCTTGAGGATCGCCTCGTGCACCGGCGGGCGGACGCCCATGAGCGCGTCCGGGCGCAGGCCGTCCTCGCTGATGATCACGACGTGCCGGATCGCGCCCCGGCCGGCGGGCGGCGCCGGCTTCGGCGCCGCGGCGACGGGCGCGGGTGGGGCGGGGGCAGAGGCGGGGGTCGGCGCGGGGGCCGCCGCGGGCGGCGGCGGGGCCGGGTGGCGGTGGCAGGCGAGCCCCGTCACGGCCGGCAGGAGCGCGCAGACGAGCGCGGCGACGCGGCGGCCCACGGTGGAAAAGGCTACCAGACGGGCTTGCGCGTTTTCCAATTTGCCTTAACCTTCTCCGGCATCAGAACGCTTCGTCCGTTGCCGGCTGCTGTTCGCCGGTTCCTCTCGCGCGCCGCCGGCGCGCTGCTCCTCGCCACGAGTCTCGCCCCCGGTCTCGCCGGGCTGTCGTGCGCCCACGTGGAGGCGGTGCCATGCTCGGGCGACCGCGACTGCAAGCTCAATCGGCTCTGCGACGCGGGTCGTTGCGTCTGGCCCGCGGACGCCACCCATGCCGCCGGCGCCGCGCCCGGGCCTGCTGGCGTGCCGCTCCCGCTGCCGCAGTACGCGATCGAGCCGGCGCAGGCGATGTTCCGCTTCGGGCCCACACACCGCGGCCGCTCGCCGTTCGTGCTTCCGGCGACGAAGCCGGCCGTCTGGTGGACGCTCCCGACCGGCGGGCCGATCGTCTCGTCTCCCGCGGTGGCAACCGACGGGTCGGTGCTGGTCGGCTCCCAGGACGGCAAGCTGTACGCCACCGCGAGCGACGGCACGCTCAAGTGGTCGTACGCGACGGGGGACATCATCTTCAGCTCGCCCGCCGTGGCCCACGACGGAACCATCTACATCGGTTCTGACGACGATCACCTTTACGCCATCAATCCCCAGAGCGCGAAACCGCGCTGGATCGTGCAGATGGGGGCCTGCCCGCAGCGGGTGGGGATCGGCCCGGAGGCCAGCCGCTGCGACGTCGACGCCGGTCCCACCGTCGGCCCGGACGGCGTCGTCTACACCGGAGGGGACGGCATCTACGCCATCAACCCGGACGGGTCGCTGCGCTGGCGGTTCGCGACCAACGGCCACGTGTCGTCGGCGCCGGCGCTGCTCGCCGACGGCACCGTCGTGGCCGGCAGCCAGGACGATCTGCTGTACGCGGTGGCTCCCAATGGCCAGAAGCGCTGGGACTTCCGGGCCGGCGGCGACATCGAGGCCGCCCCCGCCATCGGCGACGACGGCACCATCTACGTCGGCTCCGACGATCACAAGCTCTACGCCCTCGGCCCCGACGGCGCGCTCCGCTGGGCGTTCACGACCGGCGGCGACGTGCGCGCCTCGGCGGCCGTCGGCAATGGCATGATCTTCGTCGGCTCTTTCGACAACCAACTCTACGCCGTCCGCCTGGCCGGCACGGCCGCCTGGACCTTCCGGGCGGGCGATCGCATCGTGTCGTCGGCGCTCGTCGACGCGCGCGGCGCCGTCCTGTTCGGCTCGCAGGACGACCGCCTCTACTGTCTCGAGCCGGACGGCCACCTGCGCTGGTCCGTCGAGCTCGGCGGCGACGTCGACAGCTCGCCGGCCCTCGGCGCCGATGGCACCATCTTCGTGGGCTCCGACGACCGCAAGCTGTACGCTCTGCGCGCGCCTAGCGAAAAGCCGGCCTCGCCCACGCAGTGAAACAGGCGGGCACCGCCCGCAGAAACGGAATTCTCTCTTGGCATTCGAACCTCCCCGCCCGTCCTTTTCGGGCCTACCGACCCGCACCCTGACCGGGCGGATCAAGATTCACCCCGTCGGGTACGGCTTCGTCGTCCCCGACGACAAGTCCGAAGACGTCCACGTCTCCGCCCGCAACCGCGGCGCCGCCATGGACGCCGACACCGTCGAGATCGAGGCCTGGCCTGCCGTGCGCGGCGTCGAGGGGCGCGTGCTCCGGGTCATCGCCCGCGGCCGCGCCAAGATCACCGGCCAGCTCGCGCGCCTGGGCAAGCAGCAGGTGCTGCAGCCCGACGATCCCCGCATCACCGGCCCGGTGAGCCTGCGCGGCCCGATCCCCCACGGCGAGGATGGCCTGGCCGTCGTCGCCGAGATCACCCGCTACCCGGACGTCCCGGACGGCCCCATCGAGGCCGCCATCCTCAAGGTGCTCGGGGATCCCGATGACCCGCGCACCGAGGTCGAGAAGGTCCTCGCCTGCGCGGACGTCGACGAGGCGTTCCCCGACCAGGTCGCCCGCATCGCCGACGGCCTCCCGCAGGAGGTGACGGACGCCGACCGCGTCGATCGTGCCGATCTGCGCCACGTGCCGTTCACCACCATCGATCCCGAGACCGCCCGCGACTTCGACGACGCGGTGGCGATCGAGAACCTGCCCGGCGGCGGGACCCGCCTCTGGGTCACGGTGGCGGACGTCTCCCACTACGTGCGTGAGGGCTCGCCCATCGACGTCGAGGCCAAGCGCCGCGGCTGCAGCATCTACCTCCCCAACCGGGCCATCCCGATGTTGCCCGAGCCGCTGTCGGCGCGCATGTGCTCGCTGGTCCCCGAGGAGGATCGGCTGGCGATGGTCGCCCGCATCGATCTCGATCGGGACGCCAGGGTCGTGGACCGCGACTTCTCGGCGGCGGTGATTCACTCGCGGGCGCGTCTCGACTACCCGGGGGTCGCGGCGGCGCTCGCCGGCGACACCAAGGGCAAGCGGCGCAAGTACGAGCCGTTCCTCCCGGCGCTGCGGGCCATGGACTCGCTGGCGCGCCGGCTGAAGGCGCTGCGGGCCCAGCGCGGGTCGCTCGACTTCGACATCCCCGAGCCGTACGTCGAGCTCGATCACGACGACCCGCGCCTGGTCCGCGACATCCGCAAGTCGCGCCGCGATCCGGGCGAGCGGCAGGCCTACTCGATGATTGAGGAGTTCATGCTCGCTGCCAACGAGGCGGTGGCGGGCAGCTTCCAGGAGCGCGGCGAGGACACCGTCTGGCGCATCCACGACGCCCCCGATCGCAACCGGCTGGAGGAGTTCGCGGTGCTGGCCGAGAACTACGGCCTCCGCATCGACGTGGACGACGCCCGCACGCCGCAGGGGTTGAAGCGGGTGCTCGATCGCCTCAAGGGACACCCGGCGGAGAAGGCGCTTTCTTTTCAGCTTTTGCGCTCGCTCAAGCAGGCGACCTACGACGTGGTCAACATCGGCCACTTCGGCCTCGCCTCGCGCGACTACCTCCACTTCACCTCGCCCATCCGCCGCTATCCGGACCTCATCGTCCACCGGCTGCTCAAGTCGCGGCTGGCGGGGCAGGGGAAGCCGGCGGGCGGGTGGAAGCCCCCCTCCCAGGCGCCGGTCCCCGAGCGCGGCGTCCTGCAGCGGATGGCCGCCGAGGCGTCGTTCGCCGAGCGGCAGGCGATGGAGGTCGAGCGCGAGGTGATCGATCTCTACCGGGCCTTCTTCCTGCGTGATCGGGTGGGGGACCTCCTCGACGGCGTCATCTCGGGCGTGGCCGGCTTCGGGATCTTCGTCGTCATCGACGAACCCTTCGTCGAGGGGCTGGTCCGCATCGAGGCGCTCTCGGACGACTACTACAACTTCGACGAGGCGGCCTGCCGGCTGGTCGGGCGGCGCTCGGGTCGCACCTTCGCGCTCGGCGACAGCGTGCGCGTGGAGGTCCAGTCGGTCAGCGTCGTGCGGCGCAAGATCGACTTCGCGCTGGCGGAGCACGCCGAGCGCCAGCGGGCGCACAAGGGTGAGCCTCGTGGTCGGGGGCGCAGGCGCGAACGTGACCGTGGCCGAGATCGGAGGCAAGATCGGGGACACGACCGGGACCGCAAGCGCCAGGCGCCGTCTCGCCACGAACGGCGGGGGGGCAAGCCCGGCGGCGGCGGAGGCAACCGGCCGCCCAAACATCCGAAGAAGAAGCGACGGCGATGACCATCCGGGCGAAGCTCGAAGACGACGAAGAGAAGGTCCTCTCGCCCTTCGCCCAGAAGAGCCGCGCCAGCAAGGGGCGCGATCGGTCC
>Ga0306920_100007475_pt1 | contig 14404 bp, 11 predicted proteins | sample flu12Cox44000170_FD_204666 | JGI IMG/M metagenome (GOLD analysis project Ga0306920, IMG submission 204666) | Lab enrichment of tropical soil microbial communities from Luquillo Experimental Forest, Puerto Rico - flux4day.12C.oxic.44.000.170 (v2)... | ecosystem: Environmental > Terrestrial >...
GCTCGATCGAGGATCTGGCGTTGCGCCCGACCTTGATGTCGATCACCAATGTCAACTCGCCTCGCCGTGTGGACGAGGAGATCCTCGACAACATCATGATCATGGCAGCGCACGGCCAATGCGTGTGCATCACGCCCTTCACGCTGATGGGCGCGATGGCGCCGGTGACGCTGGCCGGCGCGCTGGTGCAGCAGACAGCCGAGGCCTTGGGCATCATCGCGCTCTGCCAAATGATCCGCCCGGGCTCTCCTTGCGTGCTCGGCGGCTTCACCTCGAACGTCGATATGCGCACGGGCTCGCCGGCCTTCGGTACGCCCGAATACGTCAACGCCACACTGGCGACCGCGCAACTCGCGCGGCGCCTCAAGCTTCCGGTGCGCACGAGCGCGGTGAACGCCTCACCCGCGGTCGACGCGCAAGCGACCTATGAGACCGCCTTCTCGCTGTGGGCAGGGATCATGAGCCACAGTCATCTCATCAACCACGCGGCCGGCTGGCTGGAAGGCGGCTTGACGGCCTCCATGGAGAAGATCGTCGTCGATGCGGAATTGCTGCGCGGCTGGGCGGAAATCCTGAAGCCCATCGATTTCTCCGATGATGATCTCGGCCTCGAGGCCATCAAGGATATTCCGGCTGGCGGGCATTTCTTCGGCTCGCCGCACACGCTGGCGCGCTATGAGCATGCCTTTTACAGGCCGCTCCTGTCCGACTGGTCGAATTTCGAGAACTGGACCGAAGCTGGCGCCAAGACGGCGACTGATCGTGCGAGCGAGCTGTGGAAGAAGCTGAGGGACCAATATGTGGCGCCGCCGCTCGATCCCGCCATCGGCGAAGCGATCGGCGCCTATGTGGCGAAGCGGCGCGAGGAGATCGGCGCGTGAAGCCTGGAGCCATGGAGACCCCGCAATGAAGATCACCGCCATTCGCGCCACGCCGATCAACCTCCCGATCGAGGCGCCTTATCTCTGGTCGTTCGGCTGGCTGCCGGGCTCGTCGCGCACCGTGGTCGAGGTCGAGACGGATGAAGGGCTCACTGGCATCGGCGAAGCTGCGTCCTACACGGCGGTCGACCTCATCAACCGCGCCATTGCGCCGAGGCTCATCGGCCGCGATCCGATCGATATCGCGGGCGCCGAGCTGCTGTGTCTGCCGAGCTGGAAGGGAGTTGCCTCATCCATCGATTTTGGCCTGATCCGCGCCTTCGCGGCCGTCGAGACGGCGCTGTGGGACATCAGGGGCAAGGCCTGGAACCGCCCACTTTACGATCTCCTGGGCGGCGCGGTTCGCAAGGACATCCTCTTCACCGACTATTTCGGGTTCCGTGAGCGGAAGGGCGAAATCGGCGGCGAGATGACGCCCGAAGCCGTGGTGGATTATTGCCTGAACCTCAAGGAGACCTGCGGCACCACCTATTTCGAAGGCAAGTTCACGACGAAAGACCCCGCACAGAGCGTCGTCATGATGCGCAAGCTGCGCGAGGCGCTCGGACCCGACGCCATGCTGCGCATCGACTCCAACATGGCCTATTCGGTCACCGAAGCGATCCGCATCGCCGCGCAGATCGAGGAGCTCGACATCCGCAACTGGGAAGAGCCTTGCGTCACCTTCGAGGAGCTCGCCCAGCTTCGCCGACACACCTCGATCCGCTTCTCCGTGCACAATGTCGACCTGCCGCGCGCGGTCGCACTCGGCACGCCGGACGCCATGTGCACGGATGTGAACGTGCATGGCGGCATCGGACGTACCTGTCGCTTCATCGGCGCCTGCGAGGCGATGGGCATCGATTTTTGGTGCTACAGTGCGAATACCGGCATCGGCAGTGCCATCTACCTGCATCTTGCCGCCTCCCATCAATGGCTGCGCGAGCCGTCGCAGTCCCTCTTCCGCATGCAGCCGCTCGATGTCGTCGAGGAAGGTCCGTTCCGGCCGAAGAACAACATCGTGCGGGTACCGGAGGGGCCAGGTCTCGGCGTCACGCTCTCGCGCGACAAGCTCGCGCATTGCCACAAGCTCTTCCTCGATAACGGCCCGCTCAATCAGCACCGCGATCCCGAAGGCGGGAGCCGTTTCGCGCGGCTGCCGCTGAGCTGAACGGGAGGCAAGGCGGTGGCCGAGATCTTCAAGGACGAGCGCAAGAGAGAATATCTCAACGCCGAAGGCGCCGATAAGCCTCTGCGCAGTCCGATCCCCGACATCACGGTGAGACGCGTGCGCGCCTACCGCAAGCAGCGCCTCGTCGATCAGGTGATCGCGCATGATTGCGGGGCGATCCTGCTCTACGATCCCATCAACATCCGTTACGCGACCGACGTCTCGAACATGCAGGTGTGGATGCTGCACCACGCCTCGCACTATGTCGTGCTGGGCGCCGACGGCCACGCCACAGCCTTCGAATATGCGGGCTCGGAGCACCTGGCGCGGAGGCTGGAGACAGTCGACGAGGCTCGCACAGCCCGGAAATGGTACTACACCAACGCCGGCAGCCGCATCGCCGAGCGCGTCGAAGCCTGGGCCGCCGAGGTGGTCGATCTCCTGCGCCGGCATGGCGGCGGCAACATGCGCCTTGCGTGCGACAAGCTTGAGCCTGCGGGCGCGGCCGCGCTCGAGAGGCTCGGCGTGACGCTCGTCGAGGGGCAGAGGCTGACGATGACGGCGCGCGCCATCAAGAGCGATGACGAGATCGAGCTGATGCGCTGGACGATCAGGGTCTGCGAGGCGGGAATGGCCCGCATGTACGAGACCTCCCAGCCGGGCCGGACCGAGAATGAAATCTGGGCCGAGCTGCACTTCGAGAATGCGCGCTCGGGTGGCGAATGGCTGGAGACCCGCCTTTTGGCGGCGGGACAGCGCACCAATCCCTGGTTCCAGGAGTGCTCAGACGCCGTCTGCAGGGCAGGTGACATGCTGTCCTTCGACACCGACATGATCGGCCCTTACGGCTATTGCGCCGATCTCTCGCGCTCCTGGACGATCGGCCATATCCGCCAGTCGCCGCGTCAGAGGCGCGACTATGCGGCCGCGGTCGAGCAGATATTGCACAACGTCTCGGTCTTGAAAGCCGGCATGAGCTTTGCAGAATTCGCCGAGCGCTGCTGGCGCATCCCCGAGCGCTATCAGCCTTGCCGCTACGGGCTGGCCTTTCATGGCGTTGGACTCGCCGACGAATGGCCATCCGTGCCCAACTACCTCGACTTCGCCAATGCCTATCCGGGACGGCTCGAGAAAAACATGACCGTTTGCGTCGAAAGCCTGATCGGGGAAGAAAATGGTCCGGAATGCATCAAGCTGGAGACGCAGGTTCTCATCACCGAGGCAGGAGCCGAGCGTCTCGATAGTTTTCCGTTCGAGATGATTTGACCCGTGCGGGCGAAACGCTTCTTGTCGGCTCGGGCCCTTGGTCTCCGACCGTGACCTGCGAAATCCAACGCCGTGCCCAGCAACCCAGGAGGATGCCATGACTACGCGCCTTGATCGTCGTCAGATACTCGCCGGAACGGCCGCCTCCGGCGTCGTTGGGGCCATGAATATCGCCTCGCCGGCTGCAGCTCAGGACACGCGGAAGACGCGCATCGCGGCCCGTATCGACCGCGACCTCGAAGTGCTCGACCCCGGCTATCGCACTGGTCCCTGGGACGGCAACGTGGCGCGCAGCGTCTTCCAGCGGCTGATGAAGCAAAAGCCCAATTCAGCCGAGCTCGAGAACGACGCCGCCGCCGAGATCAAGCAATCCTCGCCGACCACCGTCGACTTCACGCTGAAGCCCGGCCAGATGTTCACCGGCGGCTTTGGCGAGATGACGGCCGACGACGTGAAGTTCTCCTTCGAGCGAATCACCTCTCCGGGGCAAGGTGGTCGGCCGGATTCACCCTACAAGGGCGACTGGGTCTATCTCGACAAGGTCGAGGTTATCGATAAATACGCGGGCCGGATCGTTCTCCAGAAGCCGCGCGCCAACCTCTTCGACATCGCCATCGGTGACGTGTCGGGCTGCATCGTCTCGAAGAAGGCGGTCGAGCAGCTCGGCACCGAGCACAACACCAAGCCCGTGGGCTCCGGCCCCTATCAGGTCTCGGCCTTCGAGAAGCAGCGCGGCGCGACGCTCAAACGCAACGACGCCTATGCCGGCGCCCAGCCATTTTTCGAGGAGATCGCCGTCAAATTCATCTCCGATCCGAAGACGACGGAGCTTGCGCTGCGGTCCGGCGAGCTCGACTTCGCGGTCCTGCCGCCCTCGGTCGCCGAGCCTTTGCGCGCCGTGTCGGGGCTCTCGGTCAGCGAGCAGCCGAGCATCGCCTATCTGTGGATCGGCATGAACGTCGAGAAAGGGCCGCTCACGGATCTGCGCGTGCGCCAGGCACTGAGACTTGGCCTCGATGTCGACCAGATGCTGCTCGCCGCCTATAACGGCAAGGCGCCACGCCTGAACACGCTGCTGCCCCCGCAGATCCTCGGCCATTGGGGGGACGCGCCGGTCTATAAGCGCAACGTCGCCGAGGCGAAGCGCCTGCTCCAGGAAGCCGGGCAGACCAACCTCAAGCTCAAGCTGCTCATCCTCAACCAGCCGATCTACCAGAACATGGCGCTCGTCGCCCGCGCGCTGCTGCAGGAGATCGGCGTCACGCTCGAGGTCGACGCGCAGGAAGGCGGCACCTACTGGTCGGCCGGCAAGGGCGACACCGGCAAGAACCTCGACCTGTTCCTCCTGCGCTTCAACGGCAAGCACGATCCGAATTTCATCATGCAGTGGTTCGTGCCCGCCCAGATCGGGGTCTGGAACTGGCAGCGCTGGAACAGCCCCGAATACCTCAACCTGTTCAACGATGCGGCGGCAGAGCTCGACAAGGCCAAGCGCGTCCAGGAGGTCATCGAGGCGCAAAAGCTGATGGACCAGAGCGCGGCCTTCATCTGGCTGACCAACGAGGTGAATTTCCTGGTCGCGCGGAGCTGGCTGCGCCCGGCGGGCGTGCCTGGCTGGATTGACTGGCAGTACGACAGCTTCGGGGCGGCCACGTCCTGATGGCAAGCCGTCGAGCGCCGGGGGAGGGGAAAGGGTGACGAAGGAGGCCGCGCGCTACTTCGTCAGCCGGCTCGTCACGACTGTCCTGGTCGTTTTCGGGGCGATGCTGCTGCTGTTCTCGCTCACGACCATCGTGCCCGGCGATCCGGCGACCGCGCTGCTCGGGCCGCAGGCGACGCCGGAATATGCCCGCCGCTTCATCGAGGACATGGGCCTTGACCAGCCGACCTATATCCGGTTGGCAAAGTTCTTCGGCAATGTGGTGACCGGCGATCTCGGCATCGACGTGATTTCCGGGCGCAGCGTCAGCGCCATGGTCTGGTCGGTCCTGCCATCGACGCTGATCCTGACCTTCTCGGCCATCGGTCTCGCCGTGCTGCTCGGCGTGCCGCTCGGCATCTTCGCGGCGACACACCGCGGCTCGGTTGTCGACCACGTGCTCGCCTTCACCTCTGTCGCCTTCATTGCCGTGCCGAGCTTCGTCGTCGCGATCTTCCTGCTGCTGATCTTCTCGATCTGGCTGGATTGGCTGCCGGTGCTGGGCGCCGGCCGGGAGGGCGATTTCTGGGATCAGGCAAGACGTTCGATCCTGCCGATCGTCTCGCTCTCTCTTGCCTGGATCGGCTTCATCGCGCGGCTGGTTCGCACCTCGATGCTCGAGGTGCTGGGCGAGAACTATATCGGCACCTCGCGCGCCTACGGCCTGTCCGAAAGGCTCGTCACCTACAAATACGCGCTCAAGAACGCCTGCATTCCAACGATTGCGGTCCTTGGCGTCGGCGTCGGCCGCCTGCTCGGACCAGCCGTGCTCGTCGAGATCGTCTTCGCGAGGCCGGGCATCGGCCGCCTCGTCTACGATGCGGTCACGTCGCGCAACTATCCCGTCGTCCAGGGCGCCGTGCTTGTCGTCGTCATCGTCTTCGTCGTCATCAACCTGATTGTCGATCTCTCCTATTCAGCGATCGATCCGCGCATCCGGCGCGGCACGACCTCGCAAAGCCAGGCCAAATGAACGCGCTGCGCGAAGCGCTCGTCGTTCTCAGACGTGTCTGCGTCACCTTCGCGGGTGGCACAGGCTTCATCATCGTGCTCGCCGTCCTGGCATTTGCGCTGTTCGCCCCTTGGATTGCGCCGCAGGATCCCGACCGGCTCGATGTGCTGCATCGCTTCGCGGGGCCGTCGGCCGAGCACTGGCTGGGCTCCGATCAGCTCGGGCGCGATCTGTTCTCGCGCATCGTCTTCGGCGCCTCGGTGGCGATGGCAGTGGCGTTGACGGCCATCGCCATCGCGCTCAGCACCGGCACGCTGCTCGGCGTGCTTGCCGCCTTCCTGCCGCCGCGCTCGGAACGGCTCATCCTCATCCTCTTCGATGTCATCTTGTCCTTTCCGAACCTCGTCTTGGCTTTGGCAATCGTGGCGGTTTTCGGCCCCTCGACGACGATCGTGGTAGCTGTTGCCGCGATCACGCTCGCCCCGAATTTCGGCAGGGTGGCGAGAGCGCAGACGCTCACTCTGCGCAACGCGCCGTTCCTGGAGGCCGAGCGCATTCTCGGCGCTTCGGGCTGGCGCATCGTGGTCCACCACGTGCTGCCCAACATTCTTGGGCCGCTGATCGTGCTCGCCTCTATGGACATTCCGATCGTCATCACGATCGAGGCCGGCCTGTCTTTTCTGGGTCTTGGCGTGCGGCCGCCCCTGGCGAGCTGGGGTGTGCTGATTCAGGACGGCTATCAGTTCCTGTCGGATAGCTGGATCCCCGTCGTCGTCTCGAGCCTCACGCTTGCCATCGCGACGCTCGGCTTCACCCTGTTCGGAGAGTCGCTCCGCGATGCGGTCGACCCACGCATCGGACGCGAGAGGTGAGAGGATGACGGAGCCTCTTGTCAGCATCCGCAATCTCAAGCTCGACGCCGCGACGTCGCGCGGCACCGCGCATATCCTGCGCGGCGTCGATCTCGACATCGGCCGCGGACGCATCGTCGGCGTGGTCGGTGAATCGGGGTCGGGAAAATCGAGCCTCGCATCCTGCCTGCTTGGCCTTCTGGCGGCGAATGTGCGGGTGCTCGACGGCAGCATCAAATTCGATGGTGTCGACCTCCTGTCGCTGGGCGAGGGGCAGATGCAGGCGATACGCGGCACGCGCGTCGCCATGATCTTCCAGGACCCGATGACGGCGCTGAATCCGCTATTCACCATCGGGACCCATCTCATCGACGTGATTCGCCGGCGCTCGCCAAAGGTCGCCCGCCGCGACGCTCTCGCCCGCGCCGAGGAGATGCTGAGGACGGTCGGCATCGCGGATGCGGCTTTGCGGCTCAAAGCCTATCCGCATCAGCTCTCGGGGGGCATGCGCCAGCGCGTGATGATCGCCATGGCCTTGCTTGCAGGTCCAGAGCTCCTGCTTGCGGACGAGCCGACGACCGCGCTCGACGCGACGGTCGAGGCGCAGATCGTCTCGCTGCTGCAGGCGCTGAGGCGCAACATCTCAGGCTCGATCGCCTTCATCTCGCACCATCTCGGCCTCATCGCGGAGCTCTGCGACGATCTGTGCGTGATGTATGGCGGCATGGTCGTCGAGACCGGCCCGGTCGCGGACGTCTTGGGAAAACCCATGCATCCCTACACCAGCGCCCTTCTCGCCTGCGAGATCGGGGACGACAGGGAAGGGCGCTTGGTGTCGATCCCTGGCGAGGTGCCGGACCCGATCTCGGAGACGCAGGCCTGCATGTTCGCGCCGCGCTGCGCCCATGCGATCGAGCGCTGCCGCGGCGAGGTGCCAAGGATGCGCACCGCCGCCGACGGCCGGAAGGTCGCGTGCCATCGCTTCGAGGAGCTCGCATGACCGACGCTCCTCTCATCGCCTTCGATCGCGTCTCGGTCGTCTTCGATGGCGAGGTGCGGGCGCTCGACGATGTGTCGCTCACAATCGCCAAGGGCGAGATTTCCGGCCTCGTCGGCGAATCCGGTTCGGGCAAAACGACCTTGTGCCGTGTGCTCGTCGGCTTGACGCCTGCGACCAGCGGCAGCGTTGCGATCGACGGGCGAAGCGTGAGCGATCACCTCGCGATCGACGCGCTCGCCTTCCGTCGCAAGGTGCAGATGCTGTTACAGGATGCGGTGGCGTCCCTGTCGCCGCGCATGACGATACGCCGCTCGCTCGGCGAACCGATTCTGATCCATCGCTTGGCGTCGGCAGAGAGCTGGAAGCGCCTCGATGGCATCCTCAAACGCCTCGGCCTGCCGGAAGACTTGCTCGGCAAATATCCGCACCAGATCTCGGGAGGGCAGGCGCGGCGCGTCGGCGTGGCGCGCGCGCTCGTCATGCAGCCCGAGCTCATCGTCGCGGACGAGCCGACGGCAGGGCTCGATGTGTCCGTCCAAGGCGAGCTCTTGAACCTGCTCCTCGATCTGCAGCGCGAGTTCGGGCTGACCTATCTCCTGGTCAGCCACAACCTGAACCTCATCAGGCGCGTCACCAGCCGCACCTTGGTCATGTATCTCGGTCAGATCGTCGAGGATGCCGAGACCAGGCAGCTCTTCCGGCGCCCGGCTCATCCCTATAGCGCGGCGCTGCTGTCGACGAATCCCGCCGTCGATCCTCGCCACCGCAGGTCGCGCATCGTGCTCCAGGGTGAGATCCCGAGCGTCGTCGCGCCGCCGTCGGGTTGCCGCTTCCACACGCGCTGTCCCCTGGCGGCCGAGCGCTGCCGGACCGAACCGCCGGACCTTGTCGAGATCGAGCCGGGCCGGCGCGCGCGCTGCCATTTTCCCTTCTCCCTCGCAGCGGCTGGAGCGGCGGCCTGATGACACTGCTGACCCTCGACGAGATCGAAACGCTGACCTTTGCGGCGCTGACGCGTGCCGGCGCCAGCGGGCACCAGGCGCATCCCGTGGCGCGCTCGATCCGCCGCGCCGAGGCCGACGACATCCGCCCCGTGGGGCTCGGCTTTCTGCCGCTCTACCTCGCCCATCTCAAGTCCGGGAAGGTTGACGGCAAGGCCTCGCCCGGGATGTCGATGCCGCGCCCGGGCAACGTGACCGTCGATGCCGCCCATGGTTTCGCCCATCCGGCCTTCGATCTGGGGCTCGATGCGCTCGACAAGGCGGCACGCGCCTGCGGCGTCGCCTCCATGGCGATCACGCGCTCCTATTCGATTGGCGTTCTCGGCCATCCGGCTGAGGATGTCGCCCTGCGCGGTCTCCTCGCCATCGTCGTGTCGAACGCGCCGCCGAACATGACCGCCTGGGGCGGCAAGCGAAAGATATTCGGCACCAACCCGCTCGCCTTCGCGGTTCCGCGAGAGGGCGCGCCACCGCTTGTCGTCGATCAGGCGACCACGATGGTGACGCGCGTCGCGCTCGTCGCGGCCGCAAGCGAAGGCCGGACGATCCCCGATGATTGGGCCTTCGATGCCGACGGCCGGCCTACCACCGATCCCGCCGCGGCGCTCAAGGGGTCGATGGCCCCGGCTGGTGGCGCCAAGGGAGCAAACGTCGCGCTTCTGGTCGAGGTGCTGGCGGCCGCGCTCGCCGGCGCCAACCTGTCCATGGATGCGCACCCGTACGGCATTGCGGACGGGCCGCCGCCAGGCGTTGGCCAGTTGATCCTCGCCTTCGATCCAGGCGGCTTCGCGCCGGGCTTCAGCGACCGCATCGAGAAGCTTCTCGGCGTGATCTCAGCCGACGGCGCACGCGTGCCCGGCGATCGCCGCCTGGCCGCGAGGGCCCGCTCCATGCAGGGCGGCGTCGATGTCGACGATGCCCTGCTGGCGCAGATCGGGGCGGGGGGGTGACGTCGTGAAGATCACCGCCCTCCGCGCCACACCCGTCAACATCCCTCTCGAAGCGCCCTATCTGTGGTCCTACGGTTCGCTCGCCGGCTTCTCGAAGACCATCGTCGAGGTCGAGACGGATGAGGGCATCGTTGGGCTTGGCGAAGGGCCGTCGCCTGCGAACGTCCCGACCATCGAGAAGGTGTTCGCGCCCCGTCTGCTCGGGCGCGATCCGATCGACATCGCGGGCGCGGAGCTCCTATGCCTGCCGAGTTGGGGTGGCGTCGGCACGGCCGATGTCGATCTCGCCTCGATCAGGGCGTTCGGCGCCGTGGAGATGGCGCTTTGGGATATCCGCGGCAAGGCGTGGGGAAAGCCGCTCTACGAGCTCCTCGGCGGCGCTTTCCGCAAAGGGATCACCTTCACCGACTACTTCGCCTTTCGCGAACAGCGCGACGGCATCGGTGGCGAGACCTCTCCCGAGGAGGTCGCCGATTATTGCCAGGCACTCGCCGAGACGCACGGAACCACGATGTTCGAGGGCAAGCTCTCGACGGCTAATCCAGCTCGGTCGATTCGCTTGGTCGCACTGCTGCGTGACAGGCTTGGGCCTGCCGCGACGCTGCGCATCGATTCCAACAAGGCCTATTCTCTCACCGAGGCGATCCGGATCGCTCGCGCCCTGGAGCCGCTCGATATTCGCTGTTGGGAGGATCCGGTTGCGCGCTTCGAGGACATGGCGAAGCTGCGCCGCCATACCAATATCCGTTTTTCCGCGCACACGCCCGATGTCCTGCGCGCCGTGTTGCTCGGCACCCCGGATGCCTTTTCCACCGACGTCAATGTCCATGGCGGTATCGCGCGGACGGTGCGCTTTATCGGCGCCTGCGAGAGCATGGGCTTCGATTTCTGGTGTTATTCGGGCGACAGCGGCATCGCCAGCGCCGCCTATCTGCACCTTGCGGCGGCCCACGCCCATATTCGCGAGCCCTCGCAATCGCTGTTTCGCATGCAGCCGATCGATGTGATCGAGGAGGGGCCGTTCCGGCCGCGCCGCAATGTCGTGCCGGTGCCCGAAGGACCTGGGCTCGGCGTCACGCTGTCGCGCGCGAAGCTTGCCCATTGCCACAAGCTCTTCGTCGATCAGGGCCCCTACGACAAGTTCCACGACCCTGAGAGGCCGGGCATCTTCCGCCGCCTGCCGCTGCGCTAGAAGGAAGAAACGATCATGGACGAATACGCGGTCATGCCGCCCCTCTATTTCACCTATATGAATCGCTTCGATGTCGAGGCGCTGAATATAACCGACGATGAGATCCTCGAAGCCATCGAGGGACAGCTCGCGACGCAGGGGCGGGGCGAGGCTGTCATCGAGCCGCGCATGCATCTCGAGCCCAAGGTGGTCCACGGCCATTTCAACGTGCTGCGCGGCTCCCTCGGCGGCGAAGTGGACGCCGCGGGCGTCAAGGTGGTCTCCGACTTCTACGACAACTACAAGCACAACCTGCCGTCGGAGCTTGCGCTGCTGCTGCTCTTCGACCGCCGCATCGGCGTGCCGAAGGCGATCATCGACGCCTCCGCCATCACCGACATGCGCACCGGCGCGGTGACGGCGATCGGCGCCAAATACCTCGCCCGCAAGAATTCGCGCATCCTCGGCCATATCGGCGCGCGCGGCACCGCCTATTGGAATGTCCGCTTGATGGACAAGCTCTTCGACTTCGAGGAAATCCGTGTGCATTCGCGCCGCAAGGAGAGCCGGGACGCCTTCGCCGGCAGACTCGAGCGCGACCTCGGCAAGAAGATCATCGTCACCGAGGATTGGGAGAGCTGCGTGCGCGGCGCCGACATCATTGTCGAGGCCTCGCGGCTCGTCGCGCCCGAGCCGCTACTGAAGACGGAATGGATCAAGAGGGGCGCTCTCATTATGCCCTATGGAACAATGAGCGCGGTCGAGCTCTCGCTCGCCGACATCGCCGACAAATTCCTGATGGACGATTTCGGCCAGGCACGCGCCGGACAGTTCGGCGCGCTGAAGCCGCTCTTTGATGCCGGCAAGCTGCATCCCGGCCGCTACCATGCCGAGATCGGGCAGGTGGTGGCCGGCCTCAAGCCCGGGCGGGAGAGCGACGAGGAGACCATCCTCTTCTGGCATCGTGGCCTGTCCTTGTCGGACATCGCGCTCGGCCATGCGATGTTGGAGAAGGGCAAGGCGATGGGCATCGGCCAGCGCCTGCGCTTCGCATGAGCTGCTTAATCGCCAAAGCGCGCATATAGGCGGTCGTGCCGGCGGCAGGTGTTGCCGTCAGGTTCGACGACGACCTCCGCCCCGTGCCGCGGCTGCTCGAGGCGCTGAGGTCGCAGCCTGACCTTGGGACTGTAGAGATGTGCGGCTACCCGATCGCGCTTCACCCCGCCGCTTGCATGCCGTTCGCCTCGCTCATTCTCGCCGAGGAACCGCGTAGGGCGCTCTCTAGCTCCGAGCGATACCAGTCGACGAATGTCCACACCCCGTGCTCTGAGGGCTGAGCGTAAGGGCCTGGCTGGTAGCCCTTCGAATTGATGCCCCGCTGGTTGCGCTCGCAAAAGCGGCGGTCTTGATCGTTCGTCTCGCGCCAAACATGAAGGAGGTGTTCGCGATTATAATCTCGCCCCTCGACCGCATCCGCATGGACGAGCCATTTGCAGGTAACCCTCGTCTCCTGCGGGCCGACCGGCATGACCGACACAAAAATCGCGTAATCGGCGTGGACATGGCTGAAAAGGCTGGGAAAGCGCGCGAAGCGCAGCGAGCCGATATCCTGGCTTTGCCAGTCACCGAGCCGGCGCCTGCAAGCCGGCTCGCCGTCGAGTGTGATCGATAGCTGATCGGGCCGCAGCGGCAGCCGCCCAACTCGGAAACCGTGCCCTTCGCGGGTTGTGCTCGGAAGCCCTGAGCCCTCGCAGCGGTCCCAGAAGGAGCGGATGTAAGGGTCGCTCCAGGGATCTTCGAGATTGAAATGCAGGAGCGTCCGCATCAGCTCGGGATGGCCGCCGGCGCAATGATCACATTCCCGGCTGTTTTCCCAGACAAGCTTCCAGTTTGCCTGCTCGTGGAGGACGATTTCTTCCACCACGCGTGCGCGGGCGAGCCGGTGCGGCGCGAGAGCGGGCGAGAGCGTTGCAGCAAAGTGGGCAATATCGGGCGGCTGTTCCGCGAGGCTCACGAAGATGAGGCCCTCGATCGTGCGCAAATGCAACGGCCGCAATCCGTAGGCGCGCTTGTCGAGATCGTCACCCATATTGGGCGCGCGCAGGAGCGCGCCGGTGAGCTCATAGCTCCAATGATGATAAGGGCACAGGAATGTCGAGCGCCGTCCAGACGGCGCATCGCAGATCGCGGAGCCGCGATGGCGGCAGGAGTTGTAGAAGGCCCGCAGCTGTCCTGAACGATCGCGGCAGACGATGACCGACGAGCGCGCGATCTGTGCCGTCATAAAGCTACCTGGCTCCGGCAGCTCACATTCGAACGCGACGAGATGCCAATGGCGTTCGATGATCAACTCGATGTCGAGGGCGAAGATTTCGGGGTCGACGTAAAATGCCTGGTCGAGTGAATGTCTCGGACGCTGCCTGTCGAGCAATGCGCCCATCCTCTCGCGCCTGTCCCGATCCCTGGACGAGTGCAGATCGACGTTCATCGCGGTTTCCCTGACCAGCGCTCCATCGCGGCCCGCCCATCACAGCTCCTGACGGAACGGCTTGCAAGGATGAGCTCGTGAACAACGGTCACGACGCGATGAAGAAAGCCTCGAACCGTGACGAACATCACCATTGATCTCCTTCGCCAACCGTGACGATAGTGCTGCATGAAACGCCCGCTGATCCACGACATCTTCCGTGAGCGCGTCCTGCAGGTGTTGGCACGCACAGGAATGAGCTATGCGGCCTTCGCTCGAAAGGCGGGCCTCGACCGCTCGACCCTGTCGCAGCTCCTGACCGGACCGATGCCTCGCCTGCCGAGGGCCGAGACACTGGCGGCCATCGCGCGCTCGGCTCATGTCTCGGTCGACTGGCTGCTGGGACTCAGCCAGCGCGAGGAAGTGGGCGCGGAAATCATTGAAGCCGTGATGCGGATCGAGCCCTACCGCAATACACCTGCTCACGACACCTTCCTTGGATGGCTGAAGGCCGCACAGGGCTCACGGGTCTGCACGGTGCCGATGGGGATGCCGGATCTTCTCAAGTCCGAGGCGGTCCTTCGGGTCGAATATGGCGCCGCCTTTGAAACAAAGGCCATGACACCATTTGATGCGGTGACGTATCGACTGGAGATGTTGCGGCAACCGCACCAACAGCTCGAGATTGCCACCTCTGCGGACAGCTTCGCCCATTTCGCGGCGGGGCTCGGCATCTGGAGCGAACTGTCTGCGGCGGAACGGCGCGCCCAGTTCAGGCATATGATCGCGCTCGCCGACGAGCTTTATCCGGCCTTGCGCCTCTATCTCCATCAAGCCGGGCGCCTCTATTCCGTGCCCTTCACGCTGTTCGGCGCCCAGCGTGTCGCACTGTTCCTCGGCTCGAGCTACCTTATTCTCAACGCAGCCGAGCACATCCGAATGTTCTCGAGCCGCTT
>Ga0306920_100007476_pt1 | contig 14404 bp, 16 predicted proteins | sample flu12Cox44000170_FD_204666 | JGI IMG/M metagenome (GOLD analysis project Ga0306920, IMG submission 204666) | Lab enrichment of tropical soil microbial communities from Luquillo Experimental Forest, Puerto Rico - flux4day.12C.oxic.44.000.170 (v2)... | ecosystem: Environmental > Terrestrial >...
CGGGCTGGCAAATACACCGTCACTTCGATCTGCTGATTGAGGTCAGCCGGGCCTACGTCCTGTCCGCCGGGCATCGCTGTCCAAGCACTTCCCTTCAGTTCCACACGTTGTTCACGATTCGCCATATGCCTCAGCCCAAGCGCTCGAGCGACACCAGAGGCCAGGTTAAACCAGCAGCGGCGTCGGCCTGGTCGGCGTCAGGAGTAGAGCGGCTGATAAGATTGGGAGGGACAATGGCCGCTTGCTCTCGTTCTAAGGACTTGCGAAATGTGTAGAAACATCAAAACCTTGTTCAATTTCGATCCGCCAGTCACTCATGAAGAAGTTCGTGCGGCTTCGCTGCAATTTGTGAGGAAAATCAGTGGTTTCAACAAACCCTCGAAGGCCAATGAGCCCGCGTTTCTGGCCGCCGTGGATGAAATCGCGAGGATTTCTGCTCGCCTGCTGCACTCGCTTGAAACCACCGCTGCTCCCAGAAACCGCCAGGACGAGGCACAAAAAGCCAAGGCTCGGGCCTTGGCGCGATTTGGCCACCACATCAATTGAAACCGGCGTCCGAGATTGCCGAAAACACCGGTGGCAAGACGAATCTCGGGTCTCTATGCAGAAGGAGCTTGCCATGCAGAGGGACAACTAACCAGCGACGAGTCAAGCTGAGCGACCGTGGGGCAGCCGAGTAGGCGCCGAGTACGCTCCATCCCCTCACGCAGAATTTGGAGGGCGCGGGAAACACCGACCTCGCCAGCCGCCCCAGGCCATACCCGTAGGCGCGGCCGATTAGAATGCCGCGCGCTCCTAAACAGATTGCCTTCACGACATCGCTGCCCCGTCGTACACCTCCATTCATTAGGACGTCAACTTGGCCTCCGACGGCCGAAACCACCTCGGGCAATGCCTGGATGCTTGCTTGCACCCCGTCCAGCTGCCGGCCGCCGTGGTTTGAAACCACGATTGCTGCCGCGCCTTCATCGACTGCTCGACGCGCATCCTCTGGGCTGAGGATACCTTTGATCACGATCGGCCCCCGCCACAGATCACGAATCCACTTGAGCTCCGGCCAAGTCACGACTGCCGAAGCCAGCCCAGCGCTCACGTCCACCAAATGCATGGGTCCGCGGCCCGGCAGGATTACGTTCTCCAGTTTCGGAAAGACCACCGTCGATTAACAACGATGCTAGCCATTGGGCACGAGCTAATAGTTGTGGCAGAAACGGCAGTTTTGCAAGCAGGCTGCCGGCCAGAAGTTCCTTCATGCCATTTCGCACGTCGCGCTCGCGTAAACCGGCTACGGGCGTGTCCACGATCACGACTAATGCCGAGTGTCCGGCTAGGCGCGCACGTTCGATGGCAGCTTCTGCCGCCTCTCTGCCTGCAACCAAATAGAGCTGGTACCAAGCCGGACCGGAAGTAGCGGCCTTCACCTCGTCCAATCTGTATCCAGCAAAGATAGCCACCACATAACCCACGCCCGCAGCCCCGGCTGCTCGAGCAACAGCCAACTCGCCGCTGGCGTGAATCAATCGCGTATACCCGATTGGCCCCAGGATTAGAGGAAAAGCAAGCTCGCATCCAAGAATCGAGGTACGCAGATCGGTATCAGCAGTTGGGAGCGCTTGGCGGGGGCGAAAAGTTATGGTTTCAAAGGCGCGAGAGTTCTCTTTCAGCTAACTTCGGCTTCGGCACCCCCGTCCAAGTAGTCGAAGACGATTCGCGGCATGCGCCGCTCGGCCAAACGCCGGAGATCCTCAATATCTACTTCGCGCGACAGCTTATTCGGGGCAGTTTTCACGTCGGCATGTTTCTTGAATATGTGCTCAAAGTATCCCATCGCATCCATCAGCTGGTAGGAGTAGGCCGCTCACGCAACCTCGAGTTTCATTCGTATCGCAGCGCCACGACGGGATCGACCTTGGCGGCTCGGCGCGCGGGAATATAGTTGGCGCCAAAGCCGCGCCGGCGAGAATGATGCTGAAACCGACGACAGTGAACGGGTCGTGCGGGCTCACGCCAAATAAGAATCCGGAAATCAATCAGGCGGCTACTAGCGATAGCGCCATTCCAATCCCCGCGCCGATGGTGGCCAGAAGCATGCCCCGTGAAACCACCAGCCTGAGCACATCCGCCCGGCGGGCCCCGCGCGCCATACGTTCGAGAACTTCCGGGCCGACCGAAGTACGCGCGTAGACGCTCATGGCAACTCCGGTAACCTGGAAAGAAGGAAAAATAATGTGTGGGCTATAAGGAACGTCGAGCCCTTCACTCTTGGTCCGAGCCAGGACGCCAATGATTCACGGCTCCCGAAATGCGCAGCAGAATCCGCTTTCCTATAGGTTCTTGGTTGGGCCAGTAGCGTTCCGCTGCGGTCTGGTCGATGAGGGCGACTCGATCTCCGTTCTCATCCGCGTCGGTAAATGAGCGCCCGCGGACCAGAGTCATTCCTAAGGTGCGTGAAAAATCCGGCGTCAGTGACGCAACCTCCGCCGCCGGTGAGTCTCCGTTTCCGGAAAGATTCCCTTCCATGGTGAAATTCACCAGCAAGCGCTGTCCGGAAAAGGGTGTGCTGCCCGAACCGATCGCAGCTTGTTCCACACCCGGCACGGCGCTGACCCGGCGCAGAGCTTCATGCACGAAAGCCGTGCGCTTCTCTAGTTTTAGATACGGACTGTGTGTCGGATCATTCGGTAGGGACAACCAGAGGCGAGCCATGACCAACTGTTTCGCGTTGAAACCAGGGCGCACTTCTAACACATTCGAGAAACTCCGCAAAAGCAGCCCGGCACCCACCATTAACACCAGAGACAATGCGAATTCAGAAATCACCAGCCCGCTCAAGAAACGATGCTGACGTAGCCCGACGGCGGCGCCACGGCTTCCCTGCCGGAGCTCTTCCATCAGGCCGGGGTTGGTCAGTTGCCAGGCGGGAGCCAAGCCAAAGGCCAACCCAGTGAGAACCGAAATGCCCAGTCCGAACGAAAGCACGCGGATACTCAAGCGGACCTCCGCCAGCCTAGGCAGGTTCGAGGGGACGAATTGCAAGAGCCAGTCCTTGAACCAATAGCTCACGAGGAGCGCGAGAATTCCCCCGGTAAAAGGAAAGCAGCACACTCTCCGTCAGTACCTGCCGCAACAGCCGCCCTGCCCTGGCTCCCAGAGCTTGCCGCAACGCCATTTCGCAATGCCGCACCGATGACCGCGCCAGCAACAAGCTGGCAATGTTCACGCAAGCAACCAACAAAACTGTTCCCACTGCACTCAGGAGGAGCAGCAATATCCTGCCCGTATTGCCCACCACTTCGTTACGTAGCGCGGTCAGTTCGATCGACCAATGCGCGGTTCTCGGATATTCGGTTGGGAATTGGCGCTCGAGATCGGCCACAAACGTGTCCAGCTTCGCCTGCGCCTGCTCCAGTGTCAGCCCAGGCTTGAGTCCAATAGTGGCGGGAAACATGCGAATCGCTCGATTGGGCGGCTGCGGGAACGGAGGCGCGATATAGCCAGCGGTGAGAATCACATCTACGTCGCTGTGCAAGGTACGGACCGGATGGCGGTACCCGGGAGGCATTACATCGATGATGGTGTAAAGGTCGCTATCCAGGCGGATAGCGCGGCCGAGCACGGAGCGGTCCGCACTGAACATGCGGCGCCAGAGTCCGTCACTGATCACCGCGCCTTCGAAGAATCCGGGGCGGTAATCGGATGGGGTACAGACTCTTCCCAGGCGGCATTTGCGCCCAGCAAGGCAAAATAGTTTGGGCTCACCGCCAAACCTTCCAGTCGTTCGGGTTTTTCGCCACCGGTGACATTCACGCTAAACGACCATACGGGCGAGACCTGGTCGAAGACTCCGGAGCGCCTTTCAAGATCATCCGCCTCCTGAACCGACATACCTGCGTCGTCGAGATTTACTCCAGGAAGCTGGTCGTGAATTGCCACCAGCTGATCGGCCTTGCGGTATGGAAGTGGCCGCACCAAGACTGCGTCAACCACGGAAAATAATGCGGTATTCGCCCCAATTCCTAGCGCCACGGTGAGCAACACAACCGCCGTGAGCCCGTCCTCTGGCGCAACTGCCGCAAGGCGTAGCGAATATCTTGCAGTAAGCCGTTCATGCCGCCCCTTAATATGGCAACCTGAGACACGACACCCGCCCGATGGTGCAAATATTGGACCAAGCTGCACAGGGCGCATTCTCTTCAAACTCCGCCTATAGAATAAGGTCGGGGTTGACGCCCGTGTCCGTTGTCAGGATCCAGCTGTTCACTTGCGGACATTCAGAAAAGGGGCTCTCGATGCTCGACTTACTAGTTCACATCGCGGCCGGCGGCATCTAACTGCGCCTGAGGCCTTTCCCAATGATTAAATTTGTTTGTGACAGTTGTGCCAAAACTAAGGCGGACGACGACGAATCTTGGATCCTCGGCTTGGCCGCGGAAACGATCGGCTTTCAATCCGCTCGCCGGGAGATCAATATTCTCTCCACCTGGGCGCAAGCTCAAGCCGTGCATCCCCTGGGCGTTCACTTCTGCTCGGAACGTTGTAAAGAGAGATACGTGCGACGGTTGTTCGACCAGGAAGCGGCGGTCAGCTGAATCGGCTGACACCCATGCATTTCCCCCAGTCGAACCTTTTAGAACATGGGATTCATCGGTTTGACCCCCGCCCGGGGGACCTCTTAAACTTATTCAGAGACCCGCATCTCCTATCGAAAGATGTGGCTAGGTAAGCTACGTCTCTTCCGTGGAGGACTTCCCTGATTCTCACTTTTTCACAATGCAGAACCGTGCTCGTGCCCTTGGTCGCGTTGGTTCTCGCCGTACCGGCTCTGTGCTCGAATCCCAATAACCCGGTCACCCTCGACAAGAGCGAAACCCTGTTCTCCGTGCTCGCAGCCATAAATACCTGCGGCTACGATACCGAGCTCGCGTCGTCTGACCCGGTACGCCTTTCCATTCGCACTGAAATCGGCCGCAACTTGGAAAACTCTGCGAGTGCAAGAGCCGCATCCGAGGCACTCTGCGCGTTTTATCACGACCACCAGCAGCCCGACGGGGTGCGCACCCTATCCGAATACGTCTCGCTCGCGCTTTATCTGACAGAGCCGCCGGCCTTTGCGCCCAAAGTGAAAGAGGCCGAGCTGCCTCCGGATGCAAGCAGCGTTCTCGGACTAGTTCCCCTGCTAGGCCGGTTTTATGCCGAAGCCGGGCTAAAGGATGTCTGGGCACGCCATGCCGAGGCCTACTCGGAATTTCAAGGCCGTTACCGCGACCCGTTCGCGAAAATCGTCGAGAACACCGAACTGTATTTGAAACTTCCGTCAGGTAGTTACCTGGGGCGTAGTTTTACGATTTATATCGAACCCATGGGGGCGCCTTCGGCCATCAATGCACGCAACTATAGTTCCGAGTACTACGTTGTACTCACGCCGGGAACAGCTTCGGGGCTGAAACTAGAGCAGATCCGGCATGCCTACCTGCATTACCTGCTCGATCCAATGGTTGGCAAGTATGCCGGGAATCTTCAGCGCCTCGAGCCGCTCCTCGAGGCGGTCAAGCTTGCGCCCATGGACGAGTCCTTCAAGAGCGATGCCTCGCTCTTGGCGACCGAGTGCGTCATTCGCTCGATCGAAGCCCGCACGCTCATGGGCGGGAAAGCCCCTTTACCTGAACAGGACCGCGCAGTTGAAACCTCCATGGCCCAAGGATTCGTACTTACGCGGTACTTCTACGAGCGGCTTGTGGAGTTTGAAAAAGACAACGTGGGCTTCAAGAATGCCATTCCCGCCATGCTGGCGCAGATTGACGTGCGCAAAGAGCAGCGGCGGGCATCGCAGATACAGTTTGCCAGTACAGCCGATACCGAACTACTGCAACTTTCGCGTCCCAAAGAAGGAAATCTGCTAGTTACGGCGGAACAACGCGTGTCGGCGGGAGATATGGGGACGGCGGAGAAGCTCGCCAAACAAGCGCTGGCGGAAAAAGCCGAGGATCCCGGACGAGCCTATTTCATCTTGGCCGAGATCTCGCTGAATCGCAATATAAACGGTGCTCGGGATTACTTTGAGCAAGCTTTGAAAACCTCTGGGGAACCCAAGGTGATTGCCTGGTCGCATATTTATCTCGGCCGCATTCTGGATCTTGAGGACGATGAGGAAAACGGACCTCTTCGCGCCCAGGCGATGGATCACTACAAAGCCGCGGTAGGTGCCAGCGACACCTTGCCCGAAGCCAAAGCGGCAGCCCAGCAAGGCTTAGAAAAGCCATATGCGCCGCCACACCAGGCCGGCGCGGCGGACTCAGCCGGCAAGGGGTCGAAACCGTAACTCAGCATTCCAGCTCGCGAGGAGCTTCCGATGAAGCAAACAACTCTAGGCATGGTTCTCATTTTGGCTGCGCTCGCTGCCGCCCAAACGCCAACGCAACCCACCCCCGCGCAGCCGGGAACCACGACGGGCCGCCCACCTATCCATGCCAAGACTCAGGAGGAGTACCAGGCATATCAGGCGGCGGTCGGCTCGCCGACGCCTGAAGCTATGGAGAAAGCGGCCAGCGATTTCGCGACCAAGTTTCCCACCAGTGATCTTCGCGTGCTTCTGTATCGGGCGCTAATGCAGACCTATCAAAAAGCTGGCGATTCCCAAGGGATGCTCAATGCGGGGCTGAAAGTATTGGCTATTGACAAAGACGACCCCGAGGCACTCATCGGCGTGGCAGAAGTGCAAGAGGAGCACACATCGGTTACAGATCTTGACCGCGACCAGCGTATGGACGAGGCCGTGGCCAACGCCCAGCATGCGCTCGCCACCATCGAAACCGATCTGGCAGTACCGGCGGGAGTGCCCGCCGAGAGAGTGGACGCCTATAAGCGCTATTTGCGCGCCACCGCCTGGGCGATTGTGGGGACGATTCAGTACAAGCGCGAGCAATATGCGGATGCAGAAGCAACTCTCCGCAAATCCATTGACGCTGATCCCAGCACTCCTGACGCCGTGGTGATTCTGCGGCTGGCGCTGGCTCTTGACCAAGAGAAAAAGTATCCCGAAGCCTTGCAGCAGGCGCAACGAGCCGTCGACCTCACTCAGGAGGCGAGCGAGGTGGGCAAGATGGCCCGTACAGAACGCGATCGCTTGGTAGTGCAGACCGGAGGCAATAATTCTTCCGGTAACTCCACGGCCCCGGCCGGTAACTCCGCGGCCCCGGCCGGTAATTCCGCGCCCCCGGCCGGTAATTCCGCGCCCCCGGCCAATGCGCCGCAAAATCCAGCCGCTCCGCCTCACTGATCGATGTGGATCGACCCTAGGATGTGTTCAACGGTGACCAGCCAACAAGCGGAACTGCAAACGCTCGAGAAGGTAATCGGGCACCGCTTCGAGCGGCCAAAGCTGCTGGAACAGGCGCTCACCCATAGTTCCCAGGCGCGAGAAACCGAAGCCCTGCGCCCGGCAACCGGTGAGCGTACCGAGGATAACGAGCAACTAGAGTTTCTGGGTGACGCGGTACTCGGGCTGGTGACCACGGAAGAACTATTTCGCCGATTTCCCGGGTTCAGCGAGGGGCAATTGTCAAAATTGCGAGCCCACCTGGTGAGCAAGAATCATCTCATCAGTGTGGCCGAACGATTCGAACTAGGACGGTACCTGCGTCTGGGCAGAGGCGAGGAAAAGAGCGGCGGCCGGACGAAGGCAGCGCTCTTAGTGGATGCGCTCGAGGCGGTTTTGGCAGCCGTTTACCTGGATGCCGGTCTCGAGACAGCGCGAGCACTGATTCTGCGCGACATCGTCCTCCCCCAACTCGAGGAGTTCGTTTCCCAGGGCACAGCCGGGCACATCACCGACTACAAATCGGCCCTGCAGGAAAGGTTGCAAGCCGAAGGCCGTACGCAGCCCGCCTACGTGCTGGTGGGAGAATCCGGTCCGGAACACAAAAAGACCTTTACCATTGAGGCCCGGCTATTGAGCGGCGAGGACAAGCTGGAGTTTACCGCCCGGGCCCAAGGCTCGACCAAGAAGGCTGCAGAACAGGATGCGGCTCGTCAGGTGCTCGAGTACCTGGCGTCGCACGCGCTAGTGAGCGGACGAGGAGGGGCGTGAACCTGACGAGCATTTCGCGCGGTTCTTCGGCGTGGCCCGAGGCATTGCAGTCCTTGCTGGGGACGATTGTGATCGCTGTGTTCGTGGTTACCTTCGTCGTCCAGGCATTTCAGATCCCCTCCGAGTCCATGGAAAACACCTTGCTCATCGGCGACTATCTGTTGGTGGACAAGCTGCATTATGGCAACGATCGCCTAGGGGGGGAAATCCTGCCCTACGGCCACGTACAACGGGGCGACATCATTGTCTTTCATTATCCCGTGCACCCGGGTGAGCACTTTGTCAAGCGGGTCGTAGGGGTTCCGGGAGATCGCATCCGCCTCATTAATCGGCGCGTCTATGTCAACGGCGTGGCCACCAGCGAACCCTACGTACACTATTTTCGTCCGCACGACATTTTCCGCGATGAGTTTCCACGTCTAGACGTGTCCTTTGTTCCAGCCATGAATGGCGCCTGGTTGCTCGAGATGAAAAGGCTGGTGGAAGACAACCAGCTGATTGTTCCCGCCGGGAACTACTTCGTCATGGGAGACAATCGCGATGACAGCCTGGACAGCCGCTATTGGGGATTCGTGCCCCAGGAAAATATCGTTGGCCGCCCGCTTCTCATCTACTGGTCCATGCGCAACCCCGATCCCGGGGATGGAGTCTTCACCGCGGGTGATAAACTTGAGCGGTTCTTTTATGCCATGAGCCACATCATGCAAATTACCCGCTGGGAACGCACCTTACGGCTGGTCCGGTAAATTCTTCCAAGAGGACAAACGAGTGGGAAAGGAAGACAAGCGCGAGGACGAGAAGCCGCGCGAGACTACAGTTGAATTTCTAGCCTCTCTGGCCGGCGTCTTAGTAACCGGCTTATTCATCATCACTTTTGTGGTCCAGGCGTTTGAAATTCCATCCTCTTCGATGGAAAACACGCTGCTGATCGGCGATCACGTATTCGTGAATCGAGTGCAGTTTTCTCCCCCGACGCACTGGGCCCTGTTCATACCTTATCGCCAGTTGCATCGCCAAGATGTCGTAGTGTTTCTTTCTCCCGCCGAGCCCGACTTGTATGTGGTCAAGCGGATCATCGGCATTCCTGGGGACCGCATTCATCTGCGCGATGGAGTGGTGTACCGCAATGGAGAAAAGCTCAACGAACCGTATGTGCTAAACACGGGAGCCGATTCCTACAACCCTTATCGCGACAACTTTCCCACCGTTCCGCCTCCGGAATACAGCAACGTAACCGATCTGTGGAAATTGATGTTGCCCCAGCATATCGAGAATGGCGAACTGGTTGTACCGCCCGACAATTACTTCGCCATGGGCGACCATCGCGATGTTAGCTACGATGGCCGTTACTGGGGCTTTATCCCCAAAGAGAATATTATTGGTCGTCCGATGTTCATCTATTGGTCTTTCGAGACCCCGGAAAATCAGTATCAACAGAGAGAAATCGGCCAGCGAATTTCCTTTCTCTTCCATGTGGTTATTCACTTCTTCGATGAAACCCGCTGGCGTAGAACTTTGAAGGTGGTCCGGTGAAACGGCTTCTGTTCCGGCGCAGGGTATTGCTGGCCGGTGTTGTCCTGCTGGCGCTGTTTTGGGTGCGGCCCCAGGCGGGATCGCTGCGCGGACGGGTATCGCAGTTGATCAGTCGCGCTTTAGGACGGGAGGTGGAGATCCACTCTCTCCATCTGCGCTTTCTTCCCCGCCCCGGTTTCGTACTCGAGGACGTAGTGGTCCGTGATGACCCGGCATTCGGAGCCGAACCCTTGGTTCGGGCACCGGAGGTGACCGCGTGGCTGCGAGTGAGTGCGCTTCTTTGGGGCCGGCTGGAGATTTCCAGCCTCAGCCTGGGCGACGCCAGTCTGAATCTGACCGGCAACGCCCAGGGCAGATGGAATGTCGCAGAATTAATCGATCGTACTTCCCGCGTGGCCACGGCGCCAACCGCCTCCCGCGGCTCGAAGACGCGGCCGAAGTTTCCCTATATTGAGGCCACGCAAGCCCGAATCAACTGGAAAGTGGGCAGCGAGAAGACCCATTTCGCCTTCATCAATGCAGATTTCGCCCTGTGGCAGGAAACCGAGAATGCCTGGGGGATGCGCCTGCGGGCTCGTCCCATTCGCACGGACGCCAATTTGACCGACACCGGAACAGTTTTGTTGGGTGGGTTGTGGCAACGCTCGGCGGTGCTCAGCCAAACCCCACTGCAGTTTTCCTTCGTCTGGAATCAGGCGCAAATTGGACAACTATCCAAGCTAATCGATGGCGTCGATAAGGGATGGAGAGGCAGCGTTGCCCTATCCGGCATCGCCAGCGGCACACCCGAGACGCTGAAGATCATGCTCGACACCTCGGTGGATGACTTTCGCCGCCATGATGTGCTCGGTGGCCAAGACCTACGGCTGGGTGCGCACTGTGGAGCAACTTACAGCACGGTGGCGAAACGGATCTCAAACCTGGATTGCGTCGCCCCTGTCGGCTCGGGAGTGGTCGAAATCAAAGGTGGGGCATCCATCCGCTCATGGCCGTGGGCGTTGTCTTCCTACGCTTTGTGGGTCGTGGCAACCGGAGTTCCCGCGCAATCCGTCCTAAGGGTGGCCGGTCATACCCGAGCGAGCTTTTCGCGTGATCTCGCGGCCGACGGCATTCTTCGAGGAAGCCTGGAGATCAGTCGCGGCGAAGGCGCCGAGGGACCGCGGTGGCAGGGGCATGGTACCGTGCAAGGATTCGAACTGAGCTCGAACAGCTCGGGATCAATGCTTCGAATGGAAACCGTGCCGCTCACCGTGGCTTCGGATCCCTCGGCGATCACGAAAAGGCTTTCCGGGGTGTCTCTCCAGCCACGGGCGCGAAATCGCAGCCAACCCGTCGCACCCTTAGCCTCTGAGCCGCAGATTGAACTCGGTCCAGTCAATCTAGCTTGGGGCGGTCAGGTTCCGCTCGAGGCGCGAGCCGTCCTTGCGCGCTCCGGATATCAAGCCTCGCTTCGAGGAGAAGCGGGACTGAAGCGCTTGCTCGAAGCCGCACGCTTGCTAGCCATTCCCCAGCCCGCCTGGAATGCCGAGGGTTCGGCTGCCGTCGACCTTCACCTGGAAGGCTCTTGGTTGGACAGCAATTGGCCGAGGGTCCTCGGAAGCGCGCAGCTGCACGGCGTCTACGCGCAGGTCCGCGGCATGAATGCCCCGCTTTCGATCGGCGGCGCAACCTTGTTGCTTCTTCAGGATAAAGTTAAGGTGCAGAATCTGAACGCTCTAGCCGCGGAAAGTCGTTGGCGAGGAAATCTAGAAATTCCAAGACCCTGCCCTCTACCGAACGCCTGCCAGGTCCAGTTCAATCTGCACACTCAGGAACTCAACGCGGCCGCCGTGAACCGGTTCCTGAACCCTGCGTTGGCAACAAAAAACTGGTATCGGTTTTTATCCCTTGGCAAGGAGCAGCCGCCGTATTTGCTGGAAGCCCACGCCGACGGACGATTGGCGGTCGACCGGCTACGAATAGGGGAATTGGTGTGCTCACATTTTGGCGCCCAACTCGAACTCGACGGCGGAGAAATCACTGTCGAAGGCTTCCAAGGCGAGTTGTTAGGTGGCAAGGCGAGTGGCCAGGTGAAAGGGGATTTCTCGCGTCAGCCCCCGGCCTATAGCGCCAGCGGCGACTTTAAAGATGTCTCTCTGGCTCCCGTTGCCGAGTTGATGCACGATCTCTGGATCGATGGAACCGGAAATGCTCACATCGAACTCACAACCGTGGGACAAACGGTGGAGGACTCGCTCCATTCCGCCAGTCTGCGTGCCGACTTTTTAGTAAGCAAGGCAGTCTTTCCTCACGTCGTGCTCACCAGTGAGTCTGGGCCCTTACACGCCACGCGATTCAGCGGGATGCTTCGTCTCGACGCCGGCCAGTTTTCTTTTGAGGACGCGCAACTTGAGGTCCCGACCGGCGTTTACAAGGTAAGCGGCACGGCTTTGCTGGATGGAAGGTTAGATCTGAAGCTTGCAGGAGAAACTCCCGGAGGATTCAACGTGACCGGTACCCTTCTCAAAACACGTGTTTCTCCGATTCCGACCGCGCAAGCCTCTCTGAAGCCGTGAAATTATCCCTGAGGTTGTCCATAGCTCGATTACTGCTGGTGCTTTCGACCGCGGTGGCGACATTCCCGGCTAGCCAGAAAACCTCGCCCGATCTTACCAGTTTCGATCGGAAACTCGAGCACCTCGAGGCCAACGGAGAGCGAGCGCATCCCGATCCCCGTCCAACGGTTTTTACCGAGCAGGAAGTCAATGCCTATCTTGCCTCGAAGGAAGTGACTCTGCCCGATGGCGTTCAGTCGGTAACGCTCGAGGGGCATCCGCAGACAGTTACCGGGAAGACGCGAGTCGATTTCGATCGTCTGCGCGCGGGAATTCGGTCTTCAAATCCCTTACTTGCCATCTTCAGTGGAGTCCATGACGTGGTAGTTGACACCCATGCCTATGGAGCCGGCCATGAAGGTCACGTGCACGTTGATTCGGTATCACTCGATGGCGTCGAGATACCGCGTTTCGTACTCGAGCTTTTCGTGGAAAAATACCTTCAGCCCAACTACCCCGAGATTGGTCTGGATTCGCGCTTCACGCTTCCCAACCGGATTGACACCGCTGCCGTGGGCGAGCACACGCTGACGCTAGTGCAAAAATAAGGCATGCAGGCTGGAGCCGAGCTCGAACGGACGGCATTAGCTCAAACCGTGCGGCCCGAATCAGGGTTGGTGATTGAGGGAAGCGGCCTGGCGGGCAAGCAGCGTGAAGCCGAGCTGGGATGCGTCTTTCTTCAGGATAGCAATCATCGCGGGAGCGCTTTTGTCCTCATATCGCGATTTGAGTCCGGCCTGAGCCAGCCGCGATTCCAGTTGACAGCGTATGCACCCCAGCTGCTTCGATTCAGATAGGGCGCTTGCCAGTATACGATCCGCAGTAACTCGCTCCCCCAGGACGGCGTGCACTTCCGCGGCGCTGATAAACACATCGATGCGGCGCAAGCGTGCCTCGCTGGTCTTAGCCCTGGCCTCGGCTGGCCCGATCTCTTTGGCAGCCTCGCCCGGCCTTCCCAGCTTGACGAGCGCGGTGGCGAGGGTGATGCGGGCAAAGGTCTCAATTTCCGGCTCCTTCTGTAGAAGGGCTTGCCCCAGGACCTCCCGTAACGTGCTTTCTACCTCGGGATGGCCTTCTATGAGGGAGAGTTTGGCCAAGCTTACTCGGCTTTCTTCGGCCGTGGTTTTTTCTCCGATCTTGTCGCGAATGGCGAGCGCCTGCTGGTGGATCCGTTTCGCCTCTTCTAAGTTATCCCGAGCCATCAAAATGTTTCCCTGAACGAATAGCGCATAAGCCAGGCCCCGCTGGTTTCCCGATTCCCGGTTGAGCGTCAGTTGCTCGTCGATTGCCTTCTCGGCTGCGGAAAGATCTCCTAGATCTTGCATGAGCACTGCGTAATTGTTGAGCGCGATTCCGAGACCCTGACGATCGGCCATTTGGCGCCGGAGCGCGATCGATTCCTCTTCCACCTGCCGGGCTTCCGTCAGTCGACCCCGCTCCTCTAAAACGATGCCCAGATTGGTCAGCGCCCGCGCGATACCCCGTTTCTCGCCAATCTCACGGGCAATGGCGAGCGCTTGTTCATACATTCTGTTGGCATTCGACAGCTGGCCCTGTTGATAGAACACGACGGCGATATTGTTCAAGGAGATCGCTTGCCCGCTGCGATCGCCGATCTCGCGGCGGATGGCTAAAGATTGCTTGTATGCCTGGCGCGCCCCGCCAAAATCAGCTTGGTCCTTGAGAATGACTCCGATGCTGTTCAAGGCGTCGGCAACGCAGCGCTGATTGCCAACTTTTCGACAGGTTGCGAGCGCCTCCTCGTGCATCTGTTTGGCGCTGGTGTTGTCGCCCTTATCGGAAAGCACAGTGGCCACGTTATGCAGTGCCGCCGCTTCCCCGCTCTGGTCGCCAGAGGCGGCAAACAAGCGCCGAGCCTCTTCTGCCGCCTGGCGGGCATGATCGAGATCACCAAGGCTGTAGTAGGACCGTGCTTGTGCCAGTTCCGCACGGGCTACCAGGGATTGGGACTGGCTTCCCTTTCCTTTTTCGGTGGCCGCGACTGACGCCGCCAAGGCCCGCTTAAAGTCCGACAATCCGCGAGCCGCAGCCTCCTCAGCCAGATCGATGCGGGGATCGTTGCTGATTGGCGGCGGAAGTCTTCGCAGGGTAGCAACCGTGTTCAGCGCTTCCTTTCCCTGTCCCCCGGCGGCCTGGCACTGGGCCAGGCTAAGACCATATTCGCCATTGT
>Ga0306920_100007480_pt1 | contig 14400 bp, 12 predicted proteins | sample flu12Cox44000170_FD_204666 | JGI IMG/M metagenome (GOLD analysis project Ga0306920, IMG submission 204666) | Lab enrichment of tropical soil microbial communities from Luquillo Experimental Forest, Puerto Rico - flux4day.12C.oxic.44.000.170 (v2)... | ecosystem: Environmental > Terrestrial >...
GCCGAGCCCCCAGGCGATGGTGCCAAGCGGCAGATAATGGCCGGACAGACGCACCGTAACGAGGCCGAGCAGCACCGCGGCAAAACCGGAGACGATCAGCGCGGCCGGCAATGTCACCCAGGGCGACAGGCCGTAGGCCGTGGTCAGCACTGCGGTGGTATAGGCGCCAAAGCCGCAGAACGCCGCCTGTCCGAACGAAGTCAGCCCGCCGACTCCCGTCAGCAGCACGAGCCCCATCGCGACAAGCGCAGCCAGGCCGATGTTATCGAGCAGCACGATCCAGAACGGCGGTATCTGCGGGGCAAAAGGAATCGCGCCCATCACAACTGCAAACAACAGGACCGGCCAGCGCTCGCGCATGCGTTAGTCCTTTTCTTCCTCGACCGCGGGCGCGGCGAGCGAACGGAGCAGCAGGACAGGAACCAGCAGCATGAATACGATCACCTCCTTATAGTTGGAGGCATAGAACGACGAGAAGGCCTCCACCGTGCCAACGACAAGCGCGGCGATCGCGGTCAAGGGATAGCTGACCAGCCCGCCGATGATCGCGGCGATGAAGCCTTTCAGGCCGATCAAAAAGCCGGTGTCGTAATAGAGCGTGGTGATCGGCACGATCAGAATGCCTGAGAGCGCGCCGATCACGGCGGCGAGCAGGAAGGCGATCTGGCCCGAGAGTGTGGTGCGGATGCCGACCAGCCGGGCGCCGAGCCGGTTCACGGCGGTGGCGCGCAGCGCCTTGCCGTAGAGCGAGAGGCCGAAGAACAGCCACAGCGCGACGATGAAGGCAACCGTCGCAGCGTAGACGGCGAGACTCTGGCCGGTGAAGCGGAGCGGGCCGGCGGTGAGCGCGGTTTCCGCCAGCGTCGGCCCGCGCTGGCCCTCGGCGCCGAAGAACAGCAGCCCCAGCCCTTGCAGCGCGAGATGGCAGCCGACGGAGGCGATCAGCAGCACCAGCACCGAGGTGTGCGCGATCGGCTGGAAGGCGAGGCGATAGAGGAACAGCCCGATCATCGCGACAATGACGAGCGACAGCGTAATCGAGACCGATATCGGCGGGTGCCGCGCCACCAGCCACAGCGTGAGCGCAAGCACGATGCAGGGCAAGGCGATGTCGACCACGAAGGCGCGCACGATGCGCGACCAGCGCCACGCGCGGCGCAAGGAAAACAGATCGAGCGCGAACGCGGCCGCGCCCATCGCGACCGCGAGCTTGGCCGTTCCCGGCATCTGGCCCGAGGCCAGCGAGGCATAGGTCAGTGCGCCGTAGGTGACGAACTCGCCCTGCGGGATCAGGATCACGCGGGTCACGGCAAACACCAGGACCAGCGCCAGCCCCAGCAACGCATAGATCGCGCCGTTGGTGATGCCGTCCTGGACCAGGAACAGCATGATCGTAGAGTTCAAGACCGGACGCTCCCCCTTGAGAAGCTCGGACCCGGCGCGGTGCTCAAAGCCCGCGCCGGTGGGCCGATTGCAGCGGTTGAAATAGGCTGCGGGTATTTGATATGGTGGATAACAATTATCGACTATAATCTCAAGGCGGCCCTCGCGTTTCACCCCTTGAACCTAGCGGGATTCCACAGGCGATGACAGTTTCGAAGACCGCGACGGCCGAGGGCGCCAGAGCCCGCAAGGAGGGCGCCGAAGATACGGCGCAGGACGGCGGTGCGCTGCAGCTCGGCGAATTGTCCGAGCTGCTCGGCTATTCGCTCAAGCGCGCGCAGCTCAAGGTTTTCGAGGATTTCTTGCGCTGCGTGGCGCCGCTGCAACTGACGCCGGCGCAGTTTTCCGTGCTGCTGCTGCTCGACAAGAATCCCGGCCGCAACCAGACCGAAATTGCCGCAACGCTGGGCATCCTGCGGCCGAACTTCGTGGCGATGCTGGATGCCCTCGAGAGCCGCGACCTCTGCACGCGGATGCGCGCGACCCACGACCGCCGCTCGCACGTTCTGCTCTTGACCGACAAGGGCCGCGCGGTGTTGGCGCGGGCGAAGAAGCTGGTCGCCACCAAGCACGAGGCGCGTTTGAACGAGCTGTTGGGGCCGGCCAATCGCGCCGCGCTGTTGTCGATGCTGACCAGGATCGCGCAGGAATTCTGACTCCTCATCCCGAGGAGCCCAAACCCATTTCTACGCGACCGCTGTCCGGCTGCTATCGTCCTGCGCGCTCTGCCTGGCAATGAATAGGCGCTCAATCTCCCGCGCGGGCCGCGGCGGGCTGAACAGGTAACCCTGCATCTCCGTGCAGCCCTCGGCCATGATCCGGTTCAGCTGCTCCGATGTCTCCACGCCCTCCGCGGTGGCAGCCATGCCCATGCCGCTCGCAAGTGCTGCGATCGCGCGCACGATATTCAGCGAGCCCTTGTTCTCGGAGATGTCCTTTACGAACGAGCGATCGATCTTGATCTTGTCGAACGGGAAACACTGCAGATAGGTGAGCGAGGAATAGCCGGTGCCGAAATCGTCCATGGCGATGCGCACACCAAGCGCGCGCAACTGGTGAAGGATGGCGAGCGTCGCTTCCTTGTCCTGCAACAGCACCGTTTCGGTGATTTCGATCTCGAGCCTCGTGGGGTGCAGACCGGATGCGGCCAGTGCGTTCACGATCACCTGCAGCAGGCCGGGGCTGCGGAACTGCGCGGCTGAGATGTTGACGGCGACGTGCATGTGCGCGGGCCAACGGCTCGCCGTCAGGCAGGCGTCCCGGATGACCCATTCGCCGAGCGGCACGATGAAGCCGATTTCCTCCGCCAGAGGAACGAAGCTGGCCGGCGAGATCTGACCCCGCTCGCGATGGTTCCAGCGAATCAATGCTTCGAACCCACTGATCTCATTGCTCTCGAGGTTCACCACGGGCTGGTAATACAGCTCGAATTCTCCCGCCGGCAGGGCCTTGCGCAAATCCTGCTCCATGAGCCGACGCGCCTGCATCTGCTCGTCCATGACCGGCTCGAAGAAGCGGAACATCCCGCGCCCCTCGGCCTTTGCCTGGTAAAGGGCAAGATCCGCGTTGCGCAACAGCTTGTCCGGAGAAGCGCCGTCGCCCGGTCCGACCGCGATGCCGATGCTGGCGCCGACCAGGGCCTGCTGGCCGTCAAGCTCGAAGGGCAGGTTGACCGCGGCGATGACGCGCTGTGCCAGCGCGGTCGCCTCGCCGGCGTCAGTGATCGGGGTCTGCACGATGACAAACTCATCGCCGCCGGTCCTCGCAATCGTGTCGGTCTCGCGGACCAGTGGGCGCAGGCGGTCGGCGACCATCCTCAAGAGCGCGTCGCCGGCGGGGTGGCCAAACGTGTCGTTCACCGCCTTGAACTGGTCAAGGTCGAGGTGATGCACGGCCACGATCGCACCGTCATGGGCTCGCGCCAACGCCTGTTCCAGACGCGCATTCAGAAGCGCCCGGTTGGCAAGATCGGTCAGCGCATCGTGGTGCGCCATGTGCTCGATCTTGATCTCAGTGCGGCGCTGCTCGGTGATGTCCTCATGGGTGGCGACCCAGCCGAGATCGGGCATCGGCCGGTGCCTGATCTTGAAGGTGCGGCCGTTGCGCAGCTCGACAACGCTGTCGGTCGGCTCCGCGGAAACCGCGACGTTGGTGCGCCAGCGCAAATACTGTTCGCGCGACATGGCCGGAAAGCTCCCGGCTTCGAAACGCATGTCGACGATCTCGGAAAGGGTGGTGCCGGGGCCGACGCGGTCGCGCGGCAGGTTATACATGTCGATGTAGAGGTCGTTGCAGACGATCAGTCGATGCGAGGCGTCAAAGAAGCACAGGCCTTGCGACATGTTGTTGATGGCGGTGTCGAACTGGAAGTTGCGGCGTTTGAGCTGCTCTTCCTGCTCGGTGCCGAGTTCGTACTGGCTCTGCAGCCGCCGGCGCAACTCTTCGCGCTCGGTGATGTCCTCATGCGTCGTCATGCCGCCGCCGCCCGCCATCGGATAGATGGAAAAGGCGACGAGCCGCCCGTCGGCGAACTCATGGATGGCGAAATCAGGGACCGTCGGTCTTGCGACCCGCTCGCGGACATAGTCGTCGGGGTTGGCGGGCACCTTCAGCCCCAATTTCAGCCGGTGCTTGATCAGATCGCCGACCGGCGTTCCCGGCTTAACCCGCTCAGCGGAAAGCCCGTAAATCTCCTGGTATCGTCGATTGCAGAAAACGACTTCGCGCTTGCTGTTGAAGAGGATGATCCCCAACGCAAGATTGTTCATGGCCTGATCGAGAAGCCGGCTCAGTTCGCCGGTCGCATTCATCCCGGAGGCAAGTTTGCTGAAACCTGTGGTCAAGGTCTTCTGCAGCTCCGGCAGCTATTCTGGATCGAAGCACGGATGAGACACCCGACGAGGTGAATGGCCACCTAGAGCTGCCGCAATTTTCGGCAGGTTCCTTCAAATTCGCTGAACAGACAGTTAAGATTCGACCAACGGCGATCATGTCAGTTCGTTAGTCGACCAAAATCACCCTGATGTCGTTCACATTGGTCAGCGTTGGGCCGGTTTGCAGCAGATCGCCGGTCGCGGCGAAAAAGCCGGTGGCGTCGTTGTTGTCGAGATAGGCCTTGGGGTCGAGCTTGAGCGATGTCATCTTGTCGAACGTTGTCTGGTCGATGATGGCGCCGGCCGGATCGGACGCGCTTCCCGCGCCGCCATCGGCGCCGTCGGTATCGCCGGCGAGTGCGGCGATGCCCTTGGTGTCCTTCAGTAGTGCCGCGAGCGCCAGCGCGTATTCCTGATTTGGCCCGCCGCGGCCGTTGCCGCGCACGGTGACTGTGAGCTCTCCACCGGAGAGGATCGCGACGCGCTTGCCCTTGGCGCGTGCGTCCAGCGCCAGGCGGGCATGATCGGCGGCGACCTCGCGCGCCTCGCCCTCGAGGTCGGCGCCGAGGTCGATCATCTCGTAGCCTGCGTCCTTTGCGAGCTTGATCGCCGCATCGAGCGATTGCCGCGGTCGCGCGATCAGTTCGAACCGCACGCGGGCGAAGGCGCCGTCCTCGGCCTTGCAGCTTTCATTCTTGGGATCGTCCAGCGCGCGGCGGATCGCGTCGTCGACCTCCAATTTGTATTTGGCGACGATGGCGCGGGCGTCCTTAAGTGTGGTCGGATCCGGTACAGTCGGGCCGGAGGCGATCGCGGAAGGATCGTCACGCGGCACGTCGGAGATCGCAAGCGTCACGATCTCGGCGGCGCGCTCACCCGCCCGCGCCAGCCGCCCGCCCTTGATCCGCGACAGATGCTTTCGGACAGCATTGACCTCGCCGATCGGCGCGCCGGAGCGGAGCAGGGCGCGCGTCAGCTGCTGTTTCTGGGTAAAGGACACGCCGTCGGCGGGCGCGATCCAGTTCGCCGAGCCGCCGCCTGACAGGAGCACCAGCAGGAGATCGTCAGGCCCTGCCGTGTTTGCGAGCGCCAGCGTCTCCTCTGCCCCCTTCAATCCCGCCTCGTCGGGCATGGGGTGACCGGCCTCGACCACCTTGATGCGGCGTGTCGGCACGCTATGGCCGTGGCGGGTGGTAGCGATGCCGACAAGACGTGCGGGGTCGAGCTTGAGCGCGTCGAGATAATGTTTTTCCGCGGCCGCCGCCATCGCGGCGGCGCCCTTGCCGGCGGCGACGCAGATCACGCGGCTCTTGGGCGCAGGCCGCAAATGCTGCGCCAGCACCACGTCGGGATGCGCGGCGGCCACCGCGGCATCGAAAATCGCGCGCAATAAGGGGCGTCGGTTGGTCATGACGCCCTTATGCAGATGATCTTGGGGGAGAGCAAGGCTGAGAACGATAACACCCTCTCCCGCAGGGCGAGAGGGTGAGAAACATCAGCCCCCGACGTCGCCGGAGATGACGTCGCCGAACATCTCCCACTTCTCGCCCTTGAAACGCATCAGCTGCAACTGGCTGATCGGGGCGAAGTCGGTCGGCGAGGTGTTGATCTTGATGCCGGGCAGCAGCATCTCGGTGCGGAAGTCCTTCAAGTTCGCCGCCTGCTTCATGACGTTTTCCCGCGTCAGGTCGTCGCCGCACTGCTTCAGCACCTGAACCAGCGTCTGCGCGACCGCGTAGCCGACCACGACCGAGTTGTTGGTCTTGTCGCCCTCCGGGAAGTCCTTGGCGAGGAAAGCAAGGAATTCCTTGTTGCCGGCATCGCTGTCCCACTGCGAATCCGCCGGGTCCTTGAGGTAGTTGGCGGAGATGATGCCTTGCGAGTTGTCAAAACCCGCCGGCTTCATCACGCTGCCGACCGAAGCCGACACGTTGTTGAGGATGTGGAGGGCCTTCCATTGGATTTCTGCCACCTTCTTGATCGCCTGCGCCGCGAATTTTGGCGTGGTGACGTTGAAGAACACGTCGGCCCCGCTCGCCTTCAGCCTGACGACATGGTCGTCGATCGTGGGCTCCGTGGTCTCATAGCTTTCTTCCGCGATGATCATCGACGCAGCCTTGGCGCCAAGTCCGTCCTTCAGGCCCTTGACGTAATCCTTACCGTAGTCGTCGTTCTGATAGAGGATCGCGATCTTGGCGTCGGGCTTTTCCTTGAGCAGGTACTTCGCATAGATATGCGACTCGCTCTGGTAGTTGGGCTGCCAGCCCATGGTCCAGGGGAAACCCTTGGGATCGTTCCATTTGGTGGCGCCGGTTGCGACGAACAGCTGCGGCGTCTTCTTGGCGTTCATATATTTCTGGATGGCTGAGTTCGACGGCGTGCCAAGTGAATTGAAGATGAGCAACACCTCGTCGCTTTCGACCAGCTTGCGCGCCTGCTCGACGGCTTTCGGCGGCGAGTAGCCGTCATCATAGGAGACGAAGTTGATCTTGCGTCCGTTGATGCCGCCTTCGGCGTTGATCTTGTTGAAATAGGCCTGCTCGGTCTTTCCGATCACGCCATAGGCGGAGGCAGGTCCGCTGTAAGGCATGATGTTGCCGATCTTGATCTCGGTGTCGGTGGCGCCGGTATCGTATTTTTTCTGCGCGAGTGCGCCGGTGGTCGATGCGGCGAGCAATGCGGTGGAAACAATAGCCGCGCGCATGGCGGTCACGTGCATTACGTCTCTCCCTGTTCCAAAAGCGATAAAACGTATCGCGGCTTTCTCGAACGAACGCTCTTTTTTGACTGGCTCCAGCGATATCATTTTACCGATACACTCACAACAAGAAGCCCCTGCGACAAGTACGCAGGGGCTGCTGCATTAGTAGACAATTTTAGTCGACAATCGCTAACCGGTTGTCCGGCCGTTAACCACCGACATCACCGGAGATGATGTCGCCGAACAGATCCCACCGTTCGCCCTTGAACGTCATCAACTGAAGCTGGTCGATCGGGGCAAAGTCGGTCGGACTGGTATTGACCTCGACGCCCGGCAGCACGCTTCCCAGCTTCAACCCCTTGATGCTGGCCGCCTGCTTCATGATGTTGGCGCGGGTGAGATCGTTGCCGCAGTTCTTCAGCACATAGACCAGGCCCTGCGCGACGGTGTAGCCGTACATGACGTTGAGATCGATCCGGTTGCCTTCGGGGAAGTACTTGGTCAGGAATTCGTCGAACGCCTTCATGCCGGCGTCGTCTTTCCACTGCGGGTCGGCGGCGTCCTTCAGATAGCTCGACGAGATGATTCCTTGCGAGTTCTCGAAGCCGGCCGGCTTGATCACGCTGCCGATCGAGGCCGAGACGTTGTTGAGGATGTGCAGGTTCTTCCACTGGATCTCGGCAATCTTCTTGATGGCCTGGGCTGCAAATTTCGGCGTGGTGACATCGTAGAACACGTCGGCGCCGGACGCCTTCAGGCGGACGATGTGGTCGTCGATCGAAGGCTCGGTGGTCTCATAGCTCTCTTCCGCGACGATCATCGAGGCGGCCTTGGCGCCGAGCCCATCCTTCAGACCCTTGACGTAGTCTTTGCCGTAATCGTCGTTCTGAAACAGGATCGCGACCTTGCCGTCAGGCTTCTCCTTCATCAGATATTTTGCGTAGATGTGGCCTTCGATCTGGTAGTTGGGCTGCCAGCCCATGGTCCACGGGAAGTTCTGCGGATCGTTCCACTTGGTGGCGCCGGTCGCGACGAACAGCTGCGGCACTTTCTTGGCGTTCATGTATTTCTGGATCGCCGAGTTCGGCGGCGTGCCGAGCGAGTTGAAGATGAACAGCACCTCGTCGCTTTCGACCAGCTTACGCGCCTGCTCCACTGTCTTGGGCGGCGAGTAGCCGTCGTCATAGGAGATGAAGTTGATCTTGCGTCCGTTGATGCCGCCTTCGGCGTTGATCTTGTTGAAGTAGGCCTGTTCGGTCTTGCCGATCACGCCATAGGCCGAGGCCGGGCCCGAGTAGGGCATGATGTTGCCGATCTTGATTTCGGTGTCGGTTGCGCCGGTGTCGTATTTCTTGTCGTCGGCGAAGGCGCCACTTGCTGCGAGGATCACGAGGGCAGCCGAAAAAACCCCCAATCGCAGGTGGATAGCAGGCATTTTGATCTCCCTGATCTGGTTGAATGTGTCGATTGTTCTTGATTGGGAGCTCTTTTCGGCTCCGCTGCTCATTCAATACCACCGGCGGTTCCCCAGCAAGACAAAGCCCCCCGCAAACGGCTTGCGGGGGGCGTCATTTAGTCGAACGGGGGCTCAAGAAGCCGTGAGGCGCAGGACCTTCGTGGCTGTCCTTAACGGCCGAGCTCGCCGGAGATGATGTCGCCGAACAGCTCCCACTTCCGGCCCTTGAAGCGCATCATCCTGAGCTGATTGATCGGAGCGAAATCGGTCGGCGAGGTATTGATCTTGATGCCTGGCAACAGCGTATCGGTTTCGAAATCCTTCAGACTCTCCGCCTGCTTCATGACGTTGGCGCGGGTCAAGTCGTCGCCGCACATCTTGAGCACCTGCACCAGCGTCTGCGCGGCGCCGTAGCCGTAGATCACCGAGCCGTCGAGCTTGTTGGCGCCGGAATCATATCTTTGCAGGAACGCCAGGAAGTTCTTCATGCCGGGATCATCGTCCCATTGCGGGTCGGCGGTCTCCTTGGCGTAGTTGGCCGACAGGATGCCTTGCGCATTCTCATAGCCCGCGGGCTCGATCACGCCGCCGATCGAGGTCGAAACGTTCGACAGGAAATGCAGGGGATGCCAGTCCAGCTCGGCGAGTTTCTTGATCGCTTGTGCTGCGAATTTCGGCGTGGTGATGCTGACGAAGACGTCGGCGCCGGCCAGCTTCAGCTTGACGATCTGGTCGTCGACCGAAGGCTGCTCGGTCTCGTAGCTTTCTTCAGCCACGATCATCGCGGCCGCCTTTTCGCCGAGCGCCTCTTTAAGGCCCTTCACATAGTCCTTGCCGAAATCGTCATTCTGGTAGAGCACGCCGATCTTGCCGACCGGCTTCTCCTTCAGGATATATTTTGCGTAGATGTGGGCTTCCTTCTGGTACGAGGGCTGCCAGCCCATGGTCCAGGGGAAGTCCTTCGGGTCGTTCCATTTGGACGCCCCGCTCGCCACGAACAGCTGCGGCACTTGCTTGGTGTTCATGTATTTCTCGATCGCCGAGTTCGATGGCGTGCCGAGCGAATTGAAGATCAGGAGGACGCCATCGCTCTCGACGAGCTTGCGGGCCTGCTCGACCGCCTTGGGCGGGCTATAGGCGTCGTCATAGGAGATGAAATTGATTTTGCGCCCATTGATGCCGCCTTCGGCGTTGATCTTGTTGAAATAGGCTTGCTCGGTCTTGCCGATCACGCCGTAGGCGGAGGCAGGGCCCGAATAGGGCATGATATTGCCGATCTTGATTTCGGTATCGGTGGCGCCGGTGTCATATTTCTTCTGGGCCAGCGCGCCAACGGTAGCAAAAACGATGGCGACCGCCGCGAATGCGGCCGCGCGTCGAAGACGGGAACGCATTATGTCTTCCTCAGGTCACTTCTTGAACTTGCCGACGAGCTGCTGACTGACGATGGCAACCTGCCTGGCGCCGTGCGGCACCAGGTAAATGACAAAGAACAGAAGCACGCCGAACACGGCGCCCGAAAGACCCTTGGAGACGCTTTCCGCGATGTTCGGCACGAAGATGATGAAGGCCGCGCCGACGAACGAACCCGGCAGCCAGCCAACGCCGCCAACGACCATGCCGAGGAACAGCTGGATCGCGAGTGTGATCGTAAAGCTGTCAGGCGCGACGAATTGCACCACAATGGCGCCGAGCGAGCCGGCGACGCCGGTGATCCCGGCGGAGACGCCGAAGGCCAGCGTCTTGTATAGCGCGACGTTGACGCCCATGGCGGAGGCGGCGATCTCGTTGTCGCGGATCGACATGAAGGCGCGTCCCGAGCGCGACCGCAGCAGATTGACCGAAAGAAGGTAGATCGCGATCGTGATCACGAGTGTGAAGTAATAGAGCCACATGTCCTGCGACATATGCAGGCCGAACGGCGCGTCGGGCTTGGTGACGACGAGGCCCTGGACGCCGCCGGTCCAGGGTTCGAGGAAATTCAGCTTCAGCAGCTGCGGCATCGCAGTCGCCAGCGCAAAGGTCGCGAGCGCCAGGTACACGCCGGAGAGGCGCAGAGCGGGCTGGCCGAACAGGAATCCGACCGCAAAGCACAGCAGACCCGAGATCGGCAACGTCAGCGCGTAGTTGACATTGTACTGCTCCATCAGGACTGCGGACGTATACGCGCCCACCGCATAGAACGCGCTCTGGCCGAGCGAGAACTGGCCGCTGCCGCCGGTGAGGATGTTCAGCGCCAGAACCGCGAGCCCATAGACCAGGAGCTGCGTCATCTGGAAGATGACGAAGTTCTTCACCAGCAACGGTGTCAGTATCAGCGCGGCCAGTACGATCAGCGACGTGCCGGTGCCCAGCGTCATGGCTCGCTTTGGAACGGCCTCGACCGCCTGACCTTCTTGTTCCGTGGGAACGACGTCCTCTGCAGCGCTCATGATCAGACTCGCTTCACGATGGGCCGGCCGAACAGTCCGGCGGGTTTGACGACGAGGACGGAAATGATCAACGCCAGCGCGATCGGCAGTTTCAGCTCATTGCCGACGCCCGGAATGTAGGTACCGGCGAGATTCTCGAAGATGCCGACCAGGAAGCCGCCGATCACGGCCCCAAGCGGGCTTGTCAATCCGCCGAGCACCGCAGCGGCAAAGCCGTAAATCAGGACGCCGCCCATCATGTTGGGCTCGAGGAAGACGACGGGCGCGATCAGGATGCCGGCGATGGCGCCGATCGCCGCCGCCATGCCCCAGCCGAGCGCGATCATCCAGGAGGTATTGATGCCGACCAGGCGCGCCGATTCAGGCAGAGAGGCGGCCGCCCGCATCGCGAGGCCAATCCTCGTGTACTGGAAGAAGAAATAGAGCGCGATCAGGAGCAGCACGGTGACGCCGATCATGCCGGCCTGGTGGGTCGAGATCAGCTGGCTGCCGAGGAACGGCGCGGAGCCGAACGGGGTCGGGTATTGCTTGATGGTGAAATCCCAGATCAGGCCGGCGCAGGAATTGATGATCGAGAACAGCGCGATGAAGCCGGCGACGTTGGTCAGGATCGGCGCCTTGGCGAGCGGCTTGAACAGGATGCGCTCGATGGCGATGCCGCCGACAAAGGAGAAGGCGACGGCGAGCACGAACGCGCCCCAATAGGGAACCCCCCATTGCATCAGCTGCCAGGAGATGAAGGTCGAGAACATCGCCATCTCGCCCTGGGCGAAATTGAGATGGTCGATGGCCTGGTAGATCATCACCACGGCCAGCGCCATGCAGGCATAGATCGCGCCGGTGGAGATGCCGGCCAGGATTTGATTGGTGAAAAGCTCCATGACCGAGAGGCTCCTAATATCCAAGATAGGATTTACGGACGTCTTCGTTGTTGGCGATGTCCTTGGCGCCGCCCGACATCACGATGCGGCCGGTCTCGATCACATAAGCCTGGTCGGCAAGCTCGAGCGCGAGCTGCGCATTCTGTTCAACCACCAGGATGGTGACCTTGTCCTCGCGGTTGATCTTGCCGAGGATCTTGAACAGATCGCGCACGACCAGCGGCGCAAGCCCGAATGACGGCTCGTCGAGCAGCATCAGCCGCGGCCGCAGCATCAGCGCGCGCGCCACCGCAAGCATCTGCTGCTCGCCGCCCGAGAGCGTGCCGGCCTGCTGGGTGTAGCGCTCTTTCAGCACCGGAAAATGCTCATACATGCGCTCGATGTCGGAGACGATGGCCGCCTTGTCCTTGCGACTGATGGCGCCGAGCTGGAGGTTTTCCTCCACGGTCATTGTCGTGAAGGTGCCGCGGCCCTGCGGCACATGCGCAATGCCCAGGCGGACGATGTTTTCGGTGGAGCGGCCGGTGAGTGGGGAGCCCTCGAACTCGATCGCGCCGGTCGAGCGCACCATGTTGCAGATCGCGCGCAAGGTCGTGGTCTTGCCGGCGCCATTGGCGCCCAGCAGCGTGGTCAGCGAGCCCTCGTTGAGGGAGAAGTTCAAGCCGTGCAGCGCCTGGACCTGGCCGTAATAGGCTCGCAAATCCTTGACGTTGAGCATCGCCGTCATTGCTCCTTGCTCCCGAGATAGGCCTTGATGACGTCGGGATCGGCCTGGACCTGGCTAGGAGTGCCCTCGGCGAGCTTGCGGCCGAAATTGAGCGCGACCACGTGGTCGGCGATCGACATCACGAGGCCCATGTGATGCTCGACCAAGAGCACGGTGATCTTGCGGTCGTCGCGGATTTTGCGGATGAGGTCGCCGAGCACATAGACTTCCTCATGGTTGAGGCCGCCGGCCGGCTCATCGAGCAAGAGGATTTTTGGATCGGAGGCAAGTGCGCGGGCGAGCTCGACGCGCTTCTGGGTGCCAAATGGCAGGCCCGAGACCGTTGTGTGCGCGACATTCCCGAGGTCCAGATAGCCGAGGATCTCGGCCACCTTCTCGTTGACCGCGGCCTCCGAGCGGCGGACCCAGCCGAGCTTGAGCGAGTCCGAGATGATGTCGCTGTTGGTCTTGGAATGGGTGCCGACGCGGACGTTGTCGAGCACGGAGAGATTGGGGAACAGGGCGACGTTCTGGAAGGTGCGGCCGATGCCGATCTCGGCGATGCGGTGCGGCGGACGTTTGAGGATGCTCACGCCTTCCATCAGGATGTCGCCGGAGCTCGGCTGGTAGAGACGGGAGAGGCAATTGAAGAGGGTGGTCTTGCCGGCACCGTTCGGTCCGATCAGGCCGAGGATCTGGCCCTCACGCATGTCGAAGGACACGCCGTTAAGTGCGACAATGCCGCCGAACACGACGCTGACGTCGCGAACCGCGAGCAGGGGATTTTGTCCCTGCGCGAGCTGGGCCTGCGTCATGTCGTCTCGCCCAGATCTATCGGGCGGAAATGACCGGCACGCCGGCCACGACGACGAAGGTCACCTGATGCCCTCGGCAACGCGTGCAACTTTCCCTCCTGGTCTCATTTTCCTGGCTTGTTCTTTTTTTGTTTGGGTTTTTGATTGTGTCGTTTGCGGTGGCACGCCGCCAAGGGCCACTTCGATGTTCCTTACCATTGCCACAAGGCGAGGTCCAATATCGTTGACAAGCCGATCTTCCGTGAAGCGGAATGCCGGCGCGCCACAGTTAAACGCATAGGGACCCGTTCCGTCATTTAACTTTAGTGCTACGCCGGCCGCGGCGATGTCGTCGTGCCATTCGCCGGCCGAGATCGCAAAGCCGTATCTGGCGACCGTTTCGCCGGAACGTTCGATGCCGTCGCGCATTTTCGGCCAGCGACTGCCATAATGCTCGCGCAGTTCGCGCAATAAAGCGGCACGTTCGTCTACCGGCAGTGCCCAGAGATAGGCACGACCCATGGCCGTGGTTGCAATCGGTATGCGCGAACCGACGTCCAGTTGAACCCCGAGCGTCAGCCCGTTCCGGCTCTGTCCGAAGTAGATCATGCTGTGCCGGTCGCGGCTGCCGACCGCGACCGCGCCGCCGGTCGCGCGCATGACGTCCTCGCGATAGGGTTCGGACAGGTGCCGCAGCCCCAGATTGGCCAGCGCCGCATAGCCGAGCGCCATCGCGGAAGGCGCCAGCTGATACTTCTCAAAGCGCGGGACCGGCGTAAGATAGCCGAGCTTGGTCAAAGTGTAAGTGAGCCGGGAAACGGTCGGCTTTGGCAGGTTGGTACGGGCCGCAATCTCCTGATTGCCAAGAAGCCCGTCATTGGGATGGAATGCGCGCAACACATCAAGGCCGCGAGAAAGCGCGACGACGAAATTGCGATCGGTCGCAACTTTCTTGCCGGAACGTTTCATTGAAGCCTGCTTGGAGGTCCTCGTTGACAACGGACCTGCTTCAAAATAACCCTCGCTGTCAAGATGTGGAATTAAATTCCGCAGTGCGAAATCGGTCTCGCTGGGGTCGCCAGGGTGGCGCGAGCAGGTAGCACCGCAACACAAG
>Ga0306920_100007481_pt1 | contig 14400 bp, 15 predicted proteins | sample flu12Cox44000170_FD_204666 | JGI IMG/M metagenome (GOLD analysis project Ga0306920, IMG submission 204666) | Lab enrichment of tropical soil microbial communities from Luquillo Experimental Forest, Puerto Rico - flux4day.12C.oxic.44.000.170 (v2)... | ecosystem: Environmental > Terrestrial >...
CGGCGTCGAGATCGACGGGGGCCTGCCGCCCCGCCCGCTTGGCCAGCGCGCGCGAGCCGTGCGCGTAGCTCGCCGACATCGCCGCGACGAGGTCGTCGACCTTGGCGCCGAGCCCGGCCAGCACCTTGCAACCGACGATCGCCGGCAGGAGGTGTCCGGCGCGGATGTCGTGCATCGCCACGGCGCGATAGGCCTCGACGGCGCCCGCCTTGTCGCCCAGGGCGGCGAGCAGGTCCGGGATCTTCCGCCGGCTGTCGTCGTCGAGCGGGTTCTGCGCCAGCATGCGCTCGTGCGCGGCCAGCGCCGGCCCGGGCTGTCCGGCCCGCGCCAGGTTGCGGGCCTCCGTCTTGAGGTCGCGGAGCTTGATCCCCATTGCACGAACGTTATCCGGAGCGTGAAATGTGATCCAGTGCCCGCGCCGGACGCCCCGGACATTCCCCTGCCGGACGTACCCCTCCTGGCCGCGGTGCGGGCGCTGGGGCTCGACGAGCTCGGGCGGTCGGCGGAGGGGCGGCCCATCGGCGGGCGCCGGTTCGGCGGCCCGGGGCCCGCGCTGCTCGTGTTCGGCGGCATCCACGGCGACGAGCCGGCGAGCGTGGAGGTCCTGCTCGACCTCGCCGCCCGGCTGCCGCCCGCGCCGGCCGCGCCGATCTGGCTGGTGCCGGCGGCGAACCCCGACGGGCTGGCGCGGGGGACGAAGAACTCGGCGCGCGACGTCGACTTGAACCGGAACTTCCCCGCTCGGTCGTTCGCCACCGACCACGCCCCCGGCTACTTCCCCGGCCCGGGGCCGCTCTCTGAACCGGAGACGCGCGTGCTCGCCGACCTCGTGGACCGCGCTGCCGTCACGGGGGTGGTGGCGGTCCACGCGCCGTTCGCCTGCGTCAACTACGACGGGCCGGCGGCCGCCTGGGCGGTGGAGGTGGCGACGGCCTCGGGGTGGCCGGCGCGCCCCCACATCGGGTACCCGACCCCGGGGTCGCTCGGAAGCTGGCTGGGCGTCGACCGCGGCCTCCCGATCTTGACGCTGGAGCTCCCGCCCGGACCCGCGGACCGGTACCGGAAAACGGCCGCCGCGGCGCTCGACGCCGCCCTCGCGTTTCACGCGCGGCGAGCGGCAACGGCGAACTTCGGAGGTATATTGCCTTGACAGAGGGGCCGAGGTCGCGTTTTCTGACGCTGCCCCTTCTGGCCCCCGACCGAAACTGTGGGGCCCTTTCGGCCGGACATGGACAAGGACACCGAGCGTACGTTTCTGGAGACGATGTCGAGAGCGCTCGTCTCTCTCCCCTTCGACCTCAAGGTGCTGTTGGAGGCGGTCGCCGACTCCGACCTCGAGCGCGGCGTCCGGGAGCTGGCCGCGGCGACCGTGGTGCACGTGATCACCCCTAAAGACGGCAACGTGGACGCGCCTCTGCGCTTCTCCGAGGACGTGGTCCAGCTCCGGCTCGCGCTGGCCAAGATCGCCGCCGAGGGGGGCGAGGGGGCGCCGGCCTTCCGCGAGCGGTTCGCCGAGGACTTCGAGCGCTCCGAGGCAGACCTCACGCTGTTCCGGCAGACGCTCGGCGACGACATCGTCGACTGGCTCGACAGCCGCTGGGCCTCGCTGGGTAAGGCGGTCTACTCGAAGAAGAAGATCCCCATGTTCCTCGACGACGAGGAGGTCGGCACCTTCCTCTACGACGAGGGCCTGCGCTTCGGCACGCTCTACCCGATCACGGAGAAGTCGCTGGCCGGGCGGGTCAAGCAGGCGCAGCCGTTCATCGACCACCTGGCGCGCAAGCGCGATCAGGACAAGAAGAAGATCACGTCCTAGCGGGGCGCGATCGTCGGTCCGGGAGGCGGTGACTCCGGTGTCACGCGAGAAAGGGTCGGCGCCGCTCGGCGCCGGGCCGAGCGGCTTGCTCGACCTGCTGGTCGCCGTCGCGCGGGACGGCACCCTCCCGTCCGCCGAGATCGCGGCGGCGGCCCGCGCCGCCGCGCCGCTGGCCGCCGAGCTCCCCCCCGACCGGGTGCGCGACGCGCTCTCCGCGGTGTTGATGGGCAAGGCCCTCGACGTGGGCCTGCAGTGGATGCACGAGGCCGGCCTGCTCGGCGTGCTGCTGCCGGAGCTGGAGGCGACCGTCGAGTTCTCGCAGGAGGCCGGGCGCCGCCACAAGGACGTCTGGGAGCACACCAAGCAGGTGGTCCGGCAGACCGTCCCCCACCCGCTCACGCGCTGGGCGGCGCTGCTCCACGACATCGGCAAGGTCCGCACGCGGGTGCTGCTCCCCGACGGCCGGGTCACCTTCCACGGCCACGCCGAGGTGGGGGCCCGCATGTTCGACCCCATCGCCAAGCGCCTCGCCTTCGGCAAGCCCGACCGGGCCAAGATCCGCTTCCTCATCCTCCACCACCTGCGCGCCAACGCCTACGAGCCGGCCTGGACCGACGCCGCCGTCCGCCGCTTCGACCACGAGATGGGCGAGCACCTCGACGACCTCCTCGACCTGTCGCGCGCCGACGTCACCTCGCGCCGCCCCGGCCGCCGCCAGGAGGCCGCCGCCAACATCCACGCCCTCAAGGAGCGCATCCTCGCCATCCGCACCCTCGACGCCCGCGTCCCGCCCCTGCCCCCCGGCCTCGGCAACGCCATCATGGAGGCCTTCGCCCTCCCCCCATCGAAGCGCATCGGCGAGCTCCGCCAGCAGTGCGTGGACGCCGTCGAGCGCGGCGAGCTCGAGGAGCGCCGCGAGGCCGGGTACTACATCGAGTACTTACGGAAGACGATCGCCGGCTAGCGGATCAATCCCAGTCGCCGACGCCCTCGAGCGGCTCGCCCTTCTCCCAGTGCTCGAGGTTGCGCTTCTGGCGGCGGAGGTTGCGGACCTGCTGGACCAAGAAGATCACGCAGCCGATCGAGACGGCGACCACGATGATGAGCGCCGGGAGCGGCATGAACCGAGTTTGAACCCGGGCGGGGACAAATGCCAGACTCGGGGGGCCGCCCATGCCGGAGCTCCCCGACCTCGTCCACATCGAAGATCGCCTGCGCGCTGAGATCGCCGGGAAGCAGATCGCCGCGGCGCGCACCGGGGATCCCACGGTGCTCCGGCTCATGACGCCGGAGCCGTTTCCGGGGCTCCTCGTCGGCCGGCGGCTCGAGACGGTCGCGCGCCGGGGCCACTTCATGCGCTTCGGCCTGGACGGGGGGCTGGTGATCGTCGTCAACGCCATGCTCGCGGGCCGCTACAAGCTCTTGCCCGTCGGCGCCGACGGCAAGAAGGACCCGCGGGCGATGGGGCTGGCGCTGGTGTTCGAGGGCGGCCCGGAGCTGCACTACGTCGACGACAAGCGTATGGGGAAGGTCTACGTCGCGCGCGCCGTGGACGAGGCGAAGATCCCCGTCTACGGGAAGCTGGGGCTCGACCTCATGTCGCCAGCGTTCACGCGCGAGGCGTTCGGCAAGGCCATCGCCCGGCGGCGCGATCAGGTCCGCGCCTTCCTGATGGACAAGGGGGCGCTGGCCTCGATCGGCAACGCCTACGCGGACGAGATCCTGTTCGCGGCGGGGCTGCACCCGAAGACGTTCTGCAACAAGCTGCCGCCCGAGGCGGTGGACGCGCTCTACGTCGCGATCCCGCGCGTGCTCGCCGACGCCATCGCCGAGATCCGGCGGCGCGACGAGCCGATCGAGATCAAGGTACGTGACTTCCTCAAGGTGAGGGGCCGCGACGGCAAGCCTTGTCTGACGTGCGGCACGACCATCCGCGCCGTCCGCGTCGGCGACGGCGACGCCTGCTTCTGCCCGAGCTGTCAGCCCGAAACGCGCAAGCTGTTCGTGAACTGGTCGCAGCTCGGCCCGGCGAAGGACCGCTCGCCTAGCGGCGGGTGAGCGCGTAGAGGAAGATCGCCCCCGCCGTCGCGACGTTGAGCGAGTCGGCGCCGGCGGACATGGGGATCGTCACCCGCGCGTCGGCGTGGGCGAGCGCTGCGGCCGACAGACCCGGCCCCTCCGCGCCGAGGAGGAGCGCGAACCGCTCCGGGCGCGGGAGGCGATCGAGCGGGGTGGCGGCAGGATCGAGGACCGCGGCTACGAGCGTGAGGCCGCCAGCGCGGAGGAGCGCGAGGTCCTCGGGCCAGCGCTGCAGGCGCACGATCGGGAGCGCGAACACGGCGCCCAGCGAGACGCGGATCGCCTTGCGATAGTAAGGGTCCGCGCAGCGCGGGGAGAGGACCAACGCGTCGGCGCCGAAGGCGGCGGCGTGGCGGGCCAGCGCGCCCAGGTTGTCGACGTCGGTCAGGTCCTCGAGCACGACGACGGCGCGCGCCCCCGCCGGCAGGCCCAGCTCGGCCGGGCGCTCCCCCACGGCGAGGCAGCCGCGGTGCACGTGGAAACCGGCGATCCGGTCGAGCACCTCCTGGCTCGCGAGGTAGACCGGGAAGGGTCCGCCGAGCGCGTCGGCGAGCGTGGCGAGCCGCGGGGCCGTGAGCAGGACGGAGGCGACGCGGAGCCCGCTGCCGCAGAGGCGGCGCACCACCCGCTCGCTCTCGGCGACGAAGCGGCCGCTGTCGGCCCGCAGCCGGCGCTCGGGGAGGTCGCGGTAGTCGGCCAGCCGCGGGTCGTCGGGGTCGTCGACCAGAATCGGCGGCAGGCTCACGGCGGCAAGCTCACGCGGGCAGCATAGAGGATAGCCGACCGCGCCCGGCGGCGACGCGCGCCATGATAAAAGAGGACGATGCACCGACTTCGACCGCTGCTCGCGGCCGCCGCGCTCTGGCTCGCGGGCTGCGGGAGCGGGCCGGAGGAGCCGCACGGCGCGCCCGTGCTGCTGGAGATCGACTGGATCGCCACCACCGGACGGACAGTCATCTACGCGGCCGCCTCCGACGCGGCCACGACGGCCAGCCTGCCGGGCGGCGCCAGCGAGATCGACTTCATCTTCGACCGGCGCCTCGACGGCTCGCGCATCGAGGACGTCGTCGGGTCCACCTCGGTCCCCAAGGCCAACCCGCCCATCACCGTCACCTGGATGGGGATGAACGGCGCGGGCGGCCGGGACGGGGGGATCGACGGCGGGATCGACGGTGGGATCGACGGCGGAGTCGCGGGCGGCTTCGCGGACGACGTGCACTACAGCTCGACGGCGATCCCGGGCGGACCGACGGGGTCGGCGTACGTCTTCCTCCGGCCGGAGGTCCTCGGCTTTCCGTCGGCGACCGAGGTGACCTTCAACCTCGACCTCAGCAACCTGACGAGCGCCTACGGCGAGCCGACCAAGGAGCCGGAGAGCGTCACGGTGACGGTGGCGCCGATGATCGTGGTCCCCAGCGACACGGTCTCGTCCGACGCTCTCCCGACCTACGCGCGGAGCGCCGCTTTTTCGGTCCGTTTCTCGAACCGGCTACCGGCGGGCGCCGACCTCGCGCCCTTCACGCACGCGCGCGCGGGCGGGGTCGAGCTCCCGGTCGTGCCGTCAATCGACAGCTCGGATCCGACGCGGCTCTACCTCACGCCCGCGCCGTGCCTCGGCGGCTGGCCGGCCGGCGCCGTCGTCGACGTGACGTTCGACGCGGGCCTCCCCGACGCCTTCGGCGTGCCGACGACGATGGCCCTCATCGGCGGCAGCTTCATGGTCGCGGGGACGGCCCCGGACGCCGGCGCCGCCGACGCGGCGATCGACGCCGCGTGCAGCGACTAGATCTGCCGTCCGAACACTTCGGCCACCGTCGCGCGGACGGCGTCCTTGACCGCCGCCATCTCCTGCGGGCGGCCGAGCTCGCCCGCCATCGAGCCCATGACCGCGGCGTCGAGGCCGCAGGGGTTGATGGCGGCGAAGCGGGCGAGGTCGGTGGCGACGTTGAGCGCGAAGCCGTGCAGCGTGACCCAGCGCTTGACCGCCACGCCGATCGAGGCGAGCTTCCGCGCGCCGTCGGTGGTCCAGACGCCGGTCCACTCGGGCTTGCGCGCCGCCGCCAGCTCGAAGCGGGCCAGGGCGCGTATGATCGCCTCCTCGATATTGCGGAGGTAGAGGTGCAGGTCGCGCTCGCCGTCCTCCAGCTTGAAGATCGGGTAGCCGACGAGCTGCCCGGGGCCGTGATAGGTGACGTCGCCGCCGCGCTCGATCTCGAAGAGCGGGGTGCCGCCGAGGTCGAGGAGGTTCTCGCGCTTGGCGCTGCGCCCGGCGGTGATGACGTGGGGGTGCTCCACGAACAGCAGCGTGTCGGGGATCTCGTCGCGCTGGCGCGCGCCGACCAGCTCGAGCTGCAGCTTCCAGACCTCCGCGAACTCGCGGACGCCGAGATCGACCAGCCGTGCCTCTTTCACCGGTTCTGAATATGGATCGCTTCGCCCAGGCTCGCCTTGGCCGCCTCCATGATGGCCTCGGGGAGCGTGGGGTGGGCGTGGATGGTCAGGCTGATGTCGTCGGCCAGGGCCCCCATCTCGATGGCCAGCGCCGCCTCGGCGATGATGTCGGAGGCGCCGTTGCCGACCACGTGGATGCCGAGCACCTCCTTCGAGTCGGCGTCGATGACCACCTTCACGAAGCCGTCGGTGTCGGCGTTGGCGATGGCGCGGCCGAGGGCCACGAACGGGAACTTGCCGATCCTGACCTTGCGCCCCTTGGCGGTGGCCTCCTCGGCGGTGATGCCGGCCGACGCGACCTCCGGATCGCTAAAAATGACGGCCGGGATGCAGCGGACGTCGAACTCGCTCCTGTGCCCGGCGATCACCTCGGCGGCGACCTCCGCCTCGCGCGACGCCTTGTGCGCCAGCATCGGCTGCCCGGCGACGTCGCCGATGGCGTAGATGCCGGGGACGTTCGTGCGCAGGCGCCGATCGACGGTGATGAAGCCGCGCTCGACCTTGACGCCCACCTCCTCGAGGCCGATCCCTTCGAAGTTCGGGCGCCGGCCCACGGCGACCAGGACCTTGTCCGCGTCGAGGGTGGCCTCCTTGCCGCCCACGTCGATCGTCACCACCGCGCGCCCCCCCTTCTCAGTCCAGGACTTGGCCTTGGCGCCGGTCATCACCTCGACGCCCAGCTTCTTGAGCTTGCGGGCGACCACCTGGACGATCTCCGGGTCGTTGCCGGGGAGGATCGCGGGGAGGGCCTCGACGACCGTCACGCGCGAGCCGAGCTTGGCGTAGAGCGTGCCGATCTCGATGCCGATGTAGCCGCCGCCGATGACCACGAACTGTTCGGGGACGGCGGGAAAGTCGAGCGCTCCCGTCGAGTCGACGATGCGCTGGCCGTCGAACGCGAAGCCCGGGATCTCGATGGGGCGCGAGCCCGTGGCGACGATGATGTTGTCGGCCTGGATGGTCGTCTTGCCGGACGCCTCTGTGAGCTCGACGGTGTTGCGCGAAAGCAGTTTCGCGGAGCCGGTCCGGTAGTCGCAGCCGTTGGCCTTGAGGAGGATGCGAACGCCGCTGGTCAGCTTGTGGACCACCTCCCCTTTCCACGTCTGCATCTTCGCCATGTCGAGCCGGATGTTGTCGGCGAGGATGCCGATGTCGGCGCCGTGGCGGAACTTGTCGTAGTACTTCGCAGCGTTGATGAGCGCCTTCGACGGGATGCACCCGACGTTGAGGCAGATGCCGCCGGGCTTGTCCCGCTCGACCACCATCGCCTTCTTCTTGAGCTGGCCGAGCCGGATGCCGGCCACGTAGCCGCCGGGCCCGGCGCCGATCACGAGCGCTTCGACGCGAATCGTCTCCTCCGCCATGGCGCAGGCTTATACCGCAACCGCCGAGGGCAGCAACCGCGGCGGTTACGGCCGGACCGTGCGATCGCGCAGCGACTCGAGCGCGTCGAGCGCGGCCTCGAGCGCCGCGGGCGGGCGGGCGTAGACGTCCTCGATCATCTTGTGGAGCGGCGGGCGGCCCACCTTCTCCTCGGCGGCGAGCGCCTCGCGCAGCTCGCGCTCGACCTCGGCGGCGAGGGCCCCCTCGGCGGCGTCGTCGAGGATCTTCTCGGCGGCGAGCCAGGCCCGAAGACGGGCGATGCCGTCGTCCTTCGCCACCACCGCCTCGACGAGCGTCGCGCCCCGGCCGGCGCGGGCCCGCTCGGCGGCGGCGCGCGTCGCTGACAGCACGGCGAAGACGTCGCCCCCGTCGACGCGCACGCCGGCGACGCCGTAGGCCAGCGCCTTGACGGCGAACGTCTCGGCGACGGTCTCGGGCGGGGCGGCGGGCGCGAGCGCGCGGTCGTTGATGCAGACGAAGATCGCGGGGACGCGGTAGACGCCCGCGAAGTTGAGGCCGGAGTGAAAGTCCTCGGCGCTGGTCTCGGCGGCGTCGAGGAAGGCGAGCGCCACGTGCGGCGCCCGCTTCATCTTCATCGCCCAGGCGACGCCGGTCGCGTGCGGGAGCTGCGTGGCGGCGTGGGCCGACGACGGCAGGACGTTGAGCGCGCGCGGGAAGACCGGGTAGCCCGGGACGCCGCGCCCCACGGCGAGATCGTTGGCGTTGCCGAGCAGCTGCGCCAGCAAGGCGCGCGCGGGGACGCCGCGGTGGAGGGCCGCGCCCGCCTCGCGCCGGCCGGGGGCGATCACGTCGTCGGGCTCGAGCGCCGCCGCCGCGCCCACCACGGCGGCCTCGGTCCCGCGCCGGCTCGGCACGGGGCCGATGCGCTCCTCCTTGGCCAGCGCCTCGATGGCGTGGTCGACGGCGCGGACGCGCAGCATCGTCCGGTAGAGATCGCGCAGCCGCGCCGGCTCGAGCGCCGGCAGCGCGGCCCGGTCGACGCCCGGCGCGAGCAGCGTGAAGAGGCCGGTGGCGCGCCGATAGTCCTCGTCGCTGAACGCCTCCTGCGCCGGCGCTGCCACGTCGCCCATCCCGGCGCGCAGCCGGGGGAGCTCGGGGGGTCGCTGCTTGGAGGCCGCCATCAAGAAGCCGATTCGGCGGCGAGCGGGGCCGGCGCCTCGAGCGCGCCCTTGATCTCGGCGATGAACCGCGCGGCGTCGTAGCCGTCGATGAGGCGGTGATCGAACGACAGCGACAGGTTCATGAGGTCGCGGATCGCGATCTTGTCACCGACCACCGCCGGCCGCTTCGCGATCCGGTGCACGCCCAGGATCGCCACCTCCGGCGGGTTGATGATCGCCGTCGCCATCACGCCCCCCCAGGCGCCGAGGCTGGTGATGGTGAACGTCGAGCCGCTGAGCTCCTCGCGCGCGGCCTTGCCGGCGCGCGTGAGCCCGGCGAGCCGGTCGATCTCGCCCGCCAGCTCGGCCAGCGTCTTCTTGTCCGCGTCGCGCACGACAGGGACCACGAGCCCCGACTCCGTCGCCGTGGCGAGGCCCATGTGGTAGCTCCGCCGCTGGACGATCTCGCCGGCCGCCTCGTCGAGCGTGGCGTTCACCTGCGGGAACTTCTTCAGCGCGGCGATCGTCGCCTTGATGATGAACGGCAGGAACGACAGTTTCGTCCCCCCGGTGCCCGCCGCGGCGTTCACCTGCGCGCGCAGCGCGACGAGCTCGGTGCAGTCGACCTCCTCGACGTAGGTGGCGTGCGGCGCCGTGTGCTTCGACTTGACCAGCGCCTCGGCGATCTTGCGGCGCATCCCCCGGAACGGGACGCGCACGTCGCCATCGGCGGTCACCACGGCTGCCGGCGCCGCGGGAGCCAGCGCGCCGCCGCCCGCGGCGGCCTTCACGTCCTCGGGCGTGATGCGACCCCCGGGGCCGGTCCCTTTGACGCGGGCGAGGTCGACGCCCAAATCGCGGGCCAGCTTGCGCGTCGCCGGCGTGGCTTGCACCTCGCCGCCGCCGGTGGTCGGCCCCGCCGGAGCCGCCGCACGGGCCGGCGCCGACGGCGTCTCGCTGGCCTTTTGCGCCGGCACGCCCCCGCCCTCCACCTCGATCTCGATCAAGACCTTCCCGACCGGGCAGACCTGCCCCTCGGCGAACGCGCGACGCGCGACCCGCCCCGCCCGCGGCGACGGGATCTCGACGGTCGCCTTGTCGGTCATGATCTCGACCATCGGCTGGTCCTCGGCCAGCTGGTCCCCCTCCTTGACCAGCCACTTCACGACCTCGCCCTCGGCGACCCCCTCCCCAATGTCCGGCAGCCGAAACTGGTAGAGCATCAGAAGCTCACCAGCTTCTCGACGGCGTCGAGGATCCGGTCCGCGTCAGGCAGGTACTCGTGCTCGAGCGTGTACGGGAACGGCGTGTCGAACCCGGTGACGCGCAGGATGGGCGCCTGCAGTTTCAGCATCGCCTTCTCGGCGATGGTCGCCGCCAGCTCCGCGCCGAAGCCCGAGGTGCGCGGCGCCTCGTGCACGATGACCACCCGCCCCGTCTTCTCCACCGAGGCGAGGATCGTCTGCTCGTCGAACGGCACGAGCGTCCGGAGATCGATCACCTCGAGATCGTAACCGCGCTCCGCCCCCTTCGCCGCCGCCTCCAGCGCGGTGAGGACCATCGCGCTCCAGGCCAGCACCGTCACCTGGGCGCCGGGCCGCACCACCTTCGCCTCGCCGATCGGGATCACGAGCTCACCGGCCGGGACCTCCGCCTTCGGCAGGCGGTAGTGGCGCTTCGGCTCCATGAAGATGACGGGGTCCTCACCGCGGATGGCGCTCGCCAGGAGCCCCTTCGCGTCGACCGGGTTGGACGGGCAGACGACCTTCAGGCCCGGGACGTGCGTGAACAGCGCCTCGGGCGACTGCGAGTGGTAATGCCCCCCTTTGATGCCGCCACCGATGGGCATGCGGACGACGACCGGGGCCGGATACTCGCCGCCGGACCGGTACCGGAGCTTCGCCAGCTCGTTCACGATCTGATCGAAGGCGGGGTAGACGTAGTCGCCGAACTGGATCTCGGGCACCGGCCGCAGGCCGTAGAGCGCCATGCCGATCGCGGTCCCGACGATCCCCGACTCGGCGAGCGGCGTGTCGATGCAGCGATCAGGGCCGAACTCCTCCTGCAGGCCCACGGTCGTCCGGAACACACCGCCGAAGGCCCCCACGTCCTCGCCCAGCACCACGACGCGCGCATCCCGGCGCATCTCCAGGCGGAGCGCGTCGTTCACGGCCTGGCAGAGGTTCATCTCCGGCATGGGCGTCCTTTTGCTGGGTGGCGGACTACCGTATTCCGGGGCCCGAGGCAAGCCGGACTGACCGAACGGTCTCGTTCACGATGCGGACGGTGTGCCGGCCGGCGCGCGCAGCTTGTAGCCCACGTGGCGCACGGTCTCGATCATCGCGCTGCCCGGGCCGAGCTTGGCGCGCAGCCGCCGCACGTGGATGTCGACGGTGCGCGTGCCACCGGCGTAGCGGTAGCCCCAGACGCGCGACAGGAGCTGCTCACGCGAGAACACGCGGCCTGGCCGCTCGGCCAAGAACTTGAGCAGCTGGAACTCCTGCCTTGGGAGCTTCAGCGCCCGCCCGCGGTAGGAGGCCTCGACGGCGATGGCGTCGATGACCAGGTCGCCGATCTTGATCCGCCCGGCGGCGCGGAACGAGGACATGCGCCAGTCGAGCTGACGGATGCGGGCGTAGAGCTCGGGCGCGACGACCGGCGAGAGCACGAAGTCGTCCGCCCCCGCCTCGGGGTCGAGGCCGGCGAGGCGCGAGACCTCGACGCAGAGCAGGACCGGCACGTCGGCGAGCGAGCCCACCTCGCGCACGCGCCGGATCGCGGCGCGACCGACCTCGAGGTGCGCGCCGGCGTCCACCACGACGACGGACGGACGCTGCAGCTCGATGTCTTCCGGGAGTTGATCGATGTCGTAGCCGACGGCGACCACCTCGCACCCGAGATCCCCGAGAGCGGAGGCCGGCGAGTCGGGCTCGGCCCCTGCCGTCGCGGGGTTTGAGGTCACGACCAGAGCGCGCATGCGCGCGCTACAGTATCCGGCGCTGCGCGTGGTGGCAACGGCCTCTCCCGTCAAGACGCTTCGCGAAAAATCAAGGCCTGGTTTCGAAAAGCGGCTGCCGGCCGCCGGTCGGGCAAAAACCGACCGGGCGCTTGGCGACGCGCGCGCCTGATGCAATACTCTCGGATTGATGGACGACTTCCACTGTTCCTTCTGTGGGAAGCGCCGCCGCGAGGTGCGCAAGCTCATCTCGGGTCCGCGCGTGTTCATCTGCGACGAGTGCGTCGCCCTCTGCAACGACATCATCGCCAAGGAAGAGGCGGCCGAGCGCCCCAAGCACCCCCGCCCCCGCGAGATCTGGGACGAGCTCAACAAGTACGTCATCGGCCAGGATCGGGCGAAGAAGGCCCTCTCGGTCGCGGTGCACAACCACTACAAGCGCATCGGCCAGCACGGCAAGGCGGGCGAGGTCGAGATTCAGAAGGGGAACATCCTCCTGCTCGGCCCCACCGGCTGCGGCAAGACGCTGCTCGTCCAGACGCTGGCCAAGAAGCTGGACGTGCCGTTCGCGATGGCGGACGCCACGACCCTGACGGAAGCGGGCTACGTCGGCGAGGACGTCGACAGCGTCATCAAGGCCCTCTATCGCAACGCGGGGAACGATCCGGACAAGGCCAGCCGCGGCATCGTCTGCATCGACGAGATCGACAAGATCGCGCGCAAGGGGGGCGGGCCCTCGGTGACCCGCGACGTATCGGGCGAGGGCGTACAGCAGGCGCTGCTCAAGATCCTCGAGGGGAAGCAGGCCTCCATCACCCCCGACGGCGCGCGCAACCGGCCGCAGCAGGAGCTCATCCAGGTCGACACCACGGACATCCTGTTCGTCTGCACCGGCGCCTTCAACGGCGTCGAGGAGATCGTCCGCCGCCGCGTCGGCGAGCGCGGCCTCGGCTTCGGCGCGCACATCGGCAAAGGCGAGGAGTCCAAGAACGCCCTCCGGGCCCTCACCCGGACCGAGGACCTCATCAAGTTCGGCATGATCCCCGAGTTCATGGGGCGCCTCCCCATCATCGTCGCCGCCGACGACCTCGACGTCGAGATGCTCGTCGAGATCCTGTGGAAGCCGAAGAACGCGCTCTCCAAGCAGTACGAGCGGCTGTTCGAGATGGAAGGCGTGAAGCTCCGCTTCACCGAGGACGCGCTCCAGGGTGTCGCCGAGGAGGCCACCCGGCGCAAGTCGGGGGCCCGCGGGCTGCGCGCGATCCTGGAAGAGGTGATGCTCGACGTGATGTACGAGATCCCCTCCCTCACCGGCGTCAGCGAATGCGTCGTCACGCGCGACGTGGTCGTGTCGCGCAGCCGCCCCCAGCTGGTCCGCGAGAAGAAGGCGTCGTAGCCCGAAGGCGTCGTAGCCGATAGCCCATCCTCAAGTTTGGCGGCAAGCGGTCGAGGTACCGCCGGAAGTGCACCGCTCTTTACCGTCGCCGATCCGTCGTTACAGTTCCAGAGTTACAAGTCAGCCCGAAAAGACGAAAAGCGAAGGTCGAGAAAGCCCATGTTGAGCCAGAAAGAGAAAGCCCAGATTCGCGCGGTCCTCGAGGAGGAGCAGAAGCGCCTCGCGCGCAAGAGCGAGAACGCGCTCTCGTACTCGATGAACCACGAGCGCAACATCGGCCGCGACTCGATCGACGAGTCGATGGAGGAAGAGATCTTCTCGACCGAGATGCGGCTTCACGACCGGGAGAAGTTCCTGCTCGGCAAGATCACGAAGCAGCTCGCGCGGCTCGACGCGGACGAGATCGACGTCTGCGAGGACTGCGGCGAGGCGATCTCCTTCCGGCGCCTCTTGGCCCGCCCCGTCACCACCCTCTGCATCGACTGCAAGGAGCAGAGCGAGCGCGAGGAGCAAGCCACCGAACAGCCCGGCCGGGCCGGCGGGTTCGCGGAGCTCGGAGAGGGCGGCGAGGCCGAGATCAAGGCCCCCGCGGAAGAATAGGTGGAGGAGTAGCACGTTCAGGACCTCCTCCACGGTGGGCCCGTCGCGGCCCCAGCCCCGGATTTCCCCCCACGACGGGACGCAGCATGAATTGCTGTGATCCCCCTTTCGGTATAGCGTCGGTCGGGAGAGCGGTGCGGAAGTAGCACATGTCCGACCAACGATATCGCATCACCGAGCGGGTCGCGGCCGGTGGCATGGCCGAAGTGTTCCGTGGCGTCGCGGAGTCGATGCGCGGGTTCAAGAAGAACATCGCCATCAAGCGCATCCTCCCGTCGCTCACCAAGAACAAGAAGTTCGTGGCCATGTTCCTCGACGAGGCGCGGCTGTCGCTAGCGCTTCAGCACGCGAACATCGTGCAGGTGTTCGACATCGGCCACACCGAGGACACGTACTTCATCGTCATGGAGTACGTCGACGGCGTCGACCTCAAGTCGCTGCTCGACTGGCGGCGCCGCATCAACAAGCGGATCCCGATCGCCCACACGCTCTACGTGGTGATGGAGGCGTGCAAGGGGCTCTCCTACGCGCACGAGCTCACCAACCCCGAGACCGACGCCCCGCTCGGCATCGTCCACCGCGACATCTCGCCGCCCAA
>Ga0306920_100007482_pt1 | contig 14399 bp, 14 predicted proteins | sample flu12Cox44000170_FD_204666 | JGI IMG/M metagenome (GOLD analysis project Ga0306920, IMG submission 204666) | Lab enrichment of tropical soil microbial communities from Luquillo Experimental Forest, Puerto Rico - flux4day.12C.oxic.44.000.170 (v2)... | ecosystem: Environmental > Terrestrial >...
CAGCGCCGCTATCAGCGCGCCCCCAAGTGCATCGCCCGATGGCTCTCCAGTAACGATAAAGATGAAGGTCGCGTCGCTCGCAGTCACGATCGGGGGAGGCCAACCAGGAACAGATCAGCCTGGTCGGCCGCACGGATGACTTCGTCGCGATCCAGCATGATCGTAGCATGAGCCTCGACGGCGATCCCCCGCAGCCCGGTTTCCGCTGCTAGCGCAACTGTGTGCAATCCGATCGTCGGCCGGTCGACACGAGGTTCCTGACCGGGCTTCTCGACTTTAATGAGCACGCCGCCCAAACCTTCGCGACGCAGCCTCCCACACCGCCGCAGCAGCTCATCCGTGCCTTCGATCGCCTCGACGCCGAGCACGAAGCCCTGCTGCACGATCACCGCCTGGCCGACATCAAGCGCGCCCAGGGTCCGAGCGATGCGCAGCCCATACTCAATATCGGCTTGCGCCTGTTGGTCCGGGCGGAGCCGGCCAAGCGGTCCTTCCGGGACGAGCGTGCGGTCAAGCAATTGATCCGCGCCGACCACCCGAAAACCCTCTCGTTCGAGCTCCTCCACCACCGCAGACAACAGACCGTCGTCGCCCAGCGCGCGATAGCCGATCCGCGCAAACAGCTTGGCGGCGCGCCAATCGGGCCGCAATGCAGCGAGCGATGGCCGCCGAATACCGCCGGCCAGGACTAGCTCGGTCACATGGTTTTCGCGCAACAAGGCAAGGCCAGTCGCTGCAGCGCCGAGCCGGCACCAAGCATGGGGTACGCCATGCACCGTGACCAGCTCGGCCGCTCCTTCGAGAGCGAGCACAAAAACGTCGCGGCCTGCGGCGCGACAACATTCAACAAGGTAGCGCGGCAGGCCGCCGCCTCCGGCGACGATCCCGAGCCTATCCGCCATTCTCTCCCTTGGGCTGACAGATGGCGCGGCTCGAATCGGCGCGGATGAACTTGATGACATCGTCGACCGGCCCAATGCCACCGAAACGTTCCGCTGTCTCGGCGACCCGGTCGCTCAACGTCCCGTCCGTGGCGAACAGAAACTGGTACGCGTTGCGCAACCCCTGGATATCCTCGCGGCTGAAGCCGCGCCGCTGCATCCCGATGATGTTGAGACCGCACAGCCGCGACCGGTCACCCATTACCTGGCCGAAAGGAATTACATCACGCTCGACGCCGGACATTCCGCCGATCATCGCGTGCTGGCCGATCCGGACGTATTGGTGGACGGCGCAGAGCCCCCCGAGGATGGCGTAATCCTCGACCACGACATGGCCGGCAAGCGTTGCGCTGTTCGCCATGATGACATGATCGCCGATCTGGCAATCATGCGCGACGTGCGCACCGACCATAAAGAGACAGCGGTCGCCAATCCGGGTGACCATGCCGCCGCCTTCCGTCCCGGGGTTCATCGTCACATATTCACGGATCGTGTTGTTGCGGCCGATCACTAGCTCCGACTTCTCGCCGCGATATTTAAGGTCCTGCGGCTCGAGGCCGATCGAGGCGAACGGGAACAGACGCGTTCCCTCCCCGATCGTCGTGCGGCCGTCGACGACGACGTGTGAGCGCAGCGTGACGCGCGGGCCGAGCGCGACGTCCTCGCCGACGATGCAATAGGGCCCGATAACGACTGTCTCGGCAAGCATCGCCCCCGGCGCAACAATGGCCGTGGGGTGGATCTGCGGCATCGGCGCGTCCGTCTAATCTTCCAGGATCATCGCTGCGAAGACAGCCTCGGCCATGACATCTTCGCCGACTTTGGCCTGGCCCTCGAACCTCCATACGTTCCCGCGGTTTCGCTGTTTACTGACGTGGATCTCTAGCCTAGTCGGGGGGAAAACGGGGCGTCGAAAGCGGGCGTTGTCGACGCTCATGAAGTAGACGAGCTTACCCTCCGATGCCGGGCCTAATGTATGGACAACCAGGACGGCGGCGGTTTGCGCCATCGCCTCGATGATCAGCACACCCGGCATCACGGCGCGCGCCGGGAAATGGCCCTGGAAATAGTACTCGTTCTGAGACAGGTCCTTGATCCCGGTCGCCCGCTGGTTCGAGACCACGTCCACGACCTTGTCGATCATCAGAAATGGGTGCCGGTGCGGTATCATTTCCATGATCCGCGCCATGCCGATCTCCGTTCCCTGCTCCGCCGTGCAGGCCGGATCAATCATGATCGGCCTCTTCTCTTCGCAAGGCGCTGCAGCACGGCGGTTTGCCTCATGAACTCGCTCAGCGGGACCGCCGGGCTGCCGCATACCGCCTCTCCGGCGGGGACATCGCGCATGAGGCCGCTCTTGGCAGCGATCCTCGCCCCGCTCCCGATGTGTAAATGCCCGGCGAGCCCGCCCTGCCCTCCGACCATGACATAGTCGTCGAGCCTCGTGCTCCCCGAGATGCCGACCTGACCCGCGAGGATGCAGCACCGGCCGAGCACCACGTTGTGCCCGATCTGCACCAGATTATCAATCATTGAGCCTGCGCCGATCACGGTATCGTGCCCGGATCCCCGATCGATTGTCGTATTTGCCCCGATGTCGACATCGTCGCCGATCATCACGCGCCCAAGTTGCGGCACTTTGATCGGGGCCATCGAGTCGGGGGCAAATCCAAACCCGTCCTGGCCGATCCGAACGCCGGGGTGCAGCACGACGCGCGAACCGATTACGCAATGGCTCAAGGTCACATTGGCGGCAATTCGGCAGTCATTGCCGATCTCGACCCCAGCGGCGATCACCGTATTTGCACCGACTCGGCAGCGGCGGCCAAGCCGTACGGCGCGTTCGATCACGACATTGGGACCGATGTCGCAATCCTCAGGCACGGCAGCTGTGCAATCAACGATTGCGGAAGGGGCGCGGCGCGCGACCACATCGGCGGCAGGGTAGAAGGCTTGGGCGGCGAGGGCATAAGCCTTGTAGGGCTCCTTGGCGACAAGGAGCGCCATGCCGCGCGGCGCTCGCTCAGCGGCCTTTTCATCGACAAAGGCGGCGCCTGCATGTGACCGGACAAACGCGTCGATGTATTTCCTGTTTTCGAGAAAGCTGACGTCTTGTGGTCCGGCGGTCTCCAGCGGCGCCACATCGCTGAACAGCCGACCGCCGTCCTCGCGTTCCAGCAATCTTGCCCCGCTCAGGTCGCAGAGCGCATCGAGCGCAAAGGGTCCGGCTCGATCAAAAAAACGTCGGTCTGCCATTCGAGTTGGGCCTTGGCTTCAAGAGCTTTATTTTTTCTTCGGTTTGGCCGGTGCACTCGCCGTCGGCTGCGCCGCGGAGGTAGCCGGAGCCTGGGCGGCGGGCGCAGGAGTAGGAGTCGGCACGGCGAAATCGACCGTCAACGTGGGCATCAACTCGTCCAGCTTTTGCAGCACCTCATCCGTAACGTCGAAGCTTTGATCAAAAAGAACCAAGTCCGCTCTCTGGAAAACCAGATTAGCTTTGCGATCCTTCGCTATGTCGGCAATGATTTTTAGCATCTGTTCTTGGATTTTAGAGAGTGCCTCTCCATTCGATTTCTCCAGAGCCTGACGTTTTCCCTGAACGTTGCGTTCGAGATCGTTTACCTTTTGCTGGAATTCACGACCCTTTTGGTTGAGCGCGTCCGCGGACATCGAGGCCTGCTGTCGCTGCAAGGCATCGCGCTCGGCGCGCAGCGCCTCCTCCTGGTGAGAGATTTCCTTGGTGTATTCGTTGCGCTTCTGCTCGATCTGGCCGCGCACCATCTTTGCTGATTTGGAATTCTGTAAAAGTGCCTGCACATCGACCACCATCACCGTCAGCGGCATCGGGGCCGCTGACGGCGGAGGCGCGGGCGGGGGTGCCGGGCTGGGAGGTGCCGGAACGGGTGGGGCCTGCGCAAACGCGCCGCCCGTGAGGCTCCATAGAAACGCCAGCACAATCGCTTGAAGCCCGAGACGGCAGACCACCATTAAAACCTCGTCCCAAAGCTGACCCGGAAGAACTGGGTCTTGTCGAAGGGTTCCTTCCTGATCGGGTAGGCGACGTCAAGTCGGATCGGGCCGACTGGGGATTTCCACGAGACGCCTATGCCCGCACTTGCGCGAATGGCCGGCGACTGTTGCACCATCGGTTGCACTCCTCCGGTGGATGCCAATTGGGCGGGCGTAAGCACGATATTCGTCGGCTGGATGTGATAGAGAGTCCCGAAATCGGTAAAGACGCGCCCGCTCACCCCAAATTCCTTGGGAAGGCCGAGCGGTACCCCCAGAGTCACCGAGCCAAGATAGTACTTTTGGCCACCAAGAGCATCGCCGCTAACCGAATCGCGAGGTCCGACACCGGCGCTCTGGAAGCCGCGTAAATTGTCGCCGCCGACAAAAAACCGATCCTGAATAAGTACGTTCTGCCCATTCCAGCCAAAGATGTACCCAGCCTCTCCAGTGACGCTCACAACCCATTCGGGGAATACCGAGTAGTAGTACCCGGCACTTACTTTGTTGCGCACATAGTCGACTCCGAAGCCGACCCCGGCAAAATCATTACCCACCGAGGCGTAGTACCCGCCGGTCGGATCCAGTCGATCATCGCGGCGGTCGTACAGCAAAACTTGGCCAATCTCCGAGGTCGTGTGCTGGCCCGATTGCAGCACGATGAACAGCGACGTGTTGGGCTGCAGGTCAGTGATGTTGTCTGAGCGCGCCGTGTATTTTAGCGTCTGTCGGAGGTTCTCAGTGATCTGGTAGCCGGTGCGGAGTGCCCCGCCATAAGAAAACTGCTGGTAAGGCGGCGTCACGCCGCTAAAGAAATTCGCGGTTGGGCTGGTTTTGATTTCGAAAAGATCGAAGCCAGCAGCTATGTTGCGATCGAGAAAATACGGTTCCGTAAAGCTCAGATCGACTTGTTGAGAGCGGAGCGAAACCACGGTGCCGATTCGCAGATCCTGACCGCGCCCGAGAAAATTTCGCTCCCGGATGTTGATGTCTGCCAACGGCCCATCGGTCGTCGAGAAGCCGATGCCCAACGACAGTTCGCCCGTCGATTGTTCCTCGACCTCGGCCGTCACGACCGTCTTGTCAGGAGCAGCACCCGGGCTGTTAGTCACCTCCACCTTTTTGAAGAAGCCGAGATTCTTTATCCGCTGCTGTGAGCGCTGCATTTTGGTGGTGTTGAAGGCGTCGCCCTCGACCAGCTGAAACTCGCGACGGATGACCTTGTCGAGGGTGCGAACGTTGCCGACGATGTCGACGCGCTCGACAAAGACTTGCGGCCCCTCCTGGACGTCAAAGGTGATGTCGACTGTATGGTCTTCGCGGTTCCGGTTTACGTTGGGCTTGATTTCTACAAAGGCATAACCGCGGTTGCCGAGTGCATCCGTCAGCACCGATATCGACTTTTCAACCGCTTCCGCGTCGTACCAGTCGCCGCTGTGGACCGTCAGAAGTGGCAGTACCGCTTCAGCGGGCAGGTCTTTGATCTTAATATTGACGTCGATTTTGCCAAAACGGTACCGTTCGCCTTCGTCGAGAGTGAAAGTAACGATAAACCCGTTACGATCCGGCGTCAGTTCGGCGACGGCCGAGATCACCCGGAAATCTGCATATCCCTCGGTCAGGTAAAACCGGCGCAAAAGCTCCCGATCGTATGTCAATCTATCTGGATCATAGGTATCGTCACTGGTCAGGAAACGGTACCAGCGGCTTTCCTTGGTCTGGATGATGCCGCGCAGTTTGCCATCGCTGTATTGATGGTTGCCGACGAAGTTGATGCTGCGTATCCCGGTAAACTCGCCCTCGTTGATCTCAAAGACGAGATCGACCCGGTTTTCCGAAAGCTGGATTACTTTGGGCTCGACGGTCGCCCCAAACCGGCCATGGCGGCGATAGAGATCGAGGATGCGCGTGACATCGTTCTGTACGCGGGTCCGCGTGTAGACAACACGTGGGCGCAGCTGGATCTCGGCGTTGAGATCCTTTTCGTCGATCTTGCTGTTCCCCTCGAACGCAATGCGATTGATGATCGGGTTCTCCACCACCCTGACCACCAAAGTATTGCCAGTTCGGGTGAGATTTACATCTGCGAAAAGACCGGTTGCGAACAGCGCCTTTAGCGACTTGTCAACCAATTCATCGTCCCAGGCATCCCCGGGTTGGATCAGCAAATAAGAGCGAATCGTCTCAGGCTCGATCCGCTGTGCCCCTTCGATCCGAATGTCGGCAACGGTGCCGCCGCCCGCTTGCGCGAGTGAAGGGCCGCGGAGCGGCTGAGCGGCAGCCGGCTCGGCCATGACCATTACCGCTCCGAGCGCAACGCCAACTACCGCCGACAGCGCGGCAGTCAAACGGATACAACGCAACACACCCCCACCGCGGCTCGAGATCCACTCCCCTGGATCGTAATCGCGCTTACATCACAAGGCCTTGAACAGACTCCCGATCCCGAAATGGACGAGATCGTTCCAAGTGGCAAACACCATCAGTGTCAGAACCAAGGCCAGCCCGATACGGAAGCCGTACTCCTGAGCCCGCTGACCCAGCGGCTTTCCGCGAAGCGCCTCCGCCGCATAAAACAGCAGATGCCCACCGTCAAGGACCGGGACCGGAAACAAGTTGATCAGCCCCAGATTGATCGACAGAACCGCCATAAACCACAGCACCGCGACAACGCCGCCCTGAGCGACTTCCCCCGACATTTGCGCAATGCGCAGTGGCCCACCGAGTTCGTCCGTCGCGCGCGTCCCCTTAATGATCTGCCACATTGCCTGCAGGGTTCCGGCGGTCAGGTTCCAAGCTTCTTCGCCTGCCTGAACGATCGCGGTCGCGGGGTCTCGCTTGACATACTCCATCCCGCTACGGGCGATACCCAGCAGGCCGATCTCGTAATGGTTGCCGAACCTGTCGGTGAGTTCTGTCCGGCCCGGTGTCACGTGCAGGGTCTGCTCGCCACCGTCACGCGCGACGACGATGGTCATCGGGACGGACGGATTTAAGCGCACCGCCTGCTGTACGTCTTCGAAGCGATGAACCGTCCGGCCGTCTATCCGCAGAATGACGTCCCCCGGATGAATCCCGCCCTGTTCGGCGGCGCTGCCCGGCTGAACCTGCCCGACCTCGGCCGGGGTGAAAGGTTGGCCATAGGTCATGAACAAAGCTGCCAACGCGGCAACGGCAAAGATGAAATTCGCGGCCGGCCCGGCTGCGACGATCGCGGCGCGCTGACCCAGCCTCTTGTAATGAAACGAAACTTCCCGCTCAGCTTGGCTTAAGCGAGCAAGGCCAGGGGCCGGCAGGCCCGAGCTGGCATCGCTGTCGCCAAACATCTTTACGTAGCCGCCAAGCGGGATCGCACTGAATTTCCAGCGGGTTCCGGCGCGATCCCACCAGCCAAACAGCTCCGGTCCAAAACCGATTGAGAATACTTCGACGCGCACTCGGTTCCACCGCGCAGTAATGTAGTGGCCGAACTCGTGGACAAACACGAGGACTGTAAGAATGACCACGAACCACAATACGGAATAAAATAAGTTATGAAGCTGCGACATGCCTTTGAGGAACTCGATCATGACAAATCCATTCGTGCCGTTGACGACGTCGAGTTACGCCGGCTGGATAACCTAGTGGCAATTTCGCGCGCCGTTCTGTCGAAATTGTAGACGTGGTCCAGCGAGTCAAGCGCACCCTCCGGGATTGCCTCCAAAGTGCGCTCAACCGTATCAACAATGTCGAGAAAGCCAATTCGACCCTCGAGAAAGGCATGAACCGCCGTCTCGTTGGCCGCGTTGAGCACAGTCGGGCAGCCGCCGCCGCTGATCAGCGCCTCGCGCGCGACACGCAACGCCGGGAAACGACGCTCATCGGGGTGCTCGAAAGTGAGCCGGCCGATCGCCGCCAGATCGAGCCGTTTGGCGGGCGTTTCGATGCGGCCAGGCCAGGCGAGCGCGTAGGCGATCGGCGTCCTCATATCGGGCGACCCGAGCTGGGCCAAAACCGAGCCGTCTCGGTAGACGACCGCGCCGTGAATGATCGATTGAGGATGAACGACGATGTCGACGCGGTCCGGCGGCAGCTGAAAGAGATGATGCGCCTCGATCAGCTCCAGCCCTTTGTTCATCATGGTCGCCGAATCCACCGAGATCTTTGCCCCCATGCTCCAGTTGGGGTGGGCGACCGCCTCTTGCGGTGTGACGGCGCGCATGTCCTCGAACGCTCGCTCACGGAATGGGCCGCCGCTCGCTGTCAAGATGATGCGTTCGATTGTATCGGCCCGGTCGAGGTCGAAGCACTGCCAGATCGCATTGTGCTCGCTGTCCACCGGCAGCAGGGTCGCGCCGCAACGGCTGACCTCCTGCATCACCAGCTCGCCGGCGCAGACAAGCACTTCTTTGTTGGCGAAGGCGACGATCGCTCCACGCCGGATCGCGGCCAGGGTCGGTGCTAGCCCGGCTGCTCCGACGATGCCGGCCATAACCCATTCCGCTGGGCGCAGCGCCGCTTCAATAAGTGCTTCGGCACCGCAGGCCACCTCGATTCCGGTTCCTCCGAGCGCGTCTTTCAGAGCTGCGTAGTGGTCCGGGTCGGCAATCGCGGCGAATCGCGCCCGTAGAGCACGCGCCTGGTCGGCAAGACGCCCGGGGTTTCGGTTCGCCGTAAGTGCCTCGACCTCGAAGCCATCAGGGTTGCGCGACAGAAGATCGACCGTGCTTTGACCGATGGAGCCGGTCGAACCCAGAATCGTCACTCGCCGGGCGCCGCCGGCGCGGCAGCCGTGTGCAGCACGTGAGTTCATTGCCATGCCAGCAGGCTGCGGCCGCCAATCAACGTCAGCAGAGCCACCACCGGGACCACCGCGAGCAATCCATCGAGCCTGTCGAGGAGACCGCCGTGACCTGGTATGAGGCCGCTGGAGTCCTTCACACCGAACCTTCGCTTAGCCGCCGACTCGGCAAGATCGCCGAACTGCTCGACGATCGCAAGGCCCGCGCTGATGAGGACGAGCGGCAACGCCGAAGTTATCCCCAGCCACGTCGCCGTGGCCCACCCGATGAGCGCTGCGCAGACCGCTCCCCCAGCCAACCCGGTCCAGGTTTTTCGCGGGCTCCAGCGAGGGGCCAATCGTGGTCCTCCAACCATCCGTCCGACGGTGTAGGCGCCGATATCGGTCGCCCAGACGATGGCCAGCAACCATAGCAAAGTGGGCCGGCCGGCCGGGCCATCGCGCGCCAGCCACAGGAGAGAGACACACGGGAGCGCCACCCAGAGCGCGCCGGCGGCGGTCCATTGCGGCTCGATGTCCCTTGTTTTGCGAGCCGCCAATAGTACCAAACCGGCCCCGACGAGCGCTGTACCGAGCGCCAGTCCGGTAGAGGCGAGCGCGGCCGCGGCGACGGCCGCCAGAACCACTGCGACCAGCACAATTCCGCTATGGCCAAAATCCCCCCTCCGACAAAGCCGCCCCCATTCCCATGCCATTACAGCGGCTGCCGCGCCAGTCAACAGCGGCAGCCAGGGCCAGCCGAACCATATCGCGGCGACCGGAAGAGGCGCCAGCACCAGCGCAGAAGCGGCCCGCAACAAAAGCGGATTGCGCACAAATCGGCCGGCCAGAAGGGTCATTTCGGGCGCGCTTGCGTCGCTGGATACCCGGAACGGCAAAGAATGCGCGTCGTCAGAGTGATCCAACAGACGCACCGTAGCGACGCTCGCGACCGCAGAATTCGTCGATCGCCTGTTGCAAATCGCTTTTTGAAAAATCGGGCCACAGGGTCTTGGTAAAGACGAGCTCGCAATAGGCGGCCTGCCAAAGCAAAAAATTGCTGAGGCGCTGCTCGCCGCTCGTCCGGATCAACAAATCCGGGTCGGGAAGTTCGGCTGTGAATAGGTGGCGGGAGAAGCAGTTCTCATCGATTGCCTCGGGCGCAAGACTTCCTGCCACCGCTTCCTGCGCGATCGCCCGCACCGCGGCAATGATCTCGGCCCGCCCGCCATACGACAACGCCATTGTCAGGATAATCCGATTGTTGTCTCGGGTGATCGCCTCGGCATGCTCGATCAAAGTGGTGATGTCAGGCTCGAGCTTGCTGAAATCTCCGATAACCTTCAGGCGAACTCTGTTGCGGTGCAGTTCGGCGATCTCGCCGCGAAGATAATGCCGCAATAAGCCCATCAGATCCTGAATTTCCGAAGGCGGTCGCTTCCAATTCTCCGACGAAAAACCAAAAAGCGTGAGATAAGGAATTCCCAGCTCGGCAGCGGCGATGACAACACGCCGCGCCGCTTCGGCACCACGCCGATGGCCGGCAATCCTCGGCAGGCCGCGCCCCTTCGCCCAGCGCCCATTGCCGTCCATGACGATCGCGATGTGCTGCGGCACCGGCCGCGGTGTTCCGGCTGCGCTCATCAGACCTGAAGGATCTCTTTATCCTTCTGCGCCAGGGCCTCGTCGATGCGCCTGACGTAGTCGTCGGTGAGATGCTGCACGTCCTGCTGCAGTTTGCGCTGCTGGTCTTGCGAGATCTCCGCGTCCTTCTCGCGCCGCCTTAGCATTTCGACCCCGTCGCGGCGGATGTTGCGGACCGACACGCGCGTCTGCTCGGCGTATTTTGCCGTCACCCGGGTCAGCTCGCGCCGCCGCTCTTCGTTCAAATCCGGGATCGGAACCCGGATGACCTGGCCTTCGGTTTGCGGGTTGAGCCCCAGACCGGCTTCCCGTATCGCTTTGTCGACGGCCTTGACCATGGCACGGTCCCAAACCTGGACCGTGATCATTCGCGGCTCCGGAACGCTGACATTGGCCAGCTGGTTGAGCGGAACGGTTCCGCCATAGGCGGCGACGGTAATCGGCTCGAGCAGGCTCGCCGAAGCCCGCCCGGTCCGCAAACCGCCGAATTCCTTGCGCAACACCTCCACGGCGCCGTCCATCCGGCGGCGGAGGTCCCTCAGCAATGTGTCTTCCGGCATGGTCCTTGTCCCGTGTTCAGCTTTCTCCGTTGATGATCGTGTACCGTCCGTCTCCTCTCAGAACCTGGGCGAACCCGCCATTTTCGAAAATCGAAAACACCAGAATAGGAATGTGGTTCTCACGCGCGAGCGAAATAGCCGAGGCGTCCATCACCCGCAGATCGCGGGATAGCACCTCCAGGTAATCGAGTCGTTCAAAACGCCTGGCGAGGGGCACGCGCTCGGGATCGGCGTCGTAAACGCCGTCGACCTTGGTCGCCTTAAAGAGCGCCTCGCAGCCCATCTCGGATGCCCGCAGAGCCGCCGCCGTGTCGGTCGTAAAAAACGGATTGCCGGTCCCGGCGGCAAAGATGACGACACGCCCTTTCTCGAGGTGGCGCAAGGCCCGCCGGCGGATGTAAGGCTCGCAAATCGCCTGCATCGAGATCGCCGACTGCACGCGTGTGCTCACCTCCCGCCGCTCGAGCTCATTCTGCATCGCGAGCGAATTAATAACTGTCGCCAGCATGCCCATGTAATCGGCCGACGCGCGCTCCATACCCACTGCAGAGCCGGACACGCCGCGGAAGATGTTGCCGCCGCCGATAACGAGGCAGATTTCGGCGCCGAGCCCGTGCACCGATTGGATCTCGCCCGCGATGCGGCCGACCATTTCGGGATCGAGGCCGTAGTCGCGCGCACCCATCAGCGCTTCGCCGGAGAGCTTCAACAGAACGCGGCGATATTTGAGATCGGCTGCCATGAGGCCTATGCGTATCCGACTGGCCCCAGCCCCTAGCCAGCCGGTTCAGGATAACACGGAATCGACGCCACCGTCGCGTCTTTCAAACCGTGCAAGGATAGCGGTGGGTGGGCCTTCGCGCCAAACCACCTCAATTCTTCAGCTGCGCCGCCACCTCGGCCGCGAAATCGGGGCGTTGCCTCTCGATCCCCTCGCCGAGCGCAAAGCGCGCAAAGCTGGCAACGTGAATGGGAGCTCCGGCGCGTTTGCTCGCCTGCTCGACCACGGTCGAGATCTTGGTTTCCTGATCGACGACAAAGATCTGCTCGAGTAGAACGAACTCCTCGTAGAACTTGCGCAACCGCCCTTCGACCATTCTGTCGACGACCGAGTCCGGTTTGCCGGTGGCGCGCGCCTGCTCGCGTAGCACGTCGCGCTCGCGGTCGAGCGCCGCTTGCGGTACCGACGCGATATCGAGATAAAGCGGGTTCGCTGCGGCTATGTGCATCGCTAGCTGCTTGCCGAGCCCGGCCAGCTGGTCGGCGGCAGCGCTCGACGCAAGGGTCACGATCACCCCGATCTTGCCGAGGCCCGTACCGAGCGCATTGTGGACATAAGAGACCACGGCGCCCTCTCCAGTCGAGAGGCGCTTGACCCGGCGGAGCACCAGGTTCTCGCCGATCGTCGATATGAGATGTGTCAGCTCCTCCTCGACGGTCCGACCCGTTCCAGGAAAATCGGTGTGCTTTAGCGTCTCGAGGTCCCCGTCGCCGTCGAGCGCCAACGCGCTGACCTCCCGAACAAAGCTTTGAAACGCTTGGTTGCGCGCCACGAAATCGGTTTCCGAATTAACCTCGACGAGGGCGCCGACAGGGCCGCGGGTCGCCACTCCGATCAAGCCTTCCGCGGCAACGCGGCCTGCCTTTTTCGCCGCCGCGGACAAACCCTTTTTTCTCAGCCAGTCGACGGCCGCCTCGATCTCGCCACCGGTGTCGTCGAGCGCCCTCTTGCAATCCATCATCCCCGCGCCGGTCTTTTCGCGCAGCTCCCTGACCAGAGCAGCCGTTACCTCGGCCATGACGTGAACCTCTTAGTCAAAAACCGTATTAATCAAAAAAGTGTCCTAATTCGCCGCAGCCGGTGCGGTCTCGTCCGGCGAGGGCTCTTCGAGACCTACTGCCTCTCCCTCGTTCGTCAGCTCCTCTGCGGTCTCCGCGGCAAACGCTTGTTCGGGGACGAGATCCGCCCGTGCGCCGACATCGACCCCAGAGGCGGCCAGTTCGGCCTGCAGCCCGTCGAGAACCGACCCTGCAACGAGGTCGCAATATAGGTGTATCGCGCGCATCGCGTCGTCGTTTCCGGGGATCGGATAGGCGATGCCGTCGGGCGAGGAATTCGAATCGAGGATCGCCACGACCGGTATGCGCAGAGTATTGGCCTCGGCAACCGCAATCGCTTCTTTGTTGGTATCGATCACGAACAAGATATCGGGGAGCCCGCCCATCTCCTTGATGCCGCCGAGCGCGCGTTCGAGCTTGTCGCGGTCGCGTGTAAGCTCCAGAAGCTCGCGCTTCGTCAATCCGGTCTGTTCGTGGGAGATCCGTTCCTCGAGATCGCGCAGCCGCTTGATCGATTGCGAGATTGTCTTGAAGTTGGTCAGCATGCCGCCGAGCCAGCGGTAGTTGACATAGTATTGGCCGCACCGCTTGGCAGAGTCGGCCACCGGCTCCTGGGCCTGGCGTTTGGTGCCGACCACGAGGACCCGTCCGCCGCCCGCGACGACATCGCGGATCGCCTGCAGGCCCTGGTGGAGCATCGGTTCGGTCTGCTCGAGGTCGATGATGTGGATCCCGTTGCGGACGCCAAAGATGTAGGGCGCCATCTTGGGGTTCCACCGGCGCGTGTGATGACCGAAGTGGACGCCGGCTTCGAGCAGCTGGCGCATGGACGCATTTGGTATTGCCATAGAACTTCCTTGTTCCGGTTTAGCCGCCGCAGGAAAAGCCGGCGCAAGGCGCCGACACCGGACCGGGCCGCTGCACGGAATAGCACCCGGCAGCACCCGCAGCCCTGCGTGAGGTATCGCGTATACTTACGGCGCAGACGCCGCATTCGCAAGACCGCCGCCGAATGCGCTCTCGGGTTTGAGCAGGCGTGGGACGGCCGGGACTAGCCCGGCCATCCAGCACCCTAGGCCTGGTAGAGCGGACCGCGGATAATCTGGCCGGGCAGCGCCCCGGTCAGCTCGCCGTTCTCCAACAGGACCGCGCCGTTGACGATCACTTGGTCGATGCCGACCGCCTCGCGCTTGACCTGCACGCCGCCCGCCGGCAGTGTTGCGACCGGCTCGCGCGGCTTTGAGGCAATCGTGTCGGGGTCGAAGATCGTGATGTCGGCGACCTTGCCCGCCGCGATAAAGCCGCGGTCGGTAATGTCGTGCATCAACGCCGTCTTGCCGGTTAGCCGGTAGACCGCCTCTTCGAGCGGCATCACCTGCTGCTCGCGCACCCAGTGGCCGAGTAGGTGGGTGCTGGTCTCATGCCGGTCGGCGGTGTGCGGCCGGCCGCCGCCATCGCTGGTGCCGATGACGGTATATTGCGAGGCGAGGATGTGCTTCTGCACCTTCGGATCGTGATTACGGTCGATCGCCTGGAAGCAGGTCTGCAAGTCCTCGTCGAGCGACAGATCGAGGAACGCATCCATGATGCCCTTGTTCTGCTCTTTGGCGATCTGCTCGATCGTCTTGCCTTCGAGGTGGCGGTTCT
>Ga0306920_100007483_pt1 | contig 14398 bp, 12 predicted proteins | sample flu12Cox44000170_FD_204666 | JGI IMG/M metagenome (GOLD analysis project Ga0306920, IMG submission 204666) | Lab enrichment of tropical soil microbial communities from Luquillo Experimental Forest, Puerto Rico - flux4day.12C.oxic.44.000.170 (v2)... | ecosystem: Environmental > Terrestrial >...
CGGAGCTCATCCGCCTCGGCGCCTACAAGCGCGGCAGCGATCCCAACGTCGATGAGGCGATCCGCCGCTATCCGCTCATCGAAGCCTTCCTCGCCCAAAGCAAGGACGAGCGCGCTGATCTCCTAAGCGGCTATGAGCAGCTCGCGGCGTTGCTGCAAGCGCCCCTGGCATGAGCGCCATCGAGAGCCTCATTCGCCTTTATCGCTGGCAGCTCGACGAGCGGAAGCGCCATCTTGCCGATCTCGAGGGATTGGCGGCGCGGCTCCGCGAGGACGAGCAACGTCTCGAAGAGGAGAACGCGCGCGAGCAGGCGCTGGTGGCGACCTCGCCCGAAGCCGCCTATGTCTATGCCGGCTACGCCCGCAACTTGATCGAGCGGCGCCGCAAGCTCCGCCAATCGCAGGCCGAGGTGGCGCAGCAGATCGTCGAGGCGCGCGACGCCTTGGCCGATGCCTTTCAAGAAGTGAAGCGCTACGAGATCACCGCCGCCAGCCGTGCGCGGCTCGAGAACGAGCGCGAGGAGCGGCGCCAGCAACAGGTAATGGACGGCCTCGGCGCTGATGCCTTCCGTCGGCGCAACGGCGACGTTTCATAGGAGCGACGGTCGACGGGCGCAATCAATGCGATGCCGAACCGGGCAAGAAGAAATATGTAAGCGCGAGGACGAGATAGACGGTCAGGAGTTGCATTCCTTTCAGCCAGTCGGACCGTCCGTCGCCGGCGACCTGGCCGGTGATCAGCACGGAAAGAAGTATGATCAGGACGAGCCCGGCGGGGAAGGCGAGATCCATCGCCTTGGGGCCGAGGAAGAGGCTCGCGAGCACCAGGACCGGGGCGACGAAGAGCGCCACCTGTACGCTCGAGCCGATCGCAATCGAGAGCGAGAGGTCCATGCGGTCCTTCATCGCCACCGTTATCGCGGTTGCATGCTCGGCCGCGTTCCCCACGACCGCCACGACAAAGACGCCGACGAAGACGTCGCTGAGGCCAAGCTCTTCGGCCGCGGGTGCGATCGCTGACACCATGATCTCGCTCATCCACGCAATCCCCGCGGTGGTCACGGCGAGCACAGACGCGGCCCGACCGACGGACCCGTGCGCGCGCTTCTCCTCCGGCATGTGAGAGCCGGCGAAGAGCGCGGAGTGAGTGACCAGTGTGAAGACGAGGTAGAGCAGATATGCCGAGAGGAGAACGACGGAAATCGCGATGCTCAGTCGGCCGAGCCCGTCGGGCGTCGTGCCCGCTGCGACGCGAAAGGCGGCAGGGAGGATCAACGCGATCGCGGCAAGCGTGAGCATCGTCGCTTGCGACCGCGCGCCGGCGGGATTGAAGTGCTGCTCGCGATGGCGCAGCCCTCCCGCCAGCATTGCGGCGCCAAGCACGAGCAGGATGTTCCCGACGATCGAACCGGCGATCGATGCCTTCACCACATCGTGCAAGCCCGCGCGCAATGCGGCGAGCGCGATGATGAGTTCGGCGGCGTTGCCGAACGTCGCGTTAAGAAACCCGCCAATGCCTTCGCCCAGGCGCTCCGCAAGCTCCTCTGTGGCCCGGCCCATCCATCCCGCAAGCGGCAGGATGGCGAGCGAGGAGGTGGCGAAAACGAGGAGGTGCCGCTCCGGAGCGAGGAATTCGAGGCCGATCGCGACCGGGACGAAGAGCAGAAGCCAGTTCATCGCCCGGGATTAGCCCCCTGTCTCGGCGGACCTCGGTCCTCCCAGTCCACCCAATCGATGGCGTGGGTCACGAACGATGCTCTAGCGCCGACTGGCGCAATCTACTCTCGGTAAAATACCCGATGCCGCCGTGCGGAGCGCCTGATTGAGGCCGGAGCTACGCCTCGAATCCCACATGCCCTCTCAGCGCCTCGAGCGGAGCTACGGCAAAGCGCGAGGCGGTGGTGAAGATGATGTCGCCGGAGAGCCCGGCAGCCGAGCTCGCATCGTGAAAGACCTGGGTGATCGCCTGGCGTATCTCCGGAGGGATCGCTCGATGGCTGCGCAGCACCAGGTCGAAACGCTGCTGGCGCACGAGGCCGTCGAGCTGCACCGCGCCGAGCCGGCTGAGATCGACATCGAGGACGAAGCGCGCGCCTTGATCGGCGGGCGCACGGCCTGCTTGCCGACGGCGGAGATAAAGTCGTACCGGCCGCACCACGCCGCCATCGAGGAGCGGCAGCACGAAAATGCGCCAATCACCGCTCGCGGGTTGTGCCAGCTGCCGCAGCTCCGCCACGTCGCCGTCGAGCCGCTCGTGAAGCGCGCGATGGCCGGCGACGTCGAGCACCGATGTCGATTTGGTGCCGGGCCAGGAGCCGTTGCTGAGGGCGTTCACCAGGAACAAGAGCGTGCCGGCGAGCTGCGCGCCCGAACGCGGCGTGAGATCGCTGCGTAATCGCGCTGCAAGCTCCGGCGCCGCGCGATCGAGCACCTGAAGCGCCTGATCGAGCGCCGGCCAGCTCGTGCGCTGGGCGAGCGGCGTTTCCGCGGGAGCATCGGGCGCCGCGAGCGAGAGCCGTTGCAAGCCGAGCGTCGTTCCAGCAGGGAGATTGAGTCGCCGCGCCAGCGTCAAAAGGCCGATCGGCGTGTCGAGCACGGTCTCGCCGCTCGGGCTGGGCGCGACGCTCGCCTTCAGGATCGCGTCGGCTGCCGTGGCGTCGTCCCGGAGAGGCGGTGCGGCAAGAACACGCACGACGAGTCGGGTGCCGGCGGGCAGCGCCGCGGTTGGATCGGTGGTGGCGCCGGGTCCCGCGACTTTGGCGTCGATGACAATGCCGGTGCCGAGCTGCGCCGTCGGCAAAGGCGGGAGCGCCGCGAGCCGCTCAAGGCTGAGCGGCGTGCCGACCGGCAGGCTGAGGCGCTGGTCGAGGGCAAGGGTGCCGAGCGGCGTGCTCAATGTGGTGTGAGCCGAGATGCCGGCGGGGTTCTCGATGATCGTGCCGAGCGACGCTCCCGGATTGGGCGCGGCGCCCGGTGCCGGCAACGCCACGCGCAGCACCAGCCGCGCGCCGGGCGCGGGATCACCGGGTTGCGGGCGCGGCGGCGCCAAGACCACGGTGGCGGTGACCTCGGTGCCGAGATCGAGCTGTGCCGGCGGCGGTTCCGGCTGCGCGCCGGCACTCGCGGCGGCGCCGGGCTTCGCCGGGGAAGGGGCGAGAGGTGCAAGCGGTCCCGGTGCGGGCGTTTCCCCGCCTTCGACATGAAGGAGCGCTACCGTCGGCGGCGTGCCCGGGAGGAGTCTCAGCTCGACCTTGCTGCCGGGCGGCGGCGAGAGCGTCGTCTTGAGCGCGAGCGGGCCGTCATTGGTGCTGAGCAGCAGTGTGCCGTTGCCGCCGCGGCCGAGGACGACGGCGCTGACGATCGCCGCGGCGAGCAGCGCTGGCGGCGGCTGTTGAGCCAGCTCGATGACGATTTGCGGCGGCAGCGCGGCGCCGGCGAGGAACGAAAGTCCGACCGAGGGAAGGCGTGTCACCGTATCGGCCATCGCTCGCCCCGCCGCTCGGCTCAGAGACCGTCATCGAGGCGCTGGAAGATGGCCTCCACATCCTGCGCCGCGTCGCTGCCGGGATGCCGGGTCAAGAGCGAGACCTGGCGGCGGATGCTGTCCTTGACGTGGTCGTCGCGGCGAATGATGCCGGCGAGCGGCGGCTCGATCTTGAGAAATTCGCGGCACGCCTTCAGCAAGGTGCCGTAGACGCGCTCGCCGTCGCGCTGATTGGGAACCATGTTGACGACGATCTGAATCCCATCGGCGAGCTTCTCGAGCGCGGTCACCTTGATGTAGGCGTAAGCGTCAGTGATCGCCGTCGGCTCGTCGGTCGTCACCACCAGGCAGGCGCGCGACTGCTGCGTGAGGAGCCGCACGGTCCGCTCGATACCGGCACCGAGATCGAGCACGACCCAATCATATTTCTGCGCCAGCAGATGCAGCTCGGTGCGCAGCGTCAGCAACCGGGTCGCAGGCAATGTCGCAAGCCCGCCCGAGCCCGAGCGTCCGGCAATGATGTCGAAGCCGCCCTCAAAACGCGTCGCCGCCTGCGTCAGGGTAGCGTCGCCGGCAATGACGCTGGCGAGATCGTGGTCGGGCGTCACGCCCAGCTGAACGTCGACATTGGCGAGGCCGAGATCGCCATCGAACAACAGCGCCTTCTTGCCCGACTTCGCCATGGCATGCGCCAGCGTGATCGAGAACCAGGTCTTGCCGACGCCGCCTTTGCCGGAGGCGACGGCGATGATGTTGCGCTTGTGCGGCAAGGCGGCCGCCGTGGGCAGCGCGGCCACGACCGGAGTGGGGGCGGGCTTCATGACGAACCTCTCTTGGCATTGGCTTGCCGGAGCGCGGGCGCCGCTCTGGGCAACATCAGGCGGGCGAGGACGACGGGGTCGATCGGCTGCAAGCCGTTGGCGATGTCGGCGGAGACGCCGCTTTCGGCGAAGGCAAGGTTGAGCGCATCGGCGGCGGCGACGACGCTGCCGAGCCGCTGCACCATATCGAGCCGCGTGACGATCATGCGGCTCGCGCCCAAATCGCGGAAGATGCGCGCCATCTCGACGGTGTCGAAGGCATCGCCGCCGGCGGGCAGGACGAGCACGGGCTCGCCGCCGCTCGCTTCGATGAGCAAGGTCAATTCGCGGCGATCGCCGGCACTGTAGGGATTGATCCCGGGCGTATCGATGAGGAGCAATTCCTGCGCCGCCCGTCGCCGCGTCAGGGATGCAAGGCGCGCCGCGTTCTCCGCGCGCTCTAACGCCAGCTGCAGCACGCGGGCGAACGCCTCAAGCTGCTCGATGCCGCCGGCGCGCACGATATCGGCGGTGACGAGCCGCACCGGCTTTCCCGCCATCACCGCGCGTGCGGCGAGCTTCGCCACCGATACCGTTTTGCCGGCGCCGGGCGGGCCGATCATCAGCAGTGGCCGCGCCTCGGCCTCGATCGGGGCAAAGCGAAAGACCGTGGTGAAGGCGCCCGAGAGCGACAGCAGCGGATCGTCAGTCTCGAAGGGCAGGGCGGCGCAGAGAATCTTCTCGATCAATGTCGGCGCAACGCCATGCGCGCTCAGCGCCTCGTTGAGCAGGTCGATGACGTCGGGGCCGGTGCTCGGCGTCGGCCGTTCCGTCTGCTCGACGGCGGCGGTGAGGCGCATTGTGCCGTCGTCGCCTTCCTCGGTCGAGACGATGATGGCGTCGCCGCCGAGGCGCGCGCGCACCAGCGCCATCGCCTCGCTCATCGTCGCCGCGGTGAAGGTGGTAAGGCGCATCGTCCGTCAGCTCCGCCTCAGACCGTCCCAAGCGTCTTGATGCGTGCCTTGGGATGCACTTCGTTTTGCGACATGACGACGGTGATTGCCCGGAAGCGCTCGATGATCGAACGCACATAGGGGCGGATCGCCGGGCTCGTCAGCAGCACGGGGGTCTCGCCCTGCATGGCGTGGCGCTCGAAGGTGGTGCGCACGGCACCGATGAATTCCTGAAGCCGGCTCGGCGGCATGCTCAAATGCCGCTCCTCGCCTTGTCCGGTGAGCGCCTCGGCAAAGGACTGCTCCCAAGCGGGCGAGAGAGAGACGAGCGGGATGAATCCGGACTCGTTGGTGTTGGCCTCGCTGATCTGGCGGGCCAGCCGCGCACGCACATGCTCGGTGATGACACTGACGTTGCGGCTGTAGCCGCAAGCTTCGGAGATGCCTTCGAGGATGGTCGGCAAGTCGCGGATCGAGATGCGCTCGGCCAAAAGGTTCTGCAGCACGCGCTGAATGCCTCCCACCGAGATCTGGCTCGGCACCATGTCGGCGATGAGTTTCTGATGGCTCTTGTCGAGCTCGTCGATGAGCTTCTGCGTCTCCGCATAGGAGAGGAGCTCGGCCATATTATCTTTGATCACCTCGGTCAGATGCGTGGTGATCACGGTTTGCGGCTCAACCACGGTGTAGCCGCGGAATGTCGCTTCCTCGCGGCTCGGTTCCGGCACCCATTGCGCCGGCAGGCCGAAGGTGGGCTCGACGGTCGGCTCTCCGGGAATCGAGATCTGGCCGCCGCGCGGGTCCATGACGAGCAGCATGTTGGGGCGGAGATCGCCGCGGCCCGCTTCGATTTCCTTGACGCGGACGACATAGGTGTTGGCCGGCAGCTGCAGGTTGTCCTGGATGCGCACCGACGGCATGATGAATCCAACGTCGGCCGCGAGCTGCCGGCGAAGCGCGCGCACCTGATCGGTGAGCCGCGTGCCCTGATCGCTGTTGATCAAGCCGAGAAGTCCGTAGCCGAGCTCGAGGCGCAGCTGATCGATCTGCAGCGCCGTGTGGATCGGCTCTTCCTTGAGCGGCGCCGTCGCCTTCGCCTGTTCGGCGGCGACCGCCTCGGCGGCGGTCTTCTCACGGTGCTCGGTAAGCTTCCAGGCGGCGCCGCCAGTGAGCGCCGAGAGCGCGAGAAAGGGCAGCATGGGGATGCCCGGCAGCACCGCCAGCGACAGCATCAGGAAAGAGGCGACGCCGAGCGCAGCGGGATATGCGGAGAGCTGACCGAACAGCGCCTTGTCGGTCGAGCCGCTGATGCCGGCCTTGGAGACGAGCATGCCGGCCGCCGTGGAAACCACCAACGCCGGGATTTGCGTCACCAAGCCGTCGCCGACGGTCAGAAGCGTGTAGGTCTGCGTCGCTTGGCTGAAGGAGAGGTTCTTCTGGGCGATGCCGATGAGGATGCCGGCGCCGATGTTGATGGCGGTGATGAGCAAGCCCGCGACCGCGTCGCCACGCACGAATTTCGAGGCGCCGTCCATGGCGCCATAGAAATTGCTTTCGTCCTCGAGCTCGCTCCGCCGCTTGCGCGCGGTCTCCTCGTTGATGAGGCCGGCCGAGAGATCGGCGTCGATCGCCATCTGCTTGCCGGGCATGCTGTCGAGGCTGAAGCGTGCGGCGACTTCGGCGATCCGCCCGGAGCCCTTGGTGATGACGACGAAATTTACCACCACGAGAATCGTGAAGACGATGACGCCGATGACGAAATTCCCGCCCATGACGAAGCCGCCGAAGGCCTGAATGACATGGCCCGCGGCGCCGGTGCCTTCGTGGCCGTGGCTCAAGATGAGGCGGGTCGAGGCGAGATTGAGCGCCAGCCGCAGCATCGTCGCGATCAGCAACACGGTCGGAAATGTCGAGAATTCGAGCGGCCGCTGGATGAAGAGGGCCACCATCAGAATGAGCACGGAAAACGTGATGGAGAGGGCGAGGCTGATATCGAGCAGCCATGTCGGCATCGGCAAGATGAGCACGACCAGGATCGCCACCACGGCAAGCGCGAGCGCGATCTCGCCGCGCCGGAGCGTCGCGCTGATCTTGCCGAAGAGCGCCGCGGGGGTCGCTGGCGCGGTCATGGTGGTGGCGTCGGCCATCAGTGAATGCCAGAAAAAGTCTTTGCGGGATCACCCCCCACCCTAACGGGGGGAGGGAAAAGCGTGGTCAATCCCCCTCCCCCCTTGAGGGGGAGGGAGGGGAGGGGGGTGTGGCTCAGCCGCATCCGCATCAAGCCGTGATCCGCTCCGCATCGCCCGAGGGGGGCACGCTCACGCCCTCCTGGCGGTATTGCTGCAGCTTGTTGCGCAGCGTGCGGATGGAAATGCCGAGGATGTTGGCCGCGTGCGTGCGATTGCCGAGGCAGTGCTGCAGCGTGTCGAGAATGAGGTCGCGCTCGACGTCGGCGACGGTGCGGCCGACGAGCGGCGACTTGCCGCTCGCGACCGCGGCGGCGCTTGAATCGCCGCCTGCCTTCGGCGGGGCGAGCATGATCGCCTCGGGGCCGATCTCGTCGCCACGCGCCAGCAGCACGGCGCGGTGGAGTGTGTTCTCGAGCTCGCGCACATTGCCGCGCCAGTGATGCTGCATCAGCATCTCGGTGACGCCCGCTGCCAGCGGCCGCACCGCCAAGGCGTTGAGCTCCGCGTACTTCTTGGCGAAATGCGCGGCAAGCAGCTCGACGTCCTTCGGCCGTTCGCGCAGCGCCGGAATGCGCAGGTTGACGACGTTAAGGCGGAAATAAAGGTCCTCGCGGAAATTGCCTTTTCGCACCTCCGACTCGAGATCGCGGTTCGAGGTGGCGATGAGGCGGATATCGATTTTGATCGGCTGGTGGCCGCCGACCCGGTCGATCTCGCGCTCTTGGATGGCGCGCAGCAGCTTGGCCTGGAGCCGCGGATGCATCTCGCTGATCTCGTCAAGGAGGAGCGTGCCGCCGGTGGCTTCCTCGAACTTGCCGATGCGCCGCGCCACCGCGCCGGTGAAGGCGCCCTTTTCGTGGCCGAAGAGTTCCGACTCCAACAGGTTCTCGGGAATGGCGGCGCAGTTGACCGAGATGAAATTCTGCTTGGCGCGGCGGCTCTTGCGGTGGATGTGGCGCGCCATCACCTCCTTGCCCGTGCCGCTTTCGCCGGTGACGAGGACGCTCGCCTCCGACGGCGCCACCTGCTCGGCCAGGCGCACCGCCTCGGCCATGACGGGATCGCGGAAGAGGAGCGCATGGCTCTCCTGCGCCACCGCCTCGATCACGGCGGCGATGAGCTCGGCATCGGGCGGCAGCGGAATGTATTCCTTGGCTCCCGCCTTGATGGCGCGCACGGCGGCGTCGGCGTCGGTGCCAACGCCGCAGGCGACCACCGGAACGTTGATGCGCTCCTGCTTCAGGCTCTCGATCATCCGTGCGATGTCGAGCTTTACGTCCATCATCAGGAGATCTGCGCCATGTCCGGAGCGGAGCGCACCCAAGCCCTGCTCGATATCGTCGGCGTGGGCGACGGTGGCGCCGCGGGCAATCGCGATCTTGCCGGCGGTGCTGATGTAGCCTTCGAGCGGGCCGAGAATGAGGAGACGCATCGTGGGTAACCTCTTGCTTAGGCGCGATCGGCCTTGACGATTTCCGTCATGGTGACACCGAGACGCTCATCGACGACGACGACCTCGCCGCGCGCCACGAGCCGGTTGTTGACGTAGATGTCGATGGCCTCGCCGACTTTGCGGTCGAGTTCCACCACGGCGCCACGGCCGAGCTTCAGGAGCTGGCTCACCTGCATGGTCGCGCGCCCGAGGACGGCCGAGATTTGCACGGGGATGTCGTAGACCGCTTCGAGGTCCTTGGCGCTCTGCGGTCGCGCCTCGCCGCCGGCGGTGGCGTCGCCGCCGAGCTCGTCGAGCTGCAGGTTGTGCGGATCACTCATGATGGTTCTCCCTCATGGGGCGTCGTGCCCGTGACGTGGATGGTCTCGAGTGCGCGCGTCAGCGCGGCGTCGATGTCGCTCAGCAACCTCTTGGTATTTCTCTCGGCGCCGCCTTCAGCCCATTCGATGCGAGCGTCGGCGAAATCGAGGGTCTCGTCGGCGAGAAGGACGACCTTGCCGGCGAATCCGGCGGTTCCGGTGAGCGCCGCAAGCCGCTGCTGCATGGCATCGAACATTCCGTCGGCGACGCGCAAGACGACGCGGGGCTCATCGAATGCCTCGCGCAGACACTCGCCCAGCACCGCCTCGAGCTCGAGGAGCGGCGCGGTGCGGCAAAGCGCCGGCACCGCCTTCCGCGCGATCGCGCGGAGCGTCTCGAGCGCGCGGCGTTGCGCTTCCGCGGCGGCGTGCTCGCGCGATTGCAGCGCCTCGCCGATCCCAGAAGCGAGCAATGAAAGCGTCGCGGCAATGCGCGCCTCGATCGATTGCATCGCCTCGTCCCGTGCCTGCGCGCGGCCGTCGGCAAAGCCAGCCGCGCGCGCCGCCTCGACCTCCGCCGTGCTGAAGGTCGGCTCGGGCGGCGGCGCCACCTTGCGCGCCACCGGGCGCGGCGGATCCGGCAGATCGAAGGATCGGTCGAACAAGAATTTGTGCGGTTGCGTCATGCCGCGCCTCAGTAGACGAGCTCGTCCTCGCCGCCCTCGGCGATGACAATCTCGCCGCGCGCCGCGAGATCCTTGGCGAGCGCCACGAGATAGGATTGAGCCTCCTCGACGTCCTTGAGCCGCACCGGTCCCATCGCGGCGAGGTCCTCGCGCAGCAGCTTGGCGGCGCGTTCGGACATGTTGGAGAAGAAGAGATCGCGTAGCCCTTCGGAGGCGCCCTTGAGGGCCAACGGCAGTTTCTCCTTCTCGGCGGCGCGGAGAATGCCTTGGATGGCCATGCCGTCGACCTTGCTCAAATCCTCGAAGGTGAACATGAGGGCTTTGATGCGCTCGGCGGAATCGCGGTTGCGCTCCTCGAGTGCGGTGATGAACCGCGTTTCGGTGCTGCGGTCGAGGCTGTTGAATATCTCGGCGATGAGCTCGTGCGAGTCGCGGCGGTTGGTCCGCGCGAGGCTCGAGAAAAATTCATTGCGCAAGGTGCGCTCGACGTCGTCGAGCACCTCCTTTTGCACCGCCTCCATCCGCAACATGCGCATCACAACTTCCATGGCGAAGCTCTCGGGAAGCTGCGTTAGCACGCGGCCGGCGTGATCGGGCTTGATCTTCGAGAGAACGACGGCGACGGTCTGCGGATATTCGTTCTTGAGATAGTTCGCCAGCACCGTCTCGTTGACGTTGCCGAGCTTGTCCCACATGGTGCGGCCGGCGGGTCCGCGGATTTCTTCCATGATCTGATTGACGCGGTCCTGGCCCAGCACCTTGGCCAAGAGGCGTTCGGTGCTTTCATAGGTGCCGACCAGCGATCCGGTGGCAGAAATTTGCTCGGCGAATTCGACGAAGAGGCGCTCGACGATGTTCGAGCTCACCGTGCCGAGATTCGCCATCGTCTGCGATATCTCCTTGATCTCTTCATCGTCCATCAACGAGAAAAGGCGGGCGGTGTGCTCTTCGCCCAAGGCCAGCATCAAGATGGCTGCCTTTTCCGGCCCGGTGAGCGTGCGAATGTCTTCGCGGACGCGAATGGCCATGGCCGTTACCTCACGCGCCCTGGTACATCCAGGAGCGGACGATCGCGACCGCCTCCTCCGGATGCTTCTCGACGATTTCGCCGATCTTGCGGATGCTCGAGGCAGCGACGCGGCCTTCGACCTGGCCGATGTCGATCATGGCCTCGGCTGGCGGCTGTTGCGCGGCGCTCGTCGGGACGAGCCCGCCGGGAGTGCCCGCAGGCAGCGCGGGTGTCAGTCCGGCCGGTGCGGGCAGTGCGGGTGTGGCGCCAGTTTGTCCCGCAAGGAGATTATTCGCCTCCGCCGCCGCCGCCGCGTTGTTCTCGAGGACCCGCAGCAGCAGCGGTCGCACGACCAGCAGGATGAAGAGCACGGCGACAACGGCGAGCACGAGCATTTCGCCGATCTTGAGAATGTCGGCACGCTCGAAGCCAAGGATGTTGATCGGCGGTTGCGGCAGCGCCTCTTCGACCCCAGCGAAGCGGAGGTTGACGAGTTGCACCGAATCGCCACGAGCTTCGTTGTAGCCGATGTCGGCGCGTACCAGCGACGCGAGCTGCTGCAGCTCTTCGGGGGAGCGCGGTTGGTAGGTCCTGTTGCCGTCGGCCGCCGGCGTGTACGTGCCGTCGATGAGCGCCGCCACCGAGACGCGGCGGACGACGCCGGTCTCATGCACCTGGACACGCGTCGTCTCGCCGATCTCGTTGTTTTGGGTTCGCTCCGCGCGCGAGCTCTTGCTGCGCGCGCCGCCGTTCCCAGTCGCGGCCTGACCGTTGGGCAGATTGGTCTGCACGGTGACGGGCTGATCGCCGCTGTCGCTGCTGTCGCTTGATTCGGTCGTCTCCTGGGTCGAGCGCGCGACGCTTTGATCGGGGTCGAAGCTTTTCGAGTTGGTGGTGATGCGATCGAAGTCCATCTCGGCATGGACGTCGACCCGCGCCTTGTTGGGGCCGACAGTGCGCTCCAGCAGTTCTTCGACGCGACGGGCAAGGCGCGTCTCGTAGTTGACGCGCATTTCTTCGGCCGTGCTGGCGCCGGCGGCGCCGCCTTCGTCGCCGTCGCCGCGAGCGAGCAGGTTGCCTTCGCTGTCGACGATCGAGACGCGGTTCGCTTTGAGACCGGGCACGGCGGACGCGACGAGATACTGGATGGCCGCCACCTGCGGCTTGGCGAGGCGCTCGGCGCCGCGCATGCGGATGACGATCGACGCGCTCGGGTCCTGCCGGTCGCGCGAGAAGAGTTCGCGCCGCGGCAAGACGACATGGACGCGCGCCTGCTGGATCGCGCTGATCGAGCCGATGGTGCGCGCAAGCTCGCCCTCAAGCGCGCGCACGTGGTTGATGTTCTGCACGAGGCTCGACGTGCCAAGCGCATCGGCCTTGTCGAAGAGCTCATAGCCCATCGAGCCGCCATGCGGGAGGCCGGCTTCGGCCATCGCCATGCGCGCGCGTCCCACTTGATCCGCCGGCACGAGGATCTGGCTGCCATCACCCCTAATCTGATAAGGGACGCCGATCGCCTCGAGCTTCTGCACCACTTGTCCGCTGTCGCGCACCTCGAGATCGCCATAGAGCAGCGAGAAACCGGGCGTGGCGATGCGGGTGGTGAGAAAGGCGAAAAAGGCAACCATCGCCAGAGCGACACCACCGATCATCGCCAATCGGACAGGACCGAGGCTGCGCAGAGTTTGAAGCAGGCCGTTCACTGTTGCTCGCTCTCAAGTTTCGACCGCCGGGCGCTTGGCCCAGCAACGACCCTACCGAGGATTGGGTGAACGACTGGTAAATGACCGGCAGTTTTTTCCTACCACCGTGGCAAATCCTGCCGCGAGATAAGTTGTCAGCGGTCAGCTGTCAGCGATGATCTCTGCTGCTGCTTTTCGGGGATGGAGGTCGGATTTTCTTTTGGCAGCAAAAATCGAATCAGCCAGCAGCAGCTTCTACTGAAGCTGATCGCTAATAGCTGATAGCCGAAAGCTGAGGGCTAGTCTTAGCCGCGGTCGCGATCTTGTTCGCGATAGTCCTGGAGCCGCGTGACGCGCAGCCCGGGAAGCCCATGGCTTTCAACGAGCCGCTGCCATGAGAGGAATTCTTCGATCGACAATGTGTAGCGCCGACACGCTTCCTCGAGGCTGATGACACCCGCGCGCACGGCTGCCACCACTTCCGCTTTGCGGCGGATGACCCATCGCTTCGTATCAGGCGGCGGCAAGCTGTCCAGCGAGGCGATCGGCCCAACGGCGTCGAGCCACTCCATCGAGGAAGCGCCGAGCGAGGAATGTGCGTCTGTCTTCACGGTTGCAATGGCAAAAGTTCGCGTGACCGGGAATGTAGGAGGCCCCACTTAACAAAGCCCTAAAGGCCATGGTTAAGGCACGGCGTGCCATGCCTAAAATCCCAGCGAATCCGCCGCATCCAAGGATGCGGCGGTCGCTACGGCGAGGTATTAGCCCTGCTTCGCATTGATCAGCGTCTGCAGCATCTGATCGGCCGCGGTGATGATCTTGGCATTGGCCTCGTAGGCCCGTTGCGTGACGATCAGATTGGCGAATTCCTGCGCGATGTCGACGGTCGAGCTCTCGAGCGAGGAGGGGGCGATCTGACCGGCGGCGCCGGTGCCGGCCTGGCGCAGCAGGAAGGTGCCGGAGTCGTTGGTCTGGAGGTAGACGTTGCCGGTTTGCGGCGCGAGGCCGTCGGCGTTGGGGAATGTCGCGACCGGGATTAGGTAGATCGCCGTCTTGAGGCCGTTGTCGAAATTGGCCGTGACAATGCCCTGCTGGTCGATGGTGATACCAGTGAAATTGCCGAAGTGGAGGCCGTCCTGGTCGACGCGCGAGACGGCGAAGGCGCCGCCGAATTGCGTCAAGCCGTTGGGCTGGCCGACGGTGCCGAGGTTGAAGTTGAGTGTCTGCGGCGTGGCGGCACCACCCGATTGCCAGGACGTGACGGAGAGCGCGCCCGGCGTATTGAAGGTGGTTGCGGCGTTGAGGGTTCCATCGGGGTTGAACTCGATGAAGTTGTCACCGGGTGCGATCTGTACCGTGCCGCCGGCGATCGAGGCGGCGACCTGCCACTGATTGGCATGGGTGACGCCGTTGACCGTGGCGGGCGCACTGAATGTCGCTGTGGCGGGCGCGATCTTGACGAGGCTGTCGGCTGGGTTCATGACGTTGCCGCTGGCATCGGTGATGACGAGATTGCCGCTGCCGGGCGGCGTTTCGGCAGCCGAGAAGGTCGTGCCGCTGAGGCCGTTGTTGAGCGCGGCGGCGACGGCGGCGGTCGTGGTTCCCGTGAGCGGTGTCGACGTGAATGTCTGGCCGTCCAGCGTCACCGTGAATTGGTTGCCGACAGCAAGCGCGCCGCCGGTTTGGGTGAAGGTCTGGGTCGAGGGTACCGGTGGGACGCGGCTGAAGGTGAGGGTGAGGTCGTGCTCAGCGCCCTGCGTGTCGAAGACCGGCACCGTGATCGTGTGCGGTGTCGAGGTCGCGGTATCCGAGGCCGGCAGATTGGCGGCGAGCGTGATGTTTTG
>Ga0306920_100007486_pt1 | contig 14396 bp, 12 predicted proteins | sample flu12Cox44000170_FD_204666 | JGI IMG/M metagenome (GOLD analysis project Ga0306920, IMG submission 204666) | Lab enrichment of tropical soil microbial communities from Luquillo Experimental Forest, Puerto Rico - flux4day.12C.oxic.44.000.170 (v2)... | ecosystem: Environmental > Terrestrial >...
ACCAACGCGGTGGTAGTAAAGTTTCTGATTCGAGAGTCTCGCGTATACCTGATCTTCGGATTTGTTTGGCTCCGGGAACCGGGCATAAAAGAAGCCTTTACTGTCTTTCGTCCAGTTGGGTTCCGAAAATTTGACCCATTGCACCAAATCCGGCAAATCCTTATCGGACGCAATATCGCGAATGCGAATTGTATTCCAATCCGATCCGCTGACCGCAAGCCCATAGGCAACCAGGCGACCATCGTCGCTGATAGCGGTACTCGAGATGGCGAGCATGCCGTCGCCAGCCATTTTGTTGGGATCCAGCAGAACCTGCGGCGTGTCATTCAGATGCTTTAGCGTGTAAATAACGCTCTGATTTTGGAGTCCGTCATTTTTTCGGTAAACGTAGCGATGTCCTTCCCAAATTGGGACTGTATACCGTTCAAAGTTCAGTAATTTGGTGAGCCTATCCCTGAAGAGCGTGCGCTCAGGCAGCCCACGCAAATATGACTGGGTCAACTCATTCTCTTCTTTAGTCCACTGTAGGGTTTCCGTTGAACCTGCATCCTCCAACCACCGATACGGATCTGGGACCTTGGTGCCAAAATAATCGTCAACAACATCACTTCTTCTGGCTTTCGGATAATTAAGCGGCTGTGAAACAGCGGCGGTCACAGCGACTCCCAGAAAAAAGAGAACCCGAACCATCCGGCCAACCAAGCACCGAAACTTAATGAAGTCCAATTCAGCCGTGCGGCTTTACAAGTCGCGAACAGCGCATCATATTCCCGCCTTTATGTGGCTGAGTATAGTGATCCCGATTTTCCTGACGATTTTGGTGATCGTGTGTGTCTTGCTGATTCTCGTGGTTCTGATGCAGAGACCAAAGAACGAAGGATTGGGAGCAGCTTTCGGGAGCGGGGTCACCGAGAACATTTTCGGAGCTCAGACCGCAACGGTTCTTACCAAAGCGACCGTTTACCTGGGGTGCATCTTTTTCGGAGTCACCTTATTGTTAACCGTGCTCACCGCCAGGCAGAGCGCCGGGAGACGGATCGGTCTGCTTGAAAACGAGGTTCGAAAAGCTGCGCCGGCAACCAGCCCCTACAAAGCGGTCTCCGCGAGCCCGTCGGCGACAGCCCAAGCGTCCGTAAGCCCTTCCGTTTCCTCCTCACCTGAAGCCTCCCCAATCATCTCCTCAACACCCGCTCCCTCTCCAGCTGCAACCGCAGATTCTTCGTCCACGCCTGCCGCTGCGGCGGAAAAATCCAGTCCATCACCAAAACCGTAACTCGCATTTCGCACACCCCATGCAAAACGCGAACGCAGTGGCGATGTTGGTCGGAGCTCGTCGCTACTGCCAGTCCGGCTCGGACCGCCTTGAAAAACAGCCAACTGATCCGGCCTCGGCCGGACGAAAGGCGTGCTTACTTCGGCGACAGGACATCAACCGCGAAAGGTTTCGCGCCGGCGTGCATTCGCGGTGCGACCCGATTTTCCGGCGTCTATGCCGCACCGCGCTACTGTCGATCCTGCTTGCAATAGCCGGATGCGATCCGGGTGGGAGAAGGGCTGATATGGTCATCCTCAACGGCGCCGAGCCGGAATCAATCGACCCAGCCATTGTGACGGGTCAGCTTGAATCGCGTATCTGCTATGCGTTGTTTGAAGGACTTTTGCACTTCGATCGGTTTGGTAAACCTCAAGCCGGCATCGCAGAAAGTTGGGGTCTCTCAAATGACGGAAAGACATATACATTTCACCTGCGTGCAAACGCAAAATGGAGCAATGGCGATCCCGTTACAGCAGCCGATTTCGTTCTGTCCTGGAAGCGCGCGTTACTGCCGGAAACGGCCTCCGAGTACGCCTATCTCCTTTACCACATTAAAAATGCTCAGGCATTCAACGAGGGAAAATTGAGGGATTTTAATCAGGTCGGCGTTGTCGCTTTGGACGACAGAACGCTTCGTGTCGATCTCCAAGCTCCGGTCCCTTATTTTCTCGACCTCTGTTCATTCGCGACGCTTCTCCCGGTTCATCTCCCAACAATCGAAAAATATGGGGATGAATGGATTAAACCCGACCATCTCGTAAACAACGGCCCATTCCTACTCAAAGACTGGCGACTTAATTACCGAATTCGCCTCGAAAAAAACCCGCGCTATTGGGATACCCGGCACGTACAGCTGGAAACCGTCGACGCCTTGCCGATCGACAATTCCATTACCGCCTACAATTTTTACGCGTCGAAAGTCGCGGACCTGATCCTGGACAAAGGCCTGACGCCTCCCTCACTTATTCCGGAACTCAAGACTCGGCCCGATTTTCATGCCGCTCCGTTTCTCGGTAATTATTTCGTCCGCTTTAACGTGACCCGAAAACCATTTAGCGATGTCCGGGTTCGTCAGGCCTTCGCCATGGCCGTCGATCGGGATCGCATCGTACAAAAAATTACACAAGCCGGCGAACCACCCGCTTACTCTTTCACTCCTCCGGGCACTGCGGGCGGCTACCATCCCCCGCAGATGTTCGGTCGCGATGTCGAAACGGCGCGGCGATTGCTCAGTTCCGCGGGTTATCCAGATGGGAAAGGCTTTCCGACAATCACCTACCTCTACGACAACAAGAAGCTCAACGAAGACATTGCGGTGGAAATACAAAGCATGTTATTCGAGACCCTGGGCGTTCGCGTCGAATTGCAAAAGCAAGAGTGGAAAGTCTACCTCAACTCTCTAAGGCGGCTCGATTACGACTTTGCACGCTCAAGCTGGGTTGGCGATTACAACGATCCGAACACGTTTATCGACTGTTTCGTCAGCGGCGGAGGAAACAACAGAACGGGATGGAGTAACGCAGAGTACGACAAACTTGTCGCCGACGCGGCAATCGAATCGGACAACACAAAGCGTCTGCAAATCCTAAGCGAGGCTGAAGACATTTTGTTGAACCATGGCGCTCCCATCTGTCCGCTGTACTTTTACATGGGCATCCAGATTTATGACAGCCGGAGGTTCGGAGGCATCGAACCGAACCTCCTCGACGAACATCCGTTCCGGGAAATGTGGCGCAAGTCGCCTTCGTTCCCGGAGAGTTAGTCTTACGCCCGCGGCAGCGAGTTTTTCGTGGTCGAAGTGAGGCGGCCAAACCATTCCTGAGTCTAATGCCGTCGCAGGTAAGTTGACAGCCCTTTTCTGGTTGAAGCAATTTCTCCTGCCTGATTCGAGCACGAGTATTCAGGAAAGGCGGGCCTTTTTTGGGTGCGACATGAACACAAGGGAGTTCAAAATTCATGATAAACGGCCAATTTCACAACACATTGACCGTTAGGAACTTGCCGCGAGTGTTCATGGGGAGCACGACGACAAGAACGAGCACGATTTGGTTGCGGACTTCGGCGTGAGCTTCAGTCGAACGCTCCGCCGCGTTAGGAACAATGCAGATTAGGGGGGCGATCTCGACATTGTGAGACGGGCGTCCTCGCCCGTCCTTTCGCTGGCTTAAAATAAAAAGCAACGGGCCAGGACGCCGGTTTTACATTTTGATCGTCGCAGCGAAAGTCCATGCGACCGCCGCCGCGGGCAATTTGCCTTGCGGGTGAAATGTGCAATCCTGATGGCCTCCCGTGCGAGGCTCTGATGAACCACGGGACCGAAGATCTCTGCATTAAAGTGAAACGCGTACGGTATTGGATTGAATGGCTGCTGGTGAGCCTTTCTGCCCGGCTGATCCCTCTGATGCCGCTTGGGGTTTTGCGATCGATCTCCGAGTTCGCAGCATCGCTGGTTTATGTCTTCGATACAAAGAGTCGTGCGGTAGCTGTCGCGAATCTTAAGATGGCTTACGGGTCTGAACTGACGCCGAAGCAGCGAAATCTTATCGCAAGACGATCGTTTGAGGCTTTTGGAAGGAACTTTTTCGAACTCTTCTGGACTCCTCGTCTCAACAGGGACAACGTTGAAAAGTACATTTCCGCTGAGGATCGGCATCGATTCCGCGAAATCGCCGAGTCGGAAACGCCTTTTATCGCGATTACGCCCCATTTCGGGAACATCGAACTAGCGGGTTCCTTCCTGGGGTACAAGGGCAAGCATTGCATGGTTATTTCGCAACCGCTCAAGAACGAGCGGCTTACGCCGATCGCGAGAAGGTTGCGCGAGGCATCGGGTCACAAGATTGTTGTCCCGGAAAACGCCGTGGTGCGCCTCCTTAAAGCCCTCCGGGACGGCACTTCCGTCTTCCTGTTTACCGATCTGACCCTCAAATTGCGCGATTCGGCGGTTGTCATCGAAGAGTTTGGCTTGAAAACAAGGGTGACTCAACTCCATGCATTCCTCCATCTGCGAACGGGAATTCCGATTTTGCCATTTGTAACACTACCCCGAGGAGATGGAGGCTATCAGGTAAGCTTTCTCGGGGAGCTTCGATTCGCGTCCGACACTCCCTATCATGAGGTTACACAAGCCTGTTGGAATCAGTTTGAACCCGTGCGCATCCCGAATATTGGCTCTGGCTCTACAAGCATTGGCGATACAGACCATCGGCAGCAATACGCCCATACCCTTTTTACGCAAAACATTCCGTGCAATTTGATCTCGAAATCGAAAGCCAGGAACATCCTGAGCGAGCAAAGCTTTTGGGAGAACAAATTCGGGAATATGCGAAATGGCGACGAAACAACGAGTAGACCGGCTCTTTCATTCCTTGCTTGCAAATTTTGCCGATGCGGTAAAATAACGCCTAATCAAAAGCGCCTATGAGTAGCCATTGCTTTCGGACTATATTGCTTGGAACCGCGATTAGTTGTGTCCTGCTTTCCGGTTGTACCACCGTTACGACGAATCTTTCAAGGAAGTACGAAGTAGTGGCTTATAAACCGAAGAACCCGAATGCGGTTCGCGTCAAAGTATCTCTTGAAAACCGGATGGTTTACGTCATGGAGGGCGAGCGGCCGTTGCTGGTGACGCCTACGACAATCGGTAAAGTCGGAGCAACCACTCCTACCGGTTCGTACCACGTGACCGGCAAGATCCGGAAAAAACGCTCGGCAACTTATGGCTTTTGGGCTAACGGCAACGATGTAAGGGCGGGAACCAGTGATCATGCCCCGGGCCCGGGTTACCACTACGTCGGCTATCCAATGGCCTACTGGGTGGAGTTCAAGCCTGCCTACGGCTTTCATCAGGGAGCCGTTTGGCCAATTCCTCACTCACATGGGTGTCTCCGCCTTCACCCGAATGCTGCTCCCAAGTTTTTTGCCCTGGTTCACGAGGGAACACCCGTATCGATCGCACAGACTCAGCCCGAAGATGCAACCATAGGCAAGACCGCGCCACGCCCAACTGACTACGCTGACCCGGATCCGCCAGCCGCTTACCTGATCTCGGACGCTGTATTTGCTCCTCCGCAGGGCCCTTTGCTCCGGGAATAATATGCTACCTCAGGCCCTAGATTAGTCTATTGGCATCAACCATGTCCGCTTCCTCCACGCAGCCGCCAATACGATCGAGAAAGATCAATCTTCGCACACCCGATGTGATGGCGAAGGTTCAGGAACAGGTCGAATCGCACTATCGAAGCGTAGTCGTGGAGCGCATTCGCGCGAACGGAGGGATTCTGACTGTTCGCGATACAACGGTGCGACTAGCAAAGCAGTTTGGGTTCTGTTACGGCGTTGAGAGGGCTATCGATCTGGCGTACGCTGCGCGGAAGGTTTTTGCAGAATCTCGCCTATTTATTCTCGGCGAGATCATTCATAATCCGCTCGTGAATGAGCAAATTGCGGCCATGGGAATCAAAAATCTCCTTGGCAATGGACGCGAGGCCGAGATCGACGAACTGACTGCAGACGATATCGTCATCGTGCCCGCTTTTGGCACCGACCTGAACACGCTGAAAAAAATCCAGGAGCGGGGCTGCCAGATTGTGGACACGACTTGCGGCGACGTGATGAGTGTTTGGAAAAGGGTGCGCCAGAACGCCGTGGAGCATGTGACCTCCATCATCCATGGTAAAGCAGAGCACGAGGAAACCAAGGCTACAGCTTCCCGTGCCCTCGGACTTGGAATGGGTCATTACTTGATCGTTTTGACGCTGAAGGACACCGACTATGTTTGCGATTACATCGCGCATGGAGGGGACAAACAGGAATTCCTGAGTCGCTTCGAGGACGCCTGCTCGCCCGGCTTTGATCCGGATATTCATCTCCAGGCCGTTGGCGTGGCAAATCAGACGACCATGTTAAGAGGCGAAACCGAAGAGGTTCAACGCCGAATCCGCGCAGCCATTATTAAAAGGGACGGCCCAGAGCTCGGATCGAAAAATTTTCGATTCTTCGACACGATTTGCGGTGCTACGCAGGAGCGGCAGGATGCGCTGGGAGAGCTGCTTCTCGAAAAGATGAACCTGCTGCTCGTCGTGGGCGGCTATAACAGCTCCAATACTTCGCACCTTGCCGAAATGGGTGAAGCGAAAATGCCAACCTACTTTGTGCGGAGTGCTAGCAAGCTGGAGTCTGCCAAACAGATTACACACTACAATTTGCACGAGAAACGGGAGATCATTACTCGAGACTGGTTGCCAGGTGGGCCGGCCATCATCGGAATCACCGCAGGCGCTTCGTGTCCGAACAATTTGATCGAAGACACCATCCTCCGCGTCTACGAGTTGAGAGGCATACCGTCGGAAGAAGTCCTGGCCGCTTGACGATCGGGATTCTGCGTGGAGTCGTTCCTCTCTGCCGTCCACCGTTTCACCGGTCTAAAAATTCGACGTGGAGCCATACCTCCGATTGACCCCGCGGCGCTTGTGTGGTCACCCGTCGTCGGTCTTCTCGCGACGATCCTGACGATTAGCTTCTATATTCCCCTGGCCGCGTTTTATCTTCCATCCGAGGTCGCCGTGATCCCTGCCTTTTTCGCGATCTGTTTGGTGCGCGGGTTCAAACCCGAGATCGACTTTTGCCAGCTTTGCGATTCTTTTCCGGGCCGGAAGAAAGGGCTCTCTCGGCGTTCGACAGCCAGTATTCCCAGCGTTACATGCCTCATCTTCGCAGCACTGCTCAAGTATGCGATCGCACGGCAATTTTTCCTTCTGGAGTGCGTCAAGTTGCTCGGCTTCGGAACCTTTGTGACTTTCATCGTCCCCTTGCTTAAGCCGAAGAGCCCAGGCTGGATCATATTCCTCGGGGGGAGCTGGTTGCTGGTATCCGCCATAGCTGCCTTCAGTCCGTTAAAGACGAACAGTTTTACCGCCCTGTTGTTGAGCTTACGCGGCCCGGTTGTCGCCTCTGCACTTATTTATCTATGCGTTCGCCTGACCTTTCAACTCGCCGACGAACCGGCTCCTGTAAATGTCGCAGCGCTACCCGCTGAATTGGCCGCTTACCTTTCCTTCATGCTCGCCCGCTACCATTTTCTATAGGCGGAGGACGATTCCTAAACTTCGGGATTTAGGCTAATATACGTTGAGACATGACCCCGTCGCCCAGATGAGCCAGCGGTTCCTGATCGTAGACGGCCACAGCGTAATTTTTGCGTGGCCGGAGCTAAGAGCGCTGCACAGGCGCAAAACTGCTTCTGCCCGGGAACAGTTGACCAAGATTTTGACTGCGTATCAGGATTTTACGGGAATACGGGTGGTTCTGGTGTTCGACGGCAAGGGAACTACCGTCACACAGGAAACTGAGCCGGGCGGAATTCAGGTTTTCTACTCAAACACAGGACATACCGCGGATGATCTGATCGAGAGGCTCGCAGCAAAGTACGGGAATCTCTACTCAATTACTGTTGCCACCTCCGATCTCCTGGAGCAACAAACGGCGATCGCTTTTGGTGCGCATTGCATCAGCGCGGACGGCCTCCGTGATCTGGTTGACAGCGCCGAACGCTCTTTTGCCCTCGAGATGAAACGCCGCAAAAAAGAATCGCGCTAGCCCGAAAATCTCACAAGCCAGAGCGCTCGCGAGATTTTCGCGCTATGGAGCCGCCCGGGAGGCGGCTCTGGAGGAAAATTGGGTTTAAACAGACTGAAACGGGACGTTGGGCTGCTCCCAGGTTTGTGAGCGATAGGGGCTAGCCAGGCGGTTGGGGCGTTGCTTGCAACGCCCGGAGGCGCGGTAAAGCGATGATTTGGCGGACTCTGCAAATCCGCGAGACTTGTAAGCAACTCCCCTCAGACGTGGTCGGTGACCTCTGTCTCTTCGTTTGGCGCGCACAGATTATTTTCGGCAACACGAGATAGCGCCGTGACATGGCGGCGGTGGGGTTCGATTCAGCACCAGTTTCTGCTGAATGACATCGAATCCATCCTTCCGGGTCCTCCTGAAACTGGTGCTGGATGCGACCCTCCTACCAGTCCAAACCGAGTTGGAACTAATTAGATAGACGCTGCGCGTCCGTATCTTTACAGCGATTGTACCTCGCAAGGCGAAGGGGTATGCAACTCGAATTCGGGGGGCTTTGTCGAGAGAACGCGCGCAACTGGAGCGCGGGAACATGTCCCGAAGGGACGACAGGGCTCAGCCCAGGGTTTTAACCCTGGGAAACACGCATAATACAACCGAAACCGCCCTGAAAGGGCGGCAGATTTGGAATGGACGGAAGCCTAACATTATTCGATGAACGCTCCGCCCCGGACTAATCCCATCTTGCACCCTTTCAGGGCGCGTCCCTTGGTGTGATGCGCCTTCCCAGGGTTGAAACCCTGGGCTGAGTCCTCTTGCCCCTTTGGGGCCGAGAGCCCAACCGCATCTTTCCCGATTTGCGGACCGGCCGTAGCTCGAAGAGCGAAGGCAGCTTCCAGCGCAGCCGGAGAGTTTCCGCTGCTATAGCCGATCAGCAGCCGTCCGGCTAATCATTTGTGGGACGGCACGGAGGCCGTCCCTCCCTAGGTTCCTAAATCCCTTGGGCTTCGTTGCGTTCAAAATGGGCCGCCGGCAAGGCGCGAGGAGGGAGCATATCTAAATCGATATGTAACCGACGAGCAACGCAATCGCCGGCCCATTTTCAACGCAACCCTCTGGACCGCGGCCGGTTGGCTGTTATTCCGCGTTGCTCGCTCCTTACGTATCGATCTAGATATGCTCGTCGCTCGCGCCTTGAAAAACAGCCAACTGACCTGCGGCGAAACCCAAGGGATTTAGGAGACGGTACACTAGAATCAAACGAATTCCTCGATGCGCGAGTCGCAACGGCGCCCTTATGTTCAATTCAGTAACACCTTGCCGGAACCGGGGGTAACCTGTCCAATCACCCTTCCTTTCGAGAGCGCTACCACCTCCGCAACATGAGCTTTGGAAACCACAAGCACCATTCCGATTCCCATGTTGAATACTTCGTACATCTCATCCGTTGAAATCGCACCGCCGCGCTGAATAACCCGAAAAATCGCCGGAACACTCCATGAAGAGGTTTTAATCAGCGCGTCACAGGCCGCCGGTAGAATGCGAGGGATGTTGTCGACAAGGCCACCTCCAGTGATGTGCGCGGCGCCCTTGAGCCGGTCATGTGGAATCGAAGCAAGTAGAGGCTGATAATTTCGGTGAATGCGCAGCAACTCGACTCCAAGTGGTCTCGCAACTCCTTCGACTTTTGCAGAAAGGTCCAGTCGCAGCTCGTTCAATAATACTTTGCGAGCCAACGAATAGCCGTTCGTGTGCAAACCGTTGGACGGCAGTCCAATCAGAACGTCGGAAGGTACAATCCGGCTTCCATCAAGCATTTTTCGCCTGTCCACTAAACCAACGATGCATCCGGCAAGATCGTATTCGCCAGGTCGATACACGTCCGGCAACTGAGCGGTCTCGCCCCCAATCAAAGCGCAACCTCCTTCTTTGCAGGCCTTTGTGAATCCCGAAATAAGCTGATTGAAAACCGGAGGGTCCAAACGCTTCGCGCCAATATAGTCTAGGAAGAATAAAGGTCTTGCCCCCGTGACAGCTATGTCGTTAATGCAATGATTCACCAGGTCCTGGGCAATAGATTCATGTTTACCGAGAGCAATGGCCACTTTGAGCTTGGTGCCAACGCCGTCGATACTGGAGACCAGAACAGGCTCCTTTAGTTCGCCAAAATCTGCTCGAAATAATCCGCCAAAGCCCCCAATGCGTCCCAACACTTCCGGGCCAAATGTAGAGCGTACCTTCTCCTGAAGCCCTTTTTTGACCCGATTACCGAGAGCTATGTCAACCCCTGCGGCGGCGTACGCCTTTTTCCCCCGATTTTTCATTTTAAACCTGCGAACAACTCAGGATGAGCGTCGAAATCGCTCAGTAAGCGTGAACGCGCCTTCCGCCGCTCAATAATGAATTTGTCGAGCTCGGGATCAATCGGCACAGGGTATTGACCATTAAAGCAGGCCAGACAGAATTCGTTTTTCGATAACCCTGTCGCGCGGACCATCCCTTCCAAGTCGAGATAACCGACAGAGTCTACACCCAGGTAACGAATGATCTCCTCCGGTGTGAACTGGTTTGCCAACAGATTCCCCGGATTCGGGAAGTCAATTCCGTAATAACAAGCAAACTTGTGTGGCGGACAACTGATCCTTAGATGGACTTCCTTCGCGCCCGCTTCTCGCAGATTGCCCACGCGCGCCCTGGCTGTCGTTCCACGGACTATGGAGTCGTCGACCACAACAACCCGCTTACCCGCAACAAGTTCCTTGATCAAATTCAACTTCACCCGAACATTAAAATCGCGAATCAATTGCGTAGGCTGTAGAAATGTTCTGCCGATGTAGTGATTCCGCACAAATGCGTGTTCATAGGGAATATTCAGCTCGTGACTAAATCCAAGAGCCGCGTAATTCCCTGAATCTGGCACCGGCACCACTATATCAGCCTCGACCGGGTGCAACTTGGCCAGTTCGCGCCCCATAGCCACCCTTACCTTGCTTACGTTGCGACCGCGTATCTGGCTGTCAGGACGCGCAAAATAAACATACTCAAACATGCAGAATGCCTTACGCTCTTCCTTAAACGGCCATTCAGATCTGATGCCGTCGTCGTTGATGATGACCACTTCGCCCGGTTCGATCTCTCGAACGAAATCCGCGTGGATAAGGTCCAGAGCGCACGTTTCCGAAGACAAGATAAATGCATCATCCAGCTTGCCGAGAACCAAGGGTCGAAATCCAAAAGGATCACGTACGCCGATGATCTCTTGTTCGCCCATCAAAACGAAAGAAAATGCTCCCTCCACCTGCCGGAGGGCAGTCAGTACATTTTCCCGATCCGTGGGGCGAGCCAGCAAATGGAGAATGATCTCGCTGTCGACAGTCGTCTGAAAAATTGATCCACTCGCTTCCAGTTCCTCCCGCAAAATCGCCGCATTTACCAGGTTTCCGTTGTGCGCAATCGCCAGTTGCCCCCGCCCGCAATCTACGACCAGCGGCTGAGCGTTCTTCAGCGTGCTTGAGCCGGCCGTTGAATACCGAACGTGCCCGATCGACCGAGTGCCCACTCGCAACTGTTGCAAGTCTTTTTCCAGAAATACCTGCGATACCAGACCCATGCCGCGATGAATGTTAAAAGGCTGGTTTGGTCCTTCCGCAGTCACCATCCCTGCACTTTCCTGACCGCGATGCTGTAAGGCAAAAAGTCCGTAATAAGTCAAGAGTGCGGCATCGGGATGACCGTACACGGCAAAAACGCCACACTCATGTCGTGGTTTGTGAGATCTATTCACGATTCATCGGATCGACATGATGTCCTCAACCGAGCAATACCACGTTTCGTAAAGTTCCGCTATTTCCCACGTCAGGGTTTCTTGTCCATTCGTCACCACAAGATCAGTTCCTCCGACCGCTCCAAGCCGCGTCAATGGAGTATCCGCCGCAGCGCAGTGCTTTTCAACGGCGTCTGCGTTCTCTGGGTTGACTGAAATGATCGCTCTCGACTGCGTCTCATTAAATAGAAGAAGGTCCATGCGGTCAGTTGGATTGCCGATACGCACCGATGCACCCATTTTTATTTCGCCCGAAATGCAGCACTCCGCGAGTGCAACCCCAAATCCTCCCTCAGAGCAATCATGAGCACTCTGCACAAAACCATGTTGGATGAGCGACGTCAGAGTTTCTTGTACCCGAAGCTCGAGTTCGAAATTCAGACGAGGAGGTAGACCCTCTTTCCTGCCATGCACAACCTTGAGGTAATGGGTAGCACCTATTTCGTCACCGATTGGTCCCAGGAGAAAAATGATGTCGCCCTCATTGCGGAAGTATTGTCGAGTGACCCAATCTTCATTCGCAATAACGCCGACCATTCCAACCGTCGGTGTAGGGTCAACGGCGCCGGTCGGATTTTGATTGTATAAACTAACGTTTCCTCCGGTCACGGGAGTATTAAACCTGCGACACGCCTCAGCCAAACCCTCGACTGCCTCACGAAGTTGCCAAAAAGTCACTGGTCTGTACGGATTGCCAAAGTTCAGATTGTCGGTCGCAGCCAGAGGTGCAGCCCCGGAACAGACAAGATTACGGGCCGCCTCCGCAACCGCTATTCGAGCACCCTCGCGCGGGTCGAGCTTGCAATACAGGCCATTACAATCCGAAGTGACCGCAAGAATTTTATCGGCTTCCCGAACATAAAAAACGCCCGCATCCGATCCCGGCGGAACGATCGTTCCCGCCCGGACCGTGTGGTCGTATTGCCGGAACACCCAGTTCTTCGAAGCGATCGTTGGCTCGGCTAAAAGAAGAATCAAACTTCGATGAGAATCAGACCGCGGGATTCCTTCAATCGTAACTCTTGTCGCGGCTTGAGGAGCCGCCGCTTCTCGCACATAAACGGGTGCGTCGTTCGCGAGTATATGCGCAGGAATTTCCACTTCGACGGATCCTCCATCAAGTACCCGCATCATTCCGTCGTCTGTGACTTCGCCGATGAGCGCATAAGGCAAATCCCATTTTTCGAAAATTCTCCTCACCTTCTCTTCCTGGCCCCGATGGACAATAATCAGCATCCGCTCCTGCGATTCGCTCAGAAGAATTTCGTAGGGAGTCATTCCCTGTTCCCTCTGCGGCACAAGCGCTACATCGATTTGTACTCCGGTTCCGCCGCGACTCGCGGTCTCGCAAGTTGAACAGGTCAATCCCGCGGCACCCATATCCTGAATTCCCGCGACAGACCCGCTCGCAAGGAGCTCCAGGCACGCTTCGAGGAGGAGTTTCCCTTTGAAGGGATCTCCCACCTGTACGGCGGGCCGATCTTGCTTCGATTCCTCGTTAGGTCGCGCGACGCAAAGGCCGCTCCCGCCAACCCGTCTCGTCCCGTTTCCGATCCAACGTAGAAAACCGGATTCCCGACGCCTTTGGCGGCGCCTCGAACGATTTCCGAATGACGTAAAACGCCTAAGCAAAAAACGTTTACCAGCGGATTTCCTTCGTAGGATTCGTCGAAATAGACCTCGCCGCCCAGGGTCGGTATGCCGATGCAGTTCCCATAGTGTGCGATCCCAGCCACCACGCCGGCAAACAAACGCCGATTATTCCGGGCTTGAGACGAATGCCCATGGATTGGACCAAATCGCAGCGAATCGAGCAGCAGGACGGGACGCGCACCCATCGTAAAGATATCGCGAATGATTCCGCCTACTCCGGTCGCAGCGCCTTGAAACGGTTCGATTGCGCTGGGGTGATTGTGGCTTTCCATCTTGAACGCCACCGCCCAGCCATCGCCGATATCGATCACTCCAGCGTTTTCCTCTCCCGCCTTAACCAGAACCTTCGGACCCGTCGTAGGAAATTTCTTAAGTTCGAGCTTCGTGTTCTTGTAGGAGCAATGTTCGCTCCACATAACCGAAAACACCCCGAGTTCAGTTAAATTCGGGGCTCGGTTCAGGGCGCTCCGGACGCGCTCATATTCTTCTCCGGTTAATCCGTGGTTCCGAACTATTGCTGCGGTAATTACGGTAGCCATTTATCGAACGGCAGCCAATTCCAGGTTCGCTACAAGCGACTCGAAAAGCAATTTTCCATCTTCGCTGCCAAGGCGGCGATCCCAAGCTCGATCCGGATGCGGCATCATTCCCAGCACGTTCCGCTTTTCATTGCATATACCCGCTATGTTCGCCAGCGAACCGTTCGGATTCGATTTCGGAGTCGTTTCTCCCGTCGCGTTGGTATAACGAAAGACCACCCGATTCTGCGATTGAAGCACATCCAATGTTCGTGAATCGGCAAAATAAGAACCTTCTCCGTGCGCCACGGGCATCCTCAACAAGCGGTTTTTGTCAAGTTTTGTCGTGAATGGAGTGTCTGTAGCCTCAGTTCGCAACCAAACCGGTTGGCAAATAAAATGAAGGCATTGATTTCGAATCAAAGCCCCAGGAAGCAAACCAGCCTCGCACAAAATTTGGAATCCATTGCAAATACCGATCACCGGCATACCGTCCGTCGTCGCCGAAACGATTGCCTTC
>Ga0306920_100007487_pt1 | contig 14393 bp, 10 predicted proteins | sample flu12Cox44000170_FD_204666 | JGI IMG/M metagenome (GOLD analysis project Ga0306920, IMG submission 204666) | Lab enrichment of tropical soil microbial communities from Luquillo Experimental Forest, Puerto Rico - flux4day.12C.oxic.44.000.170 (v2)... | ecosystem: Environmental > Terrestrial >...
CGATCCCGCCGGACTACGCGAGCGAGTACCGATGTCCGGCCAAGACCTTGAAGTCCAGCGATTTTTGCCGATGAAATAAGCAGCCGCCAGCCATTTTTTCGTGCAGCACCCGGCCTCTTCACAGCATTTGCTGCATTCGAATGCATATCCCGCCGGCCTTGGTAGCGCCGATCTGAAGTCCCTGCGCACAAGCGGCGATTTCTCTCAGGGACTTCAGATCGACAAGCGGTACCAGAATCATAGATTTACAGTGGAGTGGATTTGACATTCGCTACGGGGATAGCCGCAAATCTGGAAAGCGAATGTCAAATCCAAAACTCCACTAGAATCCAATATTTGCTGGTGGTCCTGTGAGTCTAACATTCGCAAAAGTGGCGGCCGAGACGGGATGCGAATGTTAGAATCGGACCACTGAAGCATGATCAGGAAAAGTGGGAACCGGTTTTCCGAAAAGATCATGCTCGAACAACAAATTAAAGCGCGATTGCGATTCGACCCGAAACGATCGCGCTTTCGTGCCCGAGGCTTTCCGAAGTTGGCGAAAAAGGTGTTGCTGAGAGGGACACGCGAACTTCGGAAAGTGAGCACAGGCCTTGCTACCATCGCTTGAAGTCATGCACTGTGTCTATGGCGTCGAAAGGCGGTCGGGATCGATGGCAGTTGCGTTCGATGAGATGAACGGCCTCGGCGGTGAGATACGCGCCGCCTACCGGGAACTGGCGCGCTGGCTGAAGGAGACGCCGGCGGACGCCCTGGAATATCGAAGGCAGGAAGCGGAGCTCCTGTTTCGCCGGATCGGCATCACCTTCGCAGTCTATGGCGACGCCGATGCCCAGGAGCGGCTGATTCCTTTCGACGTGATCCCCCGGATCATGTCCGCGAGGGAATGGACCCTGCTCGAAAAAGGCCTGCGGCAGCGGGTACGCGCCCTCAACATGTTCCTGCGCGACATCTATCACGGTCGCGATATTCTGCGCGCCAACCTCATCCCCGAGGATTTGATTTTCCAGAACCCGGTGTTCCGCCCCGAAATGAACGGTCAGGCGGTGCCGCACGACGTCTATGTCCACATCGCTGGCATCGACATCATCCGGGTCGACCCGGAAAACTTCATCGTGCTGGAGGACAATGCGCGCACGCCCTCCGGGGTCTCGTACATGCTTGAAAACCGCGAAATCATGATGCGGCTGTTTCCGGACCTGTTCGCCCGCCACCGCATCGCGCCGGTGGAAAGATATCCGGACGAGTTGCTGGCGGCGTTGCGGTCGGTGGCGCCGCTGGGCGCCTCGTCCGAACCGACCGTCGCGCTGATGACGCCCGGGGTCTATAACTCCGCCTATTACGAGCATTCGTTCCTGGCCGACAAGCTCGGCATCGAACTCGTCGAAGGCCGCGACCTCATTGTCAAGGACGAGGTGGTGTACATGCGCACCACCGAGGGCCTCAAGCGCGTCGACGTCATCTACCGCCGCGTCGACGATGATTTCCTCGACCCCCTCACCTTCCGCCCGGATTCGGCGCTCGGCGTCCCCGGGCTGATGTCGGCCTATGCCGCCGGCAATATCACGCTCGCCAACGCGGTCGGGACCGGGATTGCCGACGACAAGGCGATCTATTCCTACATGCCCGAGATCGTGAAATTCTATCTCGGCGAAGAGCCGGTGCTCAAAAACGTGCAGACCTGGCGCTGCCGCGAGCCGCAGGACCTCGCCTTTGTGCTCGACAATCTGAACGACCTCGTCGTGAAGGAGGTGCACGGTTCCGGCGGCTACGGGATGCTGATCGGCCCGGCGGCGACCAAGGCCACGATCGAGGCATTTCGCGACAAGCTCAAGCGCGAGCCGGAGGGTTTCATCGCCCAGCCGACGCTGGCGCTCTCGACGTGCCCGACCTGCACCGAGTCCGGGCTTGCCCCGCGCCATGTCGATTTGCGTCCCTTCGTGCTGACCGGAAGCCATCACGTCACGATCGTTCCGGGCGGCCTGACCCGCGTGGCGCTGAAGCAGGGCTCGCTGGTGGTGAATTCGAGCCAGGGCGGCGGCACCAAGGACACCTGGATTCTGGATGAGTGATCTGAACACAGGTATTTCGGATGGAAGCACCCTACCCTTGCAAGGGGGAGGGTTAGCGTGGGGGTCAATCGAAAGATTCCTGCGTGAGCCCTTCCCGACGCTTCGCGTCGACCTCCCCCTTTCAGGGGGAAGTCTGCTACGACGTACTTAGCGAGAGGCTTCTGCCATGCTGTCGCGCACCGCTGAAAACCTCTACTGGCTCGCCCGCTACGTCGAACGGGCGGAATATCTGGCGCGGACCATCGAGGCGACGCTGCGCGTGACCGCGCTGCCGAACGCCTATATCGGCAAGACTAACGAATGGGATTCGGCGCTCATGACCGCCGGCGTCGGCCCCACCTTCTACGAAAGCCGTGAACAAGCCGACGAGCAGAGCGTGGTGGACTACCTGTCTTTTGCGCCAGAAAATCCGTCCTCGATCCGCAACTGCATCGAAAACGCAAGGCTCAATTCCCGTTCGGTGCGTACCGCGCTCACCAGCGAGATGTGGGACACCATCAATTCCGCCTGGATCGAACTTCAGGAAGTCTGGGGCAAGGGCACCATGAGCCGTGAGGAATTGACGAAGTTCTTGCGCTTCGTGCAAGAAACCTCCCTGCGCTTCGACGGCTCGGCCTACCGGACCATGTTGCGCAACGACGCCTACTGGTTTTCGCGGCTAGGGGTGCATCTGGAGCGCGCCGACAACACCGCCAGAATCCTCGACGTGAAATACCATGTCCTGCTGCCCGAGGAAGAACATGTCGGCGGCCCGCTTGACTATTATCAATGGACCTCAATCCTGCGCTCGGTCTCGGCGCTCACGGCCTACCACTGGGTCTACCGCGAAACGCTCAAACCGTGGCTGATCGCCGACCTCTTGATCCTCAACGATTCGCTGCCGCGTTCGCTGGCAAGCTGCTACGGCAATCTGGTGCGCAATCTCGACCAGATCGGGGTCGCCTATGGTCGCCAGGGCGCCGCCCAGCGCCACGCCCGCGGCATCCGCAACCGCCTGGAGCACAGCCATATGGATGATATCTTCCAGCACGGTGTTCATGAATTCATCCATGAATTCATCGCCGACAACTCGCGGCTCGGCGAAATCATCACCCGGCAGTATCTGATTTGATGGTATGGCTGAGCACAACGCAGAACGTCATTGCGAGGCAACGGGTCGCGCGAATGCGCGCCCGATGACAGGCTCCGCCAGGCAATCCAGCGTTACTTTTCCGCTCGCTGGATTGCTTCGTGGTTTTGCTCCTTGCAACGACGATCTCTCCTGAATCACTAACCTTTGCTCCACTTTGGTATACCTCATGCGCCTGCGCATCGCCCATTCCACCACCTACCGCTACCAACCGGCAGCGACCGGCATCATCCAGATCCTGCGGATGACGCCGGGCAGCCATGACGGACAATATATCGCCGAATGGCAGATCGACGTTTCCGCCGATTCACGGCTTCAAATGCATCAGGACGCGTTCGGCAATATCACCCACGTGCTGACCGAAGGCGCGATCTCCGACGTAACCATCAACGTCGAAGGCCTGATTGAGACCCACGACACCGGCGGCGTGCTCCGCGGCACCGACGAGCGGTTCCCGCCAAGCCTCTTCCTGCGCTCGACGCCGCTGACCGAAGCCAATCCGGCGATGGCCGCATTCGCACGCGAGCTGCGCTCCGAATCGGAACACGACGTGCTCGGGTTTCTTCACGCACTGATGCTTCAGATCAACGACGACATGACCTTTGACGAGGACCCCACCCACAGCGGCACCTCGGCAATCGAGGCCTTCGCCATCAAGCGCGGCGTATGCCAGGACTACGCCCATATCTTCATCGCCTGTGCGCGCTCGGCCGGCGTGCCGGCGCGCTTCATTTCCGGGCATTTTTTGCGCTCGGACGGTCAAGTCGATCAGCAGGCCGCGCACGCCTGGGCCGAAGCCTTTGTGCCGGATCTCGGCTGGGTCGGATTCGATGCGGCCAACGCCATCTGCACCACGGATGCCCATGCCCGCGTCGCCCTGGGCCTGGATTATCTCGGCGCCGCTCCGGTGCGTGGCACCCGCTATGGCGGCGGCAACGAGACGCTGACGGTTGCGGTCAGGGTCGAGCAGGTCGGACGGCCCGGTCAGTGGCAGAGCCAGTCGTGAGGCCGAAGACCACTGCCCTCATCCCGCTCGGGCGGTCTTCTTGAACGATGCGACCAGGGTACGCAGTGCGAGCACGGTCGGCGAAATCTCGCCATCGCGCCAGACCAGAGGTGTCCTCATATCGGCCAACGCCTTTGGAAGCGGGTGTCGTCGCACGGGTGTCTGCGGCACTGTATCCAGAACGGATTCCGGAACCAGAGCTATGCCGGCGCCGGAAGCGACGCATGCGATGATGGCGTGATAGGAGCCGAGTTCCAGCATCCGCTTTGTCGAGAAGACGTCGTGGCCGAGCCAGCGCTGGAGTACCCGACGATAGGCGCACCCATCGGGGAATGCGATGAGCGAGGCGCCCTTGATATCTTGCGAGCGCCTGATCGGCGGATGGTCGGCACTTGAAATTATCGCCAGCCGTTCGCGAAACACTGGTACGTGCGCGAGTATTCTGGAGGGCGGTTCGGCGATAAAGGCAGCATCGAGCCGTCGACTGGCGACCGCCTGCACCAGGAAATCGTTGGTCCCGGTCGTCAATTCCAGACGAACATCGGGATATTCATGATGAAAAGCCGCCAGCAGGCCGGGGAGCCGGCTGGCCGCCGTGCTCTCGAGCGCACCCAGCTTGAGCGAACCTCTCGGGTTCGTACCCGAGACGGCGGCGCGCGCCTCTTCTGACAGCTGGACCAGCCGGTCTGCATAGCCGCGCAATAATTCTCCTGTCGATGAAAGGTGCAGACGTTGTCGGTCGCGGTGGAACAATGTCACCCCCATCGAGCTCTCGAGCTGCTTGATCCGCTTGGTGATATTGGATGGCACCCGGTGCAGTTTGCGCGCGGCCTTGATGATTCCGCCTTCCTCCACGACAACCCTGAAGACCTGCAGATCCGTGAAATCGATGGGACCGGGCATTTGGCATCCATTCTTATTTAGAGAATAAATATGACTTATATATTCAATATCCGCGAATACAACTGAAGCGTAATCAAGCGGGGGTGAGGGACACAACAAAAAATCCATCTGCGACCGCAGCCGTATACATCGGGGCAGTAAGTCTGGCCGGCGCCATGGGAATCGGCCGCTTTTCGCTCACTCCCGTCATGCCGCTGATGCAGCACGACTCCAGCCTCACGCTGGCGCAGGGAAGCTGGCTGGCCACCGCCAACTATCTTGGGTACCTGGCGGGCGCCATGATTTGCGCGGTTGTGCCGGTTCGGGCGTTGAGCGCGATCCGGTGGGGAGCGATCTCGGTCGGGGTATTCACACTGGCGATGGGACTGACGCACGCGTTCGAACTCTGGCTGGCGTTTCGTCTCGGCGCCGGAATCGCATCGGCTTTCGTACTGGTCGGAGTGTCGGCGTGGACGATGCCGATACTGGTGCGCAGCGGCCGGGAACAATGGTCGGGGCGAGTTTTTGCCGGCGTTGGAATCGGTATTGCCTTCACGGGTCTTGTCGGTGTTGCGGCGGGCGTCGGGGCCTGGGGATCGCCAAGCATCTGGATTGTGCTCGGGGTTATCGCCTTCAGCCCGGCGCTCTTGCTTTGGCTTGCCCATGCCCCGGACGACAGGTCCGGTTCGCGGGCCGCGCCAGGCGCATCCGGGATGCCGTGGCGCAGCGCGCTGATCGCGGCAATCTGCTATAGCGCCTTTGGCTACGGTTACATCATTCCAGCCACATTCCTGCCGGCGCTCGCGCGCGGCTACATCGACGATCCGGCGGTTTTCGGCTGGGTTTGGCCCGTTTTCGGCGCGACAGCGGCGGCTTCCACGGTCGTTGCGGCACGGTTTGCAAGTCAGCTTTCTCCCAGGCGATTGTGGCGAGATGCCCAATATGTGCTGGCGGTCGGGGTAGTTGCGCCGGTGCTTGCACTCAATGCGATCACCCTCTTGATCTCAGCCGTGTGCGTGGGTGGCAGCTTCATGATTATCACGATGGCTGGCATCAAGGAGGCGCTCCGCCTGGGAGGCGCGAGGGCCGCTCAGGTGGTCGGTTTGATGACCGCCGGCTTCGGCATCGGCCAAACTGCAGGTCCGCTGACGGTAGGCTACTTTGCGGAATCGCAGAACGCGTTCGCTTGGCCCAGCCTCTTGGCTGCGTCGATGCTCATTTCGAGCAGCGCTGCTCTCTATGTCGTTTCCCCGCAGCGATCGGGCGATTGAAATCAACACTCTGGTTTAAGCGCTTTCCGCCAAGGTCAATTGCCGGTCCAAAGCGGCAGTCCTGGATTTTCTGCGTGAACTCGAAAGGCGAATGTCAAATCCAAAACTCCTCTGGAATCCTATATTTGCTGGTGGTCCTTTGATTCCAACATTCGCTAAAGTGCTTGTTGTAGCGGGAGGCGATTGCTGGAATCGGACCGCTAGAATCAATATTTTTGCCGGCGTCCTGCGATTCCGAAATTCGCAAACGGGGTCGCATCACAATGATGCGAAACTTCACGAGCCGGGCCTTATTTGCAAACCCCTCGGCCCGACGGTAATTTCACCGGAGTTGGTGGGCAGGGAAGCCGAGAATGACTTATTGTTGTGGAGTGCTGGTGCGGGACGGGCTCGTCATGATCGCCGACACCCGCACCAATGCCGGGCTCGACAACGTCTCGACCTTTCGCAAGCTTCATGTCTTTTCCAGGCCGGGCGAGCGCATCATGGCGGTCGCCAGCGCCGGAAACCTCGCGATCAGCCAGTCGGTGCTCTCCACCCTCACCGAGGGGATGGAGGACCCCGACACGGGCGAGCTCGAAACGCTCCTGAACGCGCCGACCATGTTCCAGGCCACCCAGCGCATCGGGAAGGCGATACGCGCGGTCCACGCTACCGAAGGCACCGCGCTCAAATCCGAAGACATCAGTTTCGACGTCTCATTCCTGTTCGGCGGCCAGATCAAGGGCTCGCGGATGCGCCTGTTCATGATCTATCCGGCCGGCAATTTCATCGAATGCACCACCGACACCCCTTATTTGCAGATCGGCGAGCACAAATACGGCAAGCCGGTACTCGACCGCGCCATGCACTACGATGTCGAATTATACGAGGCGCTCAAGACCAGCCTGATCTCGATGGACTCGACCATGCGCTCCAATCTCGGGGTCGGCCTGCCGATCGACGTGCTGGTGGTGCGCAGCGATGTTTGCGAGGCCGACCTCAATCACCGCATCGAAGCCGGCGAGCCTTATTTTCACGATTTGCGCTCGCGCTGGTCGGCGGCGCTGCGCGCGGCGCACCAGAATATCCCACGACCGCCCTACAAGACTGAAACACCGAAAACGTAAAAGGCAGGAAAAGATGAGCGAGCCCAAAAACAAGATCGCAGTGGTGACCGGTGCCGGAACCGGCGTCGGACGTGCAGCCTCGCTGGCGCTGATGAATGCCGGCTTCACGGTCGTACTCACCGGGCGTCGACTCGACAAACTCGAGGAGACCCAAAAGCTCGGCGCTGCCGGCAAGAGCCTCGCCGTTCCCGCCGACATGACCGATCCAGGCTCGATCGCCGCCTTGTTCGCCAAGGTCATGGACACTTACGGCCGCCTGGACGTGCTCTTCAACAATGCCGGCATGGGCGCGCCGCCGGTGCCGTTCGAGGATCTTGGGCTCACGCAATGGCAGGCGGTGGTCAACACCAACCTCACCGCGCCGTTCCTTTGCACGCAGCACGCCTTCCGCATCATGAAGGACCAGACCCCGCGCGGCGGCCGCATCATCAACAACGGCTCGATTTCCGCGCACGCACCGCGGCCGTTCTCCGCGGCCTACACTTCCACCAAGCACGCCATCACCGGCCTCACCAGGGCCTCCAATCTTGACGGCCGCGCCTACGACATCGCGGTAGGGCAGATCGATATCGGCAACGCCGCAACGCCGATGACCGATCGCATGGTCGATGGCGTGCTGCAGCCGGACGGCCGTAAAATGCCGGAGCCGCGCATGGACGCGAAGGCTGTCGGCGATGCGGTGGCCTATATGGCGAGCCTGCCGCTCGACGCCAACGTGCTGTTCATGACGGTGATGGCAAGCAAGATGCCGTTCGTGGGACGGGGATAACCAGACCATAGACCCCAAATCCTCATGGTGAGAAGGCGCCTCCTGGTGCCGTCTCGAACCATGAAGCCGTGGTTGTTCCCATCCTTCCAGAGGCCGCGTGGGGAACAGCTTCATCCAAAGCAGTGCACCGAAATCGTCGCGATCCTTCCGGGAGTGGCGCATGGACACCAAGGCGGCGGCGATTCGGTTGCATATATGGCTGATCTCGCGCTTGGCGCTAACGTTCTTTTCATTCAGTCGTGGCAAGCAAGATGCCTTTCGCGGGGCGTAAACCATGTCTGATCTCACTTTGACCTCAGGCCACCCGGCGCGGAAAGAACAAGGCGGCGCGTATCCAGGCGCCCCAATATTTATGGTGTTTTTGGCCGCAACACTCATGCTTGCGTCACCGGCGATTGACGGCGGCATCTTCGATGCCCTGTCCACGGACGATGCCATGCGGCTCGTCGAGGTTCGGGATTTGATCGGTGGGCAAGGCTGGTTCGACCTGTTCCAGTATCGATTGGATCCGCCTGGCACGTCGATGCACTGGTCTCGCCTCATTGACGCGCCGTTGGCCGCGCTGATCCTGCTGTTGAAGCCGCTGTTGGGAATGCACGCTGCGGAGGCCGCGACCCTCTACGTTTGGCCGTCGCTCCTGTTTTTCGTCGCACTGACGCTGACTGCGGCCATAGCCAGGCAAATGAGCGACAGCGTTAACCCGATGATTGCAGCAACGGTTCTGGCCGCACTGTCCGTTCCGGCCCTCGTCCATTTCCGGGCAGGCGCGATCGATCACCATGGCGCGCAGATCGATTTGTTGCTCGCACTGGTGTTGATGACGGCACAGATCGAGCAGAGCGTCATCAAAGCAGCGCTGGGCGGCGCAATTGCATCGCTGTCGCTGGCGATCGGCATCGAAATGCTGCCTGCGATCGCAGCGCTGGGTCTTGCGGTATTTGGCCTTTTTGTCTGGCGTGGTGCAGCCGTCGCGCGGCAGATTGGCGCCTTCGGGGCAGGGCTGGCGGCATCGTCGCTGCTGCTCGCACCCGCATTGCTTCCATTGTCGTCGCTTACCTTGCAGGTGTGTGATGCCTTCGGCGGACCGGTTCTTCTGCTGGCTGTCGGCGGCGGCGTCAGCCTGGTGCTCATGGCGGCAGTTGATCGCTACCACTCAACGTTGGGCATGCGCGCGATCAGCGGAACGGCGTCGGCAATCGTTCTGGCCGGCGCATTCCTCTCGTTGTTTTCGGGATGCATCGCATCGCCCTACTTGCATCTCGATCCGATCGTCTTGTCGTTGTGGGTCAACAACGTCGCCGAATCGATTTCATTCGCCAGGATGCTGCAGCTTTTTCCCGAGAAAGTTATCGCCGCGTACGGATTTCCGATCATGGCGATGGGCTTGGCCGTGATGGCGCTGATCCGGTCCCCTGCGCCCGAAAGGTTTCGCTGGATAGTTGGCAGCGTCACGCTGGCCGCGCTGATTGGATTCAGCTTTTGGGAGGTGCGGGGCACCGCCGGAGCGATGTTGCTGGCCGCGGCGGTTTTTGCCGGGAGCCTGACCGTTCTGTGGCCCAGCTTTGCTTGCGGGCGAAACCTGCTTCTTTTGTCCGTCGTGGCATCACCTCTCTGCCTTCTTACCGCGGGGTCCTGGGCGAAGCCGACGCTGGATTCGATATTCAAGCGGGAAGAAATCGGCCATCCATCGCCGTGCCGAAGCCTGTCGGATGTTGCATCGCTCAAACGGCTTCCGAAGGGACGCGTGATGGCACCGGTCGATCTCGGACCGGCGATTCTTGCGGAAACGACCCACGACGTTTTTGCCGGTCCATACCACCGCAACAACGATGGCAACGCCGCACTCATCAAGCTGATGCTGGCGCCCTTAGCCACCGCGCGGCAGATGCTATCGGATCATCGGGTCGACTACGTGATAACCTGCTCGGCAGCTCCCGATCGCAATATAGTCAAGCTCGCTCCAAACGGATTGGAGGCGCGGCTCGGCCGTGGCGAAACGCCTGACTTTCTGGAGCGGCTCGACCTCGATCCCGCCCACAAGATTTCAGTATGGCGTGTACGAAAATAAATCCCGCCGCTCTACTCCAGCCGCTCCACCTCGCGCAGTGACGGGAACAGCTTCATCCACAACAGCGCAACCGCAACCGTCGCGATCCCGCCGAGCGCCGCCGCCGGCACCGCGCCGAACAGGGCCGCGGTGACGCCGCTCTCGAACTGGCCGAGCTGGTTGGAGGCATTGATGAACAGGAAGTTTACCGCACCGACCCGGCCGCGCATTGCATCGGGCGTGGAAAGCTGGACCAGCGAAAAGCGGATCACGACGCTCACCGTATCGGCCGCGCCAAGCATTGCGAGCGCAAGCAGCGAAAGCCACATCCATTGCGAAAGCGCGAACACGACCGTCGCAACGCCGAAGACGATCACCGCCTGAAACATCCGCAATCCCACGCGGCGGTAAATGGCGTGACGCGCAAGCAGCGCGGTCGTCAACAGCGCGCCGACCGCAGGCGCGGCGCGCAGGATGCCGAGGCCGAACGGACCGGTGGCAAGGATGTCGCGCGCATAGATCGGCAGCAGCGCCGTGACGCCGCCGAACAGCACGGCAAAGAGATCGAGCGAGATGGTGCCGAGAATGGCAGGATTTTCTCGGATGAAGCGCACGCCGGCAAAGAGATCGCCGGCGGTTGCCGAATCCTTTTCCATGGCAGGTTGCGTGACACGGATCGCGCCGGTGAACAGCGCGGCCAACAACCAGAACAGAACCATGATCGCGTAGGGAAGCCCGGGTGAGATCGCGTAAGCGAACCCGCCGAGCGCGGGGCCGGTGATGGTTGCCAATTGCGTCGCGCCGCTCGACAGAGCGGTCGCGCGCTGCAGCGACCCCTGCGGCGCGATCAGGGGCAACAGCGCCGCCGTTGCCGGACTTTCGAACGCGCCGGTCGTGCCCAGGATCGCAGTGGCGATGAAAATCTGCGTTACCGTCAGCCAGCCGGCATAGGCCCCGAGCGCGAGGAACAGCGCGGTCAGCGCCTCGGCCAATTGACAGAGCTGCACCACGCGCTTGCGCTGGTAACGGTCGGCGGCGTGTCCGGCGACCAGGACCAGAAGCGCGGTCGGCAGGAACTGCACCAGTCCCACCATGCCGAGCAGAAAGGCGCTTGCCGTCAGATCGTAGACTTGCCAGCCGATCGCCACCGCCGCGACCTGGCTCGAGAAGCGCGAGAGGCTTCGCGACAACAGGAAGCAAACGAAGGAGCTTTGCCTGAACAGAGCCAAGGGGCTCACGGGGGTCGCGGTGGAGAACATCAGCGATCGGTGCGCCAGTGAAGCGGATTTGACATTCGCTACCCTTCCCGCCACGAATTCGCAATGCGAATGTCGAATCCGGCGCTGCGCTGGCAGCACATATTTACTGGTCGTCCTTTCCAGGTTTCCAGTGCCGCTTTTCGATTTGAAATTCCTGATCGGGCTTGCAGCGAGCGGCACAGGAACTTCAAATCGGCGGCACCAGTCTGGTCCATGATCCAGCAATTGTCGGCACCGCATGGCATTGCACTTTGAACTGCACCGCTGTCATAATCGCTATTCGGGGCGTTCGGGGGCATCATGCTGCAATTGCAATCGGCATTCGGTGTTTTTGCGTTGCTGGCGCTTGCCTGGGTGTTTGGCGAGAACCGGCGCGCGGTTTCGCTTCGGCAAGCCGCCATCGGCCTTTTCGTTACGCTCATCACCGCGATCGTACTGATCAAGCTTCCCGCGGTGAGCCGACTTTTCGGCGCGATCAATGACGCGGTCGGGGCGATCGCGTCCGCCTCGCGCGCCGGCACTTCCTTCGTGTTCGGATATCTCGGCGGCGGCACGCTGCCGTTCGATCTGAAAGCGCCGGGCTCGGATTTCATTCTCGCGTTCCAGGCGCTCCCCATTGTGCTCGTCATGAGCGTACTGACGACGCTGTTGTTCTACTGGCGCGTCTTGCCGCCGGTCGTGCGCGGCATGGCGTGGCTTCTGGAGCGCACGCTCGGGATCGGCGGCGCGGTCGGGCTTTCCACCGCCGCCAACATCTTTCTCGGCATGGTGGAAGCGCCGTTGTTTATCCGCCCCTATCTGGCAAAACTTACGCGCAGCGAATTGTTCCTGGTCATGACCGGCGGCATGGCTGGCATAGCCGGCACCGTGCTCGTCCTCTACGCCACCCTGCTCGCGCCACTGATCCGGGATGCAGCGGCCCATTTTGTCATTGCCTCGGTCCTGGGCGCGCCGGCCGCGATCCTCGTCAGCCTGATCATGGTGCCCGAGACGAGCGACAGACATACCGGCGGCGCCTTGAGTGATGCGGAGATGCACGCCTCCTCCACCATGGATGCGATCGTCAAGGGAACGACCGCAGGCCTCGAACTGCTGCTGAACATCATTGCCATGCTGATCGTGCTGGTGGCGCTGGTTTACCTCGCCAACGCGCTGCTTTCGCTCTTGCCCGATGCTGGCGGCAGCGCGATCACCTTGCAAAGAATGCTCGGCTACGGCATGGCGCCGGTGTGCTGGCTGATGGGCCTGCCGTGGGCACAGGCGATCACGGGCGGCAGCCTGATGGGAACGAAAACGGTGCTCAACGAGCTGATCGCCTATGTCGATCTGTCGAAACTTGGTGCTGACGCGCTTGATGCCCGCTCGCGGCTGATCATGCTTTATGCGATGTGCGGCTTTGCCAATTTCGGAAGCCTCGGCATCATGGTCGGCGGTCTCGGCACCATGGCACCCGAGCGGCGAGACGAGATCAATTCGCTCGGACTGAAATCGATCGTCTCGGGCACGCTGACGACCTGCCTGATGGGCGCAATCGTCGGCGTGCTGAGTTGAACGGATCACGCTTGGACACGCCGTTTGCGTGCCGTCGGGTTTTGCGTGAGGCCATCGCTAACCCGGCGAGGCCCGAGCCGAAGCCGCGTATGGCGTTATACGTGCCGTGATCCTCTGCATCACGTAGGTCGAGCCTTCGGCGGTGAGATGGGCGTGATCCCACGACAGCGGCACGCCGCCGAGTACCGTGAGCGGGCATTGGCGCGCCGGGCAGACGGTGTCGAGCACCGAAATGTAGGAGAACCTCGCCTGGTTCGGCAATGCGGCTTTCATCATCTGGTCGAACGAAAATATCGCGGGAAGCGCAAAATCCTCAGGCCGCGGCTCGATCTGCCGCAGGTGAGCACGCATCAGCATCGAGGGTAGCCTCGCCTTGAACTGCACGGGCGGCCCAAGCAGCACCACGGCAATGCCAAGTCCGTTGAGTCTTGAAATTGTCTGCCGGAGATCGGCGATCATGGCGTCGAATCGCGCGCCGCGGGCATATTCCAGCCAATCCGCAGACATGATCACGAGATCGGGCTTGCGATCGCCAAAGAACGCGTCCATTTGCGTTCGGGAGCCGCGACATTCGGCGTGGCCGGGCGCGGCCGCGTCAAGCGTGGGCATGCAGGCCGCTTGCGTGGCCTGGAGGATGTTGATCTTTTGCGGATCGGTGGCCTTGCGCAGCCCGAAGAAATAATGCGCGGCGAGACTGTCGCCCCACAACAGCCAGTTGGATTTTCCATCCGCAAGCGCAAGGCATGAATCGTCATACGCGCTGCCGTCGAACTTGAAGCAGGTCCCGACGCGATAGAGCGGCTCGGATTGATAGGCGCCGTAGGATTCCAGCACGAGCGCCTCGCGATCGGCATCCGACGGTGTCCGGCTCACGGCTACTCCAAGCACGCTCCCCGCCACCAGGACACCGCTCGCAACCCCTGCAAAGCGAAACGCAGCAGCCCTCGTCGGTGCCATCGTCCTCTGCCGGAACGGCTGCTCGATATACCGCCAGGAGAGATAGGAGACCAGCACCGTCAGCGCGAACAAAGCGAGCTTTTCGGTTGCGTCCAGCACGAGACTGTCCTTGGAGAAGCGCGCAAAGGTGAATAGCGGCCAATGCCAAAGATAAAGCGAATAGGAGATCCGCCCGAAGAAGCGCACGACGTTCAGAGGTGCATGGACACTGCGCTTCAAGGTTGGCACACCGATGCCGCTCCAGATGAAGAGGACAGCACCGATACAGGGCGCGAGCGCGTTGAAGCCGGGAAAGCCGGGCCCCTGGCGCAATGAAAATATCGGGATCGCGATCACAACCA